>Ga0255168_1000524_pt1 | contig 12464 bp, 19 predicted proteins | sample Atl_Miss_RepB_8d_FD_183629 | JGI IMG/M metagenome (GOLD analysis project Ga0255168, IMG submission 183629) | Freshwater microbial communities from Altamaha River, Georgia, United States - Atl_Miss_RepB_8d | ecosystem: Environmental > Aquatic > Freshwater > River | place: USA: Georgia | collected... | reverse complement strand
TTGATCTTGGTCAAGGCGCAAGATTTTCTCAAAGCGCTGCCGACGCCCTTCGCAACTCAGGCATCAAACCGCTTGAGAGCGCCCCCTTGATCGCCAAGGTACAAGGGCTTACTGCAAACCCCGAGTTCGCGGGCAACGATGTCATGCAGGCTGCGGTAACTAACCTGTCCCGTGACATTGCCGAATGGACTGGCAAGGGTGGAATCATCGACGCTCGCGCTTTGGACGCCATCCGCAAGAACTCGGTCAACGCGGCGGTGCGGGATCTGCTGAAGGGTCAAGACCCGTCGATCCAGCGCGAGGCGGCGGCGTCCGTCATGACGCGCATTAAACCCGCCCTCATCAACGCGATTGAGGACGCCGGCGGTGTCGGTTATCGGCAGTACCTTGAGGACTACGCCAAAGGTATGCGCCAGATTTCTGAGAAGAAACTGACCGGCGAAGCGCTGAAGCTGTGGAAAACGAACAAAGACGAGTTTGTTCGTCTGGTGCAGGGCGAAGCGCCGGAAGCAGTTGAGAAGATCCTCGGGCGCGGCAACTACAACATCGCGCAGGAACTAACCGACGACACGCTGTCGGTGCTGCAGCAGCAGGCGCAGAAACGCCTTACTGAACTGTCAGTCAAGGGCCAAGTGACTGCAGGTCAAGAAGCGCTGAAGGAACTACTGCTCGACAATATGTCGAAGTTCAGACTGCCGTCCTACCTGAGCGCCCTTTCCTCAACAACGAATCGAGCGCTTGCGATTCTTGAAAATAAGATCGGCAGGAATACAATGACTGCGCTGACCGAATCGCTCAAGACACCGGGCGGGGCGGCGCAGTTGTTGGAGACTCTACCCGCTGCTGAACGCAATCGGGTTCTGAAGTTGTTGAACAACCCGAATCAGTGGAAACCTACAACCCGCGCAGCAGTTGGTGGTGCGGTGTCGGGTGCAACAAACGCGCTTGCTCCTGAATCCGAAAACGCTCTCGCTCAATAATCATGTCCGACGTTGAAAACAGATTGTCTACCCACGAAGCGGTCTGCGCCGAACGCTATACGGGCATCAACGCTCGATTGAAACGCCTTGAGCAGATCCTGCTTGCGGCGACTGGCGCAATCATCATGCTGCTGCTCAGTGTGGTCATCAACATCCAATGAACTTCGACCAGGCAGTCGAGAAAGTCCTCGCGCACGAGGGCGGGTACGTTGACCACCCGGACGATCCCGGCGGTGCCACCCGTTGGGGCATCACCGAGCGCGTCGCTCGCCGGGTAGGCTACAAGGGCGATATGCGTGACCTGCCGGTTGACCTAGCGAAGCGGATCTATCGAGAGGACTACTGGAACGCTGTACGCGCTGACGAGTTGCCCGCTGAGGTTCGCTACGTCGTGTTCGACGCAGCAGTCAACTCAGGCCCGAAGCAGTCGATCTGCTGGCTGCAGCAGGCGCTCGGCGTCTACGTCGATGGCGTGATCGGGCCGCAGACGATGGGCAAGGCACACCAGGCTGACCCTGAGCAACTCCGACGCGCTGTCCTTGCGAGCCGCCTGCGCTTCATGACCAACCTGACCACCTGGCCCACGTTCGGTCGAGGCTGGGCACGACGCATCTGTGACCTGATGGAGCAAGCATGAATCCGTTGCTGCTTGGCCCTATTTTTGAGATTGGCAAGACCCTGCTGGATCGGTTCGTGCCTGACCCCGAGAAGAAGCAAGCCGCTGAGTTGGAACTGGTTCGCATGGCCGCTGACGGCGAACTCAAGCAGATCATCGCGCAACTTGAGATCAACGCCCGTGAGGCGCAGCACGCATCGGTCTGGGTCAGTGGGTGGAGGCCAGCATTCGGTTGGTGCGGCGCAGCAGGGTTCGTATACGCCACGATTGGTCAGCCGGTATTGGCGTGGGTCAGCGCAACGAAGGGCTGGCCCACACCGCCTGAACTCAACCTCGACCTGCTCTGGGTGGTTGTCACCGGCCTGCTGGGCATCGGTGGACTGCGCTCGGTTGAAAAGATCAAGGGCGTGTCGAAGTAGGCTACAGCGCCCGCGCCTCGCGCAGCAACTCCTGACGCTCCCTGAGCGAGCGCAGCGCCGTATAGCGCTGGTGCAGCCGCTCCAGTACGGACAGGCGCTTCTCGCCCTGCCGCTCCTGTGTCAGCAGGTCAAGCACCTGCTGCTCGGTCATGAGCGCCAGTTCTTTGTTGAGTGATCTCCAGGTGTGCAATTTTGTTCTCCAAGGTTGTGATGCGCGTGTCCAGTTTGGCTAGCGCACGGTCGGCGCGGTTGCGGGCCAGCGTCCACTGACGCCGTTCCTTCTTCGCTGCCTTCAGTTTCGCAAGGTAAAGTTTTACCATTTTAGTTCCTCCAGCGCAATGTCGCTGATCGCCCGCTTGTCGTTGAGCGCCGCCCAGATGCGCTCGTCGATGGTCTTGTTGGTCATCAGGAGGTAGCACCAGACGGGATGGCGCTGACCGCTGCGGTGCAGACGTCCGACGGTCTGCTCGTAAAGCTCAAGGCTCCAAGGCAGGGACAGAAAGACCATGTGGCAGCCTCCGTGCTGCAGGTTAAGGCCGTGACCAGCGGATTTCGGGTGCACTGCCAGTAGTCGAACCTTGCCAGCGTTCCATCGTCCAATGGCGTCAGGGTCGTCCAGTACGGTGAGGTGGGCGTAGCGTCGCTTGAGTTCTTCAAGTTCTTCCTTGTAGTTGTAGACCAGCAGTGTGTTGGCCTGCTGGTTTTCGTTGAGCAGTTCATCGAGCCGGTCGAACTTGTGACTGCTGAACCACACTGCGTTCTGTGTGGATGTGAACTTGCCAGGCCGCGCCGGATCAGGCGCGGCTGTCGTGCTGTAGACGAACCCGGACGACATCTGCTGCAGCTTGCTCGTCACGACCGCCGCGTTAGCGGCGATGGCGGTGAGGCTGTCGAACTCCACCACGAAGTCCTTCTTCATCTTGTCGTACTGCGTGCGGTCCATGTCGCAGCGCAGTTCAACAGTGTTCAACGGCGGCAGCATGTTGGTGTACAGACCGCCCTGCAGCAGATAGGTGGCGGGCCTGATTTTTGCCATCACCTGCTCAAGTGCGCCCTTGCGCGGTGTCCAGTCGCCAAACTCCTTGTTCAGACAGACGAAATACTGCTGCAGGAACGCGCCCTTGCTGCGGCCCAGCAGGGTCTGGTCGATGATCTTGCACTGGCCGAAGCAGTCCTCCAGTCCGTTGCTGGTGAACGAACCGGTCAGACCCCAGCGGATAGGGCACTCAAGAATCTTATGCAGCGCCTTGAATCTCTTACCGGAAGGATTCTTGAGCCGTGTCAGTTCATCAAACACCACCGCGTCGAAGTTCAGATCCTGCTCGGCCAGCCACTGCAGATTGTCGTAGTTGGTCACCACCACCTGCGCCTGGCCCGTCAGCGCCGCTTTGCGGACGGCGGGCGAACCGACGGCGACGGCTAGCGTCAGCGCCGGCGCCCACTTGGGCTGCTCGACAGGCCAGACATCCGTACAGACACGCTTGGGGGCCAACACGAGGAACCTGTGGGCAACGCCTTCCCGGATGGCGTCTTGCATGGCTGTGAGCGTGATGGCGGTCTTGCCTGCGCCCACTGGCGCTAGGATCATGGCGCGGTCATGCTCAAACAGGAAGTCAGCCGCTTCTTCTTGGTACGGTCTTAGCATATACTTAGTTGTCCGCTCTCTCCCGGACGCTCCTTAGTGGTTGCATGGCTGGCCCCGCTGGTGCGAATCAGCGGGGTCTTTTTTCGTCAGAACCAAGCCGCAGCCGGGTCACGCCGGGGCTTGATAGTGGTCGGCCTTTTCTCGGCCATGGCACGCTTGTTCTGGATCGTCTTTTTGCACAGCACGGGCACGACCTGGATGGCGTCAGGCTCGCCGTTGGCTAGACCATAGAGTCGCATCGTCGTCCCCTTGGCGGGACGCCAGCCTGCGATCCTGATCTTGTCGAGCGCGTGCAACTCGTGCAACGACCTGCGGGTAAAGGCCAGTGAGTAGCCGCTCTCGACGGACAGTTCGCTCACGCTCATCATCGGCTCACGTTCAAGGGCAGCGAGGATACGTTTAGTGCAGAGAACTTCCCCGGTAATGACTGTGGGAAACGCATTGAGACTCTTGCCAGTCCAAGCGTAAACACCGGCCTTGTTGCCGCCAAGTGGTGGGTGGGGCAAGTAGCGAATAACCCGCACGTAGCCCCCTCGCTTGAGTTCGGCAAGTGCAGACTTAACCGTGCCGTTGCCTTGCTTAAACAACTTGACCATCTCGGCAACGGTCATCTGTTTGCCCATCATCAAATTCTTCAGGATTCGCTCTTTACAGTACGCCATGTTTCCTCGCAGGGCAGGTTCGGCCTTGGTTGCAGTTGTTGTTGCAGGGTGGACATGAGCGTTCGCGGACAACCCGGATGCAGTCCTCGATGGTCGCCCGCTGAATACCTTTGGTGCCGCCGTACACGTGCATATCGGCAAGGTCTTTGCAGATGGCCTCACGTTCGGCAGCGGCGACAAGGGCTGCGAAGCGTTCAAGGTATTCCGGCAGCGGCTCTTGGTCGTCATCGAACAACCCGGCCTGATGCGCCATGCGGGTGATGTCGTCGCGGTTCATGCGTTTCGCTCCTTCAGCGCGGCTTGCAGAGAGGAGATGGCTTTCTCAATGGTTGCGTGCCCATGCCAATGCTGCGCGTTTGCGAACCACAACGCTTCAAGCGCCTGCTGGGCGGCGGTTCTTAGGATCGACACCGGCTCCTGCTCCGGTTGCGAGCAGTGGTGCCCGCACCTCGGGCAGTCAAACTCTTTGAGCGCCTCTTGGTAGTTGTCCCAGGCTTGTTTTAGACCTGCTTTCATGCATTCCTCGCACCCACGCTTGCCACATACCCGGCACTCGTCGTACCAGCGGCCACACTGGCTGCACTTGATGCCGGCCCAGAGCGGGTGGCTGCAGTGTTCGCATCCCATCATTGCTCCCTCGCACGGACGATCTTCTCGGCCTCACGCTGGCGGTCGAGGTCGCTCTTGTTCTCAACGTCAATTTGGTCGATCAACGCCTCAAATTCTCTGCACTGTCTGCATTTGTGGCATTGCTTATCACAGCGCCGGTAGATTTTTGTTGACCACTTCTCGTTCATTTTAGATACGCCTCTATGAATGCTTGCGCGACTTGCGGGACGATGGCGTTACCGTAGGCGCGCAGTCGTCCCACTCGATTGGCAACCCCATGAGCCAGCGGGAATGTGCCGGGTTCAACTGGCCTCCACTTCCCGTCGCGGCAGTAGAGCCAATCTGCATCTCGCCAGTGGCCGTTAGTCGGGCCGGGCCGTCGAGGTCCGTCAAGAACATCACCGCCTGCTTGGACACAGGCGACTTGCTGCCGCCCTTTCTCGCCCACTCGGTTTTCATGCTTTCGTAGGACCGACGACTGTGGTTGTCGTCCGCCACCGATGGCGTCCCCCAGCCCGTCAAGTTCGCCTGGCGAGGCAACTGATCCAAGCGTAGCGATCCGTCCGATCTCGGCTTGATGTCCGCACCCGAGTCCTTCCAGTCTCTTGTTGTTGTTGTTGTCCACCCCGCCAACGTCGATGCCATCCCCAGCGTCATCCCGAACCCGTTGTGGCCGTGTCCATACCTCGCTTTTACTTCCGCTCGCCGTTGCTCCCAACGAGAGTCCGTGTCGTTCTGCGGCCCCGCATTTGGCGTCGGCCAGCCCGTTAGCCAGGTTGATTTCGGCAGTGAACTCTGCTTTCGTCCAGGCGCTTGCGATTGCCCCGCTCTCGCGTCCTCGGCGTTCGGAGTCGGCCACCCAGTAGAGTCGCTGTCGGATGTGCGGCGCACCGACGCCCGCAGCGCACAGATCGGATGCTGCGCTGGCGTAACCCGATCCTTCCAAGTCAGTCTGTACAAGGTCGAGCCAAGCGAGACCGTCCTTGCTTGCAACTTGTTCGCCAAAGACGACTGGAGGGCGGCACTGGCTGATGAGCCAGTGGAACGCGGGCCATAAGTGCCGCTCGTCATCAAACCCAACACCTTTGCCTGCCGCGCTGAAAGGTTGGCATGGGCATGATCCAGTCCAGACTGGTCTGTCGTCAGGCCATCCGGCAAGTCGCAACGCCCGGCTCCAGACTCCGATGCCTGCAAAGAAGTGACACTGGGTATACCCGGCAAGTTCATCTGGTCGAATATCTTCAATTGATCGCTCATCCACTACTCCTGGTGCAATGTGCCCCGCCGCAATAAGGTTTCGCAACCACTGCGCGGCGTACGGGTCGATCTCGTTGTAAAAGTTCACTCGCCACGACCTCCGCATTCGCTACAGACAGATCCGTCATACGCTCCCTCGCCCGAGCCATTGCAGGCAGAGCAGACGCCTTCGTCATCTTCATCATCGCGGCCAAACCAGTCCATCAGCCGCTTCAATCGGATCTCGATCAGCTTCTCATCGACTTCACCATAAGGATTGCCCAGCCACGCATTGTGCAGGCTGGTGACCAGCCTGTGCATGTGTTCATACTCTTTGTTCACCACGGTGCCTCCTCAAAGTCATCGTCCTGCTTAGGTGGCCGCGCCAGTTTTACGTCCTTTTTCGGCATGACCATCGTCACAGGGTACGGCCAGCCGTCAGGCGACGGTGCGCGAAGGCGCAACAGATCGCCATCGAGGACATCAACGACATACAGCGCTGCCTCAATCTTCGGGTGTCTGACCCAATCGCCTTGCTTTAGCCCACTCATCGACCATCTCCTTTGACCACAGAACCACATACGGCTGCTTGAGCCGTGCCATGTCCGCCGCGAACAACTTCTGCAACTCCGACAACCGCCCTCGAGGCGCTTTCAACTCCACAAACCACACTTGACCGTCGGGCAGACACACCACCCGATCCGCTACCCCACGCAGACCAGGCGACGTCCACTTGTACGCCTTGCCACCTAGCATCTGAACGTGCCACTTCAGATGCTGTTCGATTTCGGATTCACGCACTGTACCCTCTCAAAAAGTTTTTGACAACCGTGAGCAGTATGCTACCATCAGTTCTCGTTCAGTACAGGAGAGTTCAGTGCACTCAACAGTCGTCGGCGGTTCGACCGCTAGCCGCGTCATCAACTGCCCAGGCAGCGTCGCCCTCGTGCAACGTATGCCCCCGCAGCCCTCCAGCAGCTACGCCGACGTTGGCACGCTGCTGCACGGCTGCATGGCCGACCTGCTCAACAACGTCAGCCTCAAGCCCGAGCATCTGCTGGGCCGCACCTATAAGGACGTTGCGGTCACGCAGGAGATGATCGACGAGAAGATCATCCCGGCGCTGCAGGCGCTCAACGAGATCGACCCCGACGAGACGATGGATCTTGAGGTCGAGCAGACCGTTTCGTTCGGCGCTCTGATCCCTGACGCCTTCGGCAGCGCTGACGTTGTGGGGCGTCGTGGCCGCACGGCAGTCGTGCTGGACTGGAAGTTCGGTGACGGCGTGCCCGTCCACGCTGAGGGCAATCTGCAGTTGCTGTTCTACGCTGCCGCTGCGGCCCGCACGCCCGGTCTGGAGTGGGTGTTCAAGGGCGTGGAGAAGCTTGAACTCGTGATCGTGCAGCCGCCCTACGTCCGGCGCTGGGTGACGGACATGGACACGCTGGAGAACTTTGAACTCAACCTCGTGCGTGCCGTGCGCTTGGCCGAGCGTCCTGACGCGCCTCTGGAAGTGGGCAGTCACTGCCGCTGGTGCGCTGCCAAACCGATCTGCCCGAAGATGACCGGCGAGATCGACCGCGTGGTGCATCAGAAACTGGAAGCCCTCTCACCCGATCAGGTGTCGCAGGCGCTCTTGCTTGCCGATAAACTGGAGGAATTCATCGCCGCCGCCCGCAAGCTGGCTCTCGACCGGCTTGAGAAAGACATGCCCGTGCCGGGGTATAAATTAGTACCGAAGCAGGCGCGGCGTCAGTGGGTGGACGAGGCCAAGGCCCGTGCCGTCCTCGGTGAAGATTTCGTAGTGACCAAGACAGAATTACTCAGCCCTGCTCAGGCAGAGAAGGTGCTGAAAAAGCGCAAGCTGGCGCTGCCCGACGATCTTGTCGTCGCAGTGTCGAGCGGCAACACTGTTGCGCCTGAGAGCGATCCCAGGCCAGCGGTGCTTAACATCGGCAAGCAACTCACCGCTGCCTTTTCCAAACTTGGAGTCCAATAATGTCTAATATCGTTTCGTTCAAGGGCGCTAACCTGCCCGCAGTCGCTTCCCTGTCCACTGCCCTTCGCTCGATCAGCAACAACGTTGGCGAGGCTGGTGTTGCCATTCTCAAAATGGACAAGACCGGCCATTGGGTGTGCGGCGCAGACCAGACCGAAGTCGAGGACGGCAGCAAGTGGGCCGTCAATCCTTTCTCGTTCGTCCACGGCTTTATCGCGTGGGGTGACGGTGAGGTGCTCGGTGAGAAGATGGTCAGCGTCACGCAGCCCCTTCCCGAAATGGAAGCTGCGCCGCCCAACGCCAAGCGCGGCTGGGAAGTGCAGATCGGCTGCAGCCTGAAGTGCATCTCAGGCGACGACGAAGGTCTGGAAGTCCGCTTTTCGACCACTAGCGTCGGTGGCAAGAAGGCAGTGCAGGCGCTGGCCGTCGAGATCGCTGGCGCGGTCGAGAAGGATCAGACCAAGCCTGTGCCGGTCGTGGTGCTGAAGAAGGACCACTACGTCCATAAGTCCTACGGACGCATCTACACCCCGATCTTTGAGGTCGTGGAGTGGGTCAGCATGGACGGCAACAGCAGCGAAGGCGACCAGGCCGAGTCGCAGACTGAAGAACCCCGTCGCCGTCGGCGTTCGGTCTAAGGTCTAGCAGGGGCGGCGCAATGCCGCCCTTGCTCTTTGTTATACTTCTTGTGCGCTTGGCGGCGCGGTAAAGGTAAGCCCTGTTCTGCATCCTGCTCGACACCTTCGAGTCCGCCAACGCCCTTTCGGGGGTGAGGATGCAGAACAGGGCTTTTTGTTCATAGGAACAACATGCAAGAAGTCTGGAAACCTGTGCCGGGCTACGAAGGCAGGTATGAAGTCAGCGATCAGGGCCGCGTGCGTTCGCTGGATAGATATAGTGCGCGCAATAGCGCCGACAACCGAAAACCGTATTTGATAGCCGGGAAAATGCTGGCGCAGCACGCAAGCGCCAGCGGGCATATGACTGTCCACGTAGCTCGCAAATGGTTGTACGTACACCGCTTGGTTTTGCTGGCGTTTGTGTGCCACCCTGAACAATACGCACCTAATGTTCGTGTTGAAGGTCGGCACTTAGATGGAAATCCATCAAACAACGCGCTTAAAAATTTAGCTTGGGGAACGGTAAAAGAAAACCGCGCCGACAGACGGCGTTTGGGTGAAAAAGCCAAGCTATCCAAAGACCAGATGCTGCTGCTTCAAGCTGACTTACGTGGTGGCGCGTTGCTAAAAGATGTGGCCGCAAAGTTTGGCGTGGAACGCCATACCGCCGCACGTTACCGCGATGGGTACATGTATGACTAACATCCTTTGGTGCGATTTTGAGACAAAATCGCGTGTGGACTTAAACAAGCATGGGGTTTATTCGTATGCCCAAGACGCGACCACAGAAGTCCTGTGCATGTCCTATGCGTTCGATGATGAACCCGTCCAGACATGGACGCCTGACCAACCGTTCCCCGAGCGGGTGCGGCAGTATGAGGGACAGATCAGGGCGCACAACGCCGCCTTTGAGCGCCTGATCTTCTGGTACGTCCTGCAGATCAATTTCAAGCTGGAACAGTTCTACTGCACCGCCGCGCAGGCACGGGCGAACTGTGCGCCAGGCTCGCTGGAGGATGTAGGCCGGTTCGCCAGCGCGTCCATGAAGAAAGACCATCGTGGGGCGCAACTGATCCGCCTGCTGTGCATCCCGCAGGCTGACGCATCGTTCCGGCAGGACTCCGACCTGATGGCCGAACTGATCGCCTATTGCGAGCAGGACGTTCGCGCCATGCGGGCGGTCAGCAACGCCATGCGCGATCTGTCGGACGAGGAACTGGCGGATTATCATGTAAACGAACGGATCAACGACCGTGGCGTGCTGGTCGATGTTGACCTGTGCCGTGCTGCGATCAAGTACGCCGCCGATGAACTGGTCGAGATTGAGGCCATCGTTGCTGAGGTGACGCAGGGCGAGATCACCAGCGTGCGGTCGCCCAAGATGCGCGAATGGGTCTGGCAGCGTGTGGGCGAGGAGGCCCGCAAGCTGATGCAGGTCGATGACCGGGTATCAATCGACAAGACCGTCCGGGCTAACCTGCTGACCCTAAACCCTGACCAAGTGCCGCCCGATGTGGCCGAGGTGATCCAGTGCGCCGATGACCTGTGGGCCTCTAGCGTTGCCAAGTTCAAGCGTCTGGCTGATCTGGCCGATGAAGAAGATCGCCGCGTCAGAGGCGCGTTCGTGTTCGCTGGCGGCAGCGCGACGGGTAGGGCGTCGTCCTACGGCGCTCAGGTGCATAACTTCGCCCGTGCGACTGCGAAGGCTCCGAATGCCGTGCGGCACGCGATGGTGCGCGGTCACAAGATCGTGCCCGAGTTCGGTCGCCGGGTGACCGATGTGCTGAAGGGAATGCTCAGGCCTGCGCTTGTGCCTGCGCCGGGGCATGTGCTCATCGTAGCAGACTGGTCGGCCATCGAGGCGCGGATGAACCCGTGGCTGTCTGCCGAGCCGACCAGCGAGGTCAAGCTTGACCTGTTCCGTACCGGCGCGGATGTGTACAGACACAATGCGTCTGCGACCTTCCATGTGCCGGTCGATCAGATCGACAAAGAGCAGCGCCAGATCGGCAAGGTGCAGGAGTTGGCCTGCGGTTACGGTGGCGGCATTGGCGCGTTCGCTGCGATGGGCCGCATCTACGGCGTGCATTTGCCCGAGGCGGACTCGCGCCGCATGGTAGACGCATGGCGGCGGGCGAATCCGTGGGCCGTGCGCTACTGGCAGGATCTGGAGTCGGCCTACCTGCGTGCGATGAGGAACAAAGGCACAGAATTCAACGCCGGTCGGGTGACGTACTATTTCGACGGTCAGCACCTCTGGTACGCCCTGCCCAGTGGGCGTATCCTCTGCTACCCGTATGCCCGACTGGAGACTGAAGGCGTGACCTACGCTAAGGCGTCATGGAAGCCTGCCGCCGATGCGAAGGAATGGCCTCGGGCGCGGCTGTGGAAGGGGCTAGCCTGCGAGAACATCTGCCAAGCAGCGGCCAATGATGTCCTACGGGCGACGCTGCGCCAGGTGAACGCCGTCCTGCATGTGCATGACGAAGTGGTGCTGGAAGTGCCCGATGCCGATGCGGAGGCCGAGATGACCCGACTGCAGGAAGTGATGTGCACCCCGCCCGAGTGGGCGCAAGGGTTGCCTTTGGACGCTGAAATTAACGTAATGGAGCGTTACGGAAAATGAAGCATGTCATTGGACTGTCTGGTGGCAAGGATTCGACGGCGCTGGCGCTACGTCTGGCTGAAATCGAACCGAGAGATTACGAATACATCTGCAACGAAACCGGCAACGAACTGCCCGACATGCAGGCGCATTGGGCGCGGCTAGAGGAGATGCTAGGCAAACCGATCAAGCGCGTGCGGTACTCCAAAGACCTTGAAGGTACGATCAAGCAGATGAACATGCTGCCCAGCGTGTTTGCGCGTTGGTGTACTCGCGTGCTGAAGATCGAGCCGACCATCGAGTACATGGCCGCGCTGCCTGCTGGATCGGTTCTGTACGTCGGCCTGCGAGCCGATGAGGAGGAGCGTAAGGGGCTGTTCGGGGAGGATATCGCCATCCGGTTTCCCATGCGCGAATGGGGATGGAAGGAGGCCGACGTATGGGCCTACCTTGACCGGCGAGGTGTTTGCATCCCCAAGCGTACCGACTGCGCCCTGTGTCCGTATCAGCGCCTTGGGGAGTGGCGCGATCTGCACGATAACTACCCGGTCATCTGGGCCAAGGGCGTGCAGTTAGAGCGCGAGATCGGCGCAACCTTCCGCAGCCCAAGCCGTGATACATGGCCGGCGGATCTGGAATCGCTGGGCAAAGAATTCGCCAGTGGCCGCAAGCTGCGGGCGTACAAACGCAACGAGACATGCAGGGTATGCACACTATGATTTTCCTTGACTGGCTGATAAGCCTCGCCCCGCAGGGCGAGACGCCGCTGATCGTGCGGCAGAAACCCAAGAACCCCCGCAGCTATCACGCCGATGGGGCGCTGAAGTGCACATGGCCTGCGTTCCTGCCGGACGCATTAAAGATCAAGCCCGACCAGGCATGGTATGGCAACACCGCATCGTTCATCATTGATCGGTTTGAGAACGGTCAGGTGAGCGCCAGCGCGGCTAATTGCGAGTACTGCCTCGTCATGGTGCTGGACGACATTGGAACCAAAAGCGCCGGGCCGCCTCTTGAGCCGACTTGGATCATGGAAACCTCGCCGGGTAACTTCCAGTGGGGCTACGCCTTCT
>Ga0255168_1000502_pt1 | contig 12768 bp, 8 predicted proteins | sample Atl_Miss_RepB_8d_FD_183629 | JGI IMG/M metagenome (GOLD analysis project Ga0255168, IMG submission 183629) | Freshwater microbial communities from Altamaha River, Georgia, United States - Atl_Miss_RepB_8d | ecosystem: Environmental > Aquatic > Freshwater > River | place: USA: Georgia | collected... | reverse complement strand
GCGTGACTTCGGAGCTGAGGGCATCGGGCTATGTCGCACCGAGCACATGTTTTTGGCGCCTGACCGTCTGCCAGTCGTGCGCCGAATGATCCTCGCCAGCACCGCGGCCGAAGAAACTGCCGCACTTGAAGAGCTGCGCGCGGTGCAGAAAGAAGACTTTGCTGCCATCTTGCGGGCGATGACTGGTCTGCCAGTCACGGTGCGCCTGCTCGACCCGCCGCTGCACGAATTCTTGCCGCGAGTTGATGAGCTCGAAATCAAAGCAGCGACGGGTGGTCTCACGGCAGAAGAGAAGCAACTGCTGAAGGCTGCTCATGCGTGGGCTGAGGTCAACCCAATGCTGGGCACGCGTGGCGTGCGACTCGGTGTTATCAAGCCGGGCTTGTATGCCATGCAAGTGCAGGCATTGATGGAAGCCGCTGACCAGGTGGCAGGCGAGGGATACCAGCCAGTGGTCGAAGTGATGATTCCGCTCACGGTGACTGACGATGAGCTCGCGCTCGCACGCAGTTGGGTTGAGGGTGTGTTGCGCGATTTCGCAGCACGACCACGTACCACGCCGTCGGGCAAGAAAGCCAAGCGCCCGCAGGTCACCATCGGCACAATGATCGAAACGCCGCGGGCTGCGATTCGCGCCGACGAGCTCGCAGTTCATGCCGACTTTTTCAGTTTCGGTACCAATGACCTGACGCAGATGACGTTCGGCTTCAGTCGCGACGACGTCGAGAGCCGCATGATGCCCGCCTATCTCGAGGCTGGTCTATTGAAGCGCAACCCGTTCGAGACCATCGACCAGACGGGCGTCGGCGAACTCGTCGAGATCGCCGCCAAGCGTGGCCGCAAGACGAAGCGCAAGTTGAAGCTCGGTGTCTGCGGTGAGCACGGTGGTGACCCCGAGTCGATTGGGCTCTTCTACCGCGCGGGTCTTGACTACGTGAGTTGCTCGCCGTATCGAATTCCCATCGCGCGACTTGCGGCGGCACAAGCGATAATCGGTGGTGCGAAATCTGACACAAAGTAGCGCCTGACACGTTGCGAATTGCCGCAAGGTGATCACCGAGAGTTGCGCCGCTTACTACACTTACGGTGACAATGAACCCCCAAATGTTTGGTGTATTTCTTTCGGCTGCCACCGATTCCGGGAATTACGTCGATGTGGAGATCCCTTGGTGGGGATGGGAAATGCTGATCGGCGTCATCGCTGTGGCATTGCTTGTTGACCTTCTGGTTTTCCATCGCAAGGCACATGTCGTTGAAATAAAGGAAGCCGCAATTGAAAGTGCGATCTGGGTCGGTCTAGGTCTTGCTTTCACTGGCGTTATCGCGTGGATGTTCGCCGATCAAGGTCAGGGCGGTGCCGCCGCAGTGGAGTATCTCAGCGCTTACCTGATCGAAAAGAGCTTGTCGGTCGACAACGTATTCGTTTGGGCTGTGGTGTTCAGCCACTTTGCAGTGCCGCGTCAGTACCAACATCGCACCTTGTTCTGGGGCATTTTTGGTGCACTTGTCATGCGTTTCATATTCATCGTGGTCGGTACTGCCGTGATCAATCGTTTCAAGATTCTGCTGCTGGTGTTCGGTGTCTTTCTCATCTATACGGGCTGGAAGATCGTTCGCGGCAAAGACGAAGAGTCAGACCCGAACGACACCAAGACGATGAGGCTGTTCCGTCGGTTCGTGCCGTCAGTGCAGCACTATGACGGTCAAAAAATGATCACCAAGGTCGATGGCAAACGCTTCGCGACACCACTGTTGGCGGTATTGGTCATCATCGAGGTAACCGATGTGATTTTCGCTGTCGACTCGGTGCCTGCGGTATTGGCGGTCAGCCGTGAGCAGTTCATCGTCTTTGCGTCAAACGCTTGGGCGATTCTCGGCTTGCGAGCGCTGTACTTTTTGTTGGCCGATATGCGCGAGCGGTTCGTTTACATGCCACACACCATTTCCTCGCTGCTCATCTACGTAGGTTTCAAGATGACCCTTGCATGGCGATCTATTCACATTCCGGTGGTGATCTCGCTGGCAATCATCGTCACATTCCTCACCATTGGCGTGGTCACCTCAATCATTGCCAATCGCCGAAACGGGCAGGAGTCCACCCCCAACTAGCCTCTCGCAAATGGGCATCGCCGAAGACGACGTAGAACGGGTTCGTGCGGCGCAACCGATTTCGGCGGTGATTTCCAACTACGTGGCGTTGCGGCGCACGGGTCGCAACCATGTTGGGCTGTGCCCGTTTCACGCCGAGAAGACCGGTTCATTCAATGTGCGCGACGAAACCGGCAGATACAAGTGTTTCGGGTGCGGGGCGTCGGGTGACGTTTTCACCTTCATTCAAGAAGTCGAGCGGGTTGATTTCGTCGGCGCAATTGAGCACCTCGCGGGCAAAGCCGGGATCACGCTTACCTACACGACCGGCGGTCAGCCGCGCGATCGGCAACGCGGCAAACAGCTTGTTGAGGTCATGGCCCAAGCCGTCGAGTGGTACCACCAGCGACTGCTTACTTCTCCCGACGCCAAGGCTGCTCGTGACTACTTACGCTCGCGCGGGCTGAGCGGTGACGTCGCGCGGCAGTTCAAACTGGGGTGGGCGCCCGACGAGTGGGATGCGCTGTCGGTCGACCTCGGTGCCCCCGCCGACATGTTGCGCGACTGCGGTTTGTCGTTCACCAATTCGCGTGGGCGTTTGCAAGATTCGTTTCGTGCACGTGTGATGTTCCCGATCTTCAAAGAGAATGATGATCCAGTGGCGTTCGGTGGCCGTGTACTGCCGGGCAGCAACGACCCCGCGAAATACAAGAACTCAGCCGAGTCAACGATCTATGCGAAGTCGAAGACGCTCTACGGCTTGAACTGGGCCAAGAGCGATGTCGTGAAGGCCGATGAGATTGTCGTGTGTGAGGGCTATACCGATGTGATTGGGTTTCATCGAGCGGGCTTGACGCGCGCCGTTGCCACGTGTGGCACCGCACTGACCGAAGACCACGTGCGGCTGATGAAGCGCTTTGCAAAGAAGGTGGTGCTTGCTTTCGACGCTGATGCGGCTGGCCAAGGTGCAGCAGCACGGTTTTACGAGTGGGAACAAAAAATCGGCGTCGACGTCAGCGTGGCGCGTATGCAGGGTGGCAAAGACCCGGGTGAGATGGCCGATACCGACCCACAGGGTCTGCTCGACGCGGTGACCAATGCGCAGCCCTTCATGAAGTTTCGCATCGAGCGCACGGTGGCGGCAGGCGATCTCAACTCCAACGAAGGCAAGGCGTCTGTCGGGAATGCCGTCGTGGCAGTCATCAGTGAACACCCCAATGCTGATGTGCGGCTGCTCTACGCCGGCGAACTCGAGCAGCGATTGGGTTTGCAGCGCGGCTCGCTGGCGGCGCGGGTTGAACGGCGCGGTGGTTCGCGACCGCTCGTCACCCTTTCGGATGTCGTGACGAATGTCGGCCAGCGGGCGCCAGATTCGGCCGAGATCGTGATGCTTGCGCTCATGTGCACCAAGCTCGACGAAGTGCTTGCCATCACTTCAGAAGAGGTGTTCTCCGATGAAGCACAACGCGGGGCATTTCGTGCGTTGAAGGCGAGTGGGGGCAATTTGAACGCCGCACTTCGTGAGGCCGACCCCGATGCTCGGGCAGTGCTCGAGATCGTCGGTGTGGCTGACGCCACGGGCGATGCCATGAAAGAGGGCATCAATCTGCTGCGTGCGGCGGTACGGCGCGAACTGACGCGTCGCATGACGGATACGAGCCCCGAGGTCATTCAACGTGACCGACGTATCAAGCAATTGAGTGATCAGTTGACTGACAGAAATGTGGCAGACTCTGTCGCATCGGAATTGTTGGCATGGCTGTACGACGTATCACTCATGAGCGAGGCGTAATCCACCAGTGAGTGGCCCCCACCATCGCGGCGGTGATACGCCCGACACCGTTCGGCAATACCTGAACGAAATCGGACGCCATGATCTGCTCACCTCTGCAGAAGAGCGCATCCTTGGCAAAGCGGTGAAGGACGGCCAGAAGGCCGCCGAGCGACTGGCGAAAAAAGACCTCAAGCTTGGCGCCAAAGAGCGTCGCGACCTCAAAGAGGCGGTGCGCGAAGGCGAAAAGGCGAAAGAGCGAATGGTCAACGCAAACTTGCGACTGGTCGTGTCGATTGCGCGGCGTTATGACCGCAAAGAATTGCACCTGTCTGACCTGATTCAAGAGGGCAACATCGGGCTGATGCACGCAGTCGATAAATACGACTACGAGAAGGGCTTCAAGTTCTCGACGTATGCCACTTGGTGGATTCGCCAGTCGATGACTCGCGCGATGGCCGACCAGGGGCGCAACATTCGCATTCCGGGCCACATGATGGAAATCGTCAATCGCATTCAGCGGGCTGAGCGAGAACTCACCTCAGAACTGAAGCGAGACCCATCTCCCGAAGAAGTCGCGCAGCGGTGCGATATCTCGCTCGAGAAGCTGTTCGAGATTCAACAGTTAACCCTCTCGACGGCCAGCCTCGACGCCCCAGTCGGCGTCGATGTCGATGACTTGACGGTTGGTGAGACCATCGCCAGCACTGATGCCAGTGATCCGCTCGACCAGACGATCAGTCGCGACCTCATCAGTCAGGTGGAAAAGTCGCTTGGTGACCTGCCCGAACGCGAGCGACGCATCATGTCGATGCGCTTTGGGCTCGGTGAATTCACCGGCAAGCAGCACACGCTTGAAGAAGTTGCCGAGAAAGAGGGCATTACCCGCGAACGCGTGCGCCAAATCGAGCAGAAGACGTTGGCACGCATGCGGCATCCACACAATGTGAGTGGCCTGCGGTCGTTCGTCGAAGACGAGTAGCCTTACTACGCCTTTCCGGGGTAGCTCAGTTGGCAGAGCAACGGACTGTTAATCCGTCGGCCGTGGGTTCGAGCCCCACCCCCGGAGCCACACGTTTCCACCGGGGCCAGTAGCTCAGTGGTCAGAGCAGGGGACTCATAATCCCTTGGTCGTAGGTTCGATCCCTACCTGGCCCACTCGCGCCCGTGGGCTATGCCGGTGGTCCTTGCGAGTATTCAGGGTTCTCTTGTCGAACTCTCAGCAGCTTCTCAGCGAGTCGTTGCCGCCCATTCACCTTCGCCACGTACGTTGATGTCGTGGCCGTTGACCAAGCACTACACCTCGTGCGTCGGTTCACCTACGGTGCAACCGCCGAGCTCGTAGCCGAAGTTCGCTCGATCGGCGCGTTGGCCTGGTTCGAACGGCAGTTGGAGCCCCTCAGCATCGCCGACGCCGAATGTGACGCGATATTGGCCAGTCATCCGAGTTTCGGCTGGGGCCAGATCCGCGACGTTCGAGAGGTCATCCGCGTTCGCGAAGCGCTCGCCTCGCCGACGCTGCCACCGGAGTCGATGTTCCAATACGCAAAACGCAACGTCAACTACGTCCGCCGGATGACCAGCAAACGCCAGGTGTTCGAGTTGATGGTGGAGTTTTGGTCCGACCACTTCAACATCAACGACTCGGCATCCAAGGGCGGGGGATTGCTCAACGCATTCGGGCTTGATTGGGAACTTTCGGTCATTCGCGCTGGGGCATTGGCGTCGTTTGGTGCATTGTTGAAGTCGGTGGTGTACCACCCCGCGATGATCTTGTGGCTGGATGGCGAATACTCCAAGAAATCTGAGCCGAACGAAAACTTCGCACGGGAACTGCTCGAGCTCTACACCGTGACACCGGCTGGCGGTTATACGCAGTTGGACATCGAACAGGCCGCCCGACTCTTCTCGGGGTTGCGGGGTCCGGTTACGGGTCGCCCGCTCGTTGAACGGTCGACGTTTCCCACCATGTATCGGGTGTCTGACCAGACGTTCATCGACACACGTCAACAACACTTCGGTACGTTCCGCGTGATGGGATGGACGGCGACTGCCGCACAGCCCGCCGATGTGGTGAAAGCCATCGACTCGTTGGTGGCTTACTTGTCGAGTCATCCGAGCACCGCGCGCACCGTGGCGACGAAGCTTGCACGACGATTTGTCGGCGACTCGCCGGGCGCCGCGCTGATCTCCGACCTCGCAAACGACTATGCGCTGAGTGGGGGAGACATTCGGCAGGTGTTGCGCCGCCTGGCAGCACATCCGGAGTTTCTGGGCTCCGTTGGACGCAAGACGAAACGCCCCACCGAAGATGTCTTGTCGGTGACACGGGCCCTGAACTTGAAGCCAGAGCCCCAACGCTTCGGCTTGATTGGGCGCGCCGACAATCTGGCAAACGTGAATTGGGGTTTCGACGGCCTGCACTCTCGACTCGGGCATCAGCACTCGAGGTGGCCGCTGCCCGATGGGTATCCCGACACCGAGGACTACTGGAACGATTCGGCGTCGCACGTGGCTCGGTGGTTTGCCCATCAGGTCTTGCTTGGTTCATCGGCGTCGACTCAGGCCGGCGTAAGCAACGCGGAGTGGAGCAAGCTGCTTCCTGTCGGCACCAAGTTTGCGGTCGCCGACATTGTTGACGCACTGACCGCGCTGTTGTATCACGACACCTTGTCGGCGCAGACACGCCAGATCATCATCGACACGGTCGTGCGATCACAGCCGGTGGTGACCACCGCCAACAGAGATGCAGTGTGCAGGCTCGTCGCGTTTTTGCTGGTCTCTCTGCCCGAGTGGGTGCAGCGATGACCACCTTCGACGCAACCACGGTGACACGCCGCGGATTTCTCGCTGGCTCCGCCGCAGTCGGCGCACTGCTGGTGCTGCCGAGCGGCGTGAGGGCAGCATTCAGTGCAGAAGCATCGGCAGAAGACACCATCGTGCTCAACATCTGCATGCGTGGCGGTTTCGACTCACTGGCCGCGGTGTTTCCGCTCAGCAGTGCCGATCTGGCTGCAGCTCGACCAAGCCTGTACGTTCCCGATTCGGTCGCTCTACCTCTCGGCAACGGCTGGGGTCTTCACCCGGCACTGGCACCGCTGACTGCGTTCTGGACAGCCAGAGAACTTGCGCTCGTGGTGGGTGCTGGCTCACCCACGCATTCGCGAAGTCACTTTGACGAAACCAGCCTGATGGCGCGAGCCAGCTATGGCAGCACGACGCTTGCGCGGTCAGGTTGGATTGCGCGAGCGAACGAAGAACTTGAAGCGGCGTCAGCGCTGCAAAGTGTTTCGGTCTCGTCATCGACGCTGACGTCGCGCAACGGCACGCGACCAGCGCTTGCAGTCGGCAAGCTGTCGAACACGAAGTTCCCTACGGTGTCGGGTTTATCGAACGCCACATTCGAAGACTTCCTGCGCCGTGTGGGAACCAGCTCAACGACCAGCTGGTCGAATCGCGCCACGGCGACTGCCGACGCCGTTCGACAGCTCGAGGCGGCACGACTGCGTGAAACCGCGGTGCAATACCCAGCGACCGAGTTCGCCACACGACTGAAGGATGCTGCGGCGTTGGTCAAGAGCAATCTCGGAGTCCGCTTCATCGATCTCGATTTCGCTGGCGATTTTGACCTGCACATCGGCTACGGCACGGTGGACAACGGTGCCATGCGCACTCTCTTGAGTGATCTGGCGACTGGGCTGGCCGCGTTTCGGGCGGATCTCGCAGATCGCTGGAACAACATCGTGGTCACCACCGTGACAGAGTTTGGTCGCCGGGTCAGTGAAAACGCGAGCAATGGCTCTGACCACGGGTGGGCATCCACCATGTTCGTGTTGGGCGGTCGCGTGAATGGCGGTCGGGTGCTTGGCGAGACTCCGGGGCTGCATGCAACCCAGTTGGTCGACGGCGATGTGCGTGTGACTACCGATTATCGCCATGTACTCGGCGAAGTGTTGACGCGGGCAGCTGGCCTTTCGGCCGAGGCCGTCGGGCGGGTCTTCCCGAGATTCAGCCCTCAGCCGCTCGGCATCATTCGCTAGACGCCGCACTGCCATCGTCGGGGCGCCATGAGCCGTGGGCTATGCTTGCGCCCATCAACAACACGTGCGGCCCGAGCTGCACGAGAGGGAGATATCCACGCAATGAGAAAGCACAAGGGACTCAAGTCCGCTGCGCTCGCTCTTGCTGCCTTCGCGCTGATTGCTGGCGCGTGCGGTAGCGACGACGAGGCGGCCGAGGAAGTCACTGAAGACACCGCCGCCGAAGAGGTGACGGAAGAGACCGCAGCCCCGCTGCCCGGTGCCGGCACGCTCGCGTGCATGGTCACCGACACCGGTGGTGTGGATGACAAGGGCTTTAACCAGATTTCGTACGAGGGCATGAAGAAGGCTGAGGCCGAACTCGGCGTCACCATCGACCTGCTCGAGTCGTCGAGCGACGCCGACTACGCGCCGAACCTCCAGTCGTTTGCCGACAAGGGTTGCAACATCACCGTGACGGTGGGCTTCCTCTTGGGCGATGCGACGAAGGCCGCTGCTGAGGCGAACGCTTCGCTCAACTACGCGATCGTCGACTTCGCTTACGACCCGCCGGTGGCCAACGCCCGCGGTCTCGTGTTCGCGACCGACCAGCCGTCGTTCATGGCCGGCTATCTGTCGGCTGCGATGACGAAAACTGGCGTTGTCGGAACCTACGGTGGCGTCAACATTCCGCCGGTAACCGTGTTCATGGAAGGCTTCCGCAAGGGCGTTGAGTACTACAACGCGCAAAAGGGTGCAACCGTGAAACTGCTCGGTTGGGACGGCACTGACGGCACGTTCGCCGGAAACTTCGAGAGCCTCGACGACGGCAAGAACATTGCCAAGAGCCAGGCTGATGAAGGCGCTGACATCATCTTCCCAGTCGCTGGTCCGGTCGGTCTGGGTTCTGCCCAGTTCGCACTTGAGTCGGGTGGCAAAGTGAAGATCATCGGTGTCGACGTCGACATGAGCAAGTCGAATCCAGATGCAGCTGAGGTGTACATCGCCTCGGTGCTGAAGAACATCGACGCTGCTGTGTTCGCCGCGATCAAAGACACCGTTGAGGGCAACTCAACCTCCGACAACTATGTCGGCACGCTTGCCAACGGCGGTGTGGGTGTTGCGTTCACCGCGGTGCCTGCCGAACTCCAGGCCGAGGTGGAAGCCATCGGTCAAGGAATCGCAGACGGAACCATCAAGCTCTAAACAAGCTGAACGCGTTTCAAGCGCGGGGCGGGTCGCGAAAGCGGCCCGCCCCGTTTGCTGTATTACTCTCGTGATGCCGAGGGGTGGCGACGATGAAGTTTGAGCTGAAGGGAATCACGAAGCGATTCCCAGGCGTTGTCGCCAATGATCAAGTATCGCTTGAAGTTTCGACCGGTGAAGTTCTCGCTCTCATCGGAGAAAACGGAGCGGGCAAGAGCACCCTCATGAACGTGCTCTACGGCATTTATCGAGCCGACGAGGGCGAGATTCTCATTGACGGATCACCAGTGTCGTTCTCGTCTCCGGCTGACGCGATTGCCGCCGGCATCGGTATGGTGCACCAGCACTTCATGTTGGTGCCGGTGATGACGGTTGCAGAAAATGTAGTACTCGGTGTCGAGCCCACTGGGCGTTTCGGCAGTCTCGATATTTCTGAGGCTCGACGTATGGTGCGAGAGGTTTCTGATAAATACCACCTCGAGCTCGACCCCGATGCGGTGATTGAAGATCTGCCCGTAGGCGTACGACAGCGAGTTGAAATCGTGAAAGTGCTGTTGCGTGACGCCAAGATCGTCGTATTTGATGAGCCGACCGCAGTGTTGACTCCGAGCGAGATTCTCGAATTCTTCGAGATCGTAAAGACATTGGTGTCGGCTGGCCGTGGCGTCATTTTCATCACCCATAAGTTGAAAGAAGCCCTCACGATTGCTGACCGAATTAACGTATTGCGCCGTGGAAAGGTCGCTGGTGCGGCTGACCCCAAACATGCGACGGAGGCAGAGATTGCCGAGATGATGGTTGGGCGTGCCGTACAACTAGTGGTTGATAAGTCAGTCGCAAAGCCTGGCGAGTCGGTACTGCGCGTCGCCAATCTCAGCGTCGTCGAGCCCGATGGCCGCACCGTTGTTGATTCAGTCTCTTTTGAAGTGCGAGCGGGTGAGATCGTTGGTGTCGCTGGGGTGCAAGGTAACGGTCAAACCGAACTCGTCGAAGCCATTGCTGGTCTGCGAAGGGCGGCCAGTGGGAGTGTGACACTCGACGGCAAAGAGATCACGAGTTACTCGCCGCGTGAGCGCCATAGCGCGGGTATGGCTCACATTCCAGAAGATCGTCAGCGACAAGGGCTCGTCGTCGATCAATCAATTGTGGAGAACCTGGTGTTGACGCGATATCACGACGATGAGTTCTCGAGTGGCTTTCTCATGAAATGGGATGCAGCAGAAGCAAAGGCCAAAGAGCTCGTCGCCGCCTACGACATTCGAACGAATGATCCCACGCAGTCAGCTTCTACATTGTCGGGTGGAAACCAACAAAAAGTGATCGTGGCGCGCGAATTGAGTCGTGATATTCGACTTGCTGTGGCATCACAACCAACGCGCGGTATCGATGTCGGTTCAATTGAGTACATCCACGCGCAAATGGTGAAAGAACGCGATGCCGGTACAGCCGTGTTGGTGGTGAGCACAGAACTCGACGAAGTGATGTCGCTCTCAGACCGCGTACTGGTGATGTATCGCGGCAAAATCGTCGCCGATCTTGATCCGAAGACGGTGTCACAAATGGACGTCGGCCTCTATATGGCGGGTTCGCGACCAGATGAGGCGCGTGCTTCATGAACGACACACTCAAGTCGCTGCGCTTCACCTTGCTAGCTGTTGTTGCAGCGTTGTTCGTGAGTGCGTTCATCATCGTGATTACCGACCTCGAAGCGCTCGGTGATGGCAACTTCGGCCAGGCCTTCCGCACGCTCGGTACTGCCTATTGGGGACTTTTCAAAGGCTCGTTCGGCTCGCTGCGGGCAATCTCCAACACCATCACCGGTGCAACACCGTTGCTCTTGGCGGGTCTTGCGGTGTCTTCGGCGTTCAAGGCTGGTCTTTTCAACATCGGAGCCACCGGCCAGATGCTTGCTGGCGCGATGGGCGGACTGTGGGTCGGTTTCACCTTTCAGTTGCCGGCGATCGTCCATGTTCCTTTGGCATTGATTGCGTCAGCTGCGGCTGGAGCTACGTTCGGAGCCATTCCTGGCGTCTTGAAGGCCCGCACCGGTGCCCACGAAGTGATTACCACCATCATGCTCAACAGCATTGCGTCTTTCACCGTGTTGTGGTTGCTGAAAACGGAACTGTTCAAGCGTGAAGGGCGAGACGACGCGATTTCGAAGTTCGTTGAAGAGTCAGCGAAGCTGCCGAAGCTCTTCGGGTTCATGGGTAAGCGCATCGATCTGCTCGCACATTACGGGTTTCTGGTGGCCCTGCTAGCGACATTTGTGTTCTGGTGGCTGCTGCGCAAGACAACACTTGGTTTTGAGATGCAGGCGACAGGCTTCAACCAAGAAGCGGCCCGTTATGCGGGCATGCGCACCAAGTCACTCGTGGTCATCTCGATGGCCATCGCAGGGGCATTTGCAGGTTTGGCTGGCGGTTCAGAGGTGCTCGGGCTGTATGGCTATGCCAGTGCCACCGTCGCGGGTGACATCGGGTTCGATGCGATAGCTGTCGCGTTGCTCGGCCGTTCTACGCCGATCGGCACGCTGGTTGCTGCACTGCTCTTTGGTGCACTGCAAGCTGGCGGACGCCAGATGCAAGTTGACACCGACGTGCCCATTGACCTCATCATCGTTCTCCGTGCGCTCATCGTGATGTTCATCGCAGCGCCACTGTTGGTCAAGGCAATCTTCCGAATCAAGGGCGAAGCCCACGCCTTCGGTCAGACATTCCGCGGATGGGGTGGATGATGGTCGTATCAGCAGAACAGCGCAAACGCGCCCGCAGTGTCGGCTTTGCCTACCTGGTGTTGGCCGTGATCTGCTTTGGCATCTTCACGCGCCGCGCCGGAAGCGCCGGTTTCAAGATCTCAGAGACAGGTCAGTTCTCACTACCTGCACAGGGTTTTGCCTGGGCGCTCGGCATCGTGTTGGTGGCGTTGGCTGCCGCACAGCTCTATCGCGGCCTCGGCAAGCTCTCAAACATCGTGCTGGCACTTGCCACTGCTGCATTCTTCATGAGTTTTCTCTCGTGGGCTGCCGCTGGTGACTCGTTCTCCTTCGTCGGCATGTTGCAAGACACGGTCAGCCGCAGTGTGCCGATCACTCTTGGCGCAATCGGAGGCATTCTCAGTGAGCGCAGCGGCGTCATCAACATCTCAATTGAGGGCATGCTGCTTGCTGCTGCCTGCACCAGTGCAATCGCCGCATCGTTGACCAATCTCTGGCTCGGCACGTTGGCCGGAATCCTCACGGGGGTCGCACTCGCAGCGGTGTTGGCCGTGCTCTCGATTCGCTACAAGGTCGACCAGGTGATTGTCGGCTTTGCAATCAACTTTTTTGCGTTGGGCATTACGTCGTTCATCAGTTTCCGCGTGCTGGTGCCGAATCGTGACACGATGAACAATCTGTTGCCGGTGATGCCGATTGAGATTCCGGTGCTATCCGACATTCCCTTCTTTGGCCAGATCTTCTTTGTGCAGACGATCTTCGTATATTTCTCGTTTGCTGCAGTAGCTCTCGCGACGTGGGGCCTGTATCGCACCAAGTGGGGGCTGCGCACGAGAGCCATCGGTGAATATCCGAAGGCGGCAGGCACGCTCGGTGTCGATGTCAACAAGTTGCGCTACCGCAACTTGATGCTGGCCGGTGCAGTCGCGGGCGTTGGCGGCGCGTGGTGGCCAATTGGCATCGTGGGT
>Ga0255168_1000500_pt1 | contig 12787 bp, 11 predicted proteins | sample Atl_Miss_RepB_8d_FD_183629 | JGI IMG/M metagenome (GOLD analysis project Ga0255168, IMG submission 183629) | Freshwater microbial communities from Altamaha River, Georgia, United States - Atl_Miss_RepB_8d | ecosystem: Environmental > Aquatic > Freshwater > River | place: USA: Georgia | collected... | reverse complement strand
GAGCACTCCGAACTTCTGCGCGATGAGCAGGCTCTGCATGAGCAACATGTTTCCGATGGTGGCGCCAAAGAGCGCGATGCCAATTAGTAGGCCGACCGACGAGTCCATCATTCCGATGATTGCGAGTGAAACACCCTGTGTTACTGCGATCATCACGGTGAAGCGAGTCATATCGAGTTGAGCAATGAGCCGACTAGCAGTGAACCGGGCGATGATCGAGAACAGCGACAACACCACGGTGCCGAGAGTTGCGGTAGCGCGGTCGGTGCGCTCTTCCACCATCTTCACGAGTTGCTGCACGCCGCCCACTTGCGCACCGAAGGCAAAGATGTAACCGATTGCGACCATCAAGAAGAACCGAGTCTTGATAGCCACAGCGAGTGGGGTGCCAGTCATCACTGGCGCTGAAGTGCTTGCGGCACGTTCGCCGTCGGGCATCCAACCGAACTGGTGAGGAAACGGCAGCAACAACAGGGTGGCGATCGGCACGATGCCGACGAACCAGATGGCCGCCAACCAAGGTGATCCGGCTTCGATCCCTCGCGTGTCGAGAATCCACTTGATGAGCGGTGTGACGACAATGCCGCCGACTGACAGGCCTGTCGAAGCAATGGCCAACGCTGACGCACGTTTAGCTTCGAACCATCGCGTTACGACGGTGGTGACCGGGCCGACACCCGATGCCGACCATCCGAGTGCGTACACCGCATACACCACGAACAAATGCCAGCGCTCGGACACGAATCGCATGCACAGCAACGAGCCCGATCCGAGGAACGCTCCAGCGACCACCACCCATCGGACGTCATATTTTGCGACGAGTTTGGCAACCGGAATCGCTGCCAAACCGCCGACCAAGAAGAAGAACGTCGTCGCTGACGAAATTGACGCCACCGACCAACCGAGTTCTCTACTGAACGCCTGCAGGTACACCGACAGGCCGTAGAAACCAACGCCACTCGAGAAGGTGAGCAGCACGAACGACGCCGTGAGCACCCACCGACCGGGGAATCGCGCAGCAGACGCGAAGAGGCCCTTGCTCTCCGACGTCACGTAGGGCGACCGACGACGAGAGCGAGCATGACAAGACTCAGTCTTGCCGACACTGGTGCGACCGGGCTCAGTCGCAGAAGGTCAGTCGTTCAGGCGCAGTATGGAGTTGATTGCGAATGCGAGATCGTGGTCGCGCTGCGTGACCACACCGCCTGCGTCATGCGAGCAGAGTGAGATTCGCACCTTGTTCCACGAGTTGCTCCAGTCGGGGTGGTGTCCGTGGCGCTCGGCGAGCATCGCGACCATCGTCATGAAACCAAACGCTTCGGCAAAGTCTCTGAACTCGAAATCGCGATGCAACTTGCCGTCGGCATGGTGCCAGCCGTCAGGTGCGCCGCTCATGAGACCGAGACTACGTGCGATGCGCAGTCATTGCGCACGACATGCGTACTGCCAGAGTGGGGCGAGGTCGACGCGTGCTAATTCAGCGGAGCGTGGCAGGCGACACGACTTGACTTGCGCGAGGTGAGTTCGGGTCTATCGCTCACACACTTTGCGGCGAGTTCGGGCGAGAGCGTCGCACGCACATGGCAACGAGTGTGGAAGCGGCAACCTGTCGGCGGGTTGGCCGGGCTCGGCAGGTCGCCTTGCAAGATGATGCGCCTGCGCACGCGCTCAACCTTTGGGTCGGGTATCGGCACTGCCGACAGCAACGCCTGCGTGTACGGATGTTGCGGTCGGGCGAAGACGTCGTCGACCGGACCCGACTCGACGATGCCGCCGAGATACATCACGGCGATGTCGTCAGCGACGTGCTGCACGACGGCGAGGTCGTGCGAGACAAAGAGGTACGAGAGGTTGAGCTTCTCTTGCAGCTCGGCCAACAGATTGAGCACGCCGGCGCGCACGCTCACGTCGAGCGCAGAGACTGGCTCATCGAGTGCGATTACTTTCGGGTTCAGTGCGAGTGCACGAGCGATGGCGATGCGCTGGCGCTGACCGCCCGAGAACTCGCTTGGATACCTACTCGCGTGGTCTCGCTGCAAGCCGACCAGTTCAAGCAGTTCCATCACTCGCTGGTTTTGCTCTGCTTTCGGCATGCCGAAGTTGTCAAGCGGTTCGGCGATGGCGTCACCGATCGGCAAGCGCGGGTCGAGCGATGCGAATGGGTCTTGGAAAACGATCTGCAGGTCTTTACGCATCTCGAGACGCTGTTTCTTCGAGAGTTCGGCGACGTTGCGACCGAGCACCGTGATGGTGCCGGCTTCGGGCGCGACCATATTCAAGATCTCGAGCAGCGTCGTGGTCTTGCCGCAACCTGACTCGCCGACGAGAGCGAGGCTTCTCCCCTGGCGCAGCGTGAGGTCAACGCCGTCGACAGCGAATACCGAACCGACTCGTCGGCGTAGCACCGAACCCTTCATCAACGGAAAGGTCTTCTTCAGGCTTCGCACTTCGAGCGCCACGGCTTCAGTGGTCGACGACTGCGCCACGTGGCGTGGGCCTTCGACGAACAACTTGCCAGACGACTGCAAGCCAGCGATCTCTGACTGACGTACACACGCAGTCATGCGCGTCGGGGAGATTGGGGTCAGGGCTGGCACGCTCGCATCACATTGCGGTGCGGCTGCCGGGCAACGCGGCGCAAACGCACAGCCAGGCGGCAGCGCGACTGGCGACGGAGGTGCGCCGTCAATCGACGAAAGACGGCTCGAATCGGTGCCGTCAATACGTGGGATCGAACGCAGCAAACCGATGGTGTACGGCATCGCCGGCGAGGCATACACCTCGTCGACGTTGCCGATTTCGACGACTTTTCCACCGTACATGATGGCGACGCGGTCGGCGAGACCAGCCACGACGCCGAGGTCGTGCGTGACGAGCACGACTGCAGCGCCGGTCATGTCTCGCGCAGTCTTCAGCACGTCGAGAATTTGAGCCTGCACGGTCACGTCAAGTGCGGTGGTGGGCTCGTCGGCAAGAATCACCTTCGGCTGATTAGCGATGGCGAGTGCGATCATCACGCGCTGGCGCATGCCGCCCGAGAATTCGTGCGGGTACGACTGCGCACGCTCGGCGGGTCGTGGGATGCCAACTAACTCCAATAACTCAACCGCACGCGCAAGTGCTGCTTCTTTCGAGAACTCACTATGTATTTGGAGCGCCTCTGCAATCTGGCGACCGATGGTGTGCACGGGGTTAAGGGCTGACAGAGGGTCTTGAAAGACCATCGCGATCTCTTTGCCGCGGTACTTCGACATCTCATTGTCGTTGAGCTCGAGCAGATTGACGCCGTTGTAGTTGATGGTGCCGGTTATCTTTGCGCTCTCGGCGAGCAGGCCGATCATCGAGAGCGACATGACGGTCTTGCCTGAGCCCGACTCGCCGACGATGCCGAGCACCTCACCCGCGCGAATATCGAGCGAAACGTTGCGCACGGCCTGCACAGTGCCCGCTTCGCTTGGGAACGTCACCGACAGATCGCGTATCTCGATGAGGTTGGCTCCTGACGACGAAGTACTCACGTGGCTTTGCTCTTCTTCTTACTCTTGTTTGACCCTGGATCGAAGGCATCGCGCAAGCCATCACCGATGAAGCTCACTGCGAGTACGGTGAGGATTAGTGCCGAACCAGCAAACATGAACAACCACGGGTACGTAAGGGCGGAGGCCGTCCCCTCAGCGATCAAACTGCCTAACGAAACGTCAGGTGGCTGGACACCAAAGCCTAGATAAGAGAGACCCGTCTCACTCAAGATGGTTGCTCCGACGTTGAGCGTTGCGTCGATGATGAGAATTGATGCGACATTGGGCAGCAAGTGACGAAACACAATTTTGCGCGCTGGAACGCCCATATATTGAGCCGCCCGCACGAAGTCTCGCTCGCGCAAACTCATCGTGGCGCTCCGCACGATTCGGGCGGTGACCATCCATCCGAACGCTGCAAGAAGAACCACGAACACCAACCAAGTACGCCCACGGTACAAAGGTGACATCACCGCGATGATCAAGAACGAGGGAAGCACCAATAGCGCGTCAATCAACCACATAACACTTCGGTCGACTTTGCCACCCAGATATCCAGCAAAACCGCCGGCAATCGCCGCTAAACCTGTTGAAAAGACGGCCACCAGCAATCCGATGATGAGAGACTTTTGCAGACCCCGAATGGTTAGAGCAAAGACATCGCCGCCGATCTGTGATGTTCCGAACCAATGCTCTCGCGATGGTGGTTGCAGCAGCGCGAGAAAGTCCAATTCATCCCAACGGTGCTTTGAGAAAAACGGTCCACCGAATGCCAAAAGAAACATCATTGCGAGAATCACCACGCCAGCAACCGCCAAACGGTTCCTCAGAAACCTCAAGCGAATGAGGGCACCACGGGTGAGGCGATCTGACGCCTGCTCGCCTACTTCGGTCTGCACGACAGTCATCGTCAGCGCAGTCGCACTCGCGGGTCAAGGGCTGCGACTGCCACGTCGGCAAGTAGCCCGGAAAGCAAGACCAGAACAGACGAGAAGACAATAACTGCCGACACTGAATTGATGTCATTGGACTGCACCGCGGTAATGAACCAACTCCCCATACCGTTCCAGCCAAAGATGGACTCGGTGAATGGAGCACCGGTAACCAGCAGCCCAAACGAATAGGCAAAGAAAGTGGCCATAGGAAGGATTGCCACGCGAAGACCATGACGGAAGAGCGACTGCCGTCTCGACAGTCCTTTTGCTCGAGCCGTTCTGAGAAAGTCGCTACCTAAGACGTCGAGCATGGCGTTGCGTTGATACCGGGAATAGAACGCGATCCCCCCCAACGCAATCGACATCGTAGGCAAGATCAGGTGCTGCAATCGGTTTATCAAGAGTTCCCAGCCATTGCCAGAGAAGTCAGCCGAATACTCCCCAATGGTGTAGAAAAATGTGGTGCCGAGCCGATTGTTGAGGTCGATTGCACCGAACTTAAGCAAAATCGCCAATAAGAAAACCGGGGTCGACAGCAGCGAGAATGACAGCACACTGGCAGCTCGATCGGTGACACCATATTGACGTACCGCAGAAAACACCCCGAGCGCCACTCCCGCTAACGAACCAATGATCGAGCCGAGCACCAACAGCCTCAGACTCACCCAGATTCGACGCGACAATTCCTCGTTAACTCGCTGTTCGCCAATAGTCAATCCGAAATCACCTTGGAGCGCATTTCCGACCCAATCCACGTAGCGGCGAACCAGCGGCGTCTTGGGATTGACGCCCAAATTGTCCAACTTGGCATCGATTGTCGACTGAGGAATCGGCGGGTTCGCTCCTTGGTAATTGGAGCTCGGGTCAAAGGCAACGGAGGCGAGGACGTAGCCGAGCGTGGAGGCCAGAATCACCATCATCAGGAAGTTGAGCACCCGCTTGACGAGGTAGTTGACCATCGGCAACTAAGCCTAGACAGCAAGTTTGCGGCTGTTAACTTCCTGTTATCCTTCAGTTTGCGTCTTTCAGACGCGCCGAGAGTGCGGATCACTCACGAGTTGGACCACTCGGTCCGAAGGGGAACTAACGGTAAAGCATGAACCACGAAACCAACAGCAAAGGTGTGACGAAGCGCATTGTGCGTTTGGTCGCTGCCGCGCTGCTCTCCACGCTGGCGTTCGCGCCAAGCGCGGTAGAGGCAGCCAGCAAAGACTCCGCAGGTGCACCTGACATCAACCCGCAGCCCGTTTCGAAGCTGAAGCAGGGTGGCACATTCATTTGGGCGACTACCCAATTGTGTGATAACTACAACACCAACCATGTCGACGGAAACTTCGCTGGCTGCTCGTACTTGATGGACGGTTTGCTTCCCGGAACGTTCTACACCGACGAGAAGGGTGCATTCCAGGTCGACAAGAACTACTTCACCGATATCAAACTGACGAGCAGGAAGCCACAAACTCTCGTCTACACCATCAACCCCAAAGCCAAGTGGAGCGACGGCAAGCCGATCAGCCTCGCCGACTTCGTTGGCTATTGGAAGGCACTCAACGGCTCAAATGAGGCGTACGAAGTGGTTTCCACTACTGGTTACGAAGACATTTCCAGCGTGACCAAGGGTGCGACAGCCAATGAGGTCGTGGTGAAGTTCAAGAACGTGTATGCCGACTGGCAAGGTCTCTTCGGAGGTCTGCTCCCAGCGTCGGTGACTGCAACACCAGAGAAGTTCAATACTTCGTGGAAGGACGCTCCGACCCTCACGGCCGGACCATTCAAGTGGGGCGGCACCGATAAGACCGCCGGTACCGCATGGATCGTTCCGAGCACCACGTGGTGGGGTGACAAGCCGGTTCTCGACAAGATGTTGTGGAAGGTTGTTACTGCAGCCGCCCAGCTCGACGCTTTGGCGAACGGCGAAGTCGATGCGGCCAACACAGGCCCGGACGCGAACCAGTACAAGCGTGGTCTCACGCTCTCTGGTGTTGACGTTCGTGTCAGCGTTGCCCCGAACTACCGTCACATGACCTTCGGAAACACCGGATTCATGACGGACGCTCGAGTTCGTCAGGCAGTGATGATGGGCGTTGATCGAAACATCATCACCAAGGCCCTCATCGGACCAATCGACCCCAAAGCAACGTCGATGGGTAACCACATCTTCGTCAAGGGTCTCAGCTGCTACAAGGACAACTCTGGTGTCTACGGCAAGTACAACTTGCAGAAGGCCGACGCTCTCCTTGACGCAGCCGGTTGGGTGAAGTCAGGTACCAAGCGCGTGAAGAACGGCGTGGAATTGAAGCCGAAGATCACGATTCCTGCTGGTGTACCTACGAGCGCCCAAGAAGCGCAACTAATGCAGGCGATGCTTGCCCCATTGGGCATCCAATTGGAGCTCAACGTGGTGCCATCGGCTGACTTCTTCAGCAAGCACATCAATCCGGGCAACTTCGAAATGACCGTCTTTACGTGGCTCGGCACATCGCTGCCGATCTCCTCGTCGAAGTCGATTATGACTACCGACGGTGGACAGAACTACGGAAAGATTGGCACCGCTGAGATTGACAAGCTCTATGAGCGTGCCAACAAGGAACTCGACCCAGCAAAGCGCTGTGCGCTTGCAACTACCATCGACACGAAACTCTGGGAAATTGGTCACTCGATGATCAACTACCAGCGCCCCGATGTGTGGCAGGTTGATGCCAAGCTGGCAAACTTCGGTGCATTTGGATTCTCATCTGGTGACTACACCAAGATTGGATTCATGAAGTAACCGACTCGCTGACGTTCTGTCAGAGCAAGGGGCGGCTCGAAAGAGCCGCCCCTTGCGTTTTTCTAGAGATGATGCACTAGACCAATGGCAGAGTTGAACCGCTTGAAGAAATCGCACATCTCACCACCTCGATTCACTCGCGATATTCGAATGCTGGCAGTTGCCCGCCTCATCTCTGAGATGGGAGATGAACTTGCGCTCATCGCGCTGCTCTTTCGGTTGAAGGATGCCGGGCCTGGAGCCGTTTCGGCACTCCTTGGGGTGTTTGCAGCGACAAGAATTCTGGTCGCTCCAGTCAGCGGTCTGGTCGTCGACAGAGTTTCAACTCGACGACTGATTGCTTTGGTATCGCTCGGGCAGGCTGTAGTTGCGGTCCTGCTTTCCGTCACAAATGGGGGGATGATCTTTCTACTTGTCTTCTTGCTCGCTGTTGGTGGATCGATCATCGGACCGGCATGGAACAGTTTCATCGCATATGTCGTACCAAGCGAGGAACTGAGTCGCACTTATGCATTCATCCAGTCCTACCGATCACTCGCAATCGTGACCGGCGCAGCAGTAGGTGGCTACATTGTGGAACGGCTCGGTAGTTCGTCTGCGTTGCTGATCGATGCTGCAACGTTTCTGTTCGTCGGATTCATCGGCGCAACTCTGCAAGATGAGCGCACACCGTCATCGCGCCGCGAGGGCGTCAAAGGCATGGCGCAAGGATTCGCGGCGTTCGTGCGCAGTCCTGTTCTCTTGTGGTCATTGGTGTTGCTGGCCTCCTTCAACATGTCGGCTGGGGTGATTGAGGTGCTCAGTGTCTTTCTCGTGACGGACGAACTCGGCGGATCAGCGAGCGATTACGGACTCATTCTCGGGTCCCTCGGTGCGAGCATGTTTCTTTCGGGCTTGGTGCTCAGTCGTCATCCGTTGGTCGGGCGTGACACCACCTGGTTGATGGTTTCTGCTCTGCTCAGCGCAGCTGGAATGGCCGCCTATGGCTTGTCGACGGGAATATGGATGGCGATGGCCGCGTTCTTCCTCAACGGCATCGGGCTTTCGGGTTTACACATCTTTGGCACGCCGATATTGGTTCGGCATACCAAGGAACAGGAACGCGGACGGGTCTTTGCGGCCTCATCTTCTGTGACGATGGGAGGAATGTTGCTTGCCACTGGTGTTGCTGGCGCCATCGGGGAGCTGTTTCCGCCACGTCCCATCATCGTGTGTGCCGCACTCGTTTGCGGGTTGAACGCACTCATCGGAGGTGTTCAGATACGTCGATACGACACAGTCGCTGGGGAAGGTTCTTCGGGATCTACGCGGTGAAGGCGTCGTAGCCGTCGCGTTCGACACGTTCGGCCAGCTCAGGGCCGCCGCTGGCGACGATGCGACCCTTCGACAAGATGTGCACGAAGTCGGGGCGCAAATAGGTAAACAGTCGGCTGTAGTGGGTGATCACCAAGACGCCGAGGTTGGTCTCGTGCGTGGCACCTTCAACCCGCCGTGCACAGTCACTCAGTGCATCGATGTCAAGACCTGAGTCGAGTTCGTCGAGCACCGCGATCTTCGGGCTAAGCACCGCCAACTGCAAGGTCTCGTTGCGCTTCTTCTCGCCACCCGAGAAGTCAACGTTTACTGCGCGACGGGTGAGGGCTTCAGTGAGACCGATCTTTGCAGCCTCGGTTGCGATGCGTGAGGCGAGCTCGCGACGGTCACCGCCACGCTCAGTGAGCGCTTCATCAAGTAGCGCATCGACACCGACACCAGGAATCTCCGTCGGATACTGCATCACGAGGTGCAGCCCGGCACGTGCACGCTGCCACGTTGGCAATGCGAGCAGGTCATTGCCGTCGAGAGTGACGCTGCCACCAGTCACCCGATAGCCGGGTTTACCCATCAGCACTGCTGACAAGGTCGACTTGCCTGCGCCGTTGCGACCCATCACGGCATGCACTTCACCTGATTTCACCGTGAGGTTGATGCCGTTCAAGATCTGCTTGCCGCCGACTTCGGCGGCCAATTCGGTAATCGTGAGGGTGGTCATCGCGCTACCCCACTCGCGGTGCCGCCTGATGCTTGTGTAGAGACGAACACCTCTCCGTCGCGAACCTCGGCGACGAATACGGGCACGGGCTGGGTCGCCGGCAAGGTGTTGGGCACGCCCGTCTCGAGGCTGAATGCGCTGCCATGACGCGGGCATTCGAGTTGCTTGGTGTCGCAGTCAACTTCTCCGTCAACGAGTTCAACGTCAGCATGACTGCACCGATTGCCAATTGCGTATACCTGATTGCCTATGCGCACGAGCGCAACGGTGTTGTGGCCGACCTCGAACTTTGCCGCCGCGCCATCAGCAAGGTCGGCAAGTGCACAGACGCGGTGCATCGTCATAGTCGGGCACCCACTCTCTCTCGCAACGCTTCAGGCTGTGCAGCGGCAGGTAGACGGTCAATCACGTCAGCGAAAAAGCCGAACACCACAAGTCGCTCTGCGATCTCTGGGCGAATACCCCGACTCTCGAGGTAGAACCGCTGGTCGTCATCGATTGGCCCCACGGTGCTGGCGTGACTGCACTTAACGTCGTTGGTTTCGATTTCAAGATTCGGCACACTCTCGGCCCATGCCCCACTTGAAAGTGTGAGATTGCGGTTTGTCTGAAACGCTTCGGACTTGTCGGCGTTGTCGCGAATCTTGATGAGACCCGTGTAAACGCTCTTCGCGGTGTCTTTGACTGCACCTTTGAAGAGCAGGTCACTGCGCGTTCGCGGTGCGGCGTGGTCTTGCAAAGTGCGAAAGTCGTGCATCTGCGTGCCGTCGGCGAAATACAACGCCACTTGCTTTGCGTTCGCACCCACCCCGATGAGTCGTACGCCCGCGCGCACGCGGGCGTAGTCGCCGCCGAGGGCGACCGTGTTGGTCGAGATACTTGAGTCACGCTCACCACTCGCCCGCTGGTAACCGATCGACCAGGTAGCACGACCCAATTCGTTGATGTGCACGTAGGTGACGCGCGCCGACTGTGCAGCGCGAATGCGCACAACTGGCACGATCAGCGAGCGAGCATCAGCCCCGCTCGTGAAGCGTTCGACCACCGTAACTTCGCTGTTTTCGGCGGCATCAATCTCCAACAGTGAGGCGCACACGACACCCGCCTCATCGAGCCGATGCTCGACCACGATCGGTGTGGTGACAACCTCGCCGCGCTTGGTGGCAATGTGCGACACCTGGGCGCTCGCGGCATTGAGTGTCTCGAACATGTCGGCCGCTTCACTCGACACGGCATCGTGCGGGATGAGCGACTCGTCGGTGGTCTTTGCGCCAGAGACCGTCGTCTGCAACATTCCTGGGCGATACGACGTGAGGTCGAGTTCGCCAATGCGGCTGTACCTCCACAGTTCCTGCTCAGCGGTGGGTAGCACGAGTTCAGCAAGCGTCGACATTGGTACTACTTTTTGCGCTTCTTCTTGCGCTTGAACTTCTTCGGCTTGCCTCGTTCGAGTTCACTCACTACTTCTGGCGCGATGGCATTGATAATCGACTCGGCTTCGCTCAGAATCGCCGCGGCACTGCCGTCATCGAGGCTGGCAGGAGCAGCTGGTGCCGCGCCAGTCACCAGCGTGCCGTGCGTCCAGCCGACGTCCATCGAACGGCGCTCAAACTTCGGGCAATCAGCCGGGCAGCGCCACGGTGCATCGGGTGCGAGGCCCAGTTTGCAGCTGCGCACGGTGTCGCCCGTGTTGTAGGTGCGGCTTTCGAAGTGTTTGCAGTCGGCACGCATTGACATGGCGTTTCTGACCGTAGTTCGCGCTGGGTGGCGCGCACTGCCCACCACGGGCGCGCACTTGCCACCGCTGGCGCGCTCAGCCCACCGAACCTTCCATTTGTAGTTCGATGAGACGGCTCCATTCGACGGCATATTCCATCGGCAAAGTGCGGGTGACGGGCTCGATGAACCCGTTCACGACCATGCCCATCGCCTGCTCGGGCGTGAGACCGCGACTCGTCAAGTAGAACAACTGCTCGTCGGCGATTTTCGACACCGTGGCCTCGTGACCAACCTGTGCGTCGCGCTCACCGACTTCCATATATGGCAGCGTGCGGCTCTCTGATTTCTCATCGAGAATCAGGGCGTCGCACTGCACATGGCTCTTGCAGCCAGTCGCGCCTTCTTCGACGCGCACAAGCCCGCGGTAGGTCGTGATGCCGCCGTCTTTGCTGATCGACTTCGACACGATCTTCGACGATGTCTCTGGCGCAGCATGCACCATCTTGGCGCCGGCGTCTTGGTGCTGACCGGGGCCCGCGTAGGCAACCGACAACACTTCGCCCGTTGCCTTCGGGCCGACGAGATACACGCTCGGGTACTTCATGGTGAGCTTTGAGCCGATGTTGCCGTCGATCCATTCCATGTGGCCTTCGGCTTCAACGCGGGCACGCTTGGTGACGAGGTTGTAGACGTTCGGCGACCAGTTCTGGATGGTGGTGTAGGTGACGTGTGCGCTGGGCTTCACGACGATCTCGACAACGGCCGAGTGCAGCGAGTCGTTGGTGTACACCGGCGCTGAACAACCCTCGATGTAGTGCACCTTGCTGCCTTCATCGGCGATGATCAGCGTGCGCTCAAATTGACCAGCATTCTCTGAGTTGATGCGGAAGTAAGCCTGCAGCGGCATCTCGCACTCGACACCCGGCGGCACGTAGATGAACGAACCGCCCGACCACACGCTGGTGTTGAGTGCGGCGAACTTGTTGTCTCCCGGCGGAATCACCGTGCCGAAGTACTGCTTGACGAGGTCGGGATACTCGCGTAGCGCGGTGTCCATGTCGCAGAAGAGAATGCCCTGCTTCTCAAGATCTTCGCGATTGCGATGGAAGACCACTTCGCTCTCATACTGCGCGGTGACTCCGGCGAGATACTTTCGCTCGGCTTCGGGAATGCCGAGCTTTTCGTACGTGGCCTTCATTTGCTCGGGCAGGTCATCCCACTCGTCCACCTGCTCGGTGGCTGGCTTTAGGTAGTAGTAGATGTCTTGGAAGTCGAGGTCGGGCATGTTGACCGCGAACCACTCGGCCATCGGCTTCTTGTCGAAGGTCTTCAGTGAGCGAAGGCGCAACTTGCGCATCCACTCGGGCTCGCCCTTCCACCAGGAGATCTGCTCGACCACGCGGTCGTTGAGGCCTTTTTCGGGGGTGAAGGCGTATTCGACGTCGTCGCTCCAGCCAAGGGAGTACTTGGAGAGGTCGAGGTCAAAGGTGGTCATGGTGGGGGAATTTCTCCTACGCAGATAGTAACAATTCAGACCGCCAGAACCTCCCGTCGAGGGGTGTGGCGCGTGACGCAGAGACCGCCAGGTGGATGCGGGCGCCTGCTGCAGGCGTAGCGAACTCGGTCGCGGCCGACGAGTGTGGCGCCCGCTGCAGGCGTAGCGTCGGTGCGTCGTATGGAGCGCTTTGGTCTGGTCGGTTTGCCGAATGCGGGCAAGTCGTCGCTGTACAACGCGCTCACAGGTTCAAACGCGCTCGCAGCCCCGTATCCGTTCGCGACGAAAGACCCCAACATCGGCGTCGCCAAGGTGCTC
>Ga0255168_1000495_pt1 | contig 12870 bp, 20 predicted proteins | sample Atl_Miss_RepB_8d_FD_183629 | JGI IMG/M metagenome (GOLD analysis project Ga0255168, IMG submission 183629) | Freshwater microbial communities from Altamaha River, Georgia, United States - Atl_Miss_RepB_8d | ecosystem: Environmental > Aquatic > Freshwater > River | place: USA: Georgia | collected... | reverse complement strand
TAGTATCCACATCCAACTCATTTCACCCAAACCTAAAAGGGTTTTTGGCTCTCCAAAAATAATCAAACTATTTGGTGAACAATGAATTAAAGATGGGTGTGGTTCATAAAAATAAAATGCCAATACTAAAAATACAAAAGAAACCCAATATCTTAGTATGTAGTATTTTACTTTACTCATACCAATAAATATAAGATGGGTTAGATTCCGATTTCTTTTAATCTAAGAAGTTCTTGTTGAATGTGTTTGTTGAACGGATTCCATTTGATATTTTCCAACATCCATTTACGATACCAAATCGGAATTTTACGAATTTCAGTATCTTTATATTTTCCGAATGTCATTTTAACCACAGGCCCTTGAGCGGCTACATCGTGTGGGTTAGGTTGGTTTTGTTTATGTAAACCAATTTCGTGAAGTGGAATACCTGTTAATAACTTTGTACCTTCCCCATATAATTTCCAAAGTGGGGCTTCGTATTCAAAATATAAATCTTCTACCTTTCCGAACTTAGGAACACTTCCAACAAAATCTATAACCAATCCGTTCTTTTTGTTTGGATGGATACGAGTAACCCTACCAACAAACTGATACCACCAGCTTAACGATGCAGTGGGCCTACCTGTTATTATGCAATCCAATTCTGGGTGGTCAAATCCAACTGATAGAATGGTAACCTGAACAACTATCCTCAATCTAAGCGATTTAAAATCATCAATAATACGATTTCTATCAGCATCTGCCATACCACTAAATACGGCTTCACAACTTGGAAGGCGGGTGGAAAGTTCTTTTGCTTCCTCAATTGAAGGGACAGCAATAAGAATGGATTTTCTATCTGGTAATTCGGAAATTCTCTTAATTATCTTACCGGCAATATCATTTTGCTTATATGCTTTACGAATACTATCATCCGTAAAGTCAGCCTTAGTGGAATTGTAAACTAAATCACCAGTTTCAAAATCATAAGATTCATATTCTAATGGTGACCAGAATCCTAAATCGCACATTTCCTTAATTTGAGCAACGTGGATAATATCTCTAAAGAAATTACCTTTTTTACTCTTTGAAGTAAGCATTACCAGCTTTGAGAATGGCTGGAAGTTAGCATCTATGTTTGTTTGTAGTTTTAATGGGGTTGCGGTTAATCCTAAAATGTGTGTTATCTTAGCTGCCGTTAAAAATCTCCTTAGCATACCATCTGGTTCTCTTGGAAAGCGGTCACATTCATCTATAATCACTTTTTGGATACCTAATTCGTGGAATTTCCAAGCTATATTAACAATTGAACCGATTGTAGCATAAGTTACATCACCAATTTCCTTTTCGTTCATTGATGCGGAATAAATTGATGCTTTTCCACCCAAATTGATGAATTTATTGTAATTTTGCTCTAATAATTCTTTTGAAGGCTGAATAACTAAGATTTTCTCACCTAATTGATGAGCGATTTCAGCAATAACGATACTTTTACCAAATGCGGTAGGGGCAACTATGATTGAAGGGTGCGGCTTCTTACTTTTAAAGAATTCCACACCCTTTTTTACAGGTTCTATTTGATTCGGTCTTAATTCCATCTAAATTTTATAAATATTCCGGCCCATACACACCATAACGAGCAGTACCATCAATGATATTACCTCTAGCGTGCTTTGCTGGAGCTTTCCAAGTAGCAGCTTTCAATAAATCACCTTTTTTTATTGGTGAACCTTTCAAATCACCATCAACTCGGCTGATAAATCCCCAACAACTACTACCATGCCAAATTCTGATGAATTTATTACCAATTTCAACCACTACTGGTTTGTATTGATTCGGCATACTAGCTTTATCAAAGTACTCTTTACGTTCTTTATCCAATTTTTCGATAAATTTAGCTACAATAGGGTTATTTTTCAAATAATCCAATGCTTTTTGTTCAGTTTGTCTCATATTTCTTAATTTTTATTTAAAATTTTTAAAATCAAAGGTGAATTTTTTACGAGCCCAATCTTTACGCTCTTTTTTCTTCTTATCAACAACCACTTTTTCACGAAAACGGCCATCATAAGCACCAGATTTCACCATTTCTGTACGTTTTAAGGTTAATTCATAGTTTTTCATATCTTAAACATTTATTACTATCTAAAGATAGTAAATTTTCCTGATATTACCAAATTTATTTTCCAAAAAATAGCAATGCAACCGGTTGAAAATCATCAAATTAGGGTATTTTTTCGGGTTTTTATAAATATTTGGATTTCAACACGTTATATTCAATTGATTATCAATAATTTATGTTGATTTTTTTGGTAGTGTGGAAATTTTTTTGTATATTTGTGAAACTTTTGTGAAAAATGGATATAGTTATGAATGTAAAAAGTGTTTCAGAGCCTATGAATGTAGAATATACATATACAAATTTATATATAACGAATTTAGCCTTAAAAAAGCTATAAACTCTAAAGGGTATAGGGAGTAATCACTATACCTTTTTTTATTTTAATGGTTACAATTTAAACAAAAAACAAAACACATGAAAAAAATCGGAAAATTTCTCCTTATGGTAGTGATTACACTATTATCATTTGGAGCAAGTGCGCAAGAAACTACCTCTGAGATTCAGGGTTTGGTTTCTGATGGTAAAGCCGGATTAGCAGGTGTAACAATTGTTGCTACTCACCAGCCAACGGGAACGAAGTACACAACTTCTACTCGTACTGATGGTAGATACAACTTGCCAAACTTGAAAATCGGTGGACCGTATTCAATTCACGTAACATCAATTGGTTTCAAAGCAGAACATCAAGACGATATTACATTGTTATTGGGTCAGTCACACAAAGCAAACTTTACTTTGAAAGAAGCTTCAACTACATTAAAAGAAGTAGTAGTGGTTTCAGGACAAAACAAAGTTTTTAACTCTAGCCGTACAGGAGCTCAAGAGACAATTAACAGAAGATTAATTGAAGCAGTTCCTAACGTTAATAGAAGCTGGAAAGACTTAGTTAAATTAGTTCCTTCTCAAAACAACTTATCATTTGGTGGTATTTCATCTCAATTGAATAACGTTACTTTGGATGGTGCTAACTTCAACAACTCTTTCGGTTTGGGTGATGGTACATTGGGTGGTCAAACAGGCGCTCAACCAATTTCATTGGATGCGATTGAACAAATCCAAGTAAACGTTTCACCATTCGATGTTAAGTTTGGTGGTTTCGCAGGTGGTTCAATCAACACAGTAACTCGTAGTGGTAAGAACCAAGCATTCGGTTCAGCTTACCAATTCTTTAAAGGTGAGAACTTACAAGGTTACAAAGTTGGTGATGTTACTTTACCTAAACAAACATTCAATTATGATTTAAAAGGTTTCACCGCAGGTGGGGCATTTGTTAAAAACAAATTGTTCTTCTTTGTAAATGGTGAGCAAGAAAGTAGAATGGAACCTGGTACACAATGGATAGCATCTGATGCTAACAACGTACCAAATGGTATTAACGTATCACAAGCTAAAGCAGCTGATTTAGATGCTCTTAGAAAGTTCTTAATTGAGAAATACAATTATGATCCAGGTGCGTATCAAGGATATCAATATGGTTCAGTATCTAAAAGATTATCTACTAAATTAGATTGGAACATCAATGATAAAAATACTTTTACATTAAAGTATAATCTACTTCGTTCTTCAGCGGATATTCCAGCATCTAACTCACAATCAGTAAACTCATCAAATGGTAGAAGACCTGGTATTACATCAATGCCTTTCTTTGGTGGTGGTTATGTGATTAACAATAACGCTGATATTTTTATTGGTGAGTTAAACACTAGATTCTCAAATAAAGCAAACAATAAATTACAAATCGGATACACTAAGTTGAGAGATTTCAGAGCTTCTTTAAGTGCTGGTAATTTCCCACAAGTGGACATCTTAGATGGTAATGGTTTACCTTTCACTACATTTGGATATGAAAGATTTACTTATGGTAACGTTTTAAATTCAGATGTAATTCAATTGAATGACATTTTCAATTTATATAAAGGTAAGCACGAATTTACATTTGGTACACAAAATTCATTTAAGAAATATTCAAACGGATTTTCACCTAACTACGCAGGTGCTTATCGTTTCAATAGCTTAGCTGATTTCTACGCATCTGCGGCAGGTACAAAAGCAGCAGCTGTGTATGATTTGTCTTGGTCACTAACGGATGAGTTTCCATTAGTTGGTCCAAAAAATACTGAATTAAGTTTATTTGCACAAGACAAATTTAGAGTAAAAGATAATCTTACATTAACTTATGGTTTGAGAGCAGATTATGTAGCATTTGCTGATAATTTCCTTTATAACCCAGTAGTTGATACACTTACTAAATTTTATGGTGGTGTAAGATTAAACACAGGCTTAGCACCTAAAAACGCTTTACAATTATCACCTAGAGTTGGATTTAACTGGGATGTATATGATGACCAAACATTCCAAGTTCGTGGTGGTACTGGATTATTCCAAGGACCTCCACCATTTGTTTGGATTTCTAACCAAGCATCAAATACAGGTATGGCATTGTTCGGTTCTATTACAAACGGAACTGGTTATATGTTCTCACCTGATATTAATAAGTACAGACCAACACCAACGCCAGGTTTATCAAAATCATATTCACTTAACGTAACTGACCCTAATTACAAATATCCGCAAGTTTGGAAATCAACTTTAGCAGTTGATAAGAAAATCTTAGGATGGACTGTAACTGCGGAAGGTACATATATTAAGAACATTAATGCTACTGTTTTCCAAAACGTTGTATTACCATCAACAGGTAACATAACATTAGCTAATGGACAAACTCGTTTCATTAAACGTTCAGTTTACGATGCAACTGGAACTGCTCAAACAGCAACTAATCCAAACATCGGTAACGCAATCTATATGACTAATGCAAATATTGGTTATGTATTGTTTGGTACTTTACAGGTTCAAAGACAATTTAAGAACTTAGCAGTAAACGCATCTTACACTCGTCAAACAGCTAAAGATGCTACAATCAATGGTTCTACTGCTTTCACAATGTGGGGAGCTAGACCAACTGCTACTGACCCTAATAACTTTGAAGAAGGTTATTCAAACAACTACCTACCTCATAGAATTGTTGGTAGTTTAGTATATGGTAAAGAGTTCTTTAAGAATACAAAAACTTCATTTGGTTTATTATATGAAGGTTCTCCTAACCCATTACAATCTTCATTATCTTACACATACGCAGGTGATTTAAATAACGATGGTTTCTCTGGTAACGAATTAATGTTCGTACCAGCAAATGCATCTCAAATTAAATTAACTAATGCAAGTGCTGTAAGTGGTGTAGCTGATACTCGTACTCAAAGTGAATTATGGAATCAATTAGATGCTTTCATTTCAGGTAACGAATACTTAAACTCTCGTAGAGGTCAATTCGCTGAGAGACAAGGATTAGTATTACCTTGGGTTAATAGAGCTGATTTAAATATCACTCAAGACTTTTATATCAAATATAAGAGTACAAAACATACATTGAGAGTTACAATGGATTTGTTTAACTTCACAAACTTTGTAAATAAAGATTGGGGTGTGAACAAAGTTCCAACAACTATGACTCCACTTTCATTTGTAAGATTGGATACTGATGGTAAGACTCCTATCTTCTCATTCCCTTATTTGGATGGAAAGAATAAAGTACCTTACACAGATTCATTCAGAGACAACGTAGGATTTAGTTCTCGTTGGCAAATGCAATTAGGTGTTAGATACATCTTTAACTAATAATAAATGGGGAGAAGAAATTCTCCCCTTTATTTTGCCCTTTCAATAAAAAATCGTATATTTGTACAATGAGTAAAATTATTAATTTATTTGGTGGACCTTCTATTGGAAAATCTACACAAGCAGCAGGATTGTATTATGAAATGAAAAAGGCTGGATACAATGTTGAAATGCCTTATGAGTTTCCGAAGTTGCAAGCATGGGAAAGAAATGTATATGCAGTTAAAGACCAATTTTATATAACAGCAAATCAACATCGTAATATTTCTCGTCTTTATGGACAAGTAGATTATATTATTGTTGATTCACCAATTTTGTTTGGATTAATTTATAAAGACCGTTACAACGAAGAACCAGAATATCCTTCAATGTTTTATGGATATAAGTTTGATGAGTTCATTGTTGATTTACATAAAAGATATGATTCACTTAATATTGTTTTAGAAAGAGACCCAGCTATGTATCAAGAAGATGGGCGTTTTCAAACATTAGAAGAAAGTATGGAGATTGATAGAGATATTATTGGTATGCTTGAAAGAAATGATGTGGAGTATTTTAAAGTACCAATCAATAATGACACTGCTAATATCATTATATCTCTAATATAGAATAATATAAATTATAGAGTATCATAATGTTTTTTATATGGTAGAATGTGATACTAATTTACTATAATACATTTATAAAAGATAATTATATAAACAATCGGCGCCCGTTTCTTTATAACGTTATAAATTAATTAACTAAACAAGAAAGAAAATGCAAGCTATTGTAGATTTCGTATTCAATTGGCACTTCTTAGTAGGTGCAGCTGTTGGATACTTCGTACTCCCTTACTTAGTAAAATTTGCTAAGGGATTTTTAAAAAAGTAAATTAGAATTAAGCCCAAAGATTTACAACAACCCTCATAGAAATATGGGGGTTTTTTATTTTTTCATTATATATATTATAGAAACCTTGTGGTTAATCCTTTAGTGTTCTTAGAAACATTCGAGTTGAAAATAAAACCCTCAACAAATAAAGGCTTAAATAAACAAACAAAAACAAGACAATTATGTACACACACATTACAAACACGTGGTCTGCTATCAAAAGACCAGAAGCATTCATTACGAAGGCTAAAAAAAGAATCAAACAATTTGATGGACAAGTATATCTCTCTAACGGAGATGAATACGAAATTGAATTATTCAATCCTACACAAGAAGTAGTATTAGCAAAAATTAAAATTGATGGGGATTATATTGCCGGCGGTGGTATAGTTCTTAGAAGGGGTGAAAGAGTGTTTTTAGAACGCTTTTTGGACTCGCCTAACAAGTTTAAATACTCAACCTATGTAGTTAATGGAAACAATACAGAGGTTCAGGAAGCTATTGCAAATAACGGATATGTAGAGATTGAGTTCTATTCAGAATACAAACCAACTTGGAATAGTGGATTCCTTACAACAGGTACTAATACCCACACTATTAATGGTAATCCAATAACATACACTACAACAGGTAATAGTGGAAATTTCACTTTAACATCTGGTAATACAACAAGCACATTCTATAACGCTAGTTTAACTTCTAATACTCTAGCAGGTCCGAACATTAGAAACTTATCTAATAAAATAGAAACAGGCACAACTGAAATGGGCAGTGGTTCTGACCAAACATTCAAACATACAAACAAAACATTTAATTCGTTTTCGTTTTGGAATGTAGTTTGGCAAATTTTACCAACATCACAAAAACAATATACAGCAGAAGAAGTAGGTACGAACTATTGTGGAAATTGTGGAGCTAAGAGAAAGAAATCATCTTTTAAGTTCTGTCCACACTGCGGAAATAAATTCTAATAAGTTATAATAAATCACAAGGTATTCAAAAGAAAAAGGGAGTGTAATAACTCCCTTTCTTTTTATCCGTTATATGCTAAGATTCTTTCAATCTTACCTTCTTCGTTCCAATCTATTAGGTCTACAACCTTCAAAATAGTATCGGATATATGTAAATCAAATTGAACTATGGTTGTAATATCAGCTTGCTTTATTGTGATATTATCAATCTTAAATTCGTTTTGAAAAAGAGATTCATTCATTTCCAAAACCGCTTGTTTACCTTTCCATTCACCATTCCAATCTCTTAGATGAATGGTATCGGCATACATTTCGTATTCCAATCCTTTTACATTCTTAGTTGAAAATAATTCAAAGTATCTTTCTGCTTTTGGTATTAAATTTTCCATATTCTGTTTTTTATAATTATAACGTATTCAAATAATGTACTAAAGATTCTCCAAACAATTCCATATCCTCTAAAGTGTTTTTATATACAATATCTTCTATAATATTAGCAGTATTATCATCTATAAGTTTTATATCATAAGTAAGTTCACCCCATTCTGTATTTAGCATACCTTCTCTGAATATAGCTAATGTTACAGTCCTCTTACCATCTTTATGCCTTGCTTGTAAAGCATAATATTGTTTCCCCTCATCGGTTCTACCAATCTGCCAATCACCATACCATTGGTTTTGTATCTTCTTAAAGTTCTCTATTGTTAGCATTACATATATATCTTACGAATTGTGAAATAATCATTATGTTCTTTATATATTGCTCCACTTAATAGATAATCTTCAGCTTCTTTAAGAGTTTCAAATAGAAATATATTGTAAGGGTTTTTTTCAACACCTTTATTCCAACAAACAACATCTTTGAAATCATCACTTCTTAAATCCACTCTTGAATCACCATCAGTACTCCATCCTCTTGTCAACTCATATCTTGTTGGTAAGTAGTGGGTTTCAATTGGAGTATCGTTCATCCAATAAGTACCAACAGTCCACCAAGCATTTTTTTTATGGTTATATATTGCGTAGTATCCTTTCATTACAAATATTCTTTTAATCGTTCTCCAAATGCTTTTATTGCATTATCAAATGTGAAATAATCCGCAGATACAAAATGTCTATTATCTTGAATTCGGTAATACCACTTTTGGTCTTGTACATCCCATTTAGCAAACTTACCAACTTCAATCCATATAACTCTAACGGATGGGGATTTGGTATCGGTAAATTGAAATCGGTAGTTCACTTCGGTTTCATGCGCTTGTGAACACACAAACCGAGCATTCCAAAATATTTGACCAACCATCTTTTGATAATTATGAATCGTCAATGTTTTACTACCTTCCATATATTTTAGCTCCTTTTTGTTCAATAAGATTAGCAATACCTTGCCATAAATCAGTTTTATTTTTGAATAAATCAAAATACACATTTTCTTCGTGGATAATAGTTGAATGATTTACATATGCTATTATGGTATGAACCTTCTTTCCACCACCTAACATATCACCATCCATAACAAAGGCTCTATCGAATTGTACAGCCGCATGGTGTGCATTTGCAGGTCCTCTTTCGGGTCTTAACTTTAAGAAGTAAGAAGCGGGTCTTTCTTCAATGTGATATATCTCCCACCCACTTATTGCGAATCCTTTTAAGTTTTGGATTCCATTAATTTCTAATTTGTTCATAACAGTCGGTTTTTGATTTTACAATTTTTTGGTTTGTTTATATTGATAGTTTATACTTTCGGAGCAGCCTTCTTAGCCCTCACCGCAGGTGGTGGTACAGGTACATACCAACTTGGTGCCCCACTTCCATTACTCAATCGGGTCATTCGATTCGGACCAACCCCTCTACCCATATTAGGAACAGGGTGTCCTACAAATGAATGTGATGATGGTGCGACTAGTGAGCTTGTGTTTCTCCCCTTTACGTTTAATAAATCGTTTATATACGGCCCACTATGTATTGATGGTGGGTTTGGATTTACCCCTATTCCACTATTAGTACCAATACCAAAAACCGGTCCACCACCGCCGGGAGGAGCCTGCTTAGCGAATAGTTTCTTTCCTTTAGGTTCTCCAAAAAGGTCTCTCCAATGTCCTATTGTGGCTTCCTTTACGGTATTGTATGTACTAACGATTTTGTTCTTAGCATCTTTAGGGGTGATAGTACCCAACCATCCTAATAGGGCTAAGGTTGTAATCACTGGTGCCATAAGTGTACCGAATGCTCCTGCCCCTAAATAGGATAGTAGGGTTAGACCATCGGGTTTTGATTCTTCTTTCCATACATGTAATAGTATGTTTGCTGAGATGATGGATAGTACTCCCCATATTATTGAGAAGATAAGCTTGTCCGCATCCGTAAAGAAGGGTTGTTGTGTTTGTAATAAGGTTATCATGTCCGCTTTTATTTTTTTATTTTGGTATTCTTTTTAATATATCCGCAAATTTCTCCATCACTTCAATCATACTCTTTAGTTCGTTGTTATGTAGATAGTGTATTGTTGGATGGTCATCAATCTTTATTTGATAGATATGCATTAATGCTTTTCCATCACTATTTTTCCATTCATGCGCCGTTCTATTTATGGATAACTTACACACATAATCTATCTTTTGTGTACCATTCCTTCTCTCACAAATGAAATGATAATATGAATCAGTCCATTTTACATCATCAACCTGCCAAGTGTAATCATCAGACTTGGTTGGTATCAGTTCGTGTACCATTCTATTTACATTTTCTATTGTTACTCTCATATTACATTAATAATAGGTTTATTGCTGTCAATGCCCTATCCATTGTACTCAAATTTCCTTTATTCACCATCAATCTTTCCGGCACCGAATTGGGTAATGGTCCAATTGTACCAACAGGTTTCCAACACCATATTTCATATTCATCACCAATTGGATTCCTTTCTATATTCACTTGATGCCTTTCTCCACCTGGTTTTAATAGGTGAATAATGTATGCGCTTGGTATAGTTTCAACTCTACTAATTCGCCATCCACAAACATCTTTCCTAAAAAGCTTTTCTATGTTTACTATCTCTAACACCTAAATCATATTTTGGTCTTTAGCCCATCTCATTATCACTTCGGTTGCATACATCTCTAAATTCTTTTGGAATATTTTCATATCCTTTATATTCTCCATCTTTATCCCATCTACAACATCCATTAAATTATTTTCCATTTGGTATATTCCATTTTCATTTGGATTTCTACTAAGATAGATACAAAGTGGTACATCATAATCGGAAAGTGCTTTGTATTCAAATCGGTAAGCCTCATCACCTAAAGGGATAAGGGCATCATCGCCAGGAAATTCCAAAACCTTTTCACATTCCCATTCTAATAGTGGAGATGGGACATTGAAGTTATGAAGTACTATTTTAGTACCTACCATTTTATTTATGTTTTCTATTGTTATCATCCGAATACTAAATTTTTAATGTCATTATATTGTTTAATACTATCACCACTTAAACCACCTTTTGTAATAGCTTCACCATACGTTCTTAATGAACCCATCATTACTCTTTTGGAAGAAAAGGATGAAGATTGACATCTTAAAGGATAAGCCATATCTTTAGCATGATTAACTAAATAACATCCCCAACCCAAATCGTTTACTCCGGAACTGGTTCTCATAATGATAAAATAATAAATGTGGTTCTCTCTACCATCGTTATACATAAACTCAATTGCGTACAAATCTTTTTGACCAACACAATATAACACCGATATTCTATCATCAGTCCATCCACCCAATTTTTCAATACCTTCTATTTCCAATCTCATAATATACGTTTAGCAGGAAACTAATAACAATAATAGAAGTGCAAGTAAATACACTCCTAATATTTTCATTGTAGTCCAATCTCTTTTCATTTTATATACTTCTTTTTATCATTTCTCTAACTGTGTTCGCAACTCCCGTAGAAAATCCTTTTACATCGGATATATCTTTGTGTGTAAGATACCATACACAATCATTACAATATACTTTGTAATACGAATTATATGTAGACCAATTCATGTTAGGACCAGTATAGGCATTTTTATCCACATATACTAACAAAGTTGCTATCAAACCATCCATTTGGAATTTCACACCATACCTATCATCTTCTTCAAATATAGATAAGTTATGTACGCTTCTACGAAATTCAACCGATAGAGCAAATTTTAATTGTTCTTCGTTGTGTAGCGAAGTTTCTATGTTTAATATCTTTCCCATTATCTTCTCTCTTTTTCTGCTTCGGAATACTTTCTCAAGTTTTGTAAAGTATCTTCAAAGTAAGAAATGAACACATCCTTATTTTGGATTTCTTCTTTAAGTAAGTAAACGCAAGTTACACCATGCCATCCCATACAAAATAACTCATAGGTATTGTTATGTTTAGGGAACTTACTTAGGACCACTTCAAACTCCGAATCAAAATTTCTATGTGGAGCTACATCGTTTGGATTACCTGCCATTGTAAACGAATAGCATTTAGAACTCTCTCCAAAACGTTGCTTCACTTCTAATTTGGTGATACGCTTACCTAAGATAGTTTGACCTACCAACTTCTCAATACCTTTAATGATTAACTCCATATACCTTTCAGTTTTAAGAAATTCAAAAATGAAGATTTAGGTGAAAGGTTCGAATAGTCGTATTGCGAATTTAGGTGAGCTGCTCTGATAGCACCATCCGGTTCAACATACGATTGTGAAATGTGTAGCTCCTTAACCCATTGTTGATATTGTGGGTCTAACATAGTAGCCGTTCTTTCCGTTTCCAAAGCCTCATAAGCTTGGACATCATTAAAATAATTAAATGTACTCATAATAGGGGTTTAAAATATTAGTTAAAAATAAATTAGCTCAAATAATTGTGTAATAGTAGATACAATGAATACCCTATACCATATATAGCTAAACAAAAGAATATCGTAATGGCTACAGGTGGTATAAGGATAAAAAGGCGAAAGGGTTTATTCCCCAATAGCTTGGCATTATCAAATGTATATACTAAGGCGAATGCCAATAGCATATTAAGTATCGCTATCATTATCAATAGGAAAGTAATCATACTATTTGGTTTTACGGGTTTTCTTAATAGGTTTACCATCAATACCTACGGCCTTAGAAGAACTCTCTACCAATTCCGTTTTAGTGGCCTTACCTTTCTTCTTTGTAGTAGGTTCAACTATACCTGTGTTATCTTTAGTTAGGGGAATAGTACCATCATCGA
>Ga0255168_1000460_pt1 | contig 13643 bp, 19 predicted proteins | sample Atl_Miss_RepB_8d_FD_183629 | JGI IMG/M metagenome (GOLD analysis project Ga0255168, IMG submission 183629) | Freshwater microbial communities from Altamaha River, Georgia, United States - Atl_Miss_RepB_8d | ecosystem: Environmental > Aquatic > Freshwater > River | place: USA: Georgia | collected... | reverse complement strand
GCAATCTTAATTTTCCCGAAACGGTTTCAAAAAGCCATGAGTAGCCACGCAGAAGCCCCAAATAGCCCCGTAAACGCCCCAACGGGACACGAACGGACGCAATCGGTTTTAGTACCCATATCCAGCCGCTTAAAAGGCTCTAAAACCCCGCGTATCGCCACTAAAACGCTAAAACTGCCATCAAAAGGCGATGAAGTCGTGGAATTTGCTAAGTCAATCGGGCTGGAACTTATGGATTGGCAGGTTCACCTAGCTGGCGAGATGTTCAAATACCAAAAGGACGGACGATGGGCGCACAATACTTCGGGCTTTATCTGCGCTCGCCAACAAGGTAAGACGACATTCATGGCTGCGGTTATCCTGACCGGATTGTTTAAATGGAACTTAAAGCTCCAAATTGGTACGTCGCACCGATTGACCACTAGCTTTGAAACCTTTCGACAGCTGGTCGGGATTATCGAAGATAACGAGCAACTACTGGAGCAGGTTAAAAAAATCCGTTGGCGTCATGGCTCAGAAGAAATCGAACTTAAAAACGGTTGCCGCTACATGGTAAGAGCTGGAGCGTCGGCAGCGCGTGGTATTGCTGCGCCCGATTTGGTTTGGATTGACGAAGCTCGCGAATTAAAAGACTTGGATACTTGGGCGTCTATGCGATACACGACGATGAGTAATCCAAATCCAATGATTATTACGCTATCCAATGCTGGCGATCAACACAGCCTAGTTTTAAATCAGCTACGTGATCGCGCGCTAAAGGCGATTGCAGGTGCTAACGATTCGATTGGTTGGTGGGAGTGGTCTAGCGGCTACGATCAGATAGACGATTCCAAAGAATTTTGGAAAGGCGTGGCGCAAGCAAATCCATCGCTGGGTAAAACCGTACACCCAGATAATATCCGCGACGCGATGAACGACGACCCGTCGGTCTTTAAAACAGAAGTCCTTTGCCAATGGGTAACCAACCTAAGCGCAGCAATTCCGCCTGAAAAGTGGATAGCCTGCGGCGAAGATGATTTGAAGCTATCAGAAGACGAGCCAACCTGGTTCGGTATCGATTTATCGCCGGATCGTAAATATGCGTCGTTAGTAGCGGCTCAAAAGATGAGCGACGACCGCTTCTTCGTAAAACTTCTGCATTCCTGGCATAACCCGATAAGCGTGGACGATTTGGCGGTCGCTAATGACCTTGCGCCTTACGTGCGAAAATATCCTTGCGAAGTCGTGGCTTATTCGAAACGTACAGCGTCGGCGGTAGCTGCTAGGTTAGTCCCGGCAGGAATTCCAATTCAAGACATCGACGGGAATTCCTATTCGCAAGCCTGCGACGAATTACTTGGCGCAGTTACTTCAAAACGTCTTCGCCATGCTAATCAGGAAGAATTTACGCAAGGCGTTAATTCAGCAGCTCGATTAGTAATCGGCGATGGCGGCTGGGTTATTGGACGTCGTGCGTCAGGTGTAAACGTGACGAGCGCGGTTGCCGCCGCACTTGCGACACACTTTGCGACACGCCCAAATCATGGTCTTGAAATTTTAGTCGTGTAGGCGTATAAGCCCTGCGAAAATTGTCGCATGGCTTTGCGCGATTTCCTTGCTATCGATCATTCGGTACGTCCGTCGATTGAAGCTGCCGAATCAATCCCGGTTCAATCTTTCGACACACTTTACGCGGTAAATGCTGGACAATCAGCTACACGCGATCAAGCGATGGCGATTCCAACAGTTGCACGTGCGCGAAATATCATTTGTTCAACAATTGGGTCGTTACCGCTTGAATGGATTAATGAAGCGACAAATACTTACGTTCCAACGCCACGCGTTATTAATCAAAGCGATCAACGCATTCCAGGAATTGTATTTAAAGCCTGGATTATTGAAGACATGCTTTTCCACCCATTCGCTTTTGCACGTGTCCTAAAAAGATACGCCGATACCGGACGCGTTGCAGATATGGAACGAATTGCACCTGAGCGCGTTGCAACAAAAACAAACGCTAATGGTACGGAATTGATTGGTTATTGGGTAGATGGTAAGCCGATTGCACCGGAAGATTTAATTGTCTTTCCTGGCGTAGATGAAGGATTATTGTTCCGCGCAGGTCGCACAATTCGCGCAGCTCATCAATTAGAAAAGTCTGCGTATAACTTTGCGATGAATCCAATTCCGCAAACAGTAATTAAAAACAAGATTGGTCTAACTGCCGATAAATTAAAGCAAATGGGTCAAGCATGGGCAAAGGCTCGTCGCGAATCATCTACTGCAATTTTAAATGGCGATGTAGATATTGAAACACTTGGATACGACCCTAAATCTTTACAGCTAAATGAAGCCCGTCAATACTTAGCGTTAGAGCTTTGTCGCGCTATGGGCTTACCTGCATGGTTCGCGTCTGCTGATCCGCAGTCAAACACTTACACAAATGCAGTTAATCAGCGACGCGATCTCGTTGACTTTTCATTACGTCCGTATTTAACCGCTTATGAACAGCGTATGAGTTTTGCGGATATAACACCTGCCGGAACAAAAGTCAGATTTGACTTAGATGATTTCTTGCGTGGCAATCCATTAGAGCGCGCGCAAGTGTACGAAATACTAAATCGAATTGGCGCGATGAGCGTCGATGAAATCCGCGAAGAAGAGGACTTGATAAGTGAAGCTCAACCTACCGCTTAATATCACCGCTGCCGATTCGACAGAGCGCACAATTACCGGACGCATTGTCGCATTTGAAGAGCCTGCAAATGCTTCGACTGGAAAAGTCGTATTTGCTAAAGGTTCAGTCGAACCAAAGCCGGTCATTTTAAATCTTGAACACGATCGCACCCGTCGAATTGGTAAGACTATGGAAATGTCCTTAGCACCTGACGGAATGAGCATTAATGCAAGTTTTAAGATTGTTAACACGACAGCCGGAACAGACGCGCTAATCGAAGCAAGCGAAGGTTTACGCGATGGCTTATCCGTTGAATTTGCAGTCAGCGATTATAAAATCGACAAGAAGTCCGGCGTCATGCGCGTTACCGCTGGCGAATTAACAGGCGTCGCGCTAGTTAGCTAGCCTGCAATTCGTTCAGCACGCGTTAGCGAAGTCGCAGCAAGCGAAGATGAAGAAGATTCTGCTTCAACACCGGAAGCAGATACACCACCAACAGAAAAGGAAGAAACCGTGTCCGAATCTACCGATTCAGTATCTACCGAAGTTTCGGTAGAAGCAGCGCACGCAGTAACAGCGGCAGCAGTTAACGCAACAGCTGGCGTTGCTTACGCAAAGCCACGCCTAGAGTTCACTCCAGGCAAATACCTAGAAAACACAATCAAAGCAGCACTAGGCGACGACAATGCTCGTCAGTACGTAGCAGCTGCGGCAGATACCACAGATAACGCAGGTTTAGTACCTACACGCCAATTAGCAACCGTTATCAATGGTCTTGCAACTACCATTCGTCCATCAATTGACGCGATTTCACGCGGCACTTTGCCTGACGCTGGTATGACCTTTGAAATTCCAAAGATCACCACACTTCCAACAGTCGCAGAAACAAGCGAAGCTGGTACACCATCTGAAACAGATCAGGCAGCTGCGTTCGTAACCGTGAACGTAAAGAAGTATGCAGGTCAACAGACATTTTCAGTCGAGCTTATGGATCGCACTTCACCAATGTTCTACGATGAATTAGTCCGTAACCTTGCTGCACAATATGCAGCAGCAACAAACGCGGCAGTTTCAGCAGCGTTGGTTTCAGGTGCAACCGCTGATAGCACAACCACTACAACTTACCCAACTGCAACAGAATTGCTTGGTTTCGTTTCACGTGGCGCAGCTTCAGTATTCAATGCTACAAAGGGTCTTCCAGTTCCTTACGCTACTAAGTTAATTGGTGGCACAGGACAATGGGGCAATATCATGACTTTGAACGATTCAGGTCGTCCGATTTACATGGCGCAGAATCCAATGAACGCAGGCGGCGCAGTTAGCGCAACTTCACTTCGTGGAAACGTTGCAGGACTTGATTTCTACGTTGATCCATCACTTAATTCAGGCGACGCAGACGGAACCTTAATCATGGTTAATCCGGACGCTTATACCTGGTATGAAGGATCAACTTATCAGCTACGCGCAGACGTAATCGCGTCTGGTCAAATTTCTTTGATGTTCTATGGCTACGGAGCAATAGCAACAAAGATTGCAGCGGGCGCATTTAAGAACAATAAGGCGTAATTCGCTTTATTAACAGTCATGGGCTTGTGCGCTTCTGAGCAAGCCCAGCAGAAAGGACAGACTAATGCCAAATATCGTTACCGCAAGCCAACTGCGTTCGGTGCTTGGCGTTAGTTCTGCCCTTGTATCAGACGCAACTTTAGAAAGTTACATCGACACAGCTGAGGCGGTAATCCTGCCAATGTTAGTCGCTAACACTTCAGGAATTAATGCTTACGAATTAGTGGATAACGTGGGGTATTTCCACACAATCCGCGAGCATTACTTTGTCGAAGGACAATCCGTCGTAATTAGTGGCGTGCCTGCTCCTTTCGCTGGCACGTTCACTATTACCGACGATAAATTACTGCCTACCGTCTTTACCGTCGCTATTACAAATGCAGACGTTGAAAAGCGCGCAATCATTCCGGCAGGCAAGGCGTATCTATCCGGGTATAACGCCGAATCACTTTACGCAAGCACGCCAGCGGTTGAAAACGCGGTACTTGCGGTATCTACTGAAATTTACCAATCACGAACAGCGGTAGGCGGTGTTATTGATGGAGCAGATTTTCAAGTCCAGCCATATCGTTTATCACGCGGATTGCTCCAACGAGTTACTGGCTTACTTGCTCCGTATATCGATGTCGAAACTATGGTCAACTAATGCCTGCCAGCACAATCCTTTCGAGCGTCCGTCAGCCGCTAGCGACTGCCTTTGCAGGTGTTACAGCGAATATCTTTGACCATTTTCCGGAGTTTCCGCCGAATCCTTTTGTTGCAGTAATTCCCGATGATCCTTATATGGAAATCGATTTAATTGGCAAAACACAGACAAAGATAAAATTAAATTTTGTTATTGCTTGCGGCGTACAAAACGCCGACAATGCAGCTGCACTTGATAACTTGGAGCAGCTGGTTATTAGCATTCTGGCGGTTATCCCGTCAGGGTATGAACTTGGGTCAGTAAATTCGGTCGGACCGCGAACAGTCGGTAATGGCTCGTCTTTAGTGGCTGAAATTCAATTATCAACACGTTACACACAAACCAACTAAGGAGACAACCGTGCCGACGACCGTCATTACAGGACGCGATCTGACTTTGACGATCGCGACCACTAGCTACGACGCTCAAGCGACTAGCGCAATTCTTTCAAACACAGCAACAATCGACACCTATCAGACTTTAGACGGTAAGGCTTACAAGCACATCGATGATCAATGGTCATTTGCGCTTGAAATGCTTTCCGACTGGGGCGCGAGTGGCTCGCTATGCGAGGCGCTTTGGACTGCTTGGGAATCAGCTCCAAATACCACGCTAGCGTGTTCACTTACCGCCGCAACAGGCGCGGTGTTCACTTTCAACGTACTACCTGAAGTCCCATCAATCGGTGGCGCAGCACCAGGCGCACAAACCGTTTCGCTGACCTTCACAGTAGTCGGAACACCTAGCGAAACCTTCAGCTAAAAAATAACAATCAGGAGCGCACAAAATGATAAAACTAAATATGAAGGTAACTTACACAAATGGCGAAGCCGCTGAGTATTTGGCGGCTTTGCCTGAGTGGAGTAAATGGGAACGCAAAACAGGGAAAAGCGTTTATGCAATCAAAGGAATTGAATCGTTCCAACAGACCGATTTTCTTTTCCTGGCGCACTGCGCTTACATTCGAGCGGCAGCAGGCAAACCGACAAAACCTTACGACGTATGGGAGTTAACGGTTGAAAATGTCGAAGTCGGTGATTACGAAGACCCAAAAGCTACCCAGCCGGAAGCCTTGAACGAATCCGCTACGAACTAGCAATAGCGTCCGGTATTAGCGTGGAATCAATCGATTCCTACGAAGTTATCCTTACAATATACGAAATATTAGAGCAAGGAGCAAAGGGGTAACGGTGGCAGGTTTAGGCGGCAGCGCACAGGGCAAGTTTCCGATTACCGTCGATCCAAAAGAATTCAAGGATTTGATTTCCGTCCTTCGTTCGTTGGATAAAGAGCAATCGGATAAAGTCCGCGCTGCTGCTTTGCCATTATCCGCACGTTTAGCCGGACAATTACAGCAATTTGCACTCGCCGCACCTGCTCCACAAACAAAGTTATTAGTAAGCGCAATCGTTCCAAAACGCGACAGATTAGTACGCGTTGATGTCGGCGGTTCTAAAAAAGTCGGTCGTCCTTATCAAAGCCGGGCAACAAAAAAGCAAATAAAAGCTCCAGCGGGCGCGTTACTTTGGGGAACAGAATACGGATCACGTAAAGGCGTCGATTCAATCGGTCGAGCATTTACAAATCGATTCAAAGTCGGTCGTAATCGTTCAGGTTATTGGATTAATCCGGCGGTTGATTATTACGCTCCAGTCGTAGCGCGTGAATATGCTCAAATGTTACAAGATGTTATAAAGTCGAATAAGGTGGATTAATGGCAACAATTCCAAAAGTCAAGGTTACGTTCGACGCAGATTTAACGGGTTTAAAGCAAGGAACAAATCAAGCCGAAGCGGAACTAGGTACATTTGAAAAAGGCGTCGCTAAATTTGGCGCAGCTGCTAAAGCTGCATTTGCTGCGGCTGCGGCTGCCGCTGCCGCCTACGCGGTTAAGTTAGGCGTAGATGGCGTTAAAGCTGCAATAGAAGATGAGCAGGCACAATCACGCCTAGCCCAGACTTTGGAAAAGGCGGCAGGTGCTACAAATGCACAAGTCAAAGCCACCGAAGAATTCATTTCGAAAATGCAACTTGCGACAGGCGTTTCGGACACACAGCTTAGATCGGCTATGGGTCGCCTGACTTTAAGTACAAATGACGTTACTAAATCGCAAGAATTATTGGCTTTGGCTTTGGACATTTCAAAAGCAACTGGCAAAGATTTAGACGGTGTAGCCAATGCGCTAGGTAAAGCCTATGACGGACAAAATACCGCGCTTGGTAAATTGGGAATTGGTTTATCATCTGCTGAATTAAAGTCGATGAGCTTTGAAGATACACAAAAGCGACTAAGCGATTTATTCGGTGGCGCAGCTGCTCGAAACGCTGAAACCTTTCAGGGCAAAATCGACATTTTAAAGCAGCGATTTGGCGAATTTCAAGAAGGTATCGGCAACGCGTTAATTCCGATATTGCTAAATCTATTTAACTTTATCGAAACCCGCATAGGTCCGGCGTTTACATTTTTCAAAGAAAAAGTTATCGATCCAGTATCAGAAGCAATCATGCGTAACAAAGACACATTTATGGGTCTATTTAATTTCGTCAAAGATAACTTCCTGCCGCTAATGGAAAACCGATTTAAAATCATCTTTGAAGTATTGGGTAAAGCTGCTGGGTTCGTCGTGGACGCGGTTGCCTTTGCTATTCGTGCAATTCAGCCGATTATAAATGCAGCTATCGATGGAATTAACTTGGTTATTCGCGGTATTAACTTAATTAAGCCGGGACCAGATATTCAGTCGCTTTCAAAATTAAGCACGACACCCGTTTATACAGGTAACCCAAATCTAAAGGTTCCGACAATTACTTCAAGCACAGGCGGCGGCGGTAGCGTCGGCGGCGGATCAACAGGCGGAACAGGCACAGCTGGCGCAGCTAAAACAATCGCGGCAACCGCAACTTCAACGCCTGGACTAACCGCGCTGGAATTAGCCAATATTCCGCGAACAGGATCAGCGGCAGGCACAGCTGGCGCAAGTATTCTGACCGCAAATCCGAATGTAAATATCTACGTTCAAGGACCGTCAATTATCGATGAGGCAGGCTTTACCAATTCAGTTATTCAGGCGTTTAATAACGGAACTTATCGCGGCACAGCTGGCGCGGGAATGCTCGCAGGACTATGACGGTCTGGACGCCTGAGTGGAAAGTAACGATCGATGGGTATGAAGTAACAGGCGCGACGCTTGCTAACTTGACCATCACTTCCGGGCGTACAGATATCTTTAGCCAGGCAAATGCCGGGTATTGCCAATTACAGCTTATTAACCTTGATAACTCGGTTTATGGCTGGGGCATTAATTATCAACTAACAATCGAAGTTAAAGATTCAGCAGGCGTTTACGTGCCGATATTTGGCGGCTGGGTTAGCGATATAAATATTGGCGTACAAAATGCTGGGTCGGCTTCGGTCGTAACAAATGCCACCGTAACCGCCACAGGCGCGCTTGCCAAATTAACCAAAATCTTAACCGATGGAGTTTTAAGCAAAGATTACGAAGGTAATCAGATTTATGATTTACTCGATAATTACTTGCTTGGAACTTGGACTAACGTATCGGCTTCGCAAACTTGGGCAAATTATGATCCGACCGTTGAGTGGCTTTATGCGGCAAGTCAAGGCTTAGGCGAAATCGATATGCCTGGCGATTATGAAATGGTCGCCCGTTCAGCTTCGACGACCACGCTTTACGATTTAGTGTCCCAAATTGCTACCAGCGCATTTGGCTATATTTATGAAGACGCAAATGGAAATATCGGCTATGCGGATACTACGCACCGACAGGACTATCTAGCGGCTAACGGATACACGACCCTAGACGCCAATCATGCAGGATTTAATGGCATTTCTACGACCCAACGCATAGGCGACGTTCGTAACAAGATTATTCTCAATTATGGCAACAATTACGCTTCGTCGGTAACTAAGGAAGATTTAACAAGTCAGTCAACCTTTGGCGTATCGGCAGTTAGTGAATCCTGGAATATCAGCAAAGCAGTCGACGCAAATGCCATAGCTGAGCGATATCTAAATTTACGATCTACGCCTTACCAGCGATTTCAGTCAATTAGCTTTGATTTAGGCAATCCAGAAATCGACGACGCAGATCGCGACGCGCTAATAAATATCTTTATGGGTTTACCAGTCGAAATCAACAATCTACCCGGCAATATCGCGACCAATGGCGTATTTCAGGGTTATGTCGAAGGCTGGTCATTTAGAGCTTCATATAACGGGCTAAACCTTACTTTTAACGCTTCGCCAGTGGCATTTAACCAAGTGGCGGTCAAATGGGAGCAAGTGAGTGTCGCCGAAACTTGGAGCAGCTTAAGTTCTACACTTACCTGGTTAAACGCGATTGGAGCAGTTAATTAATGGCAACGACAACTACAAATTTCGGCTGGGATATTCCGCAATCGACTGATTTAGTCAAAGATGGCGCGACTGCAATCGCGGCTTTAGGTCAAGACATCGATACTTCAATGGTTGATTTAAAAGGCGGCACAACCGGACAGGTATTAAGCAAGGCTTCAAATACCGATATGGACTTTTCATGGGTAGCACCCACGACAGGCGACATTACAGGCGTAACCGCAGGAACTGGCTTATCCGGCGGCGGAACTTCAGGCGATGTTACAGTTAATTTAGCAAATACCGCGGTAACTGCTGGTTCATATACTTTGGCAAGCATTACAGTTGACGCACAAGGCAGATTAACAGCTGCTTCAAATGGTTCTGCGACTGCCACAACTTCTTATTCGTTGTTATCTACTACTTCTTTAAGTGGTTCATCGGGTGTAACAATTTCATCATTAAGTGGTTACAACAAATTATTCGTAGTTATTTATCAAGCTACAACTGCAACCGCAAGTAATGAAATCAGAGTTAGACCAAATAACAATTCAGGTTCAAATTACAACTGGGGCGCAGGTTTTATTACTGGCGCGACTTCTTGGGCAACTACAAATGTTACCGGATCAAGCAACGCAGTTAGTTCGACTGAAATTGACTTTGCAAAATTTGGTTCGACAGGATCATCGGGCGAAGTTAATGGCTATTTAATGATTGATGGAGCAAATTCATCTTCCGGCAAAAAGCCAATCCAATATGCTTCAGGCGTAGCGCCCGGAAGTGGAAACGCTCATCGAAATTATACGGGTTATACGGTATATAACGAAGCAGCAGTTATTAGCTCTTTAAACGTAAGAGTTACTGGTGGAACTTTTAGTGGCGGAACAGTTTATATTTGGGGAGCAAACTAATGACTTTATTTGAAAGAATTCACGATATTGCAACTGGCAAAATTACGGAACGACCATATACAAAAGAAGAAATTGCTGAAAATAAAGCAAATGAAGAAAGATTGATTGCCGAAGCCGCTGCGTATCAAAAAGCAATAGACGATAAAGCTGCAATCTTTCAAAAACTTGGCTTGACTGCTGAAGAAGCACAGACTTTGCTTTCATAATGGCTGAATACCCACTAGGCACAGCTGCCCGATTGGTTCGCGTCGCCCGCGATGAAATCGGCGTAACTGAAACACCCGTAAATAACGTCAAATACAATAACAATAACGGGCTAGCTTGGTGCGGATATTTCGTTGATTGGTGTCTGCCACGTGCAGGCGTTCGCGGAACACCTAAACAGATCAGCACAATTCAAGGCGCAAACGCTATGCGCGAAATTGGGCGATGGGCTAACACGCCGGAAGTCGGTGATTTAATTTATATGGGTTGGGGCGAACCAGGTGCAATCGAACACGTTGGCTTCGTCGTCGAAGTACATAAGGATCACGTAATTACCATTGAAGGCAATACGTCAGATAAAAATCAGGCAAATGGCGGCATGGTCATGGTTAAGAAGCGTCCATTTGATAAGCACGTTATCGGCTTTGCGCGTCCTAAGTACGTTCCATATAAAGGCGAATATCCAAAGGTAGAATTAAGTAAATTAACCGAAGAAAAACCAAAGAAGAAGGGTCTGCTAAAAAAATGAAAGACGTAAAAACAATCGCAGCTAGTTATGCTCGTGCCTTTGCTGGAGCTGCTTTAGCTTTATACTTAGCAGGCGAAACTGATCCTAAGAAGCTAAGCGCAGCTGGGCTAGCAGCGGTCTTGCCACCTTTGCTTCGTTGGTTAAATCCAAAGGACGCGTCATTTGGGGTCAAGTCTGAAAAATGACCGAAGTAATCACAGCGGTCGCGATGGTCGCAAGCTCGACTATTGCTGGAATCGCGGCGTTATTCGCGGCTAAGGCTGAGAAGAATTCCAGACCCGTATCTAATGGCTTTGCTTCCGGCGTGCGTGAAGACTTGAAGGAAATACGATCAATGCTGATTAAGCACATAGAAAATCACGACCGTTAAGACACGCCCATATTTACGCTAATACTTGCATTTGACCAGTCAGGGGCTTCATAGTTAATCCTGCGTACGAGGTTGGCTCGTACCAATATCAGGAGCAAACAAATGAACGTATATCAATGGATCGGATTTATTTGGTTCTTTGCGATGGGCTTTGGCGTTGGTTATTTACGCGGGTTCGACGCCGGGCAAGTTAAAGGTTATTTACGCGGTCGTGCAGTAAATCGCCATATTAGTCAGCTGGTGAAGTAATGGGATTCCTAGACAATTACTTAACCGTCAATCAAAAGGTGCAGCTAGCACATGAAAAGTTTCCAAAGCATAAAATAATTGCCAATATCATCGAACACGATCTAGCCGCAGGTTACGTCCTAGTCCAGGCAGACTTCTACCGCGACGCGAGCGACGTAGCGCCATCATTTAGGGACTTTGCTTATGGAAACGTCGCCTTTTATCCAAATCAAATGAAGCGATGGTTCGTAGAAGATACGACGACCAGCGCGATTGGCAGAGTTTTAAGCGTTGCGCTTGGACTAGATGAAAAGCCAAATCGTGAAACAATGGAACAAGTCGAACGTAGCAAGGCAAAAGACATCAACGCCGACGATCAAAGCGCGTGGGGTATCAAAGCTGCAAGCCAGGAATCAATGCCAACAGCTGCAACCGTTACCGCTGAACTCGAAGCGCAGTTAGGTAGCGAAGTTATGGCTGAATCACCTATCTGCCAGCATGGACACATGATATTCAAGCATGGTGAAAAGAATGGACGTGAGTGGGGCGGCTGGTTCTGCACAGAAAAGACTAAATCGGCACAATGCGAAGCGGTCTGGGCGGTACGTAGCGCAACGACCGGGAATTGGCGGATCAAGTAATGGGCTACGTAGAAATGCTTAAAATCGACCGTGAAACGGGTTTACGCTATATCGTTTACTTCGATGGCGATGGCGATATAAAGCGCGAAAACGCTAAGAAATGCGACACCTGCTATGCCTACAAACGCGAAAGCCAGGTAATGACCGTCTTTATAGCTGGAACAGATGATTGGTTAGAGCTTTGCCAGGATTGCCGGGTTGATTCATGATCGTAGGACAGACGGTAAAGATTGAACTAGGTGAAGCCATAGCCTGCCACGAAGCAGCTATACACCTAATCAAAGCTGCTAACTACACGCCGGATATGGCGAAGCGATATAACAAGAATCTGACTTTCCACGAATACGTCGCTGAATATGCTGAAACGGTATCGGCTGAATTAGTGGTAGCCAAATACTTAAATTTGCCATTTGACCCATTCGAATCAAAGTTTAAGATTAAAGCAGACGTCGGCGACATCTTTGAAGTTAAGTGGACGCACTGGGACGACGGTAATTTAATCGTCCATGAGTACGATCGTAATTCGGATATTGCCATTTTGGTTACAGGTAAATACCCGTTCTACCGAATAGCTGGGTGGATTCCGGTGGCTATCGCTAAACGCGACCGCTACCGCCATCACAGCCAGCCTAATTGGTGGATTGCACAGCACCATCTAATGCCTATTGATACGTTGATTAGGAGCAACTATGGAGCAGACCTACCTAGACTGCCTTAACTGCGGCAAGCGCACAAAACACGCGGTATTTGCCGATGACGTTAAACTGCCAAAAGACAAGGCTTTGGTTCAATGCTATGAATGCGAACAGATGAAAATAAAGGAATTACCTAATGCCTGATTATGCTTGGAAATGCCGCTTATGCGGTTATCGTGAAACTATATTTAAACCCTTTGCAGCTGAATGGGTTATTCCGGATTGCCCGGATTGTGAAATCGCCATGATCCGCGATTACCGTATAAGTGGCGTACATTTCAAGGGAACGGGTTGGGGTGGCGATAAATGAATGAATTACTAATTCAACCTGAAGTACCTATCAAAATACATCGTAATACTAATCCAGATGTCTGGTGCAGCTATTGTAAAGAGCGTTGGGGTTCATATTGGGATAAGGAAACTAAACGGGTCGTTTGGTATCCACAGGCTCAAAGAATGGCTTATTGGGTTATCCAATCGATACACCCGGACCGCAAGCAGGAATACACCGATAAACAAGGTCAAAAGTACATGGCTGGACGATCACGTGCTTATTGCCTTGATTGCCTAAATGAAATAGAAGCCGATGGGTATAGCCTGCAAGAGCAGCTTATCTTTGGGGCTACTTATACACATGACTTATCCACAGGCGGTGCATAATGGCTATTATAACGAAATGTTACAAATGGTCTGTAACGTTACATAAATATCGTTATGAACTTGTTATTAGGTTAGGCGGGTTTCGTACGCTCAAAACCCTTGACTGCACCCGTTACGATGGACCCATAACGAGCGACCCTGAAGT
>Ga0255168_1000456_pt1 | contig 13700 bp, 15 predicted proteins | sample Atl_Miss_RepB_8d_FD_183629 | JGI IMG/M metagenome (GOLD analysis project Ga0255168, IMG submission 183629) | Freshwater microbial communities from Altamaha River, Georgia, United States - Atl_Miss_RepB_8d | ecosystem: Environmental > Aquatic > Freshwater > River | place: USA: Georgia | collected... | reverse complement strand
AGTGTTATTAAAAATGCCTTGTGCTTTTCCTTAATCATCAGAGCTTAGTGTGTCAGTTGGATTGTGTGATTACAAATATTGATTAAAAAAGTTCGGTTCTATCTCAAATTGAAACCAAATCTTTTTTCGCAGATTAAATTAAAAATTAGTTTATTTTTTCACATCTTTACTGATAAGAGTAGACTGACAAATCAATCTTCCAACATACTGGCTTGGAGCCACTCTACCTTTTACAATATTTCCACTTAAATTTGGATCATAAGGGTTTTGATTGTTTGGCTGGTTTGCACTACGATTTAAAATTTCCAAACTTTTAATTTGTGTATCTTTTTCTGTTAAGACTAATGACATTTCTAAGAGTCCATATTTAGGAGCAGCAGGGATAAAAGCGTGCATATTTCTCACTTCAAATGGTGGCGCTATTTGAGAAATACCAACGTCCGTCGTAACCTGTGCCATCGAATCGGCAGCATCCGCCATATTAAATCCTTGGCTTAAAGTTCCAGAAGCTTCGCACTTTATAAGTCCTAAATTCATTGAATTGGTAAAAGCAACCTTAAGTCCGCGAGCAAAATTTTGTATTTCCTCTTGGTTTAACTCGATTGGCAAAGGTTCAGCTGAGTGCGCTGTCAAACATAAAAAAATTAAAGAACCTAAAACAATATTTTTCATAATGAATCTCCTTAATGCAAATTAAAAAATTGATGGCCTATTTGTACTTTAGCAGTTTTAATTTAAAAAGATAAAATTGCTTTAAGTGCATCAAATACAAACCTGTATAATAGTTATTCGGTCTGATTATTCAATCTCGAGATTTTAAAAACGATTTGAAAGAAAGTAGTCGAACAGCTTTCTACTTCTGGTTTTAAAAAGGTTCTTTTTCGCGGGAAGCAATATATTCGCGAATAGGATTAGATTTCTTTACAAGAACTGCAATGAACGTTACTTTTTATGAATGAAAATATTTATTTTAGCAGTACTGTTGTTTGGTTGCAGTTCGTCTTTGAAAGTAAAACGAAATTTATCATCAGTTGATTTTGATTTAACTTTGTTGCGACCATATTCAGAGGAGTATGCAAAAGTGGAGAGTTTTACATCCCCTTATGTGGCTACTTTTAAGAACAGCGAAGTTGAGTTAAGATTTTTAGCGGCAGACCATGCTAATAATATTGATCATCCAACTTTTAAAACTGTAAAATCTAGTATTGAAAATTTTAACCCTGATTTTATCGTACTTGAAGGTTTTGAGGATAATGGTCAGATTTCATCTTCAGCACAAATTGCTCATGCCGAACAGTGTAGTACTGATGGCTTTAAGCCATGTGGAGAGTCATCATACACCGTATATTTAGCAAATAAAAAATCGATTCCTTTTGTTTCTGGTGACCCAAGCGACTCGATGATTTTACCCGAATTTCATTCTCAGAATTACACAACTCAGGATTTGATTGGCCTTAGACTCATACAACTTATTCCACAATGGCGCCGAGCTGGCGAACTTAATCCTGAAACCACTCCAGCTAGATTGGAGAAAAGAGCTGCTTGGTATTCAGAAAAACTGAAATCCCAAGAAGTTTTTACATTTAAAACACTAAGGCAATGGTATTTCGACAAAACAGGCGAAAATTTTGATTTCAATAAAATTGGTTCAAGCACGGTTGCACCCACTAATAATGCTACATCTACAAAACTCAATCAGATGTCTTTTCATACAGGACTTATTCGGGATTCATATCTTATAAGCAAAATTCAATTAGGTTTGAATAAATACCAAAAAGTTCTTGTCGTATTCGGTCAAGGCCACTTAGTTAAAACTCGTAAAGTTTTAGAAAAAACAATGGGAAAATCTGAAGATCACAAATTATTTTAACGTTTCGAGATTATAACCCCTTCAAATTAAAAAAATTGAAATCAATCGAAGTCATCCAAGTTGGATGACTTCTTTTTTAGGTCCCCGGTAAATAAATTTTTACTCAATCAACTCGTCCCCTAAAAATTAAACGTACTTTTCGGGGACAGAATTCTGGTTGTTCCAAAAGGACCACCTAACAAAAGCAGCGTGCGACCCCAGGACAGGCCACGACCCAATGGCGACCCTTAAATGGTTCACATAAGCATCGGTCAACAAGGCTAGCGGCTGGTCCAAAAGGTTCTTTTTCGCAGGAAGCAATATATTCGCGAATAGGATTTGATTTTGGTACAATTTTTTAATGCCGTTAATCATGTCTGATAAAAATCAGGTCAATTAATTTATAAGGAGATTCCATGAAAACAATGACAGCAATTTTAGGACTAGTGTTAATTTCTTCGACAGCTTTAGCTGGTGAATGTACACAGCAAAAGGCAAGAGATGCAGCCAATGCTTTTTTTAATAAACGAAATCAAGGTAATAAGGTTTTTGTCACAAGTGCGCAGGGTCAAAAAGTGATCGTTGGCGATAAAGAACTCGAAGGAAATTTAAAAATGCAATTTTCCGTTGACGGCGGTGGAGTCATGGCTGAAATCGGCGAAATTGAATTGCACCCGGGTACTTGTAAAGTGGTTAATTTAAATAGCAGTAGCGCACTATCAACAAGCTTTGAACCTTAACACATTGAATTCCAAGCTTCAAAACCCCTTCAATAAAAAAATATTTGAATCAATTGAAGCCACCCATATTGGGTGGCTCCTTTTTTGGGTCCCGGTAAAATAAATTTTTACCCAATCAACTCGTCCCCTAAAAATCAATCGTACTTTCTGGGGACCGATTATTTGTTGTTCCAAAAAGACCACACTACAGAAGCAGCATTTAAACCAAATTGCGGCATCGCCCGAAGGCATGTCCAGAGTGGCGCCCTTGGACGCTGGTCAACAAGGCTAGCAGGCGCTTCAAAAGGCTTGTTGTCGCGGGAAGCAATATATTCGCGAATAGGATTCCCTTTTAATCATACCACTGTGAGTGGTGCAGTAATTTGCACCACTTTGGTGCAAATCTAATTGCTTGTTACAACAACCCTATATATTAATGAACTTGTGGACGCAGAAAGTTTTAAAAGTATACTTCAGCAAGAATTTTTAAAAAGAGGAGCTAGAAATCCTAGGTATTCTCTTCGTAGTTACGCCCAATTTTTGGGTATACACCATAGCACACTTTCTGGGTTGCTATCTGGAAGAAGGCCGATTACAAAAAAAACTGTTGTATCATTGTCTTTAAAACTGGGCTTATACCCATATGATTTTGTCAAAAAAGAGAAGAGAAATTTTAGTCTACCTAAGCACGAATTTTTAGAAGAGGACATTTTTAATCGTATTTCCGAGTGGTATTTTGATGCCATTTTAGAACTTTCAAAAGTTAAGTCGTTCGATTTCACAGTTAACAATATCAGCCGATATCTTGGTATTAACGAAGCAAAAGCCAGTATTGCGATAGAAACTTTATTAAGATTAAAACTTTTAAAAAAATCAAAAAATGGGTTCGAGATAGTTCACGAAAACTCGACGAATCTATCATCAAATGAAAAAACATCAGCTGCAATGAGAAAATACCAGAGATCGATTTTGGAAAAGTCTATTGAAGCATTAGAACTAGTCGATCGGAAAGATCGCGATCATACATCTACCACTATGGCGATCCGAAAACGCGATCTTCCGAAAGCTAAACAAATTATGAAAGATTTTAGATATAAACTAACGGCCTTATTGCAAGAGAATGATAAAGACTTTGATGAAGTTTATCAGCTCCAGGTCTCTTTATTTCCGATAGGTAATCACAAGGAGGATTCATGAAATATTTGTTTTTAATTTTGACTCTGTTTATCAGCTTACAGCCATTTTCTACTCTGGCTGCGGGACAAGACCGAGGCGGTGGCAAAGGTATCGTATGTAAGGATAATAAAAATCAAATCCAATCCGTAGAACTTCTTGATATATGGGAGGCGCGGCGTTCGGGTATTCAGTTTCCAAATTCTCCGGATAATGCTACGAATCAGCTTACAAATGCTCTCGAACGGTCTCGAATACCAGTTTCTGAAATGTGGGGTGGTAGCCAATACCACTTTGACAATTTTTTTGCTCGAATAGCTTATGATTTCTTAACTTGCACCGATCCTAAGCAGACTTGTCCGACCTCCACATATGCCTACTATGAACGTATTTACGGCAAAGCCTTACCTCTCTCAAACGATTCTCTTGAGGGTGATTTGAATCTTCCTGCCAATTGTGCTGTTGAACAAATAGTCTCCTATTACAAAGGTAATAGTTATTATTTGAATATGGATTTAGTTGTACACATGAATGCTCTAAACTTGGCAGGCCTTGCGATTCATGAATCTATTTACCATGAGTTGTATTCCCTCAACTCTGAGGAAAACTCTCAAAGAGTGCGCCGATTTGTGTCTTTTGTGATGTCAGGTCAAACTTTACAGCCAAAAGTAAGCTATCTAAAGGCTCCATACATAACTTGCGGCAAGTGGGATAATGGATATTGGGATCGACTGAATTTTATGCAAGATCCAAAAAGCAAGACTCCAAAAATAATTGCGCTGATCGATTACCATGGAAGCGGCTATGTAATTAATTTTCATAACGGCCAGGTTAGTTCAGCCACTCTAGAACCAAATACGGATGTTGAAACATTTTACAATTGGCTGGTACGAAAGGACCTATCTCATAAAATCAAGATTTCGGGCGAAGCTACAGATATTGAGTTCCTGACTGAGTTCAGTTTGAATATTGTGTCAGGAGATGGTGTAATGGTGTTAGATAGACGAACTGGAAATGGGATATATCCTCGTGCGAAGCCTGAAAATGTCTCATGTCGGTTGATTAAGTAACTGATTAATAACTCTTCTGAACTGACTGATTTTAAATTCTCGACGCCCTGACCTTTTGGGGCGTCTTTTTTGAATCGGTAACACCAGCAAAGAAACAACACGAAAGATCTTTGTATTTTTAAAAAAGAAAGAATTTTTTCGTCATTGAAAGTCGTCCCCGTTAAATCATGAAAATTTCAAAATTTATTTTCTGGGGACGGGTTTTTTTGATTCAATTCTGTCGTCTTAATTCGACAGAGCCTTTTATTCAGCCCGCTTCACAGACAAGAGGTTTTGAAGCTAATCCAAATCTCCAATTTTTGATGTCGAGTAAGCAAAGATGAAAATTACAGTAATTACGATTGCGATAACGGTAAGTGTTGTGCCTAAAACACCATGCTGATAAGCGGGCCATAAGGACGAAAGAGCAATTGCTGTTAAATTGATAGGATATAGATACTCAATTTTTCTATTCGATTGGTATTTCAATAAAAGAGAAACAAGAACAATAGATATCGTTGCTAAGGTAAGAATGCTGACTTGAAATGCTTTTATATCTTTTCCAAAAAAATTTAGTATTCCGGTGTAAAAAAATACCAAAAAAACTAACCAAAAAAATGGACGAAGTTTAAACCGCATTCGTAAGATCCAGTCGTTATTGAAGTAGGATATCCAGAAAAAACTTATATGTGAACAAAAAGAAATCCTATTCGCGAATATATTGCTTCCCGCGACAAAGGACCTTTTGAAGCTTCCGCTAGCTTTCTTGACCGACTTCCAAATTGATGATCTTGCCCGTTCCATCAAGCAGTTCGGTCGACTGGGTTTGAAGACTGCTACTTTAAGCGGTCCTTTTGGAACAGTAGTAAATCCGTCCCCTGAAGACATTTTTGATTTTTCGGGGACGAGATCAATTTGTAAAAATTTATTTACCGGGGACCAAAAAAAGAGGCCACCAAATAGGTAGCCTCCGATTGATTTTAATTTTTTTAATTTGAAGCGGTTTAGTTACAAGCTATTAATCCACACAAGCATGTCGTTAAGTTCAGAATCGTTTAATTGAGGAAAACCCGAACTGGGCATATTTCTTGGACCCGGCCCGACCTTAGCGTTTGAATTACGGTAGTAAATTGATGATTGCTCAGGAGATTTTGCAACAACGTATCCTGCATTTACAAAATCTGCTGAAGAATAATATTCCCAGACTGCATGGCAAGTTATACATTTACCATTGATAACATTTATAGCCGCTTTGAATTCAGGGGTCGGCAATTCAATGATTGAGCTACCATTTGCATAAGAAAGATTTGAGAAAATAACTAAACTTAAAAATAGTGTAACTTTCATTTTAACTCCAAATTTCAATTAACCGATCAGAGTATAATAATTTTAAAAAATAAATTCACCTGTTATGATTCTGACACTTGGGAAGTTTTTACCTGTTCAAAATCCAATCCTATTCGCGAATATATTGCTTCCCGCAACAATGAGCCTTTTGAAGCACCCGCTAGCTTTGTGGACCGATGTCCAAATTAACGATCTTGCCAGCTCCATCAAGCAGTTCGGTCGACTGGCACTGAAGACTGCTACTTTAAGCGGTCTTTTTGGAGCAGCAAAAAATCGGTCCCCAGAATGTGGATTGTTATTTAGGGGACGAGCTCAATGTGTAAAAATTTATTTACCTGGGACCTAAAAAAGAAGTCATCCAACTTGGATGACTCCTTTTGATTTCAATTTTTTTAATTTGAAGTGTTTTCGATACAGTTTTAAAATTGGCATTTATTTGATTTTTTTAAGAGACAATTATTTTTCGTGAATTCCAAGGCATCTACACCTGAATTTAATTTAATTTTTGGGGTATAACCAATTTTTTCATAGACTTTACCATCTGTTCGTTGCCAGAAGTCTGTTGCCATTTGGATATTCATCTGTGAATTTTTTAAAACTAACTGACCCACGTTACCAAAATGAATAAACCCCGCAGTATTTTCACCTACCGTAATAGCAAATGGATGGCTCTCAAAAGCTTCAATAATCGATTCACAACTAGAAGCGCATTCTCTATCTATTAAGATATAAATTGGATGGGTAAAAGCTTTTTTATGATTAAAAGGATTTCCCTGGTCTACTTGATTTATAAGTTCTCTAGGTGAGTTTTCTTCTTTAGACATTTCATATTTTTTAGTTTTTTGTTCTAATTTTTTGGTTAAATACTCTGGAATATGTTTTTGACTTTGCTTGAGTCGCAAGATTTTTAATTTTGGGCTATTAACAGCAATTGCCCAAGTTTCTGGGGTATTACTTTTTATAATCGCTTTCCACGGTGTAGGCGCATTTTGCCCATACATATAGTTGGCCATCATCACGCCCATGGTGTCGTCGCCACCGCCATTGCCACGTAAATCAATAACTATTGCTGAGGCTGTTATTTTAATATTTTCAATTTTTTTTAGAAAGCCATCCCATACTTGATCTTCTGAACTAGGCATAGAAGTTATAGAAATAACTGGAATTCTGCTATTCTTAATTTTCATGTCTGAAATACGCCAAGCTTTATTTAAATTCGTATTTGTATTTTTTCCGACGCCAGTTGTTTTAGTACTTTCTGTGCTAAGGCATTTATTACCATTCATTCTAATTGTTAGATGGTTATCTGGAATTTTTGATAAAGATTTCGCAATCTGAGTGCATAATCCAGATACAGTTAAAACTACGTTAGAACTTCGAATCATATTTAATGAGTCTATAGAGGCATTCAAAGTTTCTACAGGAATGTGATTTCTCCCTCCATATGCGTTTTGAATCGCATAAATTAATAGATCTATATCTTGCTTTTGCTGTGCTAAAGAAAGAGTTTCGGGTGACCTCAAAGTAAAGTTATCTTTAATGAGTAAATCGTCACTTGAAATACTATCGTGAACACAAAAAGTAGAACAACCAACTGATACGAATGATAATGTTGAGATTAAAAATCTTTTAAAATGCCTCACTTATCAATATTAACCTTGTTTCTACTTTTTCTTCAAGTTGATCATTGTAGGATCTGGGCTGAGGAATTAACGTCAGAACAAAATCTTTAAAGGCTGAAATGAATTGGATTTCTTGTAATGCTGGCCAAAGCTTTGGACATTGGCCAGAGTTTGGCGCAAACAGATAGCAAATGATCGCTGAGAAACTAGTGTTTTTAGCACACCAAAACTAAGCAATATTTAAAATTCTCAAATGAAATTAATGGGTTTAGACATAAAAAAATTTTTAAAAGTTCCGATACTAAATCAAAAATAGTGGTCAAAACTTTTGCCTTTTAAGAAATTCAAAATAAAACAAGCCTGAAGATTTCTATACAATTTTAGTATTCTATTTCTGGATTGAAAACTATATGCAAATATTAAACTAAAAGATGAAGATAATAGATCACCAAGCAGAAAAAAATCTGCAAAAAAATTTATTATTTGGCGGCAAGGATTTGTATCACAAGGTTAATTATTTTGATACAAGCATGTTCAGTGGACTGTGAAATAAGAGCATCGGGTACTCGCCCGAAAGAGAGACGACAATCGCCGGGGCTCAGCGGTAAATTTCAAGGAACGAGACGGATATTCATCGAACGGCTACTCGGGAAACGACGGCCAGAAGACCCGAGCAGAACGCCACGACAAAATAGTGTGAGGCTATTGACCATAAATCTGCGCAAAAGTGATAAGTCCTGCGAGCAAATAAGTCGGGCCGAAGTAGTGCAGCGAAATGGCGGCAAAAAATTAAAACCATGTCTTAATGTTCATTCAAAAGGACATGGTTTTGTTTTGCCAAAATTCAAAATTATTGATCGATTTGTATTTGAGCTTCTGGACGAAAACTCTGCTTCAAACAAGTGTTATTAAGCAACTGAATCGCTTATTTCAATTCGTACAAATGCACGTTTTCTTTCCAAGAATCGACGAACTTACAAACCACACCAAGCAGTGTTCCATTCTGATTTGATTCTACTGAACCAAAAGTGCCGTTTGAGCAGACTTTCACTTTGCTCAGGGGCTTGTCTAATTGATCAATACTCCCTATTGAAAGTCGTCCCCTTTAAATCATGAAAATTTCAAAAATTATTTTTTGGGGACGGATTTTTTCGATGCTATTTGGCCGCGCTATTTCGACAGAGCCTTTTATTCAGTTCGCTTCACAGCCAAGGGGTTTATGGTCACTGAATTACCAGATCTCCAACTTTCCAACCGAGACGTTCCCACATCGAACCCTTTTCAACTATTGTAACTTTGAAAAGAGTCTTTCCATTTTGTTTTTCTTTTGTAGGAACCATAGTCACTTGATTAAGCAACTTGACGAGGTCACTCTTCTCTTCATTTGTTGCCGAAGCCAACGTGGCATTCATGTCCTGAACTTTTGCTAACGTAATTGAACAAAAACCAAGAATCGCAAAAAATAGGACATTTAAAATAAGTTTCATGGGACCTCCGATAAAATCGAAACAGGATATTGGATGTTTTTCAATAAGGGAATGAATATCGACAATCCGTATGCGCAAATGTCCCGCTCATGAAACTATATAGAGAGATCTTCAGAGACGATGACCTAACTAGGGTGTCAATTTCTATTTCGTTGAAGGTGAACTAAATTTCTTAATCTTTAAAACAAGTTCGTCTGCAATTTTCACTTTTTCGTTTTCGCTTTTGGCTTCTCCATACAATTTAGCCTGAGCCAACAGTTCTGCGTTTTGATTAATTAACTTATAGTAGCCCTCAGCATATTGTTTTGTAGCGTCAGAGGCCACCTTAACAACATCCGTAAAAAGGTTGATTTCTTTTACTTGCTGAGAGTTTTTTAAATGCGACATAACTGTCATTCCAATTACAAATCCAATAATAGTAGAAATGAAAATTTGGCGATTCATAGCGACCTTTCTGTTGGTTGGGTTCAAAAATGAGTATTATTAAAAATGCCTTGTGCTTTTCCTTAATCATCAGAGCTTAGTGTGTCAATTGGATTGTGTGATTACAAATATTGATTAAAAAAGTTCTCCGCCAAAACTTAAACCCACGCCCCAAAACTGATCACTTGGTATGCTGATGCCAGCACGATTAATTTTATAGTTTCTGAAAAACGCCTGCACTGATCGAATCTGTATTCCGGCCTCAGCGTATCCAGAGGTTAAGAATTTTTTTTCGCACTCTTCGTAACTGTTAAAACCATTATTTTTATAGCTACATTTTTTTGTATCGCCCATGTAAATACCAGCACCAACAAATGGTGAAAAATTTGGATTCGGCAATTGAACTCGAATTGACCCATCAAATCCAGCATAGACCTGATGGTCGCTCTTAAAAAGCGAAACGCCAAGACGGGGAACAAGTGGCGTATCGATAATGTTTGCACCTACATGAAAACCAAAATGACTGTTGTTGTTTTCACGAGCAAACTCAGTAAAAGCGACAAGTCCTTTTAGGCTACGACTATCTTGAGCTTTTGGTAATGTCGATGTTTCGCCTGCTATTCCGCTTTGCCCTTGATCAGGAGTCAGCGTTTTAGCGTTTGAGGATGTATTTGTATATTCGTAGGCTGGTGCCGATTGATAGAGGCTTGATGAATTAGACTCTCTCGACCTATAAACATCTTCGCCCTGTTTATTAATTTCCTTGCGGTAGTTTGGTAATGGTCTAGACGTGTAGATAGAGCTAGTTGTTTCGTGTAAAGTGCTGCATGAACTTAATATTAACGATAATATAAGTAGGACAATAATGCGATTCATAGTTAAAAGTATACACAGCTCTTGATCGTCTCGAGAATAAAATAATTTGTGTCAACTGTATCTATAAATCCACACGCTTGACCAATGGCTGTATATTTAATTACGCAGTGTTGTTCTCTGGCTTGATGAGATTTAGAATGTCTTTACCATGGAAGAACAATCAAATACTAAAATACAAAATCAGCTCGATATTTTAAGTGGTCCCGAAAGTCGATTAAAAGAGTTTAAACGTGCCATTAATGTTTTTTTTGAAATTATCCGTGGATATCGAGGATTACACTTTGTTGGTCCTTGTGTAACTATTTTTGGTTCTGCACGCTTTAAAGATAATCACCACTACTATAAACTTGCAGAAGAGTTAGGTTATGAACTAGCTCAGGCCGGCTTCACAATCATGACCGGCGGGGGTCCCGGCATTATGGAAGCGGCAAACAAAGGTGCAAAGCGCGCTAATGGCAATAGTGTCGGCTGTAGCATTGTCTTACCGCGAGAACAAAAGCAAAATCCATATTTAGATAAGTGGGTCGAGTTTAAGTATTTTTTTGTTCGTAAATTAATGTTAGCAAAATATTCGTATGCTTTTGTTGCTGCACCAGGTGGTTTTGGCACTCTGGATGAGCTTTTTGAAATTCTCACATTAATTCAAACAAAAAAAATGAAAAATTTTTGTGTCATTCTTATGGGTATAGATTACTGGAAGCCGATGATCACTTTTATTCAAAAAATGGCCCATGAAAATACAATCGACCAGGCGGATTTAAATAAGATCATTCTGAGCGATAATCCTAAGGAAATTGCTCAAATCATTCGTCAAAATGGCATTTCTGAGCATGGTTTGGTCGTCCAAAAACCAATGAAGAAGTTTTGGTTTTTATTTGAAAAATAACGCGCTCGCAGAAGTTGATGCTTGAAGAAAAACAGTCTACTCTTTCTTCGAACGGAGACCATATGAAACATCTATTAATTTCAACTCTAGCGCTATTTGCATCTTCTCTTGCTTTTGCGAGACCTCTTCACAGCATTAATTGTGTAACAGAGTTTCCAACAGTTTCTTATGTTGGTACGTCAGATGAGCAAAAAAAATCTTTAGAAGTTCTGTTTATTAATCACGGAGGTCCGCAGTTAGTACCAATTCATAGCGGCATAGTAACGAACTATGATCTTTCTTATTTAAAAAACAAAGCTAGTTTGTTAGAGAAACTTCCTACTGAATTTAGGTTTTTATTTGATATTAAAAATTGTACATTAAATCAAGATGGGTCATTTTCATGCTTTAAACCATACAACTCAAAAGATATTGTTAACGAAGAGACCTCTTTGGTTCCAACACGACTACGTTCTATGATTATTACAACACAGCTTGATGATATGACTTACAGAGAAATTGAAATCAGCATGAATCTTTCTGATGGTGTCAATCAATATAGCATCAACACCAAGTACCCTGAAGCAGAATGTGAAACAAATACTTTAACAACTTCGAACAAATTATTTAAACGCTAACTTTAGAAGATTTTGGCAGCGTTAACAGCACAGTTGTATTTTTCTGCGTCCAATCAAAGTCGAGTTGTCCACCATTATTTTTCATCAGGCTCGACGATATACTTAGACCTATTCCTGAACCTTGACCAACTTCTTTGGTTGTAAAGTATGGTGTCATAATTTTGCCGCGAATCTCTTCTGCTACGCCCGATCCAGAATCAGATACAACAATAATAGTGCTTTCGTGATTTGCTTTAGTTATTATTTCTATCGTTTTGGCCTCATTGTTGTTCTTTGAAGACATAATCGCATCATAAGCATTATTTAAAATGTTTAACAGCACCTGTGAAACTTCAGTTTCTCTAGCGTATATTGTAGCCTCTGGTTGAATGTTTTTATAAACTGTTATTCCCGAGTTTTTAAATTTGGTTTCACATAAATCGAGTGTGTCATCTATCAGGTTTTGACAGCTAATAACCCTGCTTAAATCATTTGTTCCGTCGCGCGATAGTGCTCTTAGGCTTTTAATAATTTTTGAAATTCTCTCAACCATTTTTTCAATTTTTTGAATAGGCTGTGTTAGTTCATTTTTAATTTTTGATTCAAAAAAACTTTTGTCTATATTACGTCGAGCAATTTCAGCGTTTAAACTAATAATGGCAAGTGGATTATTAATTTCATGGGCTAGTCCGCCAGACATTTCCCCAAGTGATGCCATTTTTGAGGCTTGTTCGAGCATAGCTTGTTGAACTTTAATTTGCTCTTCTTTTTCTTTCTGCTGTTGTATATTCACGCCAACAACAATAACTTCTTTATTTTCTCGCTGCTGCAAATGAATACTAAATGTGTTATCTGCGTGGCCAAGAAAAAGCTTTTTTTCAAAAACATTTTCATAAATGTTTTTCTCAATTATGTTTTGAGCACGGTGAATTATATCGTTTTCAAGATCTTTATTGTTTTTTACTAGCCGGTCAAAACTATTATTCTTAAATACGATTTTATTGTCTTTAAATAAAGACAATATTCCACCATATCCATTAAGAAGATTTTGTTGATCTATTCGATCAAAAATAAACTTTGACCAGGTTCTGTACATTGCCATTTGCTGATTAAACAAATACAAAAAAAACACAAACAAGAGTAGAAGTTGGATAATTTTATTATCACTAATTGGTCGATAGTACAAAATTACGGCCAATGATAAAAACTGAAAAGATAGAAAAGTAAAATTGTCCTTTCTCGAAATGCCCATTGCAGACATACAAGAAATAACCATTCCATTAAATATAAGAAGTGTTTGAATCACAGAAGTGTTTAACAAAAATATTGGGCCTGCTAAGAATAGGGCCCACAACACGCCCAAAACCATTACATTCGCTGTAAAGTAATTGTGGTAACGACTTATTAACGATCCAGGCAAATCATCTTTAATTTTTGAATATATTCTACGATTGAAAAGATAGCGATAGCAGATAAATAAAGACAGAACCGTTGTTATAATTAAAAATTCAGGACTGAAAGACCGATCATTTTGAAAAAAATAGTACATGATCGCTATAAAAAAAATGTGTGCTGAAAAGTTTGATAAAGCTCGGGAATAGAGCTCTTTGACTTGTTCTCGGTGCAATAACGAATTCATCAAAATATGTTAGAGTGTTAAGTGTTTTTAAACA
>Ga0255168_1000442_pt1 | contig 14004 bp, 18 predicted proteins | sample Atl_Miss_RepB_8d_FD_183629 | JGI IMG/M metagenome (GOLD analysis project Ga0255168, IMG submission 183629) | Freshwater microbial communities from Altamaha River, Georgia, United States - Atl_Miss_RepB_8d | ecosystem: Environmental > Aquatic > Freshwater > River | place: USA: Georgia | collected... | reverse complement strand
GTTCTACACGGTGCCCAACACCATCATACCCAATGACCAGGAGTCGTTTGCCAAATGGTGCTACGGCACGGGGCCGACTTGCAAAGAGGGCAACGGCTTCCAGTGCTATGAGCGCACGAACCCGGATGGTGGCTACGACGACCAAGCGCAACACTCGCGCTTCGGAACCCTGGCGTATTCATCATAGTGGCAAAAGCCGCTCCAACGGACAAAACCAGGGACTGCCCCCTGATTTCGTCTTCTGGCCTTCTCTCCACCATGCGCGATTGTTCAATCACTCAGACAGGCGCTTCACACACTCATTGAAGCTCTCGCCCTTCCGCCCAAATGCCATCATGGTGAGATTCTTGTACATCTCGTACTCCCTGGAGCGGCTCACAGTCCCGCTCTCGTCGCTCGCGTCCTCTGCGATCGCGCTCGTCACAGCGTACTGCTGCGCGACAGTGCGGCGCGGCGCAGCGCGAACCTTCTTGACCGAACCGCGCACCTGGTGAGCAGTGCCAGCACCGGCGTTCGTCTTGGACGCGACGGACGACATTTTGCGCTGGCGCTGCCACCGGTGGCGACGACGGGCTCTGCGGTTAGCGCGGCGTGTTTTGTTCTTTTTTGATTTCCGACAGGGGCTGGGTGGTCTCTGTTGGTTGCTCTGTTCTTGTTTGTGATATTGTGCCATTTTCGCAGCGGAAATCAATTTTTGGAAACGAGTGAAGATTGGCCTCACAATTTAAGATATGTGAGGGATGTTTGGGGTAGGGTTTGTCAGACACTAAATATGGATTAAATGGATTACTAGACCCATTGTACCAAATTCCAATCAGCCTACTAAGAACATCCTCTTAGCAAGCGATCGTTTCACGGACACGTGTCAATGTCCGAACGTGGAACACGTTTTAAGGAGGATGTTCCGTGCGCCATGCACGTCCCGATCCATCCAAGTAGTTTCAAAATTCACAGTAATCTATTTAATCCATTTTATTGAACAGTCGCGGAACTTATCATTACAAGACATCGCCACACCCACGGCTCGTTTGCACCTGGCGCGGAATACATCTATACGTCATATCCTTGAACAACATTGCGTATGGCGTCGTAGAGCGGGATGAGGCTTGGCGCTTTCTTGAATACCGGTGCTTTCCGCATACTCTCACAAAATGAGTGTTGATTCATGACATCAACCATTGTATGACAAGCTTTCAGCGCTTCATCTTCGTTGAACTTTGACAAATCAAAGAAGGCATCCGGGTTAAAGTCTTCCTTTGCCCACGTGGAGCATCCCCAGTAAAAGGGCAAGGAATCATTTAAGAGGCCATCTCGAAGTTTTTCAGATACATAGCCCTCTCTTCTTTGGTTCTCAAACGCAATATGGAAAGGATGTTGTTGGACAAGATATGACTTGTCATCAATGCGTGGCATATGCGTGCGATACAAACAACCATAGCTTGCACATAGATTGTTCTGAATCAGGATGGGCATTGCCGTCTTTCGCAATCCAGATTTGTTGCTATACACGGCACCAATCGGTTGCGTGTTATACTGGATGGAGTCATTCCATTTGGGATTTCTGGGTTCCAAGAATTTCGATAGCTTCGACTCATCGTAGCCGCAATCCTCAAATATGTTAAAATTCCACAGAGGAAAGCGGAACTCCTTTATGTTTTCCGCACTATACCCAATGGCCAAATCCGTCTTCGGGTCGAACGTGGTTACCCATGGCTCTCCTTGATAGCTAATCTTAAAACGGGCATCGATATCTTTATGGCGATCGCCGAAGACGCTAAAGACACAAATATCGACATCTACGGGCTCATTGATGAAAACGGCATTTGGAAATACTTGTTTCATAATGGGACCCATATTGTGAAGTTCTGGATTAAAGCCATTCCAAAAGTCGGCGAAATGGATACGGTAAGGTTTCATAACTTGGCATGTGTGGATGGGTTTAAATCTCGCAAAAAGATGGCGAACGCTCATGTTCGGCGAGAGGATGGCAATTGTCGTATCGTATCTGTTTTCAACGGCTCACGAGTCAAGGGATTTGACATTGTGCGCCCGGATTCACGCAATCCGACCAATGTGGCTTCTTCATAGCAGGTTGCTTTTCGGGCATTCTCTACAAGTAAATCTGTGTTGGGATAAATTACATACACACGGCGAAGCTCTTCCAAGGAAAGATCCTCGAAACTGTTCATCGTGACAGGGTCACTCTCATTTGCGCACAGTTCGACGAGTTTTGCCAAAATCTTCTTACGGGGTTGCTCGACTACCTCGTCGTATTTCTTTCGTTGAGACGGGCTCTTGAGTAGATTATAGGCAGCGGTCAAGGAACCAAGCCGTTTGGATCCCTTGCCCTGTTCTTTCTGTTTTCGCAACTTCAAATACGCTGCACGAATGTCTTTTTGAGACGCAGACGAATGTATGCCAAGCTCTTTGTAAGCGTTGATGAGCTTTTCTTTCACAAAAACGGAGGTTAGATCAGGTGTTTTGTTGACATTTCTAAGGATAGCTAACACATCTGGCATTTTTGCTGCAAGATCGAATGCGCTTCGTCCATGTGAGTTTTTTATACTTGGATCTGCACCAGCCTCCACGAGAGCACGAATGGTAGCTCTGTGTTTCTCAGCATCTGACCATGTAATGCCGTTTATTGGTATAGCACCTTGTACAGCTTCGTGGAGAACTGTAGAGCCATCATATTGCGCAGCTCGGTTAGGATCTATGCCGTAATCAAGTAAGAGTTTTACTGAATTTAGAAATCCGCGTGCAGATGCAACACGTAGAGACAAATCCATGTCAAGCGCATCGGGAGGTACCCCGCGCTCAAGAAGTTGTCTTATTTCGTTCACTCCATTGTGCGCCGCAGCGGCATACAATGCACCCGCAACCTCTCTGACTTCTGCCGCGTTCATTCTTCTACACTACATGTACTTTTTTCATTTGGGTCTCGTATGAATCGCGGAGCCAGAGGAAGGAACAGATCATCACCAAACCTGGTTATGTTGTCGTTAACATTTTCCGCACCAGTTCAGTAACAAATGTGTCTGCGACGGTTGGCTTTCCAGTAACAGCCAGTCTGGGAGGGAGGAGAGGGAAGTCGATGGGGGTGTTTTGTTTTTCTATTTCTTGCCGAGCGCGAACTTTCTGGTGGGCGACGGTGAAAAAGTGAAAGATATCCATGGGTCTTTAGATCCAAAGATTATAATACCAAAACAACCAAAACCATAACAATGCAGGGAAATCATCCCGACGCTTCTATCTCATAACAGGTATAAACACATTATTATAGCTAGAAACAATATCAATTCATTACTGAAAAATGGATGCGAAGACAGTCCTCTTCTATCAGGTACTCTTTCAACACGTTGGTAATTGTGTTCGTAATACATGGCTCTTTACAAACGAAGGGCATGCAGAACATGTTGGTTCAGTATTGAAAAGGTATTGTCCACATTTTACCACTTGGCGACCGTTTGTATCGGTGAAAATAATCCCAACATTTATTTGTGAAGAAAATGACGTAATGATTATTGATGGTTATTATACAGAATATTCAAAGGTAAAAGAAAAGATAAATCTCCTGAATGAAACGTTGGACCGTATTCAACATGAATGCAAGGACAATGCAGACGACGTGATATTAGAAGAGGTCCTTGGTGAAGTTCCAGTGTCCAAATTGCCCAAATGTTGGATATTCAAAAAGGTAAGTGACATAAAGAAACCGTTCCATCATAAATATTCCATTTACTGGCACTATTAGACTATGATTGTTTCCAAGCATGTTGTTGAAGACAGTGTACCCAAAGTCGCTTGGTGTTCCAGTTTTTGTTGGGGTCGTCCTGTTTTGTTTTCTATTTCTTGCCGAGCGCGAATTTTCAGGTTGGCAACGGTGAAAAAGTGAAAGATATCCATAGCCATCTTTACAAGAAATCGCACCTGCCTTAAGGCCGTGGCCATATGTGCCACCATGAAGTATATCGTCGTACAAGAGTTCGGATATCCCAACTATAGCTATGAAGTTGTTTGTTATTTTGACACAGAAGAGAAAGCTCATCAATCCGCCAGTCTGAGAAACTATGAGAATGAGCTACAACGCAAGATTGGGCGTCTAACTGGCAAATTTGTCCAATGTCACAGCTATAAGGTAATGGCCGTGAAAGAAGGAGATGAACCCGCGACCATTGAATACATCGACGAAATGTACAGAGAGGCATTGGAGAATGCAAGAAAGGTGAAGGCAGAAAAAGACGAAATCAAAGAAAAAGAAATCAAAGAGGCACAAAGTAAACGGTTGGCGGATTATATTGTTATGCGTCAAAGACCTGCTTGAACACATGATAGTTTTCATGAACACATGATAGTTTTCACTCTTGCTTACAAAAAGGACAATGGGTACGCAGCGGAACGTTTGTGGTCAAATCAGGACACGGAACCGTCGATGATGGAGGCGGAAGTGGTCAACCGCAACGCGCATCGCAATGTTGTCGTAGATAGGCAACCCACGGATTTCCATTCGGGTTACAGGGCAAGTGGTTGATTGTTCAAGATGCTCCATGATTTCGCCGCGGGAGTAGGTCATGCCACTGGCCACCACGACTGGATCATGGAACCAATCAAGGCTCAGAGGGCACATATACTCGTGTGGAACAAAGTCAACCGCCTCTTCGCTTCGGGCGCGGTAAATGACATCGATGCACCGGGTGAAGAGCCTCTTCCAATAGGTGTCCGGAAATCCTCCATCACTCGCCGCCTTTTGGGCGTTGATGACGTCAAGAAGCAGGCAATCCTGTGCGTTGAAGTCTTTTAGATGTCTGACCGTGCGAAATCCAGCAGCCTCAAAGACTTCCACAACTTGGGGGCCGATTCCTTCAATCGTACGAATGCTGCTCGTCATGGTGACCTCTTACTCATCTACCATGGTTTTCTTTAAGTGGTCTTCAGCGGACAGGTGCGTGATGTTTGTGGCCTTGGACATCGCGCTCTTCATGCGCACAGGCACGGCGCGGGCGAAGAGGGAGCGGGACGTCGCGTGGGACAGGTCGCACCGCGCCGCCCTGTCCCCGAGCCGCGATTCGCGGTCTCCCCGCGCGGGCGTGGATCAGATGCAGAAGCGAAACGTTATAGAACTTTCTATGCGTCAAAGACCTGCTTGAACACATGATAGTTTGATATAGCTTTGTCTCTATTGCGCACGATGTAGTCGCTTTGTTGCACTTCCAGACATGCCACCGTGACATGATCGAACGCGCCATGGACGAGCTCGATCTCTTCTTTCATGATCTGAGCCACTTGTTCGGGAGGCGAGCGCCATGCACCGCATCCCATTGGGCCTAGAACGAGTGCGTTGTGTTTGCATTTGTATGCGACTTGAAAAATCAAGCGCAACTTCATTCTGATTTCATTTGCATCCGATTCCGAGAGACTCCCGTCAATCAATCGAGGATTGTGCAACGCCGGGCAAGCGATGAAATCCATCCTGAATGGCTCGATCCATTCACAGTTTCTTGCTTCCGTGTCACGAAACACGGTGACGTCTTTGGACAAGAGAGCCTCTTTTGGAAATATTGGGTAGTGCACATGTTGCAACATGAAATTGCAAAGGTTTGTTCTTCTGAATAACGATTCTTCCTGAGCACCACTTCCATTCTTTACATCGCCGCCTGCGAACCGATGATCCGCGAATATCAACACGAGCGGCCGCAAACCTCTGAGTTGTAGCTCACGGCCAGCTTCGATCGAATCCTGATTCAGTACGGCAACAGAGGTCTGTCCAGACGCCTTCACATGCAGGTTTTCGTCGTAGGAAAACTTTTCTGCGGGACGCGACGTGTATGCAGAAGCGGCCTCTCTTGTCTCGTTCCATATGCGAATGCGATCTCTGAAGTCCATTGTCGGATTGCAGAACATTCAAGCGATAGCCTTATATCTTACGATCTCAGAGCCATTTCGCATCCCATAGTCGTGTTTCGCACCAGAACTGGTAACAGCTTACTGTATCCTGTCATCAGTATCGTAAGGATCAGTGTGTTTGGTTTTTGGAGTTCGTTTTTGTTGTTTTGTTTTTTCTATTTCTTGCCAAGCTGGTCCACTTCGGTTGACTCCGGCGAAAAAGTGAAAGATATCCATATGCCCCCGAACGGATCTGTCTGTTGTCTTACAGAAGATTACTGAAGGACTCATATTTTATATTTGTATGCCATCATAACCGTGGTGGTTTTGTATGCAATCGTCTCAATGATATCATTTGAAGACAGATTTACTCACGAAATGATATCATTTTAGCCGAATTTAGCCCTCAATGATATCATTTGCAGCTTTTGTTACGTATTATCGTGTTTGTTGGAAGGCGGGGTGTCAAAATCCTTACCACAACTTCTTGCAATTCTTAATGATCAACGATTTTCAGTGTGACAATGGATGGATAGCACCCCACTGAAATGGTAGCAGAATTATTTGCTCACGAAAGTTCACAATTTATTTACTCACATTGTGCAAAAAATGTGTGCAACCAGTAAGGAATATGGTAGCGTGCATCCTATAAATCGACACCGTGTTAGTGCTCTCGCCACGAGATGCTGTTAATGTTGTATATATACATATTTGATTTTTGCACCAGAACTGGTAACATCATGTGATCTAAACCCATCATTCCCGTAAGGATCAGTGTGTTTTGTTTTTGAGTTCGTTTTTGTTGTTTTGTTTTTCTATTTCTTGCCGAGCTGCGACACTTTGGTTGACTCCGGCGAAAAAGTGAAAGATATCCATACCTCTCATTATGAATCTGCACCCTTACGAAGTGTTACTTGCATTACATATAGATAATACCAACGGCGTACTGGAATGCTTTATGAATGTGAGAATGCAATAAATTAAGCTCGAATTCCTCAAAATGCAATAAATTCAGCTTCTAATGCAAACTTTAAAGCTTTTGTTACTGGAAGTGGTCAGATGCTTTCCATCTGTTCTTCAAATCCTTACCATAAGATATAAGTTTTTCAAATTGTCGCAAGGTCTTCAGTATTGGCCAAAAACGCATTACCATGACACAACATGGTAAGAAAATACTGTGCTCGCGAAAATGCTCATTTTACTCACGACCTTGACTAACCTTTGTATGCGCAACACTAGCACGATCACGTTTTGAATGGTATATTGCGAGCTCATCCGCACTGCTGCTCCAAATTTTGCTCACGACGGGAAGGGGGGGGGGGCATTTTTTTGAAATCCGGCCAGAATTTGGGCAAAAATAGACCCCAAAAATATCATGTTTCCAAAACTTTCCCAAGTTACCATTTCGCATATTCAAGATATTTACAAGATCCTTACCGTACATCGTGATACAAATGGCATAAAGTTATTTGATCTCGTAACGCTCAGTGTTGACAGTTTTATGGGGGTACCGATATATATTTTTATTTCTTGGCGAGCTCAAAGTTTTTGGTTGACTCCGGCAGAAAAAGTGAAAGATATCCACGCCCCTAGCTGCATCCTTACACAATCTTACCAAACTATTCAAATCCTAACGAATGAGCACATTGCGATAGGTAAGGGATTTTCTCAATGCAATAAAATAAGCTCAAAAATCCTCAAAATGCAATAAATTCAGCTCTGCATGCAAACTTTAAAGCTTCTGAGACGCGAAATGGTAAGTTATGGGTTGCTAATTCTTGAAAGCCTTACCGCAACGTCTTCAACAGGTTTTCACGTTCAAGGTTGCCAGTGTCGAAGGCATTTATCTTATGTGACACGTTATGCAGTAAAAGTGTGTGCTCGCGAAGTCACTCCTTTTTACTCACGACCTTAACTATACGTTGTAGACGCAACATTGGACTGATGGCATTTACAAACAGTTCGGGCGATCCCAATCACACTGCTGCTCCAAAATTTGCTCACGGCGGGGAGGGGGGGGGGCATTTTTTTGAAATCCGGCCAGAATTTAGGCAAAAATAGACCCCAAAAATATCAAGTTTCCAAAAAAACCCATGTTCATTACCAATCCTTATACATGAAATACAACTATCCTTACCATTTGTAGTCATAAATACTATTTGACAACTACGCCTATCGTCACGCTCAGTGTCGATGAATAATGATTTCATGAGAGCCATGATGATATTTTTGGATTTTGGTGAAGTGAAAACTTTCGGGTGACTCTGGAAAAATGTGTGAAAGATATCCACATTCCAAAAGGTATCCTTCCGTATCCTTCCTTACTGAACCTACATCGCCTTGTCTATGTTACATTGATACATGCACCACAACAGCGTTGGGATCTCCCCAATGCAATAAAATAAGCTCAAAATCCTCCAAATGCAATAAATTCAGCTCTGCGTGCAAACTTTAAAGCTTTTGTTACTGAAATTCGTATGATGTTTTTTGATTGATCTGCATTTTCTTACCACAACATCTTTGCCACATTCACGCGTTTAAGGTTGCCAGTATCAGAAAGATGTGCAGTATGTGACTACTCTGCAGCGATATTTCGTGCTCACGAACCTGCTCCTTTTTACTCACGACATTTCCAATGCGTTTATTCAGAAAACTGAAGCAGTGTCATGTTTTTAGGATTGCGTGCAATAAATCCGCACTGCTGCTCCAAAATTTGCTCACGGCGGGGAGGGGGGGGGGGCATTTTTTTGAAATCCGGCCAGAATTTAGGCAAAAATAGACCCCAAAAATATCAAGTTTCCAAAAAGACTCTTTATGCCTTATTGGCGATACGTGAAATATGAATTCAAAGATCTTACTGACACATCTATGGTGTACATTTTGTCGACAAGTCCCTTGAACTATGCATATAAGCACCATACGCAATACAAAATGTAAGTATTAGTCAATGGAGGATGGGAAGACTATTTTATCACCTACGGAATCGCATATGGTGAAAACGTTTGCTTGTCAACAGTGTTCGTATGTCACGAATCGGAAGCACAATTTAGATCGGCATGTTCTAAAAAACCATCCCTCGGCAGTGAATACGCCTGCAACGACTTGTAATCCCACAGAATGTGACTTTTGCCGAAAAGGCTTTGCAAATCGGTTTAATTGTGTTCGGCATATGCGTATTTGCAAACAGAAACCGGAAACAACAACAGATAAGATCATATGCATTGCGCCAGCTGTTTTTCCGTGCCCTACGTGTTACAAGACATTCTCAAGGGCAACCTATCTGAATAACCATACACCTTATTGCAAAAAGGTTTCGAGTCCTTTGGAATGTGAAGGTTGTCATGTCATCTTTGCAAATGCATGGGGACTCTCAAGGCATAAACCTTCCTGCGAGGGAAAAGGTCAGTCACAATCTTGTGTGAACGCAACTTGTACCATCGCCCCACAGCCAACTGCGTCTACGCAAAATATCTATAATATATTCAACATCACCAACAACGTCAACATCCACCTGAATGACTTTGGCAAAGAATCGCTCGCCCACATTGACAAGGCGTTTATCGAGCGCTGCCTGCGAAGCATCATGGGAGATGGGGTGCCTAGGATGATCGAGAAGATCCACTTTGATCCACAAGTGCCGGAAAACAAAAACATACGCTTGCGCAGCATCAAGCGTCAACTCGTGGAAGTCCGCGAGAACGACGAATGGAAGGTCAAAGATAGCAACGACGTGATCGACCGAGTGATCTCCAATGCCGTCTTCCCAATGACGAATTGTTACTTGCAGGGGTGCGCCGTCACCGAAGAAGACGAGCGCGAGCACCACGGCGCACTGTCTCAACGCCTTTTGTCCATCTCAAACAAAAACCCAAAGTACCATAAACCCATCAAGAAGAAGGTGCTACCCATCCTCATGAATGCTGCCATCGAAGAAAACAAGCGGCTATTGGCTGCAAAACTTGAGGAAATGAAAGGCCAGAAGCAAGGTCAAATGCAAGGTGCTTGAGGCGGGTTGACATGCTTCTCGAATAAACTAAAAAACTATTTAAGGAAATCCTATCGACCATCAACCAAAAAATTCGGATCCTCCCACATGTCCCTTGTCCCCTTCTTCCGCATGCTTCACGACCTGGACAACTTCTATTACCACTGGCCCACAACCACTCTCCCTTCCTCATACACGTCTGCCTTCTCAACGCTTTCTGCCTTTGAGAAGCTCGACGATAACACGTTCGTGCTCGAGGCACCTGTCCCCGGCTTCACCAAGGACGATCTAAACGTGGAAGTCCTCGAAGAGCGCTACCTCAGCGTCTGGGGCAACGCCAAATACACCCGCGGCGCCTCTGAAGTAGAGCGCAAGTTTGCGCAACAATGGTCGCTACCGCGCAACGCCGATCCCTCTTCCGTCCAAGCGAAAGTCGCCAACGGCATCTTGACGGTCCATGTGAAGACACAGGGTCCTCCGCGCCGTCAAGTCCATCGCATTGCCCTTGAATAGTACAGCAAAAAAGAACGAGGTCAATTCCAAGTTGCTATCGTTTTATGAAGGACAAATCTTCCGTAAGCTGAAATGGAATGCTTTTATGAACCGCAAACGTTCCGAACACAAGATGCTCCATCGCTTCCGCTCTATCTTTGGAACTCCCGAGGAGGTGGTGATTGGGTTTGGGGATTGGGAGCAACGCAAACAGATGCGGTTCAAAGAGCCTACCAAGGGCAAAGGAATGCGAGAGCTGTTCCGCAAGGCAGGGTACAATGTCTATCTGGTGGATGAGTTTCGCACCAGTTGCCGATGCCATAAATGTGCAGGAGAATGCACAACCTTCCGTGAGTGCCAAAATCCACGGCCATGGAAAAAGAATGAAACCACCCTACGTCATGGGCTTCTCATGTGTAAGACATGCACAGGTCTATGGAATAGGGATGTGAATAGTTCTTTGAACATCCATCGTGTTGTGGAACACCATAGGGAAGGGAAAGGGAGACCCGAGTACCTAAGCCGACAATCTGTCAGTGCCACTACATCGGTGGTACAAAACCAAATTTTACACGAGGATGCGAAGCCTCAACATTGGAATGGAGAGATGTGCGACGAATAATCGTCCATTTTAAAGTTTCAATGGTGTAAATGTTCAAGGGTGTAAAAAATAATGTACGGTTAGGATTAGAGATGCAAAAGCCTTCAGTCTTTTTAGATTCGCGCCGCTACGGAAGCGATTGCTGCGCCCAAGAGGCCAAGGATGCCCAAAACAGCGCGATCTTTGGCTACACCAGCTTCCAATACCTGCCCGCCGACTGCCAAAAGCCCCACATGCGCTCCCCGGATTTCCAATATGAGCACCCCAACCTGCGCGCCAAAATTGGCTACGGCGTTGCCGACGATTGCGCCGTGGACTCGTACTCGTCCCTGCGCAACGACCCCAACCAAATGACGCGCGATCGCTGCAAGGTGCAACTCTTCGAACGCATTTTCCAAGGTGTGCCCAATCTAAAACCCGGCGTCCCTGCTCCGGAAAAGGAGATGCCCATCCAACAAGGCATCAGCAACACGAACCTTGAGGGCATCCAGATCCCTTGCAAGAAGACCATCATGGAGCAAACGACCAACAAGCCAATTCCCCTACTGGATTGCATGAAAGACATCCAAACGGCCGAGAGCACCGTCGAGCCTTGGATCCGCGGCGGGGATAACACCCGCGACTTTGTGCGCCGCCAAAAGTTCCTCGAGCAATGCGGCCGTCAGTTCTCGGGTATCGGCAATGGCACCGCCCGCCTCCTGTAAAAATTTAATCGCCAGTTCTTAGTAAGAGAAGCAATGAGCTTTAACCGTCTCCACGATGATATTTGCACATCGCAGCGTCAAGTCACACAGAGTGCTTCGATTCTGGGCTACATCCTAAATCCGATGCGCTTTGAACACAAGCACAAGTGCCGCCACGACCTCGGCATTGTGGGGGGCACGGCGGTGAGCCATGTCCAGGGCAACCTGGTGGATCTTGAGAGCGAGCTGCGCGGCCAAACCCGTCTCGCCTCCATGTGTGCCACAAAGCAGCACCTGCCTGCGCACGCGCGTCCTTCGGGCGCCACCGAAATCAAGAACGACAAGACGCCGCCCATTTCCACCAAGCTCGAACACCTCCCGCGTTGCCAAATGATTTCGTACAAGGCCGTTCCATTACCGCCGCCGATGCAGGTGCATCGTTGCAATCCGCGTAGCGGGCAATAAATATCTCTTTACTTTTTTAGATAGAAGCAAAGCTATGTCGCAAACTTCTCTAAAACAAGATGCGTGCAGCTACACGGAACAGCTCCGCCGCTCTATTGGACCTGGCATGTACATGTTGAGCGTGCCCGCCAATGATTGCGGGCCTTGCGGAAAGGACATTCCGGCGGATCCGTCGCTGCGCTATCAAGCATGGGGACCGGGCTTCTGCAAGCCAGGCTCGGCCGTCGACGTCGGCAGCGAGCTCCTAGGTCTCAATTACAAGGCCAGCAAATGCAGCCGCGAGCAGTTTGTGCCCGGGAAGTACGATGGCCCTGCACAGGGCGCCTGCACTCCCGCCGGTACACAGCCCGCGCGCAAATGCATGGCGCCCACGGAATCTACGCGCCTCAGCAACCCGCCCTGCACCTTGCGCGGCACGGGCTGGAACCGCTGGGAGTGGCTGTGCTATGATCCCCAAGATAAGGCGATCATACCGTTTGAGTGGAACACCAGCTATCGCACCGTGGTCAAGGACAACCACAAGCCCTGCATTCCGACGTTGATGGATCAATCGCCGCTGCTGCCGCCGACCATCAACAACTTGGCCGATCCGTCGGACAATACCTATTTCTGGACGCCGCCGAAGGGATGCGGTGCCGAGGCACCAGGAAACCCCCTGGCGCCTACCTACACGTCGTGCGAGAAGATGAAGCGCCTGTAAATATTATCTTCGGGAAGAAATAGATAATAAGCATGTCTGAACGTTCCTTCACGATCGAGAAATCCGAGGCCGGTGTCAAGGGCGGGCGCTTCAAGGCCGACACGCCTGCCGCCGCGGCCAAGAAAGCCGCGCGCAAGCTGCTAAAGAACCGCAAATGCAAGCGCGTGATGAAGTTTGTGCTGCGCGAGACGACGCGCGGCAGCGATGGTGGCCTATATGAGTACAAGGGCAAGAAGGAAAAACTCGACAAGCCCGTTGTGATTAAGCGCGGCGACCTAGAGATTACGTATGAATACACCTACTCGGTGGAGGCGATCTGAGCGCTTCGCCAGTCTATTTTTTATCCGAACATGAATGTAGAGGCTTCATGGACAATTATGCAAATGCAGCGGCCGTAGGCATCGGCTACATGCTGCAGCAAGAACGCGAAGCCGCTGCGCGCCCTCTTCAAGCGCCGGCTTCCACGACGTTCTCTACGCCCATGCCGTCGATGGACAACGTGTATCACTCGGAGTATTGGTCGAAAGTTCGCCGCGAGGAGGAAATGCTCGCGAACGCCCGCTTCGACGATGCGCGATCCCCGATGCAGACGGGCGTGGTTCCGCGCCCGGCGTATGCCGACATGTTTATGCAGACCTCGGTTGGCGCCAATGCTCCCGAGCTGCAGCAGCGCGCGCAAACGGGTGCCATGACCCACAACAACATGCAGCCATTCTTTGGCGGCCGCGTGCGCCAAAACGTGAATCCATTCGCCAACGAATCGCGCCTGGAGCACTATAGCGGCGCCACCAACGATCAGATCCATCGCCGCAAGGAGGAGGTGGGCAGTTTGTTCGAACCCACCAAGGGCACGGGCAATGTGTGTGGCATGGCGCCCACGGCGGATTTCTATCAAAGTTATCTGCAACAACCGGTTGCACGCAACAATGAATTCCCGATCGAACAAGTGCGCGTGGGGCCGGGTTTGAACGCGGGCTTTACGGCGAACCCAACCGGTGGATTCCAGCAGACGCAGACGCTAGACGCCATCCGTCCGAAGACGGTGGACGAGCTGCGTCCGCTGAGCCGACCGAAGTGCACGTTTGAAATGCAGAACCAAGGACCTCAAAAGGGCACAGCACAACGCGGTTTCGTCGGCCAATTGGATAAGAACCGCCCCGACACGGCGTATGAACAGACGCCCGACCAATGGATC
>Ga0255168_1000441_pt1 | contig 14024 bp, 11 predicted proteins | sample Atl_Miss_RepB_8d_FD_183629 | JGI IMG/M metagenome (GOLD analysis project Ga0255168, IMG submission 183629) | Freshwater microbial communities from Altamaha River, Georgia, United States - Atl_Miss_RepB_8d | ecosystem: Environmental > Aquatic > Freshwater > River | place: USA: Georgia | collected... | reverse complement strand
CGCCATCTGCCCCCACCCCCGCCCGTGTCCCCGCACCAAGTACAGCACGCGCGCTGAGCTGGAACCTGCGCCTACTTGGCCGTTGGCTACGCCCGCGCCTGATCAATCTGAGTGTTTGGGCTATTGCTGGCATGATCCGCCTGAGCCTTGCCACCGGCCGCTTTATATTCCTGCACCTGCCCAGCAAGCTGGAAATAAGAGAGCGCAGTGCGCAACTCGCCCGCGCGTTGCATAGCCTGCTCATTCACCTCAAAGGCTGGAGCCTGTGGCAGTGGCGGGACATCAAACAAAAGCGGGACAAGCGGTTAGCCGTGTTTGGCCTGCTCGGCGGCTTTCTGATTCCGCTGATCTTGTTCATCACGCTCAGCCACCTTTTTCCGCCGGAAGATCCGGTGGCCCCGTATATTGATAACAGTGTGCCAGTTCCGGCTGCCGACTTTATTGACGCCTCCCCCAGTGAGGATCTGGTCACCGAGACCGCCCCCATCCCCACCGGGCCGGTGGCGCTCAGCCCCGCCAATTTCAGCTTCGAGCTGTTTGCCCGCCGCAGTGACGACGGCCACCTACAACTACTCAGTCAGGTGGCACAACATTACATGAAGGAATGGTACCCGCCGGGCACGCCAGCGGTGCAGTTCATGCGCTTCTTTGGTGAGGTCATGCAGCGCGCTGGCAGTACAGATGAAGCCACCTTGGCCGCCCGCCAGCGCTGCTTAAGTATGCCGGGCCTGCGCGTCTTTACCGAGCGCACGGTGACCTGCACCTATGGCCATGCCTTGCCGCAACCCTTGGCGCGTGGCGAAAGCCCGCAAGCCCGCATTTTCTGGATTGTTGCGCTCAGCTACGACCGCGCCGGCCGCATTACTGACCTGCGCATTCATGCCCGCCTCACCCGCGCGGCGCTGTAGCGCTGGCGGCACCCAAAAAACTGTGTAAACTCCGGAGCACCATGACTGTACAGACCATCCTCAGCTGGAATGAAATCCGTGCCCGCGCTACGCAATTCTCCCGCGACTGGGCCGATGAAACCTCGGAAGATGCCGAGGCCAAAAGCTTTTGGGATGCGTTCTTTAACATCTTTGGCGTTAGCCGCCGCCGTCTTGCCACCTTTGAACACCGCACCAATGAAAACGGCTATATCGACCTACTGTGGAAAGGCCATTTGCTGGTTGAACACAAATCACGCGGCAAATCGCTCGACAAGGCAGCTGGCCAAGCCCGCGACTATTTCCAGAACTTGGGCAAACGCGACGAGCCACGCTATATCTGCGTATGCGACTTTGCCCATTTCCGCCTTTATGACCTTGATGAAGGCACGCAGCACGATTTTGCCCTTAAAGACCTGCCCAAACACATCAAGCTGTTTGGCTTTATCGCGGGCTATGAAAGCCGCAGCTTTGGCAGCAAAGAGCAGGAGAAGGTTAGCGTTAAAGCCGCCGAGCAACTAGGCAAGCTGCACGATCTGCTGGAAGAGAGCGGCTATACCGGCCACCAGCTGGAAGTGCTGATGGTGCGCCTGCTGTTCTGCCTGTTCGCCGAGGATACCGGCGCGTTTGAACAAGACCAGTTCCGGATTTATATTCAGCAGCGCACCAGCGAGGATGGTTCCGACCTTGGCCCGCGTCTGGCTAAGCTGTTTGAGGTACTCGACCAGCCCGAAGATAAACGCAGCAAAAATTTGGATGAGCAGCTAGCCGAATTTCGTTATGTCAATGGCAACCTGTTTAACGAAGTGCTGCACATTCCCGATTTTACTGGTGCCATGCGCGAGGCGCTGCTCGATGCCTGCGCGCTGGACTGGTCAAGCATTAGCCCCGCTATTTTTGGCTCGCTGTTCCAAAGCATCAAAGGCCGTAAGGATCGCCGCAAGGGCGGTGAGCATTACACCACCGAAACCAATATTTTAAAGGCGCTGCAGCCCCTTTTCCTCGACAAGCTGCACGCCGAGTTGGATGCCGCAGGCAAAAACAAAACCAAGCTCGAAACCCTGCACGCCAAACTGGCCAAAATCAAAATTCTCGACCCTGCCTGCGGCTGCGGCAACTTTTTGGTGGTGGCCTACCGTGAGCTGCGCCTAATTGAGATTGAAATCATCAAACGGCTAAGCGCTAAAGAAATTAAAAGCATTATGCAGGGAGATTTGCTAGAGCAGGAAATTCGCAAGCTTATTCGAGTAAATGTTGATCAGTTCTACGGTATCGAGATTGAGGAATTCCCCAGCCAGATTGCCCAAGTGGCCCTGTGGCTGACTGACCACCAGATGAACCAGCGCGTTGGCGAAGATCTGGGTATTGCCTTTATCCGCCTGCCGTTAAAAACCGCGCCGCATATTATGCACCACGATGCCCTGACGATTGATTGGGCCGATGTGGTGAGCCCCAGCGAGCTAAGCTACATCGTAGGCAACCCACCGTTTAGTGGTGCCCGCACTATGGATGCCACACAAAAAGCCAATCTGCTGGCGGTGTTTAAAGAGACCAAAAACGCAGGCAATCTCGACTTTGTCGCCTGTTGGCATCGCAAGGCCACTGAGTATATGGTGGCCAATCCAGCCATTCGCTCAGCATTGGTTTCTACCAACTCAATCACACAGGGCGAACAGGTGGGTATTTTATGGCCCGATTTGTTTAAGCTCGGCGTTAAAATAAACTTCGCCCACCGCACATTTCAGTGGACCTCGGAGGCACGCGGCAAAGCCGCCGTGCATTGCATTATCATTGGCTTTGCCCTGCAGGACGAGCCGCAAAAATGGTTATTTGATTATGATACGCCACAAAGCGAGCCGCATATACTAGAGGTGAGCAGAATTAATCCCTATCTGGTAGAAGCTGATGATTTTACTCTGCCTAATCGCAGTTCACCCCTCTGTGCCATGCCCGAAATGCGCATTGGCAACAAACCCATAGATGATGGCAACTATCTCTTCACTATAGAAGAGCGTGATGAGTTTATAAAAACTGAGCCATTATCTAAGAGCTATTTTAGGCGCTGGCTTGGATCAGACGAGTTTATTAACGGCTATGACAGATGGTGTCTTTGGCTTGGTGATTGCGAACCAAGCGAATTACGCAAAATGCCCGAAGCTATGAAACGAGTAGAGGCTGTTAGGAATTTTCGCTTAGCGAGCACAAGCCCACCCACTCAGGCAATAGCTGCGACTCCAACACACTTTCACGTTGAGACTTTTTCAAAGGGTCCATATCTATTAATTCCGCGTGTTTCTTCTGAACGTCGCACATACATACCTATTGGCTTTCTTGAGCAAACAACGCTCTCAAGTGATTCCACTTTAGTCATATTAAACGCAAGCATCTTCCACTTCAGCATCCTCACCTCCACTATGCATATGGCCTGGACGCGCGCGGTATGCGGTCGCCTGAAGAGTGATTATCGCTACTCGGCAGGCATCGTCTACAACAACTTCCCATGGCCGGAAGCACCGACGGACAAACAGAGGGAAACTCTAGAAAAATGCGCGCAAGCGGTGCTGGACGCGCGCGCGGCGCACCCCGGCTCGACGCTGGCCGATTTATACGACCCCAACACCATGCCAACTGACCTGCTGAAGGCCCATCAGGCCCTTGATAAAGCGGTGGATGCCGCCTACGGCGCGCCCAAATTTGCCAGCGAAGCCGAGCGGGTGAAATATCTGTTCTCGCTCTATCAAAAACTCACGGCACCGCTGGGTCTTGAAACCACGCCACCCAAAAAGAAACACAGCAAGAAAGCGTGATATTCCCTTCCTCCGTGAGAGAGAAGGTGCACTGGCAGCGCAGATGAAGCCACCTCGGCCGCCCGCCAGCGCTGTTTAAGCAGGCCGGGCCTGCGCGGCGCTTTAGTTATTCAGCTTCATCCTGCACGCTGGCCACCACCGGTACATCCGTCTTGCGCACCAGCACCGCGCCGAAGAACCCGTCGGTATCATGGCGGGCGGGTGTCAGCTCCAGATAGCGGTGACCGTTCAGGCCGCAGGGCAGCAGCTCAAACTCGTTGCCGTGATTGTTGAGGAACACTTCCACGCGCTGGGCGTTTTCCTCGGCCAGCAATGAACAGGTAGCATAGACCAGACGCCCGCCCGGCTTCACCAGACGCGCTGCGCTGACCAGAATATCTTCCTGCGTGCGCAGCAAATTCTCAAGGCCGGGGCCAAGCAGACGCCAGCGCGCATCCGGATTGCGGCGCCATACACCCACACCAGTACAGGGCGCGTCCACCAGCACACGGTCAAACTTGCCCTTGTGGCGCTTGACCCAGGGGTCGCGCTCACTTGTCAGTACGCGGGTTTCGATATTGTGAACACCGGCGCGACGGAAACGCTCCTGCGCGCGCTCCAAGCGGCCTGCCATCACATCACAGGCAATGATGCGGCCCTTATTGGCCATCTGCGCGGCAATTGCCAGCGTCTTGCCACCGGCACCGGCGCAGAAATCCACCACCTGCTCACCGGGTTTGGCATCCATCAGCTGGGCCACCAGCTGGCTACCCTCATCCTGAATTTCAATCAGGCCTTCCTTATAGGCCTTGCTGGCGGCCAGATTAGGGCGGCCCTCAACCCGCAACCCCAGCGGCGAATGCTTGGTTGGTGCGGTCTTGATACCTTCAGCGGCCAATGTCTCCATGGCAATCTCGCGGCTGGCTTTCAGCGCATTCACGCGCACATCCACCGCCGCCGATTGCTGCATGGCGCGCATCTCGGCCTCAAAGGCATCGCCAAAATGGTCACGCAGCTGCTGCTCGGCCCAGGGCGGACATTCAAGGCGCACGCTCACCGGCATTTCCGGATGCTCGATCGAGCGGCCTTCCAGTTTCTTGAACTTGTCGCGCTCATCGTTTGACAGTTCCGGCGGCGCATATTGCCCACCGCTGCACAGACGCTCCAGCTCATCATGCGACAAGCCGTCGAGCATGGCCCAGCACAAGACCGAGTTGCGCGCATCTTCGCTCAGTCCCACACGCTTGAGCCACCAGCCGATGCGCTCATGATGGCGTAGCGCTGCATAAACCTGCGCAGCCACATCGGCACGGTCCTTGCTGCCGATATAACGGCGGCTGCGGAAATAGCTGCTCATCACGGCGTCGGCCGGTTTGGGCGTGGCATAGATGGCGCCAAGCACTTCGATAGCGGTTTGAATTCGGCCCGCGGGTCTCATGGTTTTATCTCCTGAAAAATCCGTTTTTAAAATGACAGTTCAGCGCGGGCGGCTTTATACGCCAGTGCTGATGAAAAGCTGGTTACTTGCCACCCCGAAAGCCGGTAGCTACCACATAGCTCTCAGCTGAATCTGACCGGCTGGCCAGCGGCTTGGCATGTTTGACCACGGCAAAATTCTTGCGCAGCACGTCCAGCAATGTCTTTTCTGCGCCGCCTTGAAACAGCTTGCAGATAAACACGCCGCCCGGCGCCAGCACATCGCAGGCAAAGTCAGCCGCCATTTCGGCCAGCCCCATGATGCGCAGATGGTCGGTCTGGGTGTGGCCGATGGTGTTGGCCGCCATATCTGACATAACGATATCCGCCTGACCGCCACCGAGCAGGTCGCGCAGCTTTTGCACATCCTCGGCTACGGTAAAGTCACCCACAAAAACAGTGGCACCAGTGACCGGCTCCATCTCCAGCAGATCAAGGCCAATGACAATGCCTTTGCCGCGCTCGGGCTTGACGCGCTGCACGGCCACCTGCGTCCAGCCGCCCGGCGCTGCGCCCAGATCCACCACGCGCAGACCGGGTTTGAGGAAATGGAATTTCTCATCGAGCTGCAGCAGCTTGAACGCCGCGCGCGAGCGCCAGCCCTGCTTTTTAGCTTCGGCTACATAGGGGTCGTTGAGCTGACGTTGCAGCCAGCGGGTCGAGCTGTTGGAGCGCTTGTGGGCGGTTTTCACACGCACGGCAAGGTTACGGGTGGTGGGCGCATATTTGCTGCCCCCCTGCTTACCTCCCTTTTTGGACCCGCCGCCCCCGTTAGGACCGCTGCCATTAGGACCGGATGACTTGCCACCCATGCCGCGCACGTTGCTCTCCACCTTCATAAGAACCGAAATGTCAGCCGGGCCTGCAAAAACCTGCAGAAACCCGATAACTGGGGTTTATGTACCTGTTTTAGCGGGCCAATTCAACTAAACCCGCACAATTTCCGCACTTTTACCCGGTTTGTGCTGATATCTCCCACTGCCAGCCGCGCTTTACCGCGAGGAATGAGGTCTGAGGGTCATCAGGCCCTAAAGACAAAAGAAACGGGGCAAAAGAAGCGCAACAAAAGAAATTGGCCATGATTATTCCCCCGTTCATTTAGTCAAATATTTAGCGGGGTTGAGGAGCGGCGATTGAGCCCCCACAAAATACAAAAATCAGTTTAAGGAAAAGGCCACGCGGATGAACCGAGTGGCCTTTTGCGCTCGTGAGAGCGTCCCTTTCGCACGGGATGGTTTTCACTCTAGCAACCCCGCCCCCGCCCTGCAAGACCCTTGAGGGTTGACGGTGCGTGCCCGCGTGCAGACGCGAACAGTGCGCGCCGTTAGCTCAACAGGCCGCATCACAAGATACGGCCTGATCTGAACTGAATGATGCCAACTAATAACGCCAGCTGGTCACGGGTCCTGAGCTTTTTTGTCCTGAGCTTTTAGGCCCAGAACCAGCCACCCCAGACTTTACTGCAGAGCCGGACGCAGGCTGCCGTTGTTGCTGTTGGCTACCACCGGCGCTGCCGACAGCCCGGCGGTTTGACCGGACTTTTTTGCTTCAGCCTCGGCCACACGCTGGTTGATGTCAGAACGAGCCGCAATGATAAACGCGTTACAGGCAGCCTTTGTACTTCCCTCAGGATTAAACACCGGTGTTACAGGAAGAACCTCACCTTTATTGGTGATCTGCCACGTGCCAAGCACTTTGTTATTCTGCTGGGCGCAAACCGGGATGGGCAACGACTCATACCCCTTCGGCGGCACAACCGCTGCTACCACGAGCATGTTTGTGCTGTTTTCCTTAGGATAAACCAAAAGGCGCGACGAATCTGCCGGGGCCTTGAGCGCTGTCTCCAGCTCACTCATAAATCCGCGCGCGCGGCCACGTGCATTATCATCACCCGTGACTTTAGCCATGAGAGTTGAAAATGTGGGGCGGTATGAATTAACGGCATTGTTATCATCAATCAGCCCACCAGCCTGTGCCAAGGGCGAGAAAGCCAGCGCAACAACAGAGCTAGCAGCTAGACGGCGCATTAAGTTGGCCATGATTATTCTCCCGTTCATTAGGTCAAATTTTAGCCAAATTGACCGGGGGAGTCGACTCAAATTTTTACAATTGGTTAACGGGTTGGCTGGGGGCGTGTGCTTTATGAAGGTAGCGCGTCACTCTGGTGCGCCAAAGCTGTCTTTGGCAAAAACAAGCCGCGGGTCCATCTCCCACCATTTCAGCTTGTTGTACTATTGAGAGATGGATCCCCGCCTGCGCGGGGATGACACATTAAGTCATTGATATGCCTTGCTTCAAATGAGTCCACACCCTATTAAGCCGAAGCACCCATGCCTGCAGAGGGGGCTTTGCGCTGCATTTGCACGGCGGGGTCAGCCGGGGCGGCCTCCTCCGGCGCGCCGAGCTGCGCGAGTACCGAAGAATTGGGGCCAATTTTGGGCGGGTCCCCCACATTAATGCTGGGCGCCCGGGCCGCAGCAACTGGCTGAGCCGGTGTTGCTGCCTTGGCAACAGGTTCATCACCAAAGCCATCATCCGCCAAGCCTTTCTTCACCTCCGCCTTCGCCACACTGGCGTCAATCTGCTTTCCGATCTCAATATTGTTATCGCCAGCCTGGCGCACCTGGCCGTCTTTATCATCCAGTCCCACAGCCTTATTCATCGCGTTATCAGAGGCAAGGTATGCTTTCGCAGTGGCGGCTGGACCGGCGTGCTTAGCTGCTTCCAGAGCTTCCGTAGATTTAAGAACTGAGCCAGCCACATGAATAGTATCATCGGCTGCGCGCCTATTATCGCCTTGGTTCTTTGCGTCAATCGCACCACCAGCAATTGATGTGTCCATAGAGCCCGAATAAATACTCTTCATGGTCTGCAGATTTTTAAGGGCCTGCGCACGCACGTACGGATCTTGTTCCTTCTCGGCGATCTTGATCTGCTCTTCAGTGGCTTCAAGTAAAATTTCTTTATAGCGCTTAGGATCAATATCAGGTGGTGTCTGCCCAGCAGGAACACCTTCGGCCAGTTTGGCGCGTTCAGCATCCAGCTTGGGTGCAAGAACAGCACCGATACTGGAAGTAGCGTAATATTTATCCATATCCGCTTTAACACGCGCATCGAGTTCTTTACCAGAAAGCCCCTGCGCGGCGTATTTCTCGCGCAAGCCAGACTCTGTTTCCTCATTAATTTTGACAGACTGTGCGAGTGCATCTGCTGTCAATTTCTCTGCAGCCGCCTTAGCGTTCAGCATATCCTGTTTCTGCTGTTCTTCAGACTGTGCCAAGAACTGATCGCGGCTCATACCGGCTATATTGCCTAGATATTCCTTCTTTTCAGCATCAGACATTGAATCATACGAACGATTTTGCAGATAAGATGGCTGCCTACCACTAGAGTATTTTGGTGTCTCGGCATTTGCCTCAGCTGCTGCGCCCATAGCAACCACAGTCGCAGCCAGTGCGGCCGTCATACGCCGCTGGAAGTCTTCCTCATCGCGGCGGGCTTTTTGCTGGTCGCGCTGATATTCCTGCACCATGCCCTGCATGCTGGCGGGGAGCTGAGCGATCAAGCCCTGACGGTCGGCAATTTGCAGCAGGTCATGCAGGTTGCCGTTACTCTGCTTATAGGCCTGCGCGAGCGCGCCGTTGGGGTTGCGATCAATCTCTTCCGCCATATATTGCGGCAGGTTCGGATTTGACTCGGCCTTGTTGGTCTGCTGTTCGCTCATGCCCATACTCCCTGTGCGCGCGCGTGGCGGCTGATTAAAATTTTTTAGCGGAATCCACCCTCATCCACGTTCAATCTACGGGATTTTGCTTAAATTTCGGTTAGGCTGGGCACTTAACATAAGCGGCAGCACGGGCAAGCCGCTGAAAATACAGCATTTTCAGACAGCTCATCTATAGCAGGGAGAATACAGAAAAAAGCGGAAATCAGAGGCTGAGATGCGAACGGGCGCTAACGCCAATGCCCGAGATCACGCGGCCCGGCATGTAGCGCAGGTCAAAGCGGTCAAGGCTGGCGATCAGCTCGTTATGGCCCACCAGATTTTTGTGCAAGCCCACCTGCGCGGTATCTGGCGGGCGAATGGCTTCGATCAGGCGGTCGCGCTGTTCCACATTATCCACCACATGTGGCGTGCGCATGAAGTCCTGCTTGGCCATGCGGCCAATCACATCCCCCGCCTCTTCCATCAGCACGCTGCGCGCGGTCTGGATAAAAGGATGATAGGATTCAGCGTAATTGCCCATAATCTCGATCGGCATACAGGCCGGGATGATATAGCGCGAAGCCTCGTACAGCTTTTCCTTCACCTTCTGGGGGGTGTAGACGATCTTGCGGGTATTACCGGTCGGCTCGATGTCCACCATGGTGCGGAAATTGTGGGCGCGGTCGATACACTTGGCGATGAGCGAGAGCGGATCAGTCAACAGATCGGCAATCCGTTCATCCTTGGATTTACGCACGCGCTTGCGGGTCTGCTCATCCAGATACTTGTTGGACATGTTGTAAACGCCGGTCGCGCAACGCTGGCCAAACACGCCCGCAAACTCGCTGCGGGTTATATCGGCATCTTCCAGCAGGTCATGGCAGAGCAACGTGATCATCAGCTCGGGCGCGTCGGGCAATTTCTGCGCGCCGTTCTGCTCGGCATGGTCGATCACGGCGGTCAGCACACAGGCCATCCACAGCGGGTGGATGATGTTGGGGTCGCCATTGTCGCGCTCGCCCTTGGTATTGTCCTTCATGAAGTCGATGGCGTGCAGTGCCGACTTCCATTTTTTGTTTTCGGGCACCCGCTGCTTGATCCACTTGCGCAAATGGCGCTCAAGCGCACGCGCCTCACGCTCACCCTGTTTGGGGGCAGTCAAGCCTGTCATCAGCGCAAAGGTGTGACGGGCACTGCGCAGGCGCTTGGCGGCTAGCTTTGTAAAACTGGTTGTCGGACCGTTCATCGCTTCACTTTCCCTCACGGGGATGGATGCTTGTGCAGCGGTGATATGTTTTTAGGGGGGGCAAAGTCAATGCGATAATGCGCGCAGTCTCAACATTATCCGCCGCTTGGTTAAGACGGCACCATGCCCGGTTATGCTTAATATGAATGGTTTCAGGCTACTGCCCCCAAAAGCCATGCGCCAGAAGCAGGGAAGCCCCCACCGCTGGCGCATGGTTAATGTCAGCAATAATCAGACGTCGTCGCGCTGGGTGCGTTCGACTCGCTCATGGCGCTCCTGCGCTTCAATGCTCAGGGTTGCCACCGGGCGGGCTTCCAGACGGGCAATGCCAATCGGCTCGCCGGTTTCTTCACAAAAACCGTAGGAGCCGTCCTCAATGCGGTGCAAGGCCGAGTCAATCTTGGAGAGCAGCTTGCGGTAACGGTCACGCGTGCGCAGCTCCACGCCCAGATCAGTCTCGGCGGTGGCGCGGTCGGCAATATCCGGCTCCTGCATGCCGCCTTCAGTCTGCATGGTGCTGAGCGTATCGGAGGATTCACGCAGCAGATCATTCTTCTGCTTCACCAGCTTCTGGCGGAAATATTCCAGCATGACCGGGTTCATATACTTTTCTTTTTCGGTCGGCTTATAGTCGTGCGGCACAATGGCAGCCGCTGGCGCGCCAGCTTTGGCGGCTGCGGCCTTGGGCGCGGCCTTTGCTACCGGCGCCTCATCCTCAACCTTGGCACTCGTCTTGGCAGGCGCCTTGGCCGGTGCCTTTGCGGAAGTCTTGGCGGGCGTCTTGCTATTGGTCGGCATTACTTTCTCCATCTGAATGGCTGCAAAATATAGAGGGCGTCGCGTTAACCGGCAACCCCAGAAAAGACAACAAAAACCCTAAAAAAAGGTAGAGTAAATAGAGAGTTACCTCTTTATACCCTCGAATCAGGGACGTTAACGGTAGGGATCGTACTTGGCCAGCTCAACCTGGGCGCGCAGGTCAATCTCGTCCAGCACATCGTTCAGGCGCGGGTCCATCACATGATCGCGGATGGTTTTGACCGATTGCGCCAACCCGATCAGGTGCGAGCGGGGAATGGCCCCCATCAGCAAATCAACCCGCAGCTGATCCAGCTTGCGCAGCAAATCCTCAGCCCGGCTACGGGCCCGCTCACGCGCGGCGTCCCCTTCATTACCGCCAACGCCCTGCAGCGCCAGCAAACTGGAGGTCGCCGTGGCTGGCACGCTACCGGACAGGGCAGCGCTTTGCTCACTCGCCTCCGTGCCGTCGTCAAGCGCACTGGCAAAGTCAGAGCCGTCACTGCTCCCCACCTTGCGGCGGGAGCTGGCGGGACGCAGCGGATTAGGACCATCAACTTTCATGCCCAAGACCTTACGCTAATTTGCCGGATCATCCTAGCGGTTCATCCTAGCAGCATTATCCCTAATACTCGGCAAACCTTGCCTCGGCGCGGTGTCATACAAAAAATATCATTTATAATCAATAGGATAAAAATTGGCATGATGTTCGCATAGCAGGAATTGGAAAACCCAGAAAGGAGCCCCCGGCCATGCGGCTCATACTGATCCTGCTGATGCTACTCACCCTGCCGATGGCGGCCCGGGCTGACGAAGACGGCGTACGTATTAAAGATATCGCCAACGTTGAAGGCGTGCGCGAGAACATGCTGATTGGTTACGGTTTGGTCGTTGGCCTGAAAGGCACCGGCGATTCCCTGACCAACTCACCTTTTACCGAGCAGAGCCTGAAAGGCATGCTGGAGCGCATGGGCGTTAATACCCGTGACGCCAACCTCAAGACCAAGAACGTCGCCGCCGTTATGGTAACGGCCACGCTGCCCCCCTTCGCCGCACAGGGCGCGCGGGTAGATGTGACCGTCTCCGCCATGGGTGATGCCAAAAACCTGATGGGCGGCACCCTGCTCGTAACCCCGCTGATGGGCGCAGATGGTGAGGTTTATGCCGTGGCCCAAGGCCAGCTGGCGGTTGGCGGCTTCGAAGCGCAAGGCGCGGCCACCTCAGTCAGCAAGGGCGTGCCCACCTCAGCACGCATTGCCAATGGCGGCATTGTTGAACGTGAAGTGAACTTCAATCTCGCCTCGCTGAACAATATGCGTCTATCGCTGCGCAACCCGGACTTTACCACCGCCCAGCGCGTGGCTGAAGTCATCAATGAGGAATTTGCCCCCGGCACCGCCCGCGCGACCGACCCCACCGGTATTGTCCTGAGTGCGCCCACCAATCTGCGCGCTGATCCGGTGGCGTTCCTTACCCGGGTTGAGCAGCTGCGCGTCATGCCTGACCAGATTGCCCGCGTGGTGATTGACGAACAATCCGGCGTGATTGTCATGGGCGCTAATGTACGCATCAGCCAGGTGGCGATTGCGCAGGGCAACCTCACCATCAAGATTACCGAGACCCCGCAGGTCAGCCAGCCTGACGCCTTCTCGGAAGGTGGCACCACTCAGGTTGTGCCCCGCACCGATGTGCAGGTGGACGAAGGTGGCGACAAAAAGCTGGGCATTCTGGCCGAAACCCCGACCCTGCAGGATCTGGTCACGGGCCTGAATGCGCTGGGTATTGGCCCGCGCGACATGATCACCATTCTGCAGGCCATTAAAGCCGCTGGCGCCCTGCAGGCTGATCTGGAGGTGCTGTGATGGATAGCCTGAGCGTCCCTCTCACCAGCCGGGTGCAGGATCTGGCCGCCCCCAACCTGTCCGCCAGCAGCCTCAAGCATGCCCGCAACATGGCGCAGGCACAAAAGGCAGCGATGGATTTTGAATCGGTTTACCTGGCCCAAATGTTGCAGCCGATGTTTGACACCGTTGACGTGGACGAAACCTTTGGTGGCGGCAGTGCCGAAGAAACCTGGCGCGGCCTACAGGTTGAAGAAGTCGCCAAGCATATGGCCCGCAATGGCGGCATTGGTCTGGCCGATGTCGTCGCCAAGGAAATGATGCGTTTACAGGAGGTAGCAGATGGAAACCCCCGCTCTTGATACTCTGGCCAACCAGCTGGCTGTCACCATTGATGAGCTGACCAACGTGCTCAACGCCGAGGTGGATAATCTCTACACGCCCAAAAATGACGTGCTGACCAGCTATTATAAGGAAAAGGCCCGTCTGCTGGCCGATTACGCTGCCAGCATCAGCGCGCTACGCACGGCCACACAGGGCGGCAAAATCCACCTGCCGGCCGAGCTCAATGCCCGGATCAAGACCGGCAGCACCGCATTGGCCACCGCCATGCAGCGCAATGTCAACGCGCTGGCCGCCGCGCAGGAAGCCTCCAAGCGCGTGGTGGATGCGATCATCGATGCCGTCAAGCAGCAGCGCCAGCATGGCGCCGCCTATGGTGTCGATCGCACCGGCAACATGACCCTGCCCCCGGTCAGCGAGAATGCCACGCAGGCCGTAACACTCGATACACGCTTATAAGGATTTAAGGACGCCCTCGCATGTCGCTCACCGGATCCCTCAATAACGCTCTGAGTGGACTTCAGGTCAATCAGGCCCTGATGCGGATCAGCTCGTCCAATATTTCCAACAGCAATACCGAAGGTTATACCCGCAAGATCGCCAATCTGGGCTCGGTCTCGATTGAAGGTCAGGTTGGCGGAGTGCGCATTGAGAGCGTCACCCGTGCGGTCGATAATTATCTGGTCAAACAGATCAATGGCCAGACCTCCATCGTTTCGGCCGCTGATGGCCTCACAGAATTCTATACCCGCCTGCAGGACCTGTTTGGCACCCCTAACGACAACAGCTCGATCTCGGGCCTGCTCAACAGCCTGCGCACCTCGCTGGAAAATCTGGCGACCGACCCGCAGCAATCCGTCAGCCAGTTCACCACGGTGACGGCGGCGCAGGATGTGGTCAACA
>Ga0255168_1000424_pt1 | contig 14452 bp, 8 predicted proteins | sample Atl_Miss_RepB_8d_FD_183629 | JGI IMG/M metagenome (GOLD analysis project Ga0255168, IMG submission 183629) | Freshwater microbial communities from Altamaha River, Georgia, United States - Atl_Miss_RepB_8d | ecosystem: Environmental > Aquatic > Freshwater > River | place: USA: Georgia | collected... | reverse complement strand
ACAGATAAGTTTACCACCAGAATTAAATAGAAGCTTATATACTAGTACACAAAAACCAATTATAACAGGCGTATCCAGTGATGAAACTGCTGGAGATTTAATTGCGCCCGTAATTAGTGAAAATCGTATAAAAATAGCTTTTGGGCATCCAGCTGACTTGCCTACTAACACAGCTTTTATTGAATGTGAATATGATCTTAGCAGTGCTGTATCTACAGTTAGTACAAAATCAATTAGAGTAGCATATCCTGATAACACAATTTATATACCAAATGTATTAAAAAATGAAACCTATAAGTATAGATTACGATACATTGCTAGTAATGGTGTAGTTGGATTATGGACTGATTTTGCAACACATACTGTTCAGGGTCGTGTTCGTAGTTTAACCAATGTAAGTAATTTGTCATATGATTTAAACGAGTTAAACATAGAATTAACTTGGGATATACCTACAGACAGTGACTATGACACTACAGAGTTACGTTATGTAACTAGTGCTGTACCTAATTCTACTGAATCTACACAAGAGAAGAATACACTGTGGACAAATAGTACGCTTATAGGTTATAGCAAAACTGGTAAATTTAATTGGATTAAACCAGCTAGTAATAACTATCGCATACTAGCAAAACACGTTGGCAGAAGTGGTAATACTAGTATTGTTCCAAGAATAGTAAATGTTAGCTGGACAAATTTAATAATTGCCAGCATTAGTAGTGATTTAGTTCCAGCTGTACCTATTGTATCATTTAATGATAGTAATCAAGCTATACTTACTGGAACGGGTGCAACGATAACTGTTAAACAAGGTGGTACAATACTTAAGTATGATGGAGTTGGTACTGCTAACGGGCGTTGGAGAATAAGTCAAAAAGTAGACGGTACTGGTTTAACTAGTGGTAGTATTAGTACCGTACAAGATGCTATTAATGGTGATAATACCGCTACACTAGGAAATCTAACAAGTTTTACCGCTGAAACAAGCGCTACAGTTACTTTAACTATTAGTGGTAAAAGTACTTTTGGTGATAGTTTTACTATTACTGAAATATACAAGTATAACAGGTTAACTAGTGGCAAAAGCTCCAGTCTTGTATTCGCGTATAAACGTGCACCAGATAATACTAGCTGGACCGGATGGCCTACTAGCCTAGGACCAGGATCTGCCACGTTTGATTTTAGCACCTTTCAAATAGATACTAGTACAGATCAATTAGATAACGGTTGGTCAAAAGAAATATATGGCACTGGTACACTTGATCCATTATGGGTAACTGTTGCAACAGCTAAAAGTAGTGGTGGAACTGATACTATTACTGCTAATGAGTGGTCTACGCCTGTAAAATATAGTGAAAATGGTATAAATACTGCAACTGTTACGCTATACAAACGTACTGCTACATCTACACTTAGCACAAATTTAACACCAACTGCTAGTTTAAAATACACCTTTAGTACTGCTGCAATTAGTGTGTGGAATATAGCTGACACACTTAATACTATATTAAATGGTTGGTCTACTACTCCTCCTGCAGATAGTTCTGGAAAATATCTATGGGCTATTTATGCTAGCGCAGCTAGTTCCTCAACTGTAGATGAAATTACTACAGGTCAATGGACTACACCTACTATAGTAGCGGAACACGGCAATGATGGTAAAGTTATAGATATTAGTGGAGTAACTAATTTTGTAGTAGATATTAATGGAGTGTATAGTCCTAGCACTGCTACACTTACTGCTACATATCAAAATTTGACTCCTAGTAGTTATTCTTGGGCTATAACCGGAGCTACTCCTGCTACTGGCAGTAATCAAACAATTACTATAACTCCTAGTGCAAATGTAACTAATATAACTGCAGCTTTAACAATTACTGCTAGTGGTGTAAATTACAGTAAAACTGTAACTATGAGTGTTGCTAAAGATGGCAGTATTGGTAAGCGCACAGCTACTGGTATAGTTCATTACCAAAGCGTAGTAACTGATGGTAGCACGCCTAGTATAAGTAATACCGGAGTAAGCTATAATTTTACTAGCGGTGATTTTACTGGGTTATCTGGCTGGGCAAAAGGTGCTCCAGTATATGCTGCTGGCAACTCTAACAAATATTACTATGTTACATACACAGTAGTAGAAACAACTGCTGGTGGCGGTACAGGACAGCCAACATTTGGTAGTGTTACTCAAGCAATTGGATTTACTGGATTAGTTACATTTACTGCCGCAGAAAGCATAAGTAATGGAACAAATACTTTAAGTTTCGGTAATAGCGGAACTACTAGCATTAATGGTGGTAATATTATTACTGGTACAGTTACTTCCGATAAAATAGATACTAGAAATTTAACTGTTAAAGACGCTAATGGTAATATATTATTTGGAGCAGGAACAGCACTTGATTGGAGTAACATCAGCACAAGCTATCCTAGTATATTAGACAATAGCAACGTTACTGCTACTAGTATAGGTGCAGTTAAAACTGATTTAACTAATGCACCAGCTGGCATATTGAACAGTAATATTACAGCTACTAGCTTAGGTGCTATTAAAACTGATTTAACTAATGCACCAGCTGGAATATTAAACAGCAACTTGTACATTAGTAAAACAGGAGCGGTTTATTCACTACAAGGAGGCGGAGCTACTAGTACAACTATTGATGCGGCAGGTTTAGCAGCTGTAAAAACTGATTTAACCAATGCACCAACTGGAATAATAAACGGAAATATTAGCATTACGGAAACCAATGGCACCATTACTCTTAGTAATGCCGGTACTGGATCGTTTACTACTATTACTAGTAATAATAAAATTAGTAGTACTAATGTAGCTACTTTTATGCAAGAAGCAGCAATTGGAGATGCCTATATTGGAAATCTTAGTGCTGGAAAAATAACTACAGGAACTTTAGATGCTGCTAGAATTGGAGCTGGTAGTATAGATGCTGGAAAATTAGTTATTGGGGCTAGTAATACAGGGAGTTATATTAAACTATTTAATAATAAAATAGAAGTTTATGAAAACAATGTATTAAGAGTTATAATGGGGAATCTATCATAATGGCATATGGATTAAAGTTATTAGATAGCAGTGGAAATGTAGATTATGATAGCACGAGTACCGGTGGAGTTTATATAAATACTGTAATAATACCCACTACTGGTAGTGGGTATGTTACTTATGATGGAACCAGCACTTTTAACAGTGTTACTTTGCCAAATTTAAAAAACAAAGTAATATTTTGGATTACGTTGTTTAACGGAGATCAAAATTGGTATTATGATCCAGTAGCTGTTTATGATCCGGAGGGGCCCAGTTTCATACCTAGAATACGTTATGTGCAATTAAACACAAGCGCTATTAACGATCCTAGTGGCACCGTTTATAGAAACTCTAGTAAAATATTGGTATTTGCAAAATGACTTATGGTTTTAAATTTTATAATACTAGTGGCGAAATAGTACTTGATGACGATTATATTAAACCATGGTTTGCTGGTAAAGGAGTTCCACTAAGCGTTACCGGACCTGTTGCTGGCTACAATAGTGATAGATATTATTCTATTACGTATCAAACACCAGGTATAGGTGGTAATGGAGGATTTGCGGCTATTACTGTTCCTAATAATGGTGGAGAATATTGGGCAGATGGTGACTGGAATCAAGGGTATAACTTTACTGTTAATGTATATTTTCCTAATACATATACACCTACAAGTGCTGATGCTCCAGAAGTCTATTTCTTCTCCATAAATCCAGTTAATCCTAGATCTACAACGGGTTATGGTCTTCAGTTACGTAGGGCCGATCAGCAATGTACGTTTGATTCTAATAAAAAACATTTTAAACCTAATGATGCAGTCCAATTTAATATACCTTTTAGATATGCGACTGGCACAGGCTTTAGTAATACTTGTTGTGGCTATCCGTGTAATCAAGCTAATTGTAGCCAAGTTATTAACCTCAGTAATGTACCGACTAAAGCGGCTTTTGTATTGCCTTATTTTTTCAAAACTCAGTCTTATACAACTGGTCCAGGTGCGCTTGCATCATATCTATTTGATTTTCAAGCTGTATATAAAAGATCTGCAACTAATGCAATAACAGCTAGAGTGGCTTTAAGAAATTATGAGTTCGTAGATGCATATTTTAGTAACTATGATCTTACACAGGGTTCTGATGTACAATATATAATTTATATTGATGGTAGTAGTTATGATGTAGGTGGTGGTAGTATAGAATTTCCAGCAGCTACCTATAGTTTAAGTGCCAGCCCTACTAGTGTAGCTGAGGGAAATAATATAGTTGTTACATTAACTACAACTGGAGTACCAAATGGAACTAGTGTACCTTGGGTAATTAGTGGCAGCAATATTACTAGTGAAGATTTTTCACTAGGCGGAGTTTTGTCCGGCAGTTTTACAGTACAAAATAATACAGCATCTGTAACAATACCTACAACTAGAAATGATAATAGTGAGGGCACAGAAACAGCTACTTTTAGTTTAACTAATAATGCCGCAAGTGTAGCTTTTAATATTACTAATGTTCCATTTTATACAAATCCAAATATAACTAGTTTTAGCTATAGTCCTGCAAGTCCCGATGAAACTGCAAACAGCGTAGTCGCGTTTACTATAAATGTACAAGATAATACTGTTAGCGGTGCACCCAGAGATTTTTACTGGGCTATAGAAGGTGGAACTAACGTAACTGGTGATGATTTTGTAGGGCTAATATATGGTACGCTAACTACAGAAAACGGTACTGGGCAACGTACATTTAGCATTACAATAAAACAGGATTATGCTACTGAAAATGCACAAGAGCAGTTTCGTGTTAATTTTTATACTGCCGGGCCATATGTAGGAACTCCATTTTATCAAAGCAGTTATATAACTATAGCTGATACTAGCAAAGATAGACCTACAATTAATTATTTTCAAGTTAAACCAAATAGTACTGGTACTTATGGTAGTAGTGTAACTGGATTAAGCGGTGAAACTCCTTATTTTAAGTGGGATGTTACAAACGCCACAAGTGTTACTATTGATAATGGTGTTGGCACAGTTGCTAGTAGTGGTACCGATGTAGCATTAGCAGGTGCAGTCCTAAATGCTACAACGTGGACCTTAACTGCAACAAATCAATATGGCAGTGTAACTTCATCAGTTACATTTAATGTTAGCGCAAGTACTTATCAATTATCTACAAGTGCCACTAGTATTAACGAGGGTGGCAGTGTAACTATTACATTAACTACTACAAATGTATTAAATGGTACACAAGTTCCCTATTCAATAAACAACACTACATTTGATACCAGCGACTGGAGTGGAGGAGCTCTTAGTAGTTCAGGAATATTTACAGTAAATAATAATACAGCTAGTAGAACTTTTACTAGTTTAGCTGATGTTAGAACAGATGGAGACAAAGTATTAACTATTGCTTTAACTAATTATCCACAGGTTACAGTTAGTACTACTATTGTAGATAGCAGCACCTGTCCTGCGGCAAATACTCTTCTATCTTCGCAATGCTTAGCTAATTATGTAGAAAGAAAAACTTACTATACTGGTAACTATTCTGGCGGAGTTTGTACTACATACAATATAGATACATCTAATAGCGTAGCCTGCGGCTATGTTAGCTATAGTATAACTCCTAGTGCAACTAATATTGTAGAAGGTAATAGTGTTACTTTTACTGTAAATACTACTAACGTTGCTAATGGTACAGTACTTTACTGGACTAATAGTGGTACAGTAGGTACTAGTCAAGGTACTGTTACTATTACCACATCTGGTAGCTATGGCACTGGCAGTTTTACTATTAATACAACTGTATCTAGTGTTTATGATGGTGGCAGAAGTATTATAGCTAATTTACGTACTGGCGGATATAGTGGAACAATAGTAGCTACAGCAAACACTGTAACAGTAGCAGACGCCCCTACTACCTGGTCACTAACACAAAGTAGTACTAGTATTACTGAAGGTGGTAGTATTACGTATACAATTACTACTACAAATTTAGTAACGCCTGCTGCTGGTATATATTGGGAACAAATTGGTACTGCTGGTAGCGGTGATATGTCAGCAACAAGTGGAACTATAGGTGCTGATGGTAATGGCATATATTCACTTACAATCTCAACCAATGTTGATCCAGTTTATAATACAACATTAAAAACCGTACAAATACGTTTTAGAAATATAAATAGTAGTGGCACAATATTAGCAACATCACAATCAACTACATTAAATAATGCGGCTCCTACTTATAGTATTACAGTAAATCCAGCAAGTGTAAACGAAACTACTAGTGCTTTGGCTACGTTTACTATTACAACTACTAATGTGCAGAATGGCACTACACTATATTGGATTAATACAGGCACAATAATTGCTGCTGATTTTACGGATAATACTAATAGTGGAACCGTTACAGTTACAAATAATAGCGCAACTTTTACTAGAACGATTGCTCGCGATCAGGCCTATGAAGGCCAAGAAAACATAGTTATGGAGGTACGCACTACAGCCGGTGGAACCGCTGTAGCAAGCGTAACTGTTCCAGTTGCGGATACAAGTCAGCTAGCAGATTGGGAAGTATTAGGCCCAAGTGATATAAACGAGGGTAATAGTGCCGAATATGTTGTAACAGGCACACAATATGTAGCTACTTGGGGAACTACTAGAGTTTATTTAAGTATACGTCATGATACTACCAACAGCAGTGATGTAAATATAAATTTTACTAGTGGTAGAATACTAAGTAGTGACGCTGGAGAAGCAGCTTTTACAGTTAGTGCTGTTGCTGACCAATTAACTGAAGGTGCTCAACAATTTTACTTAGATTTACGAAAAGATAGTATAACTAATGGTGTTATACTAAGCAAACTAGTTACTATTAACGATACTTCGCTTGATCCAGTATATAGTAATGTTCAAATAAATAGTATAACTTGGGATCCTGCAAGTGTTAACGAAGGTAACTGTGTAACTTTTACAGTTAATGCTACAGATAATACTACCAGCGGAGCACCTAGAAATTTTTATTATGCTGCAATTGGCGGAACAAATACTACTGGTGCAGATTTTAGTGGCAATCCTTATGGTACACTAACAAGTCAAAATGGTACTTTTACTAGAAATTTTTCTATATGTATTGCGGCTGATCAAGCAACAGAATCTAGTCCAAGCCCAGAAACTTTTAGTGTAGGTATATATAAAACAGGACCATATACTGGAACTCCATATTATCAAACAGCTTCAATAAACATTAATGATACAAGTCAAACACCTAATCCACCTACAATTGATTACTTTCAAATAAAATTAAGCGGAGGTAGTTATGGTAGTTCAGCAGGGTCTGTTCCTTATAGTAGTAATGGCTATACAGCTTTCTTTAGGTGGAGCACTAGTAATGCTACTAGCGTCACTATTAGCGGAATAGGTGGAGATCAAGGTAGTAGTGGTAATGATGCAGCACTAGCTACTGGTGTAACTACTACAACTAACTGGACTTTAACAGCAAGTAATGCTGGAGGTAGTGTAAGTGCTGGAGTAACCCTATACATTTGCGCAGCTCCAGGTTCATGGGATGGCAGTAGTTATGTATGTGTTGGTGCAAATAAGTATAAAACAGTAACTGACGGTAATTGTGGTACTACTACAGGAGATTTACTACAGGCTAATGCTTATAGTGACTGCTGTTCACAAGATAAAACTACGGTACTAGAATCAATTTGTATAACTGATCAGTATAATCCGCAAAGACGCAGAAAATATAATGATGGGTATTGTGGTTACAATTACACTTATACACCAGATAACTATTGTTGCCCTCCTGTTACTAGTCCACCAACATTTTTAGGCTATACTACATGTAGTGGTTGTGTACAGTATCCAATTTACGCTGGCGGAAAAAATACTAATAATACTACAACGTGTCTTGCAAATACAGATTATAGCGCACCACAACCTTGCTCTATGCCTGGTTACTATACTGGTGCAACTTATTGTGAAAGTGGTAGTGGCTGTACCGGCTATATCCGTAGAGAATATCAGCCGGCAAATTGTGGTGCTCCATACTATGAAGATACAAATGAAACTTGCTATCCAGGTTCAGAAAAGGTTATAAGTAATACTTGTAGTGGAGTTACTAGAACTATTACAACTTGTAATGGTAGTGGTGGTTATAGCTCAAGTAGTTACACAGATACTGCCGGTTGCTGTGCCCCAGCAGGTTGGAGTGGAAATACTCAATGTGTTTACTTAGGTGGAACTGGCTATGGTCAAACTCAAGAGTTCTACAATGATGGTTCTTGTGGAGGTGGTTGGTACGATAGAGGAGGTTATTGTTGCTTACCCTACGGTACAGCTTTATATAGTTACTGCGCTAGTGCTAATATAGGCAATAATAATAAAGTTACTGTATATAGTGGTGGTGGGTCTCCTACCGGTTGTAATAACTATACACAAACTGAAACTAATCATCCCGACTGTTATGTTAGCCCGCCTCCATTATCTATTAGTTGTAGTGCTAGCCCAAGTAGTGTAGCAATAGGCGGTACTACTACCTTATCCTGGTCTACAACTGGAACGTGTAGCGGAACCACAGTAGAAATTTGTGCAGGCGGAGGTTGTACTGGAATAGTATATCCGTGTAGTGGCAGTCAAAGTGGCGTAGGTGGTGGAGTAACAGTGCCTGGAACAATTACTGCTACATTTACTGTGTATTATGGTGGCTATTCTGCATCATGTAGCACAGATGTTTACTTCTTCGTACCAAGTGGCGGCGGTGGAGGTGGTGGCGGAGGAATACAACAGTAAATTTTAATAACTTATTGGATCGACAAATCTACCTCGACTGGGCGACCGAATTCACTAAACTGAATTGGAAACCACACATCGAGTCGGCAAAAAACACAACAAGTACTAGTCAATACCCTGCTCAATATCGATTGAGCAGGGTATTTTTTCTAGTTGACAAGTTCTTGCCCTTGTGTTATAATATACAAGTGTTAAAAAAGGTTTGAATATTTTTACTTGACAATAGCAGTGCCTGTAAATATTAGGCAGTAGCTAGGTCTATTCATAACTAGTTATAAACCACTGCCAATGGAGAGGAGCTACAATGGTTGAGGTAGAAAATCATAGCCTGGTACAAACCATTAGTGTAGCAGCTATGGCAATAATTGCACTATCAGTAGGTGTGCAAAAGCTATTAAAAGATTGGCGAAGTACCGATGCAGAAACTAGTGTAATCAAAATGATGCACGAAGAATTAGAGCGTATGGGCCAACATAATAGTAAACTTACTGAAGAATTAACAAAATTACAACTAGATATAGTTGAACTAAACAGTCAACTAACTAAATTAAATATTGAGAATAATAAGTTGCAGGAAGAAATTGCTGCACTTACCACAGAGTTAAATAGTTTTAAGAAACTGGCCGCTCTTAGAAAGGTAAAGGTGTAACATGACACCTGCTAAAATTAATTATAAAATTTATCAAGGCACTACATTTCGTGAAACCTTGCGCTGGGAAAGTCAAACAAAAGGTTATGCAAATATTAGTGCTATAACTAAAGCTGCACCTTGTGTTATAACCACACAAAGTAATCACACGATTCCAGTAAATTGGAGGGTTAGAGTGGTTGGTGTTAGTGGTATGAAAGAAGTTAATGTTACTGGCGAAGACGATTATTATATTGCTACTAATACAACTAGCAATACGGTAACATTAAATCAAGTAAATAGTTCTAATTATACAGCATATACTAGTGGCGGAGTTATTGAATATAATTTGCCTATACCACTTGTTGGTTATACGGCACAGATGCAGATTAGAGAAACATTAGATAGTACCAGTACTATAATTGAACTAACAAATACAAACGGTGGAATAATTATTAATACTAATGATAGTACAATTAGTATGTTTATTACAGCTGCCCAAACACGCGCATTTACATTTCCCACCGCCGTATATAGTTTAGAGCTAACAGATACTAGTGGCGTAGTAACTACTTTAGTAACAGGAAACCTGACCTTAGTACAGGAGGTTACCAGATGACTACTGATGTAATTGTTACAGAAAAAAATAATGCGGTAGTTATTGAACGAAAAGATCCTGTAGTTATAATAAGTGGTATGATCGGTCCTGCAGGCGTAACTACCCTACAAGGCTTAACAAATGTAGATGTAACAAATTTAACAAATGGTGGCGTTTTAGTTTATAATTCAACATCGCAGAAATGGGTAGCAACAACAACGCTTGATGCCCAAAATATGGAAGGTGGCTACTATTAATCGGAGATAGAAGATGGCTTCAATTATTCGTATCAAGCGTTCAAGTTCCTCAACTGCACCAACCACACTAGGAAACGGAGAATTAGCATATTCAGCCGGTAGTGGTTCACAGGCAAATGGCGGTGAGCGCTTATATATAGGTTTTGGTACCGAAACAGCAGGTGGTGCGCCACAATTTGTTATCGGCGGAAAATATTTTACAGACTTACTAGATCATGTACATGGTACACTTACAGCCAATAGTGCACTAATTGCAGATAGTAATAGCAAACTAAATAATCTAAAAGTAGATAATTTAGATTTAAATGATAATACTGTTAGTAGTACAGATACTAACGGTAATATTATACTAGATCCAAATGGTACTGGTTTAGTTAGCGTTACAAAAGCAGCAAATATTGGCGGCACCCTAGCCGTTACAGGTGCTACAACACTAAGTAGTACACTAGGCGTTACAGGTGCCACAACACTAAGTAGTACTCTAGGGGTTACAGGTGCTACAACACTAAGTAGTACCTTAGCTGTTACAGGCGATGTTAGTGTTAATACTAATAAATTTAACGTTACAGCAGCTAGTGGTAATACAGCAATTGCAGGTACACTAGGTGTTACAGGTGCTACAACACTAAGTAGTACCCTAGCCGTTACAGGTGCTACAACACTAAGTAGTACTCTAGGGGTTACAGGTGCTACAACACTAAGTAGTACACTAGGTGTTACAGGTGCTACAACACTAAGTAGTACCTTAGCTGTTACAGGTGATGTTAGTGTTAATACTAATAAATTTAACGTTACAGCAGCTAGTGGTAATACAGCAATTGCAGGTACGCTAAGCGTAGCTGGTGCAACTACTTTAACTGGTGCTACAAATATTGTTGGTGATTTTAGTGTAGCTACTAATAAGTTTACTATTGCCGCAGCTAGTGGTAATACAGTAGTAGCAGGTACGCTACAAGCAGGAGCTACAACTCTTAGTAGCGCTACTATTACTAATAATTTAACAGTTAATGGTACTTTTAATAGTGACGACATTACAGCAGCTAATATTAGTGTAGCAGGTAATGCAACTATTACTGGTAATTTAACTGTACAAGGTACAACAACTACAGTTAATTCTACAGCCGTAAGCATAGCTGATGTAAATCTAACTTTAGCAAAAGATGCTACTAATAGTGCTCAAGCAGATGGTGCAGGTTTTACTGTTGCAGGGGCAAATGCTACAATAGTATATGCTAGCGTTACTGATGACTGGACATTTAATAAAAATGTAAATGCTCCTAATCTAACAGTTAGCGGAGCCATAACTGGTAATGCTAGTAGTGCTACAAAATGGCAAACCGCTAGAAATTTAAGTTTAACTGGTGATGCTACTGCTACATTAGCTAGTGTAGATGGTACAGCTAATGTTAGTGCAGCACTTACACTGGCTACTGTTAATACAAACGTAGGTACTTATGGTAGCTCAACTAGTGTACCTACATTTACAGTAAATGCTAAGGGCTTAATTACAGCAGCTAGTCAAACAGCAATTCCTATTGCTACAACTAGCGTAAATGGATTAGCCAGCTTTACTAGTACAGAGTTTACTGTTACAAGCGGTTTGGTTAGTATTAATCAAATCGATGGTGGTACATATTAATATTTGTTTTTTAACAAATCTATAACCTTTTTAGGATACTTACATGTCAACTATTATACATAAAAAAAGTTCCGTAACTGGAAAAATACCTGTTGCTGGTGATCTACAATATGGTGAGTTAGCCGTAAATTACGCTGATGCAAAGATTTACTTAAAAAAATCAGATAATACTATTGTAGGTATTAGTGATACAGGCACACAGGCTAATGATTTTGCTGTACAAATGGCAATTGCACTAGGCTAAGGTGTTGACATGGGCTTTAAAAGTAAAGTATCCGCAAATATAGGTTTAACTGCTAGTCCTACTACAATAAGTGATACTGTTACTGGTGCACTTACACATACTATAATAGGACTAACGCTAGCAAATACAACATCTAACAATATTACTGTTAGCTGTAAATTAAATAAAAGTGGTGGCGGCACAGCGTATATGCTTAAAGATGCCAGTGTGCTCCCAGGTGGAGCAATTGTATTAGTAGGTGGTGATCAAAAAGTAGTGCTAGAAGCTGGTGATACATTAACTGCTTGGAGTAACACAAGTACTAGTTGCGACGCAATAATTAGCTATCTGTCTAGTTAAAAGGAGTAGTTATGGCTTACATTGGAAATGCTCCTTATCAAGGTAGCGTAGCCGGCACAAATATTCTAGATGGCACTATAGAAACTGTAGATTTAAAAGATGGTAATGTTACTGGTGCTAAACTAGAAACACTAGCTGGATTAACTAGTGGTACTTACGGTAATAGTACTGCTATACCTACTATAACTATAGATGTTAAAGGACGTGTAACAGCTATAAGTACAACTGCTGTTAGTATTCCTAGCGGTAGTATTAGTGTTACTGGTGGTGATTTAACGCTAAGTGGTAGTACAGGCACTGCAATTACTGATGCTACATTAACTAGTGTTGGCACTGCAGGTACTTATACTAAAATAACTACTGATGCTAAGGGACGTGTTACTAGTGGTACTACACTAGCTAGCAGTGATTTGCCTACATATACAGGCACTATTACTTCAAGTCAAGTTACTACTGCACTTGGATTTACACCTGAAAATATAGCTAATAAAGCAGTGGCAAATGGCTATGCTAGCCTAGATGGTAGTGGCAAAGTACCAAGTGCTCAATTACCAAGTTATGTAGATGATGTATTAGAATATGCTAACCTAGCTGCATTTCCTGTAACGGGTAGCAGCGGTATAATCTATGTTACACAAGATACCAATAAAACTTATCGTTGGACTGGTAGTGCTTATGTAGAAATTAGTCCTAGCCCAGGTACTACTGACAGCTTAACTGAGGGTAGTACTAATCTTTACTATACAAACGCTCGTGCTAGAGCTAGTTTAAGTTTTACAGCAGGTAGTGGTGCTTATAATAGTACTACAGGCGCTATAACAATACCTACTAATACTACGCACTTAACAAATGGTAGTGGTTATATTACTGGCAATCAAACAGTAACACTTAGTGGAGATGCTAGTGGCAGTGGTGCTACAGCTATTACTGTAACACTGGCTAGTAGTGGGGTTACAGCAGGCACATACAATAACGTAACAGTTGATGCTAAAGGAAGAGTTACAAGTGGTTCTAATACTTCATATTTAACATCATATACTGATACTCTGGCAACTGTAACTGGGCGTGGAAATAGTACATCTACAAATATTGGAAGTACATCTGGTACCCCACTTGCTTTAGCAACAGCTGGTAATGTTGGTACTTGGATAGGTGGTATACAAGATGGTACATCTGGATGGTCATTGTCTCAAGCAACTATCGGTTTCAAATCTGATAATAACACATATGCTGCAATAGGTATTGGTACTGCACAAGGTCTTCTATATTTTGGTAGAACTACTGCTTCTGGTGTTGGTAGTATGGCATCTTGGCTCGAAGTCAATAGTAATGGCGTAGCAAATTTTGTTCGTGCTCGTCCTCAGCATAACGGAAGTAACTTAGCTTTGGTTAGTGAAATTCCATCGTTATCTGGTTATCTAACATCTGAATCAGATACTCTGGCAACTGTAACCGGGCGTGGTGCAACAACTAGTACAGCAGTTACACTAACTTATTCTATTGGTGATGGAACCGCGGCACTTAGATTGTCCCCCGCATCATCATCTGGATCGTTTCAGTGGGCAAGTACATCATTATCATCCGGACTAGGGTCTGGGCAAACTATGATACATTTGCTTGGAAATGCTACTGGACTTAATAATAGTGGATATGTTGGCTATCAATATGGTGGATCTGCAGGTTCAACAAATAGTTTTGTATCGCTTGGATTGTATGGTAATGATAATATCTTGCGTGTATATGGTGGAACATATACACAATCACTAGGATCAATGCGAGCACCAATTTTCTATGATTCTGATGACACTAATTATTATTTAGACCCAGCTAGTACATCTGTTATTAGAAATCTTAAAGTCAATACTTCAGGCACAAGTTCAGGTACTCGAGCATTAACAATTAAAGCT
>Ga0255168_1000406_pt1 | contig 14787 bp, 31 predicted proteins | sample Atl_Miss_RepB_8d_FD_183629 | JGI IMG/M metagenome (GOLD analysis project Ga0255168, IMG submission 183629) | Freshwater microbial communities from Altamaha River, Georgia, United States - Atl_Miss_RepB_8d | ecosystem: Environmental > Aquatic > Freshwater > River | place: USA: Georgia | collected... | reverse complement strand
ATGATGAATTAGAGCCTTTTGCGCTACGTCGCATTAAAATATGCCGCGAATGTGAACACTATAAAGCGTTTATATGCTCACAGTGCGGTTGTTTTATGCCACTTAAAACTAAACTTAAAGGGGCTGAATGTCCCAAACAAAAATGGCTAAAAGAAATAAACTAAATGCACACATTTGATATAACACAACCACGCATCGGCTTTGCTTGCAAGATTCAAACAGATCATGACAAAGCCGATAAAAAATTAAATACAACTACTACAACACTAACATATCTTAATAAGCAGACTAAGGACAAAGCGGTAGAAAAAATCTGGACAATTATACACCACAACTGTGAAACACTGAAGCGACAGGTAGAGTGGGTTGGTAGCCTGCCTAGAGATCAGCGTCAGTTTCGCATTAGCAGTGATTTATTTCCAGCTTACACACACGAAGATTGGATGTGGTTCTACTTTCAAAGTGATGTAGTAGACTACCTAGAAAAACACTTAGGCAAAGTAGGTGATATAGCACGAGGTAAAGATGTAAGGTTAAGCTTCCACCCAGGTCAATTTTGTGTACTAGCGAGTGAAAATGATGGAATTGTTGATAATAGTATTGTTGAGTTCGAGTATCATACTGACGTCGCCCGTTATATGGGCTATGGTAGGAAATTTCAAGATTTTAAGTGCAATGTTCATATTGGAGGCAAACGCGGCCCAGCGGGGATTATTGCAGCACTTAGAAAACTAAGTCCAGAAGCACGCAACATATTAACAATCGAAAACGCAGAGTATACCTGGGGTCTAGAACATAGCCTAGAACTTGTAGAACATTGTGCGCTAGTACTAGACATACATCATCACTGGATATACAGCAAGGGAGAATACATTGAGCCAGACGATAGACGAATCAGATTGGTTAAAGATTCGTGGCGAGGTATTAGACCTGTTATACACTATTCAGTATCCAGAGAAGATGTGCTTGTTGAACACAACCAAGACGAACTGCCCGACTACAAACTACTTACAGGCATGGGTTTTACGTCAGCTAAATTGCGAGCACATAGTGATTACTACTGGAATAACAGAGTAAACGAGTGGGCTGCTACACATAGTTCATGGGCTGATATTATGTGCGAGAGCAAACAAAAGAATCTTGCTAGTCAAGCATTTGCAAAGGTGTTAAAATGAAAAAACTAATTATAGGTTTTGCACTAGGGTTATTACTTACACAAGGTATGGCTGTGGCACAACATAGACACCACGGTCATTTTTATCACAGTCCAGGTTGGCATATGCGACCACATGCACATGGATGGGTATTACCAGCTGTAGTGGGTGGTACAGTTGTATACTTAGCAACTAGACCACAGCATGTTATCCAAAGTGGAGAAACGGTTATAATTGATGGCATTACTTATGTACGTCAAATTATGATCGTTAATGGTGTACAAACAGAAGTATTAGTTAAACAATAGGCCTAGCACTAGGCCATATTGTGGTATTCTCTGCTCGTAGCCAGATGAGCTGGAACATTGCAGAGTCTCTTGCTAGCGAAGACCGGAGTAGTAGCTAGTAGGCGTGTCTGACCCTAAAGTATAGCAAACCGTCATGAAGTTATGTAAGTTTAGGGCACGGGCTTAGCGGCCTAGGCAGTAAACAGAGAATACCCCAATATAGAGGAGTTAGTATGGATAGAATCTATGAACTAGAATTTTACAGCGCAATGCTAGATGCGCTAACTAAAGCCAAAGCTGGTAGTGTAAAGCGGGGTGATAGTGTTAGCTGGAACAGTAGTGGTGGTACTGCGCGCGGTAAAATTACCAGAATAATTACTAGTGGTGAAGCCGACATACCTGGTAGTAGTTTTAAGATTACTGGTACTAAGGAAGATCCTGGTGCGCTTATTCGTGTATACCAACGCGATGGTGATGGCTATAAGCCTAGTGATACAATTGTAGGCCATAAGGTAAGCACACTAACGAAAATTGATCCGCTATGATAGTAACAACTATAGCTAGAATGTATCCAGTACTATCAAATGTTGGTGCTAGCAGTACTACATTAGTTAATACAATTGGTGGTATTCCTACTATAAATAGTTTTCGTGACGTTAATTGTCCAATATTTGTTGAACCAGCAGTTAAGTTAATGTTGAGTCCGGCAGCTCTTAAAATACTAACAAATCCAATAAAGTGAGAGTAAGATGCCTTGTTATAAATGTAGTAATGGTAAATATAAGTATGGAGAAAACGGCAACTGTCAGTTTGATACCCTAAAAGCCTGCCAAGCGGCAGAACGTGCTATTCACGCCAGAGAAAATGCTAAAGGAGATGAGATGGCTGGAAAAAAGAAACCCCACGATCCAGAGCGTAGAGAAGAACCCTATCATAAAAAACCTAAACCTAAAAAATAAGGAATACTTATGCATTTAACCAAGCGTAAGCTTGTACACACAACACTAGCAGTAACTATGGCACTGGCATTAGCCAGCTGTGGTAAGAAAGAAGAACCAGCACCTAAAGCTGCGGAACCAGTTAAAGCAGAACAACTAAAAGTTGGTTTTATTTATGTAGGGCCAGTAGGTGATGCAGGCTGGACATTTGCACATGACAACGGTCGCAAGCATATTGAGCAGAAGTTTGGTGATAAAATTAAAACTACCTTTGTAGAAAAGGTGCCTGAAGGTGCAGATGCAGAGAGAGTTATCCGTGACTTAGTATCGCAAGGCAATAAGCTGATCTTTGCAACTTCATTTGGTTTTGGTGATGCTATGGAAAAGGTCGCTAAAGATCATCCAGACGTTAAGTTTGAGCATGCTACTGGATATAAAACTAGCGCTAACCTAAGTGTTTATGAAGCTAAGTTTTATGAAGATGCTTATATGGCTGGTGTAGTTGCCGGTACTATGACCAAAACTAATACACTAGGTTTTGTAGGTAGTTTTCCTATTCCAGAAGTATTACGCAATATTAACGCATTTACTCTAGGTGCTCGTAGTGTTAATCCTAAAGTTGTTACCAAAGTAGTTTGGGTTAATACATGGTTTGATCCGCCTAAAGAGTCGGAGGCAGCACAGGCCCTAATTAATCAACGGGCTGATGTATTGCTACAAAATACAGATAGTACAGCAGTCTTACAAACCGCTGAAAAGAATGGGAAATATGCTTTTGGTTGGGACAGCGACATGAGTGCATTTGCTCCTAAAGCGCACCTAGGTAGTGCAATTGTAAATTGGGGCCCATATTACGAAAAAGCTGTTAACGATGTTTTAGCTGGTACATGGAAAACTAGTGATACAAAGTGGGGTACCAAAGAAGGCGCTAACGACTTAATTAAGATTAATGATGCGGTACCTGATAGTGCTAAAAAGCGAGTAGATGAAATTAAAAGTGGGCTTAAAGCAGGAACATTTGCTGTGTTTCGTGGACCACTTAAAGACAACAGTGGCAAAATCGTACTAGAAAAAGACGTAGTGGCTGATGACGCTTGGAAAGGCAAAATCAACTTTTATGTAGAGGGCGTAGAAGGAAAAATACCTAGCAATAAATAACTGTACCCTATTATCCTTAAGACCCTAAGGGTACACTAGTTGCCAGTCTAGTTAAAACTGGCACAACACACACGGAGATTACTATGGCAAAAGCATGCTATTGGTGTAATCGCATTTTTACTATGCTAGAGCAGAGTGGTCAAGCTAGAGCCAAACGCTATTTAACATATAGAGGTTGGCAATGAGCTGGTACACTATAATCTGCAAAGCACTTTGGGCTACGCAGCTTACACGCAGCGGTAAGTGGCAAAAAGCTCAGCGATTAATGAACAACACACAACACGGAGAGAAAAATGAATCCATTCGAAATCAGAGCTCAACTATTAGCAATGAGCAAGGATTACCTAGACAAGCAGTTTGAAGTTAACACAGAGTTTACCAAGCGAGCCTTTGAAGAAATGGCTAAAAATGGTCAAGACATGATGCAAAAGTACCAGGAGTTTGCTCCTAAGATGTATACTTTTGAAGATGTTGTTGAACACGCTAAAAAGCTCTATGGTTTCGTCAATAGTAAGTGATCTTTGGCAGCGAGTGCAAGAATATTTTAGTCAGCCTTACTCGCTACAAAAATTTATAGAGGATCACAAACCACAAACTATGGCTGATGTAGAATACTTGGAAAGAGTCTGGTACTGTCATACCAATAAAAATAGCTGGGTATAGTACCTAGCCGATAATAATAACAAAAAGGGGCTAATCATGATGGACGTACATGAACTACGAGAAGAACTGCTAGAGCAAGCAATGGAACACTTAGATTGCAAGTTTCGTACGCAAAAGAAATTTGCATTAATGTTTTTTGAGCATAAGCTCAAGCAGGGTGTACCTATAGATAACTATATGAGTTATATGCCACAAATATATACTCCAGAAGAGGTTCTTGGTTTAGCCAAGGCTATGGAAGCATATGTTATGGGTGGCAACGGCGCAAAGTAATATGTTGCGGGACTGTGTGTCCCGCAACAAAATTTTTACAGTTGATTTATTTTCCTTTACAGTGTATAATATTATTTTACACAGTAAAGGAAAGCAAATGGCTGTACAGCAACTACTTGACAACCTATACTTAACTCCCGCTCCGTGGCGAAAGTGGATGCAGACCCGTGAAGAGATTATTCAGGATTGGAAGGCGGGTAAAGACTTTCGTATTGAATCTGGACCATATTGCAGTATTCGTGATATTGAATATTTACGCAGCAGCTATAATCGCGTATACATTATACACGATCGTGGCAGTATTGAAGTCTAATTTGGGGATGTGGTGAAACAGGTATACACAACAGACTTAAAATCTGTCGCTGAAAGGCGTACCGGTTCGACTCCGGTCTTCCCTACCAATATTTGCCCTGGTGGTGTAATGGTAGCCACGCTGGTCTTAGAAGCCAGTGCCACACGGCGTGGGAGTTCGAGTCTCCCCTAGGGCACCAAGGAGAACTATGATTTCAATTGATGAAAAAGCAAATAGAATATTAAAGGCATTACTAGGCACTGATGAATTAGTACAGCGTTGGTGGTCTAGCCCTAACCGAGCATTTGACATGCAACTGCCAGATGATCTGTGGCATACTAGCAGTGGACGTATGCGTGTATATAACTACTTATTAGATCAAATGGAGTCCCCGCACTAGTATTAAAACTGGTTCAATAATAAAAATAATAAAGGCAACCTATGCATGAACTATATAAAACTGAGCAGCGTTTTGCTATGCTCAGTATCCCACTATTGTTAAGACTGTTTGAGTATATTCGTGAAGAAGCTACTACTGATGAAGATTTACATTTTATGGCTGAGCGAATACATGAGCTAGCCAGTGATACTGTAAAAATGACAATGAATCAGTATAAGAGCATTATTCCTCAAGAAGATATGCAACGTGTAAAATATAACAATCCAAACAGTTGTTCACCTACTGAAGTTACTCCTTACGAGTGACTTTTTACTGGCACAAACACCTGCCAGTGTCTTGTGCCAAATCTCCGTTATAATTATAAGAACAAAAGGAGCATAAAATGGCAGAAAGTATTACACCAGCTGGTATGATGATGAGTGGCGGCGACGGCCTAGGTTTTGGGGGCGGTGGCTTAATTGGTGGTCTTATTCTAGGATCACTACTTCGCAACAATGGCAATTTCTTTGGTAATGATGGTAATGGCCCAGGCGGTGCGGTTCTACGCAACCCACCTGAGCAAGATCAAGCCAACATGAGCCTAATGCAAAGCATTGGTCAAGTTGACAAAGCCGTTGCTGTTGGTACAGCAGCTATGGAAGCTAGTCAAGCTGCACAGACTATTGCACTTCAAAGCCAGCTTAGTCAAGTTGCCCAGGCTACAGTAGCTCAAATTACTGGAGTTAAAGAGGCTGTTAATGCCGGTACAATGGTACTAGCACAACAACTTAATGGTGTTGAAAAAAGCATCATGGAAAATCGCTATGAACTCAGCAAAGATATTAGTGCTGATGGCGATAAAACCCGTGCACTATTAGTACAACAGTACGAGGCGACCCTAAACCGTCAACTCTCAGACGCTAACGCAGCTGTTATCGCACTACAAGCTAAGCTAGACGGTAATGCTGCAGCTCGTGGTGTTGAGGTTACTACAACCAATAACATCAACCAAATGCAACAGCAGCAACAGCAACAGCAGCAGTGGGGCCAGCTCTACAATGCTATTTGGGGTCTTGCTCAAAATATTCGCAGCAACAATGAAGCAATTAACGTTGGTAGTGGCACATTAACCGCTAATCCAACAAACACAAACACAAATATTCGATAATCTCTAGTATTTGATTGCCTCCATGACCACAAGTTGTGGGGGCTTTACTATAATGGGGTTATCTATGAGACAACGACAAAAACAAGCATTGCCACTACCCTGGCCTATGCCATTACCACCACCATTGCCTATAGTGCCACCAATCTTACCGCCTATTATAGACGATCAAGATTTATTGATAAACTATAATGGTGGCATGCCAGGGCCACCAGGTCCGCCAGGACCACCTGGCCCGCAAGGCCCGCAAGGTGAACCAGGTCCACAAGGTCCGCCAGGCACACTAGCAAACCTGCCAGTTACACTTATTGATACTAACACATACAGCGCAACAGCAGAGGAATATTTTTTAGGCGTAATAGCAGACGGCGGTTGTACTGTAACACTACCTAGTGGTACAACTGGCAAAGTATTTATTATTAAAGATAGCATAGGTGATGCAACTGCCAACCCTATTACAGTTCAGGGTACTGGCTCAACCATAGACGGCGAACCAACCTATGTACTAGACAGTGATTGGGCTAGCATAGGCTTAATCTACAACGGCATAGAGTGGAATGTAACATGAGTTATAATCAACCACTAGCATCCATCACAGATTACGGTGTTGTAAAAGTAGGCAGTGGCATTAGTGTAACAAATGGTGTTATTAGTAGTAGTGGTAGCGGTACTGGCGGAGATGTAGGATATTTCTACTCTGGAGTTACCCAAACCAACTTACTACCAATCAATACGGTTACACTATCAAATACTACACTATCGCAGGGTATTACACTAGTAGCAGGTAGTAGACTAACTGTTAGTAAAACTGCTAACTATGCGCTACAAGTAACCATACAATTTGCAAAATCTAGTAGTGCAGGGCCTGCTGCTACAGGATTCTTTTGGTTACGTAAAAATGGCGTAGACGTAGCAGACAGCGCAACGGATATAATCACTACTAGTGCAGGAGCAGGACTAGTACTAGGTGTAAATTATACACTATCACTATTAGCGGCCGATTACCTAGAGATGGTTTGGTCTGCTAATACAGCAAATGCAGAATTGATATTCATACCAATACAAACTGGGCCACCTGCTATACCAGCAGCACCCAGTGTTCGTATGACATTATTACAAGTATAACAGTGCCAATAATAAAAATAACAGGAGAAAATCCATGGCATATAGCACACCACTAGCCTCAACTACCAGATATGGTGTAGTTAAGGTAGGCACAGGAATTGATGTAACTGATGGAGTTATTTCAGTTACACCAAATGGCATAATCAATGTAACCAGCGTAACAGATGCTCAAAGCCCATATGCGGTAACTAGTGATGACTATTATATAGGAGCAACTGGTCAGGGAGGTGGAATTACAATTGATTTGCCTGTAGGCACTAACGGCAGAGTGCTTATCATTAAATCAGAAGCCGGTCAACCAAGTGATGTAACTATCGTACCAAATGGTGCACAAACTATTGAAAATGCTGCTAGTTATACAATACTTGCAGCTACGGACGGTAGCGTAACACTAGTCTTTAGAAACACTAACTGGAATGTAGTTTAACATAAATTAAAGAAGCAGTAAAATGTCTAGCATTAAAGTTCATAAAGTAAATTGTAAGCGACACAAAGAAGATTTTCGTATTATAATGAGTGGCGTAGACGATGTTGGAGCAGCAGCACTTGCACTAGCAACTAATGGTGCTCAAGCATATACACAATTCATTGAGGCTAGAGATAATTATAAGTTAATGGTTACAGAAATTTTTAATAATTACAGATATGTAGTTATTGATGACGAAATGGAATAATTTTCCACTATGGCTGCTAGGTGCACATAGCAGCCATACTAGAGCATTATTAATTCCCTAGTAGCTCAGCGGTAGAGCAGCAGACTGTTAATCTGTTGGTCCGTGGTTCGATCCCACGCTGGGGAGCCAGGAGCTAAAGTGAAACAATTTGATATTAATGAAGTAAAAGAGTATATTAGGCAAAGTACGCCAGAGAGTAAAATTTACCTGGGCTGTGATAGTGAGCGTGTTAGACACGATCGTGTATGGTGGGCAGACTATACGCTAGCCATTGTAGTACACATAGATGGCAAACATGGCTGTAAAATATTTGGTTACTATGAGCGTGAACGTGATTACGATCAAAAGAAAAACAGACCTAATATTAGGCTGATGACTGAGGTTTATAAGGTTAGCCAACTATATTTAGAGCTAAAAGATTGCATAGATGATCGTCATGTAGAAGTACATCTAGATATAAATCCTAGTGCTAATCATGCTAGTAATGTAGTAGTACATCAAGCTATAGGATATATTCGTGGTACTTGTAGTGTAGAAGCACTAATCAAACCAAATGCTTTTGCTGCAAGTTATGCAGCTGACAGACTAAAATTTATATTAAACCGATGAAATACGACCGATTTGACCTAGAGCAATTAATACTTAAAAACTGGGAAGTAGTCACTGAGATTAAACACCTACGTGAACTCATCTCAGATGGTAAACCAACCCAAGATCAAGTTGAAAATTATTTACTTGGCCTAGAAACTATTTATGAAGTAAAATTTAATAAATTGTGGGACTGTTTTGAAGAACTTTGCCAACATCAAAAGATTGTTAGTTAATGGTTACAATAGTCAACCATTTACGTTACTAGAAGCCGTTAGCCTAGTATTCGTACTAGGCTATACAGGTTATTACATTTTCGCTGAATTAGCTCAGTGGTAGAGCAACCGCCTTGTAAGCGGTAGGTCATCAGTTCAAATCCGATATTCAGCACCAAGTTATAGTTGTATGAAGCTAATAGAAAAGTACTGCGGACGCGGGTTCGACTCCCGCCTGGTCCACCAGAAGTATATTGCACTTCACTGATAAGGAAGACTGGTCAGCTGTATTCAACTGGCTAGTGCAGTATACTTCTGATGGGCCAGACACGGTTTCGACGGGGTAAAGAGTATTGTGGCAGACAACTCGGCAATGCAGAAGCCGTAGGGTTAGCACTAGCTGGCCGTAGACGCAAACAAAATAAATGCCAACGATGAGGTATTTGCTTTAGCAGCATAAGCTAGGCTGGGGTTTAGGCGGTTGACCTTATTAGCCAACAACCGCCACACAACACAAAGGACAAATATGGAACTAGAGTTTAAACATGCGGGATTAAGTGTTAGTTTTGAGTGTGATGGAGATGATCACTATGATCACGTTGACCTCTTACACAAAATAGCAGCTCTAGTCGAAGAGCTAGCCAGTCATACAGGTGTTAGCCTTGTAGTTATAAGCGACTTTAAGGAACAAGATGAAGATGATGAGGACGCTGAAACTACCAACTGGCCAGAGTGATGAATTAGTCTATATTCACCTACTACCGCCAACAAAGTTTTTGCGCTGGTACTTAAACGAATATGGATTCTTAGAAGTAGATTTTGTAAAAATGCGGGTGTAACTCAGCTGGTAGAGTGTCAGTCTTCCAAACTGTTCGTCGCAGGTTCGAGTCCTGTCGCCCGCCCCACACATCACAAGGACAATTATGAGTGTAACACTTAAAAATTTAGAGAGTGCGCTAGCAGGTGAAAGCATGGCGCACATCAAGTACAGATATTTTGCTAAACTGTGCAGAGAAGCGGGTTTTATGGATGTAGCCGATCATTTTGATAGCACAGCAGATCAAGAAATTTTACATGCTTGGGGACACCTAAGAATGTTGATTGGTGAGCCTAGTGTTAAAGAGTGTTTGGAGATGGCTATTCAAGGCGAAACCTATGAGTACACAGAAATGTATCCGCAGTTTGCACAAATTGCTAAAACCGAGCAAGATGTAGTAGCTCTAAATGAGTTTAGAAATCAAATCCTAGAGAGCAGCCAACATGCAGAACAGTTTAAGGCTAAGTTAGCTAAAGCCGAAAAAGTCTTTAGTGCACTCAAGCAAGTAGAAGAAAAGCACGCTAATCAGTATAAACAAGTACTAGCAAAGGTGGCATAATGAGCAATGAAATTCATGTATGCCCTGTGTGTGACTATATTTATGAAAACGATCCAGATCGTACTGTGCCTTTTGAACAATTACCAGAAGATTACCTATGCCCAGCTTGCAGCGTAGAAAAAAGTTGGTTTGAAACACAGTATACTTAAGCCCCTTTAGCTCATGCATGGTTAGAGCAGCAGACTCATAATCTGTTGGTGCGGGGTTCGACTCCCTGAGGGGGCACCAAACACCAAACCCAGCTTAGGCTGGGTTTTTTGTTGTAAAAATATTATATTGACAAGTTGTTGATAACTTGATATAATATTTATTCATTTGGAGATAACAACATGGCAAAAGGTAAGACTAGCAGTAAAAGTGACCAAAATTATTGGTCACGATATAAAAGTAATAAGACTTGGGAAGTTAATCGTAAGCGTAAACTAGCCAAACATATTAAGCATCATCCTAACGATCAAGTAGCTATTAAAGCTACTAGCAATATTAAATATCGTCGTCAAACTCCTAAAGCACCGTTTTGGACACCAGGCATGATTCGTACAGCTGGTTTATTCAAACAATTTGCAGGTTATGTCAACAAGGAAATTTTTAATACCAACCATAAAATGCGCGACGAAGCACTAGCAAGCTATAATCGTCGTACCGGACACACTAATAGTACTAGCCGCGTAGATTACTCTATTGGCGCTAGAGCGCACAATGGATATGGTAATCGCGCATGGATTGGTTAATAACATATCTAGTATTTGCTGTAACTACCAGTATTTGTTCATGGTTATTTCTATACTGGCCAGTTTATGTTGATGTATGCAAACTAGGAGTAAAGAATAGTTTTACCAATAGTCCACTAATAAGTTCTATAACTTTTATAGTGTTAAATATGGTAGCTGCACCTGTAGTGTTCACCGTATTATTTAGTAATGAACGCAGCGAAGATTTTAAACGTGGTATATTCAAGGAAATGGCAAAATCAAAATAAAAATTTTGCAGTTGAACTAATAGTCAAACCCGTGTATAATATATTTTCTTTGATAATAAAAGGGATCACATGAAACTTGTAGAATTTAAGTACACTAAAAGTGATGGTTCTGTGTCTGATAGAGCAGTATTAGAGCTACAAGCCCCTAATAATTATTTTGAAGGTATTGATGTTAGTCAAATGCCTGAAGAAGTATTTGCAGAATTTTCTCAGCTATTTAGCGATATGCGTCGCAAGCATCATGAGCAAACTATGCAACTCTTATCAGATTGGGATCTAAAGCATAACTATCGGCGATTCCTGCCAGATAAAATGGCAGATGTGTCGGTAGATTATGTCTGATAAATTTAATATATGGGATAGTATAGCACTACAAGATAGTGTAAAATTAGCATTACAGCTTCGTGCTAAGATAGAAGATATATGTGTGGCAAATCAATGTACCCCAAAAGATTTGCCAGATAGTTTAATACCAACACATCAATTGTATATGTTAGCACTAAGCTACGAAGCTACTTACAATAAAATATTAGAACTAGAACTAGTAAAAACCGGCAACCTAAAATCAAATCACAACAACATTCATTAAGGATAAATATGGCAACTCAATCACAGTGGACAGACGAACTCAAAGCTAAAGTTATTGAAATGTATGAGCAGGCAGGCCCAACTCCTGAAAGCTCAACTGAAATCATCAAGGATATTGCAGAAGAAATTGAAATGTCACCAAATGGTGTACGCATGGTTCTTGTGCAAGCTGGTGTATATGTTAAGAAAGACTCTAGTGCTGGTTCAGCTAAGACAACTAAAACTGCGTCAGGTGAAGGTAGCAAGCGTGTTTCTAAAGAAGATTCTATTGCTGCGCTTAAAGCAGCTATTGAAGCTAAGGGCGGGCCTATTGACGAGGACATTCTTGGCAAACTTACTGGCAAAGCAGCAGTCTATTTCGCCAGCGTATTAAAAGCAGCATAATTGTGGCGGCCTAGTGCCGCCTTTTACTTCTGGAGAATCTAGTGGCTAGAGTACGTAAAAGAACTGAGCTTGAAGAAGAAAAAATGACTGATAGCAATCTTAGTCGCGTAATCAGATTGCTAGAACCTGAAGAAGGTAAAAAACCAATTACTAAAAAAGATGCTTGCCAAATGCTTGGCATGACATATAATACTACTAGACTTGCTACAATTATTGAGCAGTTCAAGGAGCGTCAGCGTAGAACTGCTGAACAACGTGCTAAACTACGTGGCAAACCACTAACAAAAGACGAAAAAGTATTTATTATACAAGAATATCTTAGTGGTGCTACTATTGATAGTATTACTAAAAGTACATATCGTGGTGTAACACTAGTAAAGCAAGTACTAGAAGAGTATGATGTACCATTACGCATACCAGGGCAAACATACTTTAACCCGCAGCTTGTGCCAGATGGTGCTATGCGTGATAAGTTTGAAATTGGTGAAGTAGTGTGGAGCACACGCTATGTGTCACTGGCTAAAGTATATAGTGAAAAAGTCGACCCTAAACATGGGCATATTTATCATCTTTGGCTAATGGACGATAAACAACGTCAATACTGCTGGCAACCACACTATGAGTTAGCCAGCCTACAACAAATCCGTGAACTTGGAGTACAGGTGTGACAGAAACAATTAAAGAATACTTTGCCATAGCTGCTATTGTATTTATATTTGTATTTTTTATCTTGGTAGTACCACTAACAGTTGCAGAGGCTAACAAGCAGGCTTGTATTGAAACTGGTATGCGTGGTGGATATACTGCCAGTGATATTGTAAGTATTTGTGGTAGACGCTAGTGGACAGTAACATACTCTATGAACACTTGATTGAAGAAAATCTAGAAAAAGGTTTTCAGGTCAAGCTAGTAGTAAACGACTTTCGTGATACAACTTATTTACAGCTACGCAAGTACTTTTTAAGCTATGAAGGCGAGTGGATCCCTAGTCGCGAAGGTGTTAGTATACCGGCTAGTATAGAAAATATACATAATTTACTCTATGGTATGCTAGATATTTGCAGTCGTGCAGAAGGCGAAGATGTTATTAAGCATTTCTACTATCAAGTAGTAGAAAAACAAACTTGAACTATATACCCTAAACTGCTATAATATTAAGATGAACAAATTACACAAATTCTTAGATCAAGCAAGTCAGGCTTATTATGCAGGCACTCCAACTATTAGCGATCAAGTATTTGATCAGCTGGCGGATAGTTGCGGCTATAATAAAATAGGTGCAGTTGCACACGGCAAAAAAGCCAAACACTTGTACCCAATGTACAGCTTGCAAAAGTTCTATGAAGATGAAGGTAAAAATGATCCACTAGCAGGCCTAGACATTACTACCAGCATCAAACTAGACGGTGCAGCTATTAGCTTGCTATATGTAAATGGTGTACTTGTACAGGCACTTACTCGTGGTGATGGGGTTGAGGGTCAAGTAATTACTGACAAGATGTACGAACATGGCAGTTTAGTACCACTTAATATTGAGTTGACTGGTACTATACAAATTACTGGTGAAATTGTGGCTCCACTGCATGTGGAAAATAGCCGTAATTATGCAGCAGGCAGCCTAAACTTAAAAGACCTTAACGAGTTCAAAACCAGAGCAATTGAGTTCTTTGCCTATCAAGCAACACCAAGCCTACGTAAGCATTGGTCAGATGATATGACAGTGCTAAAGTATCATGGCTTCAACACTGTGCTAGAACCAGAGTTAGGCAAAATATATCCTAGCGATGGTATTGTAGTTAGAGTAGAAAACAATCACCAGTTTGAACAACTTGGCTATACTAGCAAACATCCTCGCGGTGCATATGCTCGCAAAGAACGTGCAGCTCACGTAGAAACCAAATTACTAGCTGTAGAGTGGAATGTAGGCAAAACTGGCAAAGTAACACCAACAGCTATTCTAGAACCTGTTAAGATCGGCGATGCGCTAGTAAGCCGAGCCACACTCAACAACCCTGGGTTTATAGAAGCACTAGACCTACAGATTGGCGATACAGTGGCAGTTGCTAGGGCTGGTGAAATTATACCTTGTATCTTGCACAAAGTTGACGCTTAAATTTCTGCTGTAAAGGCAACAAAAATTTTAGCTTGTAACACACTGGTTAATACTGTATAATAATATCTTAGGTTAATTAATACACATGAAGATTGAAATACCCACACATTGTCCATGTTGCAACTACCCATTAGAACTGGTTAACGATCAGTTGTTTTGTCGCAACCAGGCTTGTGATGCTCAGCTTAGCAAGCGTGTAGAACACTTTTGCAAAACTATGAACATCAAGGGTATGGGTGCTAAAACAATTGAGAAATTGGGTTTAGCAGATATTACCGAGTTATACTACCTAGAGCTTGATGAAGTTAGTGACTTACTAGGCAGTGTAAAAACAGCAGAAAAATTATTGGCAGAAATTGACAAGAGTCGTAGTGCCCCACTAAATCAAGTACTAGCAAGTTTTAGTATTCCACTGGTAGGCAATACAGCTAGCACT
>Ga0255168_1000392_pt1 | contig 15197 bp, 17 predicted proteins | sample Atl_Miss_RepB_8d_FD_183629 | JGI IMG/M metagenome (GOLD analysis project Ga0255168, IMG submission 183629) | Freshwater microbial communities from Altamaha River, Georgia, United States - Atl_Miss_RepB_8d | ecosystem: Environmental > Aquatic > Freshwater > River | place: USA: Georgia | collected... | reverse complement strand
CCACCCGCCACACACCGCGCTAGCCCGGCGTTATAGTCACCAATTAGTCAAGCAGCCGAGACAACAACACGCTTACAAGCTGGTGGCGGCTAAGTGGAGCGCACGCCTTCAGAAAAAGCCCCCCTCAGCCTGTCAGCCCCACTTTCTGAGCATAAATTGATTTTCAGATTCGTCTGTATCAGTTAATTATCTTGTATGAAGATGCGCCAGACCAGACACAGCCACACACGCAACGGGTTCAACCTCATTGAATCTGCTATTGTTCTGGGCGTGATTGGGCTGATCGTGGGTGGCATCTGGGTTGCGGTCGATGGTGTGCGCACACGGCTAGCTAGTGACCAGATCTTCAAAGGCACAATGACCGCCTATGAACTTGTCAGCGGGCAAGTCACCTCGGCCCACCTCACCACGACGGCGTGGGGCAGCAGCTACAACAACCTGTTCATTCAAAGTACACAGGGCAAGCTGGATAATATCAATTATACTGGCCGCACCATCTATGCCGCGCCTGTGCTTGACCTGCCAATCTCGGTCAACAACACCGCGACGGCCAGCAATACCGGCGCCTATATGCTGGTCTATACGAATGGCACTCTTCAAACCAATTTTGGAAGCGACGTCATCCACTTCCAGCTCTCTAATTTGCCCACGGCCATTTGCCGGCAAGTTGCAGCGCGTTTTAGACAAACGATGGAAGCAGATAGCAGTGGCAGTGTATTACGCGGCATTTTCTTTGCTGACCGAACACTGACATATCAGGCGTATTACATTGTGGCCCGCTATAATAATGGAACCAATCGGTTTGATACCGCCGCGTGTTCCGATACTTACAATAACCTGTGGGTTGCCTTTTCCCCCAAGAATTAGCCTGAATGGGCAACCTGCCTCAAACGCCCATTCATCGTAAACAAACCGTAAACTAATCTTGCGCTGCAACGAGCCAGACCTGAGACAAACCGCCTGAGACAAAGCGCCTGTAGGCTGGCGGCGCGTTTGGTGGTATAGCTCATGGGAATGAGCGCGCTTGACCGCATCCCGCCTGTTCCCTCTGCTGCTGCACTTGATGCGCCGACATCAAGCATTTCCACCTCCCCTGTATCAGTTAGCCGCCCCACGTCGCGCAATCTGGCGCTGGATGTCTTTCGCGGATTGGCGCTGGTTACCATCTTCATCAATCACATGCCGTTCAATCCGTGGTACTGGGCCACGCCCTCCCGCTTTGGCCTGAGCGATGCGACTGAGGTTTTTGTGTTCATCTCCGGCTGTGTAGCGGCACTGGCCTATGGCCGCCGCTGGCTGCGCGACGGCTGGAAGCGCAGCACTGGCCGCGTGGCCACCCGCATTGCACAGATCTATGCCGCGCATCTCCTGATGTTTGCCGTGCTGCTCACGCTCTGCGTGGCGGGCAACCGCCTGGCCACCGGGCATGATTATGTGCAGGATTTGAATCTCACCTACGCCCTCACCCATATGCGCGAGGCGGCGCTGGGGCTGATGACCCTTACCTATGTGCCCAACTATTTTGACATTCTGCCCATGTATCTGGTGATCGTGGCGCTGGTGCCGGTCATTCTGGCCATTGGCCGCTATTCAGCGCGTCTGGCTGTGCTGGTGCCGCTGGCCTTATACGCGCTGGCCCATCTCTACCGCTGGGAGCTGCCGGCCGAGCCCAGCTCTGACCGCAGCTGGTACTTCAACCCGCTATGCTGGCAGTTGATCTTCTTTACTGGCTTTGCCTTTGGCGCGGGCTATCTGCGCGTGCCGCGCCCACGGGTCTGGCTGCTGGCGCTGTGCAGCTTTACACTGGCGGCTTCGGCGCTCATTGAATATGGCGCCACCTACTTTGGCAACCCGCACCTGAACAGCTGGCGCAATGCCCTGGCCCCTTATGCTGATAAAAGCCATCTCGACCTGCTGCGCATTATCCACTTCCTGATGCTGGCCTATGTGGTGAGCTGCGCCCTGCGTTTACCGCGCCTGCACAAGCTGCTGCACAGCTGGCCCGCCCGCCAGCTGGCCCGCATGGGCCGCAATGGCCTGTCGATGTTTGTGCTGGTGATGATCGGCTCTTATGTGGGCGGCATGGCGCTGGATGTGTGGGGCCGCAGCCCGCTACCGGTCGCCCTGATTAATCTTGCTGGCCTGTCCCTGATGATGATGAGCGCCGCCGCGCTTGAACGCTATGACCTGTGGGCCCATCAGGCCAATAGCCAAACCAGCCGCCCCCAACCGGCCACTGCAGAGCCCTCTGCTGTGCCGCTGACCGCTTGATACAGGTGGGACTTATTAAGGTTGGGCAGTTTCTTTATATCGCTGCAGAATAACCCGGCGCACAGCATGGCTGGACAAATCGCGCGGCGCGTCCGTTACAACGGCTGATGCAGCTGGTTCAGACTTCTGAGGGTTACCCACCAGAACGCCGAGATCAGCATCAGCTTTAGCATACGCCTTAGTCAGGTTTTCAATTCCCTTAAGGGCGATCGGCATGACCCAAAACATGGCGCTCCCAATCGATGCAATCGCAGCCAGAGTATGAAAATTACGGCGCATGGGCGCTCCTTAAAAAATCAGATTTGAACAATGGCGCTGTTATATCAAACCCAGCTCCAGCCCGGCAAGCCACAAGCATGGTTAATGGCCTGATTTTAAAGCAGTTCTGCCCGGCGGCAGACGCATAGCGTGCCACCACCAGCCTCCGCCCATAAATGCGGCAAACCGGCAACAGTGCCGGAGAGTCAATGCGTTATGAGCGTTTGCTCACATGATTTGCTAGTGACGACTCGGCAAATGCAGGTTAGCGTTCACTTATGTTGTGTCGCACTTGGACGTGTGAGGTCGCTTGAAGCACCCCCCACCCAGCCTACTCCGATCAGGGCCTCTACAGCCCCCCGGCGCGTCTGGTAGCCCCCAGTGCAATGCATCTCCGAAACGACTGCCTGACTTTCACACCCCGGTTTCCCGGGGTGTTTTTTTCATGCGACTCGAAGCGGCAAACGGCCCCCGGGCCGGGCACAACAGCAACAGCACCATAAGCGTCCTCAACCCTTCAGCCGGAGCGTATCAGCATGGGTAAAATGGGTAAAAAGAATGGCCGTTCACATCTGCACGCAGTCTCGTCCACCTCTCATCTGCATGACATTGAGCATGGCGGCTGGGACCCGCTGCACGCCGACCGCGCCAGTACGCGCAGCCCCCGCCCCTCTAAATATGGTGAGCCCGCCGACCATGGCCGGGATCAGAGCTATGTGCGCAAGGTGCGCGCCAAGAGCCCGGCCCAGCAGGCGCTGATGGATGCCATGGCCACCCACAACCTCACGCTGGCCATGGGTCCGGCCGGTACCGGTAAAACCTATCTGGCGATTAGCGCCGCGGTTGAAGCGCTGGAAGCCGGCAAGATCGAGCGCATCATTCTCTCCCGCCCGGCGATTGAAGCGGGGGAAACCATCGGCTTTCTGCCCGGCGACCTGAACGACAAAATGGCCCCCTATCTGCGCCCGTTATACGACTGCCTGAGCGATCGTTTAGGGTCAAAGCGCATGAAGCAGATGCTGGCCGATGGCCAGATTGAAATTGCCCCGGTGGGCTATATGCGCGGCCGCACCCTCAACAACGCCTTTGTGGTGATTGACGAAGCGCAGAACTGCACCTACGCCCAGCTCAAGATGCTGCTGACCCGTTTGGGCTGGCACGCCACCATGGTCATCACCGGTGACCCCGGCCAGAGCGACCTGCTGGACGGCATGAGCGGCCTGCGTGAAATCAGCCAGCGCCTGTCCACTGTTGACGGCATTGCCGTAGTGCATCTGGGCGAAGCTGATGTGGTGCGGCATCCCCTCGTCGCCTCCATGATCGGGGTGCTGTGAGTTCAGACAGGACAAGCGATCAACACATATTCAACATTTGTTCAACTGGGGCGGCACTCACCTGCCGCCCTTTTTGTTGACTGCCACCTGTTTAGCTGTTCCTGCGCAGGCGCGACGATTAAGCGCTGGCACAAAGCACTAGCATAAACCGATGGATGATGTAGGTTGAGGAGAAGGAGTTTTCTCATGCGTCTGCCCGTTATTCTCGCCCTGTCGACTGCTTTGGCTACTGGCGCTGCCGGTGTGGTGGTGTCCTCGGCTGACGCCCACAACCATGAAGCCAGCACAACGGCGATGGATCACGGGACCGATCACGGCGCTATGGCGGGAATGGATCACGGCGCCATGAATCATCCGGTTGCCCAGGTTAAAGATGGCGGCTCGCGCCCGGACCCCACCGCCACCTTAGGCACCGTCGGCGGCCCCTTCACCATGCTGGACCAGAACGGCACCACCGTGACCGAGAAGAACTTTGCCGGCAAATACATGATTGTGTTCTTCGGCTTTACCTTCTGCCCGGACATCTGCCCGACTGAATTGCAGACCGCTACCAATGCCCTATCCATGCTCAGCACAGCGCAGGCGCGCAAGGTGCAGGTGGTGTTTGTGACGGTTGACCCCGCGCGTGACACCCCGGCGGTGCTCAAGGATTATCTCAACCAGTTTGGCGACAATCTGGTGGGCCTGACCGGCTCGGTCGATCAGGTGGCTGCCATCACCAAGGCCTATAAGGTCTATTACAACCGCGCCACACCTGACCATGCCAGCCATGACGAAGCCGATGATTATATGATGGACCATTCCAGCTTCCTGTACCTGATGGGGCCGGACGGCAAGTTCATCAAGGTTTTCCCGGCTGGCACCACGGTGGACACGCTGGCGGGCGAGCTGAAATCCCTCGTCACCCCGTAAACTGGGCCCTAAATTAGAACACCGGAAATAGAACGCCGACAACAAAACAGAGCGCGGCCGCGTTCAGGCCAAGACAGCTCTCATTGATAGACCTCTATTAACCGGTGTTATGAACAGATGGCATTAACCTTTACGGCTGCGATTGAGCTTGCTTTAAGAGCCGCCCTTGCCGCTATAATCGCGGCATGAGCCGCACCCTCATCAGTTACGACACGCCATGGGGCGATATTGTAGACGCTGCCCGCAGCGCGCAGTGGACGCCTGCGCCCCAATTTTGCACACCGGTTCTCAATGCAAAGATCACGTCAGAAGATGTGCGCTCGATGGTTGCAGCCCCGCATTGCGCGATTATTGATCCGTCAGAGCTACCGCCCCTTCGCCGCCATGCGCAGGACGATGCGCTGGATTCCCTCAGCATCAAGATGCGCGCCTACAAGATCCGCGAAATTGCCGAACAACAGGGCATGCCAGATGTGTTTCCGTGGGAAGTTGTAGCGCAACGCGCCAGCTCTTTCTGCGGCTTTGCCATTGGCACCTTGCACCAGACTGCCGGGCAGAAACTGCGCAACACTCAAGGCGGCGATGAATTTCATCTGGCGACGCCACTGCGCTATCGCCTGAACCGGGTGGAAACACCGCAATATGTGCTGGTCATGCTCAACACACGCCTGACACAAGCCGATCACGGCCCGTCATCCCTTGACCGCATGCCCGCACTGGCTGATAGCGACCGCCTGTCCCATATCAGTCTGCACGAAACATTCCACGCGGTGCAGCGCCGTCATCTGGAAGGTCAGCAAGGCTCCATACAAGACCGCGCCGAGCTGGAACGCGACGCCGAAAACAGCGCCACTATTGCCATTCAAACCGGTCTGGGCGCCAGCCCGGCCCTGGCGGCTGCCATGATTATGCAAAACACGCTGGTGGCGAACCTGTTCTATGCTCCGCATTATAATTGGTGGCCCGGTCTGGCAGAGGCCCAACTCGGCCACGGCCCGCTACATACCCAAACGGCGTATGCGGCCGGGCTTCACGCGGCGGTTGGCAAACCTGTCCCGGATCAAGAGCTGCTCACAGCTTGGGCGCACTCGGTTGTCAGTCAGGATTTCAAATCCTACCGCATGCTGTACGGCCAGCCCTTTAGCCAGATGTGCGATTTTATCCTGCGCGAACGCCAGAAGGATTATGAGCGCGCGGGGCGCCTGGTTGTCAGCGGCCTGTCCCGTCTGGAAGACCGTCTGCCCGACATCCTGCCCGCCGCCAGCTGCGATTATGCCGCCAAACTGCTTGATGCCGCCGCCTTTGTCTGCCCCAGCTGGGTAGGCCGGGACGCCCTGGAGCGCCGCCCGCAAACCGGGGCGAGCGGTTTAAAGCTGGTCGCCAAGCCCTAATTCTGCTGTGCGCGGCCTCTATTTTCACTGATTCTGCCTGCTTTTTTTGCGCATTTCCCACCCCCTGCCGAACAGCTTGACAGTAGCTTGATAAATCAATAATTTGCGCCTCGCCGACGCGGGTTTTCCCGGGTTTGGCCGGGTTTGTGTGAGGAGCCATGGCAACGGACGAAAATCCCATTCCACTGGCCACTCGCATTGAAGCAGCCAAGCGTGACGCCGGGCTGCTGCCGTCAAACCAGTCTGCTCCCCCTGCCGCCGGTCGCGGTATGAGCATGGGGATCGAACTGGCAGTTGCCATTCTGGGCCTGACCTTTGCGGGTGTGTGGCTGGACGGCAAACTGGGCACCAAACCCTGGTTGATGTTGCTGGGCCTTGTGCTTGGCATGGTTGTGGGTGTGTGGAACCTGTATCGGGCCAGTGTGCAGATGAATGCACCAGCCAGCGGGGACCAGACCAACGTAGAGAAGAGGAAGTAAGGTATCGTGGCAGAACCCGGTCATTTCCATATCGACCCCATCTCGCAGTTCGCCATCCAGCCGCTGTTCGAGCTGAACGTGGCTGGCTATAACCTTGCCTACACCAACTCCTCGCTGTTCATGACCCTGTCGGTTGTGCTGATCGGCCTGTTCTTCCTGATCGCCGGCAAGAAGGGCCAGATGATCCCCACGCGCCTGCAGGCGGCAGCTGAGCTGTCGTTTGAAGGCATTGCCAACCTCGTGAAGGAAAATGCCGGGCCGGAAGCCAAGCCGTTTTTCCCCCTCATCTTCTCGATCTTCTTTCTGGTACTGCTGGGCAACCTGCTGGGCATGATCCCGGGCAGCTTTACCTTCACCAGCCACATTGCCGTGACAGCGGCCATGGCGTTCAGCCTGTTCATTTTCATCACCCTGATCGGCTTTGCCCGTCACGGCCTGCACTTCTTCAGCCGCTTCCTGCCGCCGGGTGTGCCGCTGGCCATGGCGCCGGTGATCTTTGTGCTGGAAGTACTGTCCTATCTGGTGCGCCCGGTGACCCTGTCGGTGCGACTGTTCGCCAACATGATGGCCGGTCACATGGTGCTCAAGGTATTTGCCTATTTCGTGCTGGGCCTGATGACCTCCGGCTCGCTGGGCCTGATTGCGCTGGGCTTTGTCCCGCTGCTGATGAACGTGGCGCTGATCGCGCTCGAGATCTTCGTGGCCTGCCTGCAAGCCCTGATCTTCACCATTCTCACCTGCGTATATCTGCGTGATGCGCTGGTGATTGAACACTAACTCACGCAATTCAGAAAAGTCCCGGAAGGAACAGACAGATGAACGAATTGGAAGTTGCTCAGCTCACCCTCAAGGGTTCCAAGGCCCTCGCCTCGGGTATCGCGATGTTCGGCTCGATCGGTGCCGGTATCGGTCTCGGTATCTATCTCGGCAACTATGTAAGCGCCCTCGCCCGTAACCCCGGCGCCGCTGGCGAACTGGGTAAGGTTCTGTGGGTTGGTATCGGTCTGATCGAAGCTATCGCGATTTTCGCGCTGGCCGTCGCTCTCATCAACCTGTTCGTATAATGATGCGTCGCACCACCCGCCTCAGCTGCGTGTTCGTCTGTGGCCTGTCGGCCTTCGTGTTGTCCAGCCCTGCGCTGGCTGCCGAAGAAGCTGGCCTGCCGCAGCTGGATCCTACCTGGTTCGCCTCGCAGGTGTTCTGGCTGGTGGTGCATTTCGCTCTGCTGTACATCATCGCCAGCAAGCTGATCCTGCCGCGCGTCGGCAAGGTTCTCGGCGAGCGTGCCACCAAGGTGGCCGGTGATCTGCAGCAGGCCGAAGCCCTGCAGCAGGAAGCCACCACAGCTCAAACCGCCTATGAAGCCGCCCTCCAGGCTGCCCGCACGCAAGCGCAGGCCACCCGTGAGCAGGTCAAGAAAGCGGCCGAGGCCGACCGTGTGGCAGCCGAGCAGAAGCTCGCTCAGGATCTGGCCGCCAAAACCGATGCCGCCTACAAGCGCATTGCTGACGCTAGCGCTGCCATGCGCGCCCAGATGGGTGACGTGGCGGCTGACGCTGCCCAGCAGATCATCAGCAAAGTGGCCGGCCTGCCGGTTGACCGCGCTGCTGTTGACGCCGCACTGGCCAAGCTTGGCAATCAGTCCCTCAAGGAGGTTGCATAATGGAATGGCTGCTTGAACAACCGCATCACGCGACCTTCTGGCTGTTCGTTTCCATGGCCATCTTCCTGATGGGCGCGGGTAAGCCCATCGCCAAGGGTGTGGCCTCCATGCTCGACCAGCGCCGCGATGCCGTGCGCGCTGAACTGGAACAGGCCGAGCGCCTGCGCACTGAAGCGCAGACCCTGCTCACCTCCACCCAGCAGCAGCATGCGCAGGCCGTTGAAGAAGCCGCCCGCATCATCGCTGATGCCAAGGCCGAAGCTGACGCCCTGCGCGCCGAAGCCGCCGCCAAGCTCCAGCAGATCCTGTCTGCCAAGGAAGCCGCCGCGCTGGCCAAGATCGCCGAGGCCGAAGCCAACGCCACCCGTCAAGCGCGTGACCTGGCCACCGAGATGGCGCTGGCCGCAACGCGTGACCTGCTCCGCCAGAAGCTGACCGGCGCCAGCGCCGACGCCCTGGTTGATCAGGCCATTGCCGACCTGCCCGCCAAGCTTGCGAGCTAAGCGTCCGCACATAAAAATCAAAAACCCGTCAGGTTCGGCCGGCGGGTTTTTTGTTGGGCGGGTTTTGAGGGCTTTTTAGAGCGGGTTTATATTGGGGCGCTTTTCAATACGCATTCCCGTCTGCCCGCGCATGACGTTTATTTGCAACCATTGCCCCTAACCAATCACCGCAGACATCACGCGCGGGGCGCAGCGTTCTTCAGGCGATCTTGGCGGCAATCTCAGCGGCGATGGCGTTATAATGCGCGACGCTGGCCTTGGCGGCCTGCGTTGTTAGCGGCTCGGTCTTGCGGCCAGCGGCGTCAACATAGCGGCGGATATCAGCCTCGCGGCAAATGCCTTCCTGCAGCTCGCTCACCACGCACGGCACATCGCCCAGATTAGCCATGCAATGCACAGCGCGCAGCGGGATCTTAACGCTCTCCCCCGGTTGCAGGGTCAGGCGCTGTTCATCGAGCACCACAGTCAGCACCCCGCTTTTAACCGTCCACAATTCACGGCGCTCATCATGCGACTGCAGCGAGAGAATGCCGCTGGGCTTAACCGTAATATCCTTGGTGCAGAATTCCTCGCCCTGCGCGTTGCGGCCCACGCCAGTGACCACATATTCACCCCACGGGCGCACATCATGGTCGCCAACCTTGTATTCGTCGCCTGCCAGCTGGGTCATGTTTATCTCCTGCGTAAAAATATCCTTCCCTGTATAGAGACAGGAAGGCCCCAGCGCAACCGCGCTTAATGTCAAAGCGCAACCGCGCTCAAAGCAAAATGGCAACCGCGCTTAACGCCAAAGCACAACCGCTCTTAACGCCAACATTTTCAGCATATTTGCCAAAACACCAAAACAATTGCTTACGCGCCGCCCCCCCTCTATAAGCAGGCCATGGAGGCAAACATGAGCCAGTCAGTTGTTCCGGTTATTCTGTGCGGTGGATCAGGTACACGTCTGTGGCCCGCCAGCCGCGAGAAATTCCCCAAGCAGTTTCTGGCCTTGATGGGTGAGCATACCCTGCTGCAACAAACCGCCCTGCGCACCATGCGCACCACCGGCGCCAAAGCCGCCGACATTGTCACCGTGACGCTGGGTGACCTGTCCGGCCATGTGGCTGGCCAGCTGGCGCAGATTGATGCCGCCGCCGCCCGCCATATTCTGTGTGAGCCCAGCGCCCGCAATACCGCCGCCGCCGTTGCTTTTGCCGCCTGCCATGTAGAAGCCCTGCACGGCCCGGACGCGCTCATGCTGGTGCTGCCGGCTGACCACCATATTGCCGATGAAAAAGCGCTGGGTGAGGCCTTTGCCACCGGCCTGAAAGCCGCACAAAACGGCCTGCTGGTCACTTTTGGCATTCGCCCCACCCGCCCGGAAACCGGCTATGGCTATATCCGCCTGGGCGACGCCATTGGCGAGCTGCCCGGCGTGCAGCGCGCCGCCGCCTTTGTAGAAAAACCCAAGCTGGATGTAGCCAAGAGCTATCTGGCTGACGGCAATTACCTGTGGAACAGCGGCATGTTCGTGTTCAAGGCTGGCAAAGTGCTGGCCGAGTTTGAACGCTACAGCCCGCAAATTCTGGCCCGCGTACGTGAGGCGATTGCCGCTGGCGAAAGCCACCGCCCGGACGGCGACCTTTACGCCAACATTCCCAGCGAACCGTTTGACATTGCCATTATGGAGCGCAGCGCCGACGTGGCCGTGGTGCCCTGCCACCCGCACTGGTCGGACATCGGCTCGTGGGAAAGCCTGTGGGAAATCCGCCAGAAGGACAGTAACCAGAACGTTATTCAGGGCAACGCCGCCGTTCACGCCTCCACCGGGTGCGTGGTGCTGGCCAAGAGCGAGCGCCTTGTGGCCTGCGCAGGCCTGACCAATATTGTGGTGGTCGATACCGGGGATTCCATCCTGATTGCCGACCGCAGCAATGCCGACAGCCTGAAGGCGCTGGTTAGCGAATTGAAAAAAGCCGGTAATCCGCATGTGATCGAGCTGCCAGAAACATTGATCGTGAAATAAAATTACAATTTCGCCAGTCGGGAAGAAAGTTAACCAAAATAAGGGGTTAACCTTAACGCCTGCGCGAAAAAGTGTGCTTTTTCAAAAGATTTTGATTGAAATTTGTGCAGCGCACATGGTACAAAACTTAAAATTTCACTAAGGAATTATAAATGACGCGCAAAGCTATTCTGGTCACCGGCGGCGCCGGATATATCGGCTCGCATGCCTGCAAGGCGCTGAGCGAGAATGGCTTTCTCCCCGTTTCGTATGACAATCTGGCCACCGGCAATGCTGAAGCCGTGAAGTGGGGCCCGCTCGAACAGGGCGACATTCGCGACCGCGCCCGCCTCAAGGCCGTGATCGAGCAATACAAGCCGGACGCCATCATGCATTTCGCCGCCCTTATTCAGGTGGGTGAATCGGTTGGCAATCCCTCGATCTATTACGACAACAACCTCAACGGCTCCTTCTGCCTGCTGGAAGAAGCGCGCGCCGCTGGCGTGAAGAACATGGTGTTCTCCAGCACCGCTGCCGTATACGGCAATCCGCAGACCGAGCTGATCCGTGAAGATCACCCCAAGGCCCCCATCAACCCCTATGGCCAGACCAAACTGGCGATGGAAGGCATGATCCGCGATTACGCCCACGCCTACGGCATGAGCTACGCCATTTTGCGCTACTTCAACGCCGCCGGGGCCGATGCCAGCGGCCAGCTGGGCACGGCCTACAAGGTTTATACCCACCTCATCCCGCTGATCTTGCAAACCGCCAGCGGCGAGCAGCCGGTGATGAAGGTGTTTGGCGATGATTATCCCACGGCTGATGGCAGCGCCATGCGCGACTTCATCCACATTACGGACCTGATCGATGCCCATGTGCTGGCGCTCAAGCATCTGCAAAGCGGGCTGGGCAACCTCACCCTCAATCTGGGCACCAACAAGGCCACCTCGGTCAAGCAGATGATCGATATTGCCCGCGCCCTGACCGGCAAAGAGATCCCCACCCAGATGAACCCGCGCCGCGCCGGTGACCCGCCCCTGCTGGCGGCCGATGCCAGCGAAGCCCGTCGTGTGCTGGGCTGGACGCCGACCCATTCCAGCATCGAAAACATCATTTTAACTGCCTGGCAGTGGCAGCAAAAACTGCATCAGTTTGGCCGGGCTGGCGCTTTGCGCGCTGTTCCGGCGACCACCAATTTCAAGGAGGCCATTTAAATGAAGTTCAATACTGCTCGTAAGACTGCTCGCAAAACAGCTCAGGCTACTTTTCAGCCCGGCGCTAACGACAATGCCCGCGTGCTGCTCTATCCGGGTGCGCATTCCTTCTTCAAGCAGGCGGTTGACCGTCTGGGCGCGCTGGTCGGCCTGATCATGCTGGCCCCGGCACTGGCGATCATTGCCCTGCTGGTCAAGCGTGACGGCGGCCCGGCTTTTTACGGCCAGCCGCGCATCGGCCAGAATGGCAAGACCTTCAAGTGCTGGAAGTTCCGCTCGATGGTGCCCAATGCAGGTGAGGTCCTCAAGGACCTGCTGGCCAACAGCCCGCAGGCCCGCGCCGAATGGGAACGTGACTTCAAGCTGAAGAACGACCCGCGCGTCACCAAGCTGGGCGCCATTTTGCGCAAGACCAGCCTGGATGAGCTGCCGCAGCTGTGGAACGTGCTGATGGGCGAGATGAGCCTGGTTGGCGTGCGCCCGGTTACCCAGACCGAGCTGAAGAATTATGGCGAGAAGATCGCTGACTACTACGCCATGCTGCCGGGCATGACCGGCCTGTGGCAGGTGAGCGGCCGCAACGACGTGAGCTATGCCGAACGCGTGGAGCTGGACAGCCAGTATGTGCGCGGCTGGAGCTTCTGGGGCGACATCGGCATCATCTTCAAGACAGTAGATGTCATGCTGCGCAAGCGCGGTGCTTACTAAGCTGCCACTATATTCAACAAAAAAACCCGGCCAGTCTACCTGAGCCGGGTTTTTTCTAACTTGAATACAAGAAGCTAACTCTTGCGGCCGAAGAGCACGCGATAAGCCCAAGCCGGGATATAGAAGCGGCGGCGATTAAGCACAGTACCAATGACGCGCCCGCCCGCTGTTTCTGTCTGCAGCTTAAGCTGCTCGACCACTGGACTACGCGTACGCTCAGCTTCCACCACCATCACTGCCCCATCGGCCAGTGCGCTTAGGGCACCGATATGGCCGCGGCTTGCAGCGCCTTCAGAGAAAATCACGATAAAATCAAAGCTGTGACGCAGCTCAGCTAAAAGTATTTTCACCAAGTCAATATTAGCCGCAGCAGAAGCAGCTGACTTGCTAAAGTCGGCATAGTACAAACTTGAACCATACAATACGACAAGCGGAGATGACTGCGGACTCTCAGCCCCCCAGAATGCCTCTACCGACATAACTGCCTTTTGGGCCAGCGCCTGATAACTGCGATCAACCGTCGTATTCATATTCAAGAAGAGCGTACGCTTTCCTGAATGCTGCGCAGCTGCTAGTGCAACTTCAAATGCGATCCCACCGCCGCCTTCACCTTCATACGCAGTAAAGAAATGAACAACAGGGCAAACGCGATCACCTAACTGATGCAATACGGAGCCCAATAAGCGGGAAATTTCCTGCGCAGGATATTCCGACTTGAGATCAGCGGATACGGATACCGGCTTAATGGCGCTAAATCTGGTAGCAAGCGCCTGTGCGCCAAGCGTCTCAAGCTGAGATTGATTACGCGAAACTTCAGGGATCATGATTAAACGTCTCCTCGGCTAAAAGTAGCCAGGACCGGCACACCCAGCCTACGGCTTAACTGTTCCGGGGTACGGAAACGGTCATCCAGCAGCTCAAACAGGACGGCAACTGCCAATCCAGCGAGACCACCCGTTAGAATAAACGCAACCAGCAACAAAGTACGGTGACGCCCCGCAGGCTGAGACGGAACATCAGGTGCATCAATAACAGAGATACGCGTAATACTCTGCTGATTGAGAATATCATTGGCGCGCGCCTCTTCGCCGCGCTGCTGATAATATTTATAATTATCCTGAGCAATGCGCACATTATTATCCAGCTCATTATAAGCTGGACGCTTTGCTTCAAGATACGCCAAGCGCTCATCAATAGTCTGTAATTTTGCTGCCAACGCAGAACCAGCTGCAGGATCCTGCACAGCATTAAGATCATTCTGGCGCGCCAACACTTGAGCGCGCGCAGCCTCTATACTTTCACGCATACGCACCATCACGGGACTGTTCGGGCGATAGGTTGAGCGCATCTCAACTTCTTTTGCTTCCAGCTGCGCCAGATTTTCTTGCGCCTGCGTCACCGCCTGAAAAGCGATGCTCGACAATTCAGTCTTTTGACGCATGAGCTGCTCAATCTCAACATCGATATCAGAAACAACAGATTCCTGCTTAAAGTCCTGCAGTTTCTTCTGCGCATCTTCCAGTTTCTGAGCAGCCTCAGCAATTTGCTGCTGCAGGAAGCCTGTTTGCGGCTTATTGTAAATGTCGGCCTGACGCTGAATGTATTTTTCAACCAGAGTTTGCGCCACGAGCGCAGCCATCTGAGGATCTGGATTGCGAATGGTGATATCAATCACATTGTTGCGGCCACCTGTACTCGCAACCAAGCCACCGCGCTGCAAATTAGCAATTGCAAGATTCTCTGGCGTATCCTGAGAAGAAGCAGAAATACCGGGATACATACGCTCTGCCCCGACCTGCATCACAACATCTCTCAACAGATCATTAGAGTATATGATACTGATATTAGACTGGAGGATTTCAGCGCGATCGTTGGAATAACCTTCGCCACCGGCATTACCCGTGACGCTCAAATTAGGACGTGCATCCTGACCAAACTTAACGAGCATGCTAGCGCTGGATTCATACACCTTAGGCATGGAGAGCAAATAAAAAAGCCCCAGCCCAACGACAGCAGTGCCGACCAAAATGATCTTGCGCTGCTGACGAAAAAGACCCGTTAAAAGTCCACGTGTACTGTACTCAAGCTCCATGGCTCAATTCCAATCTTCAAAAATTATAACCACTAAAAATCAGTCTGTGCTTAGTTTAAGCTGTAAGACAGACCAAAAGTCGGCGGCAGGAACTGCTGAATATACTGGTTAAAGCCCTTGTTCAGCTCAGCTACGCCAGTACGCGGAACATAGACCACGTCATATGCAGCAAGACGAACATCAGCAGCGGGATTAACGCCAGACATGGCCTCATCGGCATTTGCCCGCAACGCTTGCGGCTGATCCGCAGCGCCGCGACGTAAAATGGTTACATGAGCTGTATCAGCTGTCAGCTTAACTCCACCGGCACGCGCCAGTGCCTGCATCAAAGTGAGATTGGGACCAACCGAGACAAATTCACCCGGTGAATTAACCTCCCCCA
>Ga0255168_1000346_pt1 | contig 16544 bp, 10 predicted proteins | sample Atl_Miss_RepB_8d_FD_183629 | JGI IMG/M metagenome (GOLD analysis project Ga0255168, IMG submission 183629) | Freshwater microbial communities from Altamaha River, Georgia, United States - Atl_Miss_RepB_8d | ecosystem: Environmental > Aquatic > Freshwater > River | place: USA: Georgia | collected... | reverse complement strand
AAGACCTTTCCGCTGGCCAAGGGTATAAAAAGCTAATCCCTGATGCTCTCCGAGGCAGCGGCCCGATGGCTCTTTGATCGGACCCGGCCTGCTTGGCAAGTAGCGTTGCAAAAAAGCACGAAAAGGCCGCTCACCAATAAAGCAAATCCCAGTGGAGTCTTTCTTGGCTGCATTAGGCAGGCCAAGCGCCTGCGCAGCCACACGCACTTGGGTCTTGTGCACACCGCCAAGCGGAAACAGGCTTCGTGATAATTGAGCCTGATTGAGGCGATGCAAGAAATAGCTTTGGTCCTTGTTTGGGTCAACCCCTTTGAGCAAGCGGTATACCGGGGTCTTGGCAGGCGGTCCACGATCGCTGCAATCGGCATGGTCGTGGAGCCGATCTATCCTCGCGTAGTGACCAGTCGCAATCCATTGGGCGCCGAATTGCATCGCATGGTCTAAGAAAGCTTTAAATTTGATTTCTGCATTACAAAGCACATCGGGGTTGGGCGTTCGACCGGCCTGATACTCGCGCAAAAACTCAGCAAAAACCCGCTCTTTATAATCGGCAGCAAAATTTACCGCTTCAATGTCAATGCCCAAGACATCGGCCACGCTTGCTGCATCAAGCCAGTCCTGCCTCGTCGAGCAATAGGCATCATCGTCATCGTCTTCCCAGTTCTTCATAAAAAGACCGATGACTTGATGGCCCATGGCCTTTAAGACCCAAGCCGCCAGTGCCGAATCCACGCCACCCGACAAACCAACCACAATCGTCGACGGAGGCATGCTGGGCATATGGCATGCCGCATCGCGAAGAAAGCCGTCAAGGGTTTTTGAGTTGATCACCATTGCGCATCGACCCATTCGATCCAGTGACGCACGGGTAGTTCGGTACCGCCTTGCAAATGGCTAATACAACCGATATTGGCCGACAAGATGCTATCTGGCGATGCAGCCTGCAAGTGCTGCAGCTTGCGCTCTCGTAAGGCAAGCGATAAGTCGGCCTGGGTGATCGAGTAAGTCCCTGCCGACCCGCAACAAAGATGGGCGTCTTGAACTGGCAAAAGACTCGCGCCAAAGGCTTGCAGCAAGGATTCAACCTGACCGCGAATTTGCTGACCGTGTTGCAAGGTGCATGGCGGATGGAAAACAATACTTTGCTGTACTTTGACCCAATTCGTCTGACGGTTCACATAGGCCAACAACTCGCTGGGTAACCATTCAGAAATATCACGTGTCTTTTCGCTCAGCATACGAGCTCGTTCGGCGTAAGCTGGATCATTGCGCAGCAAATGCCCATAGTCTTTCACCATCACGCTGCAACCCGAGGCGTTGATCAACAACACCTCCGATCGTTCGAGCTGTGGCCACCATGCGTCAATATTGCGTCGCGCTTGGGCTAAAGCGCCCGATTCATCGCTCAGGTGATGACGAATCGCACCACAACAACCCGAGCCCTGGCTCGTTTCGGCCCGAATGCCCAAGCGATGCAGCACGCGGATGGTGGCTGCATCAATGCTTGGCATCATCGCAGGCTGAACACAGCCGACGAGCATGAAGACCTGTCTGCGATGTTCAGCAAGTTGGAGAGGCGTGGGCAGCAAGCCAGCTGCACGTTTCACCGGCACTTTTGCGCGCAAAAAAGGGGGCAGGATCGAGCGCAGACTCTGGCCAAGCTTCATCGCTGGGTTGAAAAGCCAGGACCGGGTCAGCGTTTCGCGCAAGAGCCCTCGCAGCAGCCTTTGGGAGAGCGGCCGGCTGACTTGTTGCTCGACGACTTTTCGTCCCACATCGAGCAATTGGCCATAGGCAACGCCCGAGGGGCACGTGGTTTCGCAGTTTCGGCAGGTCAGGCAGCGATCCAAATGGGTTTGGGTGGCACGGCTTGCGGTTTCACCTTCAAGCACCTGCTTGATGAGGTAAATCCGACCGCGGGGACCATCAAGCTCATCGCCTAAGAGCTGATAAGTCGGGCAGGTTGCCGTGCAAAACCCGCAGTGAACGCATCGCCGCAGAATCGATTCTGCAAGATCACCATCGGGTGTTGACTTCATCCAGCTTGCGAGATGGGTTTCCATAACAACCTTGAGGATTTACGCAAATGAAGCGTTGACATCGAGCGAGGGCATGAGTCGGCCAGGATTGAAAATGCCCAGCGGGTCGAACTCACGCTTGATCCGGCGCTGGAGCGCGAGCATCGCCGGCGCAAGCGGGCTAAACACAGGGTGGCGCTTATCAAGGCTTCGGAACAAACTCGCGTGACCGCCCAAAGCCCGGGCCTGCTCCCTAATCGAGGCGTCATCGTTGGAGCAAAGCACCCACCGCAGTGCACCGCCCCACTCAATCACCGTATCGCCCCAAGAAGGCTGATGCGCACTGGCCGAAGGCAGGCTCACTCGCCATAAGGCCTTCGACGACTGACGCACCGCACCAAAAAACGCAAGCCGTTGCTCTTTTAAGTCGTCCCAAAACTGCCTCGCCTGATCGGCTGACAGGAATTTGGCCTGATAGTCCTTTTGCCAGCGGGTTGCTGCCTGCGAGACCGCCGCTTGAGCACCCTCAAGCCTAAGAATCAAATGCCCGTCCACCCAGGCGCTCGCGCTTAAGGGCCAGGGCTCGGCCGCCCAGCGATTCAAATGCTCAATAGCGGCTGACGCGTCCATGGCAAGCCATAGCGTTTCGCTCGCCGCGGGCATGGGCCAGACCTTGAGCGAGACCTCAGCAATCACACCGAGCGTTCCAAGCGCACCCACATGCAATCGCGAGAGATCGTAGCCAGCCACATTCTTCATGACCTCGCCACCAAATCGCAACACCTCCGCGTTGGTGTCGATAAGGCTCATGCCGAGTACAAAGTCGCGCACCGCGCCACTTGTTGCCCTGCGCGGCCCTGAAAGACCGGCAGCAACCATGCCACCGACCGTGGCCTGGGGACCAAAATGAGGCGGCTCGAAGGCAAGCATTTGGCGATGTTCGGCCAGGCTTTGTTCAATCAAGCTGAGCGCTGTGCCGGCTTTTGCGGTGATAACAAGTTCGGTTGGCTCGTAACTGACAATACCCTGATGAACGCTTACATCAAGCGCTTCACCGCGGGCTGCTTCACCATAAAAATCTTTACTGCCAGAGCCTCGCAAGCGAAGCGGAATTTGATGCTGGGCCGCATCGAGTATGCGTTGCTGTAACCAAGCCAGACTCTCCACTAGCAACCGTCCCTTCGAAAGCACTGGTTTCGAGCGTACTGGTCTGCGCCAGATAGCGCCAATGCGAGGTACAAAAACATCGTGACGATTAAAACCGCTCTAAATTTGGATGCGAAATCGCACCACGATGAACATGCATCTTGCCGTATTCAGCGCACCGCGCAAGTGTTGGGATTGCTTTACCAGGGTTTAGAAGGCCAAGTGCGTCAAAAGCGCGCTTGAAGGCAAAGAATGCTGCGCGTTCACTGGGGGAGAATTGCACGCACATGGAGTTGATTTTTTCAATACCAACACCGTGTTCGCCAGTGACCGTTCCGCCATAATCAACACAACGCTCTAAAATGTCCGCGCCAAATAGCTCGGCCCTATGCCATTGATCAGGATCGTTAGCATCAAAAAGAATTAAGGGATGCAAATTGCCATCGCCCGCATGAAACACATTCATGCAGCGAAGCGCATACTTTTTTTCCATAGCCGCGATGTCGCGCAACATATTGCCAAGGTGCTTGCGCGGTATGGTCCCGTCCATACAGTAATAGTCAGGCGAAATCCGTCCTGCTGCTGGAAATGCATTTTTGCGACCTGACCAAAAGCGAAGTCGCTCGCTTTCGGAGGCAGAAACCTTCATCGCGGTAGCACCTGCTTTCTCTAAGACCGCCTCAATACGAGCAATCTCTTCGGCAACCTCCTCGGGCGTCCCATCAGACTCTGCGAGAAGAATCGCTTGCGCCTTTAAATCGTAACCTGCTTGCACGAAGGGTTCGACCGCCTCAGCGGTCTTTTGATCCATCATTTCCAAACCGGCCGGAATAATGCCTTCGGCAATGATCATGGCCACCGCCTCGCCAGCCTTGATCACATCGTCGAAAGAAGCCATGACCACCCGAGCAAGCTGCGGCTTGGGAATCAAGCGCACAGTGACTTCGGTGACAACCGCAAGCATCCCTTCAGAACCAATCAAGGCAGCAAGCACATCAAGTCCCGGGCTATCGAGCGCCTCAGATCCAAACTCAAGCACCTCACCTTCGATGCTAATAGCCCTAACCCTCATAACGTTATGAACAGTCAGACCATATTTGAGGCAGTGCACGCCACCCGAATTTTCAGCGACATTGCCGCCGATCGTGCAAGCGATTTGTGAGGAGGGGTCGGGTGCATAATAAAGACCAAATGGCGCTGCGGCCTCTGAAATGGCGAGATTGCGTACACCTGGTTGCACACGAGCAAGGCGTGCATGCGGATCAATATGAAGGATCTTATTTAGTCGTGCTAATGACAGCACAACCCCAGAGGCGTGCGGCATGGCGCCACCCGATAATCCGGTGCCTGCTCCGCGAGCGACCACAGGCACCTCAAGCCGATGGCAGCAGCGAAGCACCTCGATCACCTGGGCCTCATTGAGTGGCATAACAACCACCATCGGTAGCTGCCTAAAGGCAGACAATCCATCGCATTCGTAGGGTCGCAAATCCTCATCACGCCAAAGCACCGCACCCTCGGGAAGCAATCGCGCAAGTTCTCGCGCCACCTGCGCCTTACGCGCAGGGCTAGGCGGTTTGGCAATATCGCTTTGCAAAGGCTCCAAAGGCGCTTCGACCCTTGCCAAACCCGTCTTGGTCGTAAGGTTTAAGCCGGCCCGAGCATGGTCGTGCTCGGCTTTTTCATCAAGCGCATTTGCCATCAAAACTCGCGATTCACAACGCTCTATGGATTATTGCAATCTGAAAATTTTGCCAGGGTTGAGAATATTCGAAGGATCCATAGCTCGCTTAATCGAACGCATGATTTCCATCGCATCGTCACCCGCCTCGTGCTCGAGATAATCGATTTTGTGCAGACCGATACCATGCTCTCCAGTACAAGTACCTTCCATCGACTGCGCAAGCTTGACGATCTCATCGTTTAAACGTTCTGACTCTTCAATTTCCCGAGGGTTATTGGGATCGATCAAGATGGCGCAATGGAAATTACCGTCACCAACATGTCCCAAAATACCTACTGGCATCGACGAACGATCAAGGATGGCGCGAGCGCCGGTAATCGAATCGGCAAGCTTTGAAATCGGTACGCAGGTATCGGTCGACAAACCCTTGCTACCTGGGCGCGATTGCAACAAAGCGAAATAGGCATTATGCCTAGCGTTCCACAAACGCGAACGATCCTCAGGACGTGTGGCCCATTCAAAATCCTCGCCACCAAATTCCCTGGCGAGCTGCTGAACCGCTTCGGCCTGCTCCTTCACCGAGGCATCGGTGCCATGAAACTCAAAAAACAAGGTGTGGGCTTCGCGAAGCGTGGTGTGCGAGTGCGCGTTAATCGCCTTGATCGTGTAGGGGCAGAGGTATTCGCTGCGAGCAATGGGTACGCCCATCTGAATCGTCTGAATCACGGTATTGACCGCCGCATCGAGCGATGGAAAATTCACAACCGCTGCGCTCATGGCCTCAGGAACGGGATAAAGCTTGACCGTTACTTCGGTAATCACGCCAAGCGTGCCCTCTGAGCCGACAAACAAGCGCGTTAGGTCATAGCCCGCAGACGATTTCTTTGCGCGATTAAAGGGCTTGATCACTTTGCCCTCGGCTGTCACGACACTAAGTCCTAGAACGTTTTCACGCATCGTGCCATAGCGTACCGCGTTTGTTCCCGAAGCACGGGTTGCCGCCATACCGCCAAGCGAAGCGTCGGCACCCGGATCGATCGGAAAAAACAAGCCAGTTGACTTAAGCGCTTCATTTAACTGCTTGCGAGTTACCCCAGCCTGAACCGTCGCGGTCAAATCCTCAGCGTGAATCGCGACGATTTGATTCATGCCCGAAAGATCCAAACTCACGCCGCCCTGAACAGCGAGCAAATGCCCCTCGAGCGAGGACCCGGCACCAAAGGGAATAAGAGGCGTTTGATATTTGGCGCAGAGCTTTACGACTTCGACGACTTCATCGGTACTCTGAGCAAAAACCACGGCATCAGGCGGTGTTGTTGGAAACGGTGATTCGTCCTTGCCGTGGTGATCTCGTACCGATTGCGCTGTTGAAAACCGTTCTGCAAACAATTGTTTTAAAGCCTCGCTGAGCGCTTGAGGCAGTGGGCGCCTGATCGCATCGAGCACGGCATAAGGCGAATTCATGGGCAGTCTCCTCCACAATGAGACACGAAGTATCCCACGCCCGATGGCGAATACCAATGATGACGTCGAAGTGGAAAGGGCACAAAACGTTCGAATCGGGCTAGCGCTTAAACTGTTGGCCGCTTTTAACGAATTCGCAAGCTCGGGCGATCAAGGATCTGGGCTGCCACTTGACACGAACGACATGGCGAAGGAAGGACGAGGCTTATGGGTCAGCGACTGACGGCAATTGCAACGCGTACAGGCGACGATGGCAGCACGGGATTAGGTGACGGCAGCCGCACCTCTAAAGACAGTCTCAGGGTGCACGCCATGGGCGAAGTCGACGAGTTGAATTCCCAACTCGGCGTGCTGCGCGCACAATTTAGTCCATCGCTAAAAAGCGCTGAACCCGATGCGCTCAAAGAAATCGACAACCTGCTTCATGAAATCCAGCATGACTTATTCGACTTAGGCGGCGAGCTCTGCATTCCTGGCTACGAACAATTACAGGCCCACCAAGTGCTACGACTCGATGAAGCGCTCGCCTTGCACAATGCAAGCCTGCCAAGGCTTGCCGAATTCATCTTGCCAGGAGGCTCATCTCATGCTGCCCAAGCCCATGTCTGCCGCGCCGTCTGCCGGCGCGCTGAAAGGGCAGTGGTTGCGCTTGCAGCGGCAGAACCCGTCCGCCCGCTCGCGCAGCAATACCTCAACAGGCTCTCCGACCTCTTATTTGTGCTTGCCCGTGTGCTCAATCGACAGGCCGGCGGGCTCGATGTTTTGTGGGACAGAAAACGCTAAGCAGTCTCAAGTACAAGACGCCGTGCCTTGACCGCATCGGCGAGCTCTTGCAGCATTTGCGCGGAATCATCCCAACCAATACAGCCATCGGTGATGCTTTGTCCGTAGGTTAAGGGCTTGCCGGGGACAAGATCTTGACGACCTGCATGCAAATGACTCTCGATCATCACGCCCATGATGCGTGCATCACCTTCGGCGATTTGTGCGGCAATGTTTCTTAGCACTGGGATCTGGTTTTCGGGCTTCTTTTGGCTGTTACCGTGGCTTGCGTCAATCATCAAGCGACAGGCGAGCGCCGCGTTGGCAGCCTCTTTGCAGGCAGCGTCGACCGAAGCAGCATCATAGTTCGGCGTTTTGCCACCACGCAAAATGACATGGCAGTCCTCATTACCGTTGGTCGATACGATGGCCGAGTGCCCGCCTTTAGTCACTGACAAAAAGTGGTGCGGGTGTGATGCTGCTTTCACCGCATCGAATGCGATCCGCAAATTGCCATCGGTGCCATTCTTGAAGCCGACCGGACAGCTCAGCCCCGAAGCCAACTCACGATGCGACTGGCTCTCGGTTGTTCTAGCGCCAATCGCACCCCATGCAACCAGATCAGCAATGTATTGCGGCGAAATCATGTCGAGAAACTCCGTACCTGCCGGCATGCCGATTTCGGTGATGTTGAGTAACAACTCGCGAGCGAGCCGAAGACCCTTATTAATTTGAAAGCTGCCGTCCAAATCGGGATCGTTGATCAAGCCCTTCCAGCCAATGGTCGTGCGCGGCTTTTCAAAGTAAACCCGCATGACAATTTCCAAGTCCTGGGCATAACGCTCACGTAGGCCCATCAGCTGCTTGGCATATTGCATCGCAGCCTTCGTGTCGTGAATCGAACAAGGGCCGATGATCACCAGCAGTCGATCGTCCATGTCATGGAGGATGCGGTGAATCGCCTGACGCGACTCATAAGTCACCTGGGCGGCACGCTCACTGCATACAAACTCGCGCAATACATGCGAGGGCGGCGTCAATTCCTTAATTTCTCGAATACGGACATCGTCGGTGATGGGTTGCATGGCTCGCTCCAAATCAAAAAAAAACCGCCGGGGTTCCGGCGGTTTGTTCGAGTCTTCGGTTGACTTGAGGGTGTCAGGTCCTGTGACTCGTTCCGCCGGTTGCGGAAAAGCCCCAAAAGTAAAACCCTGCAAAAAAATATGTTGTTGTCATGAAGACCTCGTGCATTAACCGCTGACTATGCCACAAAAGCCCGTCGTCAAGAAATCGAGCTGGCGACTAAGCCGTACCGCCAACGGTAAGTCCCTCAATACGTAGCGTCGGCTGCCCCACACCAACCGGCACGCTTTGCCCATCCTTACCGCAAGTTCCTACACCAGGATCGAGCTTCATGTCGTTACCGATCATGGTCACTCGGGTGAGCGCTTCAGGCCCGTTACCAATTAAGGTGGCACCTTTGACTGGATAGCGCTTTTTACCCTTTTCAACCCACCACGCCTCGCTCGCCCCGAACACAAACTTGCCGTTGGTGATGTCCACTTGGCCGCCACCAAAATTGACCGCATAAATACCGCGATCGATCGATGCGATGATCTCCTCGGGATCCTTATCGCCATTGAGCATGATGGTATTGGTCATCCTAGGCATCGGGAGATGGGCGAAGGATTCGCGACGCCCATTGCCGGTCGGCGCCACCTTCATCAGCCGCGCATTAAGCCGGTCTTGCAAATAGCCCTTTAAGATGCCGTCCTCAATCAACACCGTCCGACGGGTTTGTTCGCCCTCGTCGTCGATATTGAGCGAGCCGCGCCTGTCGGCAATCGTGCCGTCATCAACGACGGTCACGCCTTTGGCTGCAACTCGCTCACCGATCCGACCCGAAAACACCGATGAGCCCTTACGATTGAAGTCACCCTCAAGACCATGCCCCACCGCCTCATGAAGCAAGATCCCAGGCCAGCCTGAGCCAAGCACAACCGTCATCTGCCCTGCAGGCGCTGGCCTTGCCTCAAGGTTGAGTAGGGCTTGATCGACGGCTTTGTCGACATGCGCATAGGCTTGCGCTTCGGTGAAATAATCCAAATTAAAGCGTCCGCCCCCGCCGCTATAACCCTGCTCACGACGCCCCTTTTGCTCGACGATGACGCTGACCGACAAGCGAATGAGTGGTCGAACATCAGCCGCCATGGTGCCATCGAGCCGGGCCACCATCATCACATCCCACTCGGCTGCGAGCGAAGCCATCACCTGACGAATACGGGTGTCGCGACCGCGAGCATAGGCTTCGATCTTGTGTAAAAGCGCAACCTTGTCATCGGCCGACATCGCGGCAATCGGATCGGCAAAGCCGTAATGCTGCGCGATCTTAGCGCGCTTCATTTTCGGCCTGAGCTTTGCTTGTCCGCCACCCTGACGGGCAATGCTGCGCGTGGCACGGGCTGCATCCATCAAAATTGATTCGCTAATCCCATCCGAGTAAGAAAATGCACTCTTCTCACCCTGGACTGCCCTAACGCCAAGGCCTTGATCGATTGAGAAACTTCCAGATTTAACAATACCCTCGTCGAGGCTCCAGGCCTCGCTGCGGGTGTACTGAAAATAAAGATCCGCATCGTCAACGCGATGCTCTGCCATGCAGCCGAGCGCTCGTGCAAGGTCGGACTGCTTCAAGCCTGCAGGCTCAAGCAAAGCGCTTTGCGCAACCGCAAGCCTTTGCACCATGGGATCTACAACATTCATAATATTTGCCTCGTTGATTTCACCGCCCCAAAAGTCCAACACGGGGGATTTTGGGTTTTGGCATCGATTAAAGCACGCGATGTCCTAAGGCAGGTAGCATACCTCTGACCTGCTTGATGCGCTCGCGTTGCAGGCTTGCATAGACCACCGCCTCGCCCTGGGAGGCCTGAGCAATCACTTCACCCCAGGGGTCGACCACCATACTTTGACCCCAGGTACGTCGCCCGTTTGGATGCTCACCGCCCTGAGCTGCTGCGAGCACATAACACTGGTTTTCAATGGCGCGTGCCCGCAGCAAAATCTCCCAATGGGCTTGGCCCGTCGTGTAGGTGAATGCCGAAGGGACAAGCAGCGCATCCGCAGGTGCAAGCCGCCGATAAAGCTCGGGAAAACGTAAGTCATAGCAAATGCTCATGCCGATACGCCAATGGCCAATGTCGCAAAGCACTGGACTTGATCCCGGCTCGATGGTGTCGGATTCGTTAAAGCGCTCGCTACCCTTTTGAAAGCCGAACAAATGGATTTTGTCGTATCGCGCCCTGACTTTGCCTTGAGGATCAATCATCAGCTGACTGTTGCGAACACGCCTCGGGTCACGGCATTGCAAAGGAATCGTTCCAGCAGCAAGCCAGATCTTGTAGCGCGTCGCTACGTCGGCAAGAAATTGCTGTATGGGTCCTTCACCCCAGGGTTCACGCAAGGAGACTTTGTCGGTATCGCGACGTCCGAGAAGGCAAAAATATTCCGGAAGGCTAACGAGTTCTGCACCAAGCGCTACAGCTTGCTTGATCAAGGCTTCGGCCCGTACAAGGTTGAGCTCGAGATCAGGCGCAGAAACCATCTGGATCAATGCGACATCAATCCGATCGTCTGCAGGGACCTCTTCTGCGGCTTTCAATTGCGTAGCGGCAACAGACCCGGTATCGCTCGAGAAGGCGTCGGTTGAGGGTTGATTCATCCTGGCTTATCCTTTTGCGGGGGCTTGGTGGTTGATGGGGATTGCCGCAGTAAATCGATAAGGCCTTCACGGCCCAATTCGATCACCTGCGGTTCGTCCCATGATCCTGAGATTGCGTATCGGTAGGTCAGCAAACGCTTAAGTGGCTCAGCCAAAGCATACTGCGCTACGAGCGATCCCAAGCCAACAAAGGGGTTGATAAGCGCACCATAAGCCACGGCAGCCATGCCTGCATCGAGGTTGGGAACCACTTGGGCTTCCATGATCTGCGTTTCGCTGCTCAGATCAATACTTCCCCGCAACCCCACCACGGCTTGGAGCCCTAACATCGAAAAATCATCGGTGTAGACGATACCCTGTCTAATCGCTGCGGTGGCCCTTAAGCCGTCAAAACTATAGCCACTTGAAAATATGTCTGAGAAGTCGAGGCTAAGCCTTCGGGGTAGCGACTGAAGATTAAACACGCTGAGCAGCTTAGCAACGCCAGGCTCTGTGCGCAAAAACCTCCCCCGCCCCAGGGCAAGCTCCAGGCGGCCTTCCAAACTTGGCACATGGGGATCCCAGGGGAGCCCTCGCCAAGCCAAACGCCCGGCTAGGCGTCCCTCGCCCCCACGAAAGCTGTCGGGAAAACCGAGTTTTGTGAGCGCCTGCCCGGCGTTGTCGATTTTCAGATCGATCTCAAGTTGCATCGCATTGGCCTTCCAATCGCCGCTGGCGAGCAGGCGAGCGCCCTGCACTTGCAACTGCATGTCATCAAGGCTCCAAAACCAGGCCCCCTCACGGCGTCGGCTGCTCGCCTTGATCGCGCTTGCCCCCAAATCTCGCTCGCCAATGCGAAGGCTGTCAATCTGGATATCCATGGCAGGCAAGCGTTGCGGGGCAAGATCAAGCTTGCGAATCCGCTGGGCTAATTCCGGCTCCTGCTGGGGCCAGTGAACGCGACGAAATCGTCCGAGCAGCTCGCCTGGGTCGTCTTGGGAATCGACCCGCCAGGACGCAAAGCCTGCCAATTCGCGCGACTCGACATTCAAGCGCCAATGGCCTCGATCAAAACTCGCCCCGAGCACCGCATCGCTTAGTTCCCGATGGCCATAGCGCAAATGTTTGGCCGAGATGGCGAGCCGCTCAGGCACTAAAGTGCCAGACGTAGGTTGGCCATCGCCTTGCATCAGCGTCAGCCAGGGATCGACTTCTAAGTGCCCTACATTCGCACTAATCGCTAGTCCACGTGAAGGTAAAAGCGCGTCGCTATTGATGGCGATGACGCCTGAGGCAACTCGCATCGGGTCTTGAGGCTTTACCCGCTCACGCCCGAGCCACACCTCAGCGTCTTCGCGCAAACGGATCCGTATTTGATCGTCACGGCGTATACCTTGGAGCGCGATATCACCACCGAAACGTTGCCCTGGCACCATCTCGACTCTTATCGGCCAGGCTTCTTTTGCCGATTTGGCAAGCGGCGATGGAAGTCGGCTCTGCAAACCGAGCCCATCGGACTCAAGCCGCAAGTCCATACCCTGCCCTTCCAAACTAATGGCGGCCTGGTAGTCGAGATAACCCTCCAAGCCCTTCATCACCGCATGATCCACAAGGCTTTGTAATCCCTGAGCACTCGCCCTGCCCTTGGCTTGCAAACGTAAAACCGCTTGATCATCAGTCTTGCCATCGATCGCGACCGATCCACCCAGAAATTGGGCCTGCGCCGCATTCACAAAGAGCGCATTTTCCGTAAAGCCGAAGGCTCCGCGCACTTGGGACATGGCGGGAAATTGCGGCGCGAATTGCAATTGATTGCCCTGGAGCTGAACGGTACCTCGCACCTGACTTCGATCCAAATTTTCGAGCGGTAAAATCAAGCTGAGGTCAAGGCTTGCCTGTCCTTGTGCTTGCATCTCTTGCGAAAACTGATTGATCTTGGCTGCAATCGGGCTCGCGTTGACAAATCGAATCATGTCGTTCGCCTCACCCTTGGCGCTTCCAGAAATGCGCAAGACAGGGGTATCGAGTTCGGCAATCGTCGCGCGCGTATCGGTGAGCGCCAAGCCCATCACCTTGCCCGATCGCATATCAATTTGCATCGTGGACGCTTCAAATCGCAGGCGCCCGACGACTTCATCGATGGCAGGCCAGGACCTTGCATAGTCGAGCCTACTCCCAGCCAGTTCACCCTCGACCAGGAACTGACCCGTCCCAGGCTTGCTAAAGGGAAAGTCTTCAATATCGCCACGCAACAAAAAATTAGCCCGCGACACCTTGCCGCCTTGCACCGAAGCCTGCAACCAGCGCCTCAACTCCTGGCTAACCACCAAGGGCAAATAGCGCACCACCCTCTCGGCGCGAACATCGCTCAGTTGCCCCTGGAGATCGAAGAGACCGGCACCTCTACCACCGCTTTGGTAATGACCTTTAACAAAGGCTTTCCCATCGCTATTGGCAAACTCGAGTTCATCGACATCAATACGGACATCGTTGGGTCGTTCACCATAACGCCAGCGAACCTTGGCGCGGGCCGACTGAACCGCGAAATCCGGTTCTTCAAACAAGCCCGGGAATCGCAGCGACGCTGACTCGCCCGCTAATTTCATCGTGCCGCCGGTCTCATCGATTTGAACTTCACCCGATAGCCCCTCAAAGGAAGGCCAGCGACTGCCAAGTGATTCACGGGGACGTACGTCAACAGCGAGACGGTCGACAGCCAGACTTGCGCCATAACTTGACTGAGCACCTAAACCGAGCGCAACGCTGTCTTCGAATTGCACCGCGAGGCGCTTGACCTGACCCTGGGCACGGAGCGACTCGAGCGATTTCTTCAAATCAGCGGGCAGAGGCAAACGTCGAACCAGAGCAAGTGCCTGGGCTACCTCGAAAGGTTCGAGCGCCAGTCTTCCCTCAAGCAAGCTGCCATCTGCAGCAATAACCAGGCGCTGTGAAGCCGGCGTACCGCTCAGCTGGGTACCAAGTCCATCGTCGACCGACCACTCAGCCAATGTCAACGCCACAGCCTTGAGCGCTTGGGCGTCTGGCAGGTAGCGCGGCATTGCCGTAAACGCCGTTTGCAAGCGCGCCAGCTGCAAGGTCCCAGTCGGTGTTTTGAGCGCTAAATCCTGCCCGGCGATACGCGCTTGCAGCTTGCGAACTCGGGCCAATGAGAAATCGGTCCAAGTAGCGACTTGAAGATTGCCAGCCAAGGGTAATAAGCTCGGGAGCCAATGCGGATCGATCCAATGGCTGAGCTCGACGAGATCGAGTTTTTGAGCACCGAAAAACAAACTCCCCTGCCAGGCTTGCCAATGTTGTGGATCTTTGAGCAAGCCATGATGAAAGTGCGCCACCCAACTCGCATCGTGAAGTGCCCCCCCCACGCGTTTTGCATCGATCCGCCAGCGATGTTCGCGCAATTGGTTAACAGCCTCGAGTTGGATACCCTCGACGAGCACTTCAGAGCCCAGCACATCGTCGCGCCACCGCAAGGCCATGTTGTTGACCTCAAGCCGCGATTGGCTTAGTAACCACTGCATCCAACGATCATCATGAGGTTTATCGAGCGCGATATCCCAAGCCGCGATTTGCAAGGTGTGCGGATTGATACGTTTGGCTGCCATCGCAACATCGTGCAAGCGCAACCGATTTAAATCGATCTCACCCCACAAGAGCGGCGTGATCGATAACTCGGCTTCCACGACGCCGATCTCAAGCAGGCTTTGCCCTTGATCATCGCGCATGCTCAAGCCCTCGATGCGCAATACCGGGCGACCAGCCACCATGTCGCCTCGCATTTGACGCAGCTCGATAGGCCTCGGCAAGTGCTCGCTCATTAATGCTATAACCCTTGGGCCAAGTTCGTTGAGTTGGGGCCAGACGTACCATCGCAAGCCCAAGTAGGCGGCCGCAACCAAAAGGCCCAACACAAGGCTCAGCCAGGCAAGGCAGCGCCATACGAGTGCCCAGCTCAGCGTCTTGATCAAGCTATCGCGCAACTTTTTGAAAGAATCCATGGCAAGCATTGCTTTTGTGGCGAAGCATAACTGCTGACTGGGTTAACCTCAGCACTATGACAAGCTCCTGGTATCGACGCAATGCCGAGGCAATGCCGAGCTGGCCCATCGCGCAAGGCGTAGCGCAGGCTTTGCTAGGCGAACTCGAGGCTTTACCGCTCAGCGCCAAGCGACTTAAAGAGGCGCTGCATCGACTTATCGATGCCTTGATCGCGAAGGAACTGAGCGAGCTCGAGCAGATGGCCTTAGCGTTGCGCTATCTGCGCTGTCTGACCGTGATGAGCCTGATTAGGCGCGACAGTTCAGGGCTTGCAAGCCTAGACGAAGTTACCCATAGCATGACCGACCTAGCCGAACTTGCCTGTACAAGTCTGCTGCCGCTTGCAGCTAGCGCGCTCGCAGCACGCTGGGGTAAGCCACTCGACGAGCAAGGACAGATCCAGGATTTGCATGTATTGGCCATGGGAAAAGCTGGTGGTCGAGAACTCAATGTTTCATCCGATCTGGACGTGGTGTTTGTCTGCCGCGGCCGTGGCGGCACAGCCCGCGACGATGGCAGTCACGGGAGCCGAGCAAGTGACGAATTTATGCATCAGCTTGCCCGTGAACTCACCGGATTGCTGACCGAGCGGACTGCAGCCGGTTTTATTTTCCGTGTCGATACCCGTCTGCGGCCTCATGGCGATTCAGGCCCACTCGTCGTGAATCTAAATATGCTTGAGCATTACTTTTTTGGTGAAGGCCGCGAATGGGAGCGTTTTGCCTGGTTGAAGGTGAGGCCGATTGCTCACTCGGGCCTCGGTAGCGCCGTAAAACGCGAGGACGATATTGAGCAGTTAATGTCGACTGTTCGACCCTTTGTGTTTCGGCGCTATTTGGACTTTCAGGCGATCGAAGCCTTAAGACAGTTGCATGCACTGATTCGCCAGGAAGTAGCGAAAGCCGACGCACGCAAGCGAGGCTGGGATGTCAAGCTCGGGCGGGGCGGCATCCGAGAGATCGAATTCATCGCGCAATTGTTCCAGATCGTGCGAGGTGGTCGCGATCCTGGGTTGCGTGCGCCACAAACCCTGGCGACTCTGGAGGGTTTGGGCGAACGCGGCATTTTAGACGCTGCACAAGCCAGACAGCTCGCAAGCGCTTATTGCTTTTTACGCCAGCTTGAACACGCCATCCAATACCGTGAAGACGAACAAACCCATCGTTTACCTGATGACGAAGCGATTCAGGCCGAGATCGCCCAACTGCTGCGATTGCCTCTGGTCGAGTTAATCGAAAAGGTTCAGCGAACACGCGATTTTGTATCGGGGGTCTTCGACAGTTTGCTCGCACAGGACAAGGCGCCCCAACAAGACGAACAGCAAAGCAGCAAGCTTCCCAGTGCGGTTGCAACGCGTTTTACCGCCCTGTCATCGAGCGGGCGATGGCAAGCCGCCCGCGATGAAACGCATAAACGCATTCATCGTTTGATGGATCGGGCGAGTCATGAACAAGCCTCCGAAGAGGCGCTGATTCGTTTTGTCGATTTTCTTGAATCAGTGCTTCGTAGGCCGGCTTATCTCGCTTTGCTCGATGAATACCCCGCAGCGCTCAAACCTGTCTTGCGGCTCCTTGGCAAGGCGCGTTGGGCAAGTCAGTATTTGCTGCGTCATCCGGTGGTTCTCGACGAATTGCTCGACGGACAAATATTTGAGCCGATGGACTATGAGCTTTGGGCCTGCCAGCAGCGCGAAGTCATGCAGACCTTGCAAATC
>Ga0255168_1000303_pt1 | contig 18002 bp, 16 predicted proteins | sample Atl_Miss_RepB_8d_FD_183629 | JGI IMG/M metagenome (GOLD analysis project Ga0255168, IMG submission 183629) | Freshwater microbial communities from Altamaha River, Georgia, United States - Atl_Miss_RepB_8d | ecosystem: Environmental > Aquatic > Freshwater > River | place: USA: Georgia | collected... | reverse complement strand
CCAATTATATCGGCCTGTCGGGGGATGACCGCCTGTTCCGCATGGACCGCTTTGACATGTCGGTGCGCTCCACGCTCTATGGTGATCTCAACCAGAAGCTGCATGACGATGCCGTTGCCATGCTCGACCCCAAAGTGGCCGCCGAGAAAGGCCTGATGGGTGAGTACCGCTTTAACGAGCAGAATGTAGGCCGCATTGTGCGCGGCGTTACCGCTATTGCCCAGACCGACGATGGCCGCTGGGTCACCCGCATCAGTACCGATACCTATCCCGGCGCGCTTGACCTTAACAAGGGCGGCAAGGTCAGCTTCGGCTCGATCGAAAAATGGGAAGAGGGGGCCGTACGTCTGGTGCTCACCCAGCGTCTGCATAGCCAGCTGACCGGCAAAACACCGGAGCAGCTCAAAGCCATCCCCATCCACCGTGATGATGCACTGACCAGCTGGGGCGTTAAATACATGCTCGACCCCGCCAAGGATCATTCGCTGGATGGCATGCTCACGGCTGTACGCTCGGAGATGGATTATTCCGGCACACCGCGCAGCTACTTTACCGGTGGCGGCAGATGGACTCCGCAGAACTTCAAGAATATCGGCGCCGGTAAAACCTATAACATGAACACCGCGCTGGCTGGCTCCATCAATGCCGCTTGGGCGCGCATTGCTTATGACAATGACATGTTCATTACCTGGAATGTACTGGGCACCCCGCAGGATATCTTTAATCCCAACAGTGCAGACCCCAAGGTGCAGGAGGCCCGCATCAATCTGATGAACCGCTTCACGCATGAGGAAGACGGCGTGCGCTTCATGGAGCGTGCCGACAAGCTGATGACCGGTATGGATGCAGGTGCCATGCTGCGTTATATGGCTGGCCGCACCAGCGGTTCGGCCACATCGCTCGGCGTTTTGCTCTACAGCATGAAGCCGGATGCCAGCTATGATGAGATGGTCGGTTATATTAAAGACAATTTCCAGCCCTCAGCCAAGGCCGCCACATTGCCGGATGACAAGAAGCTGGCCGAGATTCACGCCCTGAGCGCGCCCCGCCGCATGGTGGATATTGCCTCGGTTCTGATCGCCAATGGCGCGACAGCAGCCCAGCTGCAGGACCGCACAGAAGCAGGCACAGAGCAGCTTGTTAACTTGCTGCGTGAGACGCCGCCACCCACCAAGCCGGATGTGCGTTGGTTCAGCCGTACCGAGCAGCTGGCCGCGCTCTATGGCGTGCGTCATCCCGGCAGTGAGTTGCCCGCGATGCGTGACTTTATCCGCAGCCATACGGCCGATAAAAAGCAGCTGAATGGTGTCGACTTCAAGGCGCTGCACAAGCGCTATGAATCCGGCAAGTATGATCCCTACGCCCGTTTCTACCGGTTTGACCTCAACGACCGCGTGGGGCTGGCTTTTCCCAAAGGTACCAAGCGCCCGCAAAGTGCGTATGCCATGTTGCTGGTCAAACAGCGCCTGGCGCATCCGGGGATCAGCATTGATGAGGCCACAGCCGCCAGCTATGCCGATCATGTGGAGATGGATAAATGGCGCCGCCGCCCCAGTCAGGTGCGGGCACAAAACCGCGCCATTACCATTGCCCTGCAAAAGGCTGCTTCAATCGAAGTGCAAAACATCAAGCGCAGCTGGGGCTATCCCTATCAGCACAAAGCCTACTCGCTGGCCCGCGTGCTGGGCGTAGAAGGTAACAGTGCCGAAGGCGTAGCCAACTTCCTTGGCACCATGCTCAATGGAGGGCACCGCGTGTCGCTGGCCCGCTTTGACCAGCTGGAATTTGCGCCGCAGGCCAAAGACCCCAACAATCCGCATCCCACCACCATCGTTACCAATGGCCGTACCAATCCGCAGGTGGTTGACCCGTTGGTGGCCAAGCACACCCTGCTGCTGGGCCGCAACTCGGTAGAAGACCCCAACGGCACGTTCCGCCGCCTGTACGGTGTCTTTACCTATCCCGATGGCTCGCCGCTGGAAGTGGCCTGCAAGAGCGGCACCAATGGTGAGAGCAGCGACGCTAACGCCCGCCGTGCCAACAGCGCCGGTTATGTGCGTGGGGCCTTTGGTGCCTGCACGCTCGGGCCCAAGGTGGTGGTGGTCATGCAAAACCTGCTGTTTGATGCGGGCCCCAAGGACCGCTTCACCAGCTCGGTTGCGGCAGGCTATCTGCTGGCCGGGCGCGAAGCCATCCAGAAGCTGCTCGACCGCACATATTCCGGCCATGTGCCCGGCTCGCTCGCACCCAAGCCGGTCAAACCGGCGCTGCCGCCGTACCGCAATGGCAAGCCAGCGCAGCGGGCGGCTGACCTGTTCACGCTGCCGCCAGAATCTGCCGTACCGGCTTTTGTATTGCCGCAGGCCGACCTCAAGACCGGGCTAAACATCCTGGAATATGCGCCGCCGCGTCCGCAGACCTCGGTTTTACGCTGATATGAGCTGCGGTTGGCTCAATATAACGCGCTGAATTGATTATTCGGGCCTGTACCTCACGCAGTCATTCCCGCGCAGGCGGGAATCTATTTCAGCAACAGGCCGGGTTTATCCATGGATTCCCGCCTGCGCGGGAATGACCTGTTCTGTTGATTTGCTCTATTTTGATCCGTAAATCCCACTCTCAGCTACACATGACTGACAAAGATTAATACTCGCCGTTGACGAAGATTAATCCTGCCGTTGACGGCGGCGCAAATCAGCTCACAATGCGCGCATGAGCGACTCTGCCCTTCAATCGGCTCCCGACAGCCTTCCTCATCCGCTAGCCGCGCAGGCGGGCAGTGCTTTGGCTTTGCTGACCGCGCAGCAGGTGCGCGTGGTCGATGCCTTGGCCGCACATCAGGGGGAAGATGTATTCAAGCTCATGCAGCGGGCTGGTGAAGCGGTCGCTGCCGAGATCATGCGCCGCATCGCGCCGTGTCAGGTGGTGGTGCTGGTGGGCCCCGGCAATAATGGCGGCGATGGCTTAATAGCTGCTGCCAAACTCAAAGAAGCAGGCTGGAGCGTGACTGTAGCGCTGCTCAGCGAGGCCGATCAGCTTAAAGGTGCAGCCGCGCAGGCGCTAGCCACATGGGACGGGCCGACCGAGCCCATCACCCGTGATTGCTGCGATCAGGCCGCGCTGGTGGTGGATGCGGTTTTTGGCGTGGGCTGTGAGCGCGATATTCCCGCGCATCTGGCCTCACTTTATACCGCTTTATTTGACAAGCGCATTCCGGTTGTCGCGGTTGATATTCCCTCAGGCATTGCCAGCAATACCGGGCAGCTGCTCGGTGGCGCGCCCATGGCGTTCCTGACGGTGACCTTTGCCCGTAAAAAGCCGGGGCATTTGTTATTACCGGGCCGCATTCACGCGGGCGAAGTGGTGGTGGCGGATATCGGCATTGCGCCGGACATCTATTCCATCATCCAGCCTAACCTGTTTGAAAACGGGCCGGAGCTGTGGCTGCACGCGCTGCCCGAGCCGCAGCTGCACGATCATAAATATTCGCGCGGCGTCGCGCTGATTGCTGGCGGCGCCGAGATGACCGGGGCCGCCCGTCTGGCCGCGCGGGCTGCGCAGCGGGCAGGGGCGGGGATGGTGCAAGTCGCCGCGCCAGCTGAATCGGCTGATATTTATAGGATCGATCTTGAAAGCTGCATCGTCCACCAGTTGGCTGATGCTGACGCGTGGGGCCGTTTGCTCGCTACCAATACCTACAGTGCCATTTGCATCGGGCCGGGTCTGGGCCGCTCGGAAGACGTGCGGGCCGATGTCCTGCGCGCCTTGCGCACTGATATCCCCACCGTGCTGGATGCGGACGGCATCAGCAGTTTTGCCGGGCACCGCAGTGAGATTTTGGCCGAGCTGCGCCCGCATACCGTCATGACCCCGCATAATGGAGAGTATGACCGCCTGTTTGATACGCGTGGTGATGCGCTGCGCCGGGCCTGTCTGGCGGCGGTATCGAGTGGTTCTATCGTACTGCTCAAAGGTGCTACCACTGTCATCGCAGCGCCGGATGGCACCTGCATCCTCAACACCAACGCGCCGCCCACCTTGGCGACTGCTGGCGCGGGGGATGTGCTGGCCGGTCTCATTACCGGGCTAATGGCGCAGGGCATGCCGCCGCTCCTCGCTGCGGCGGCGGGCGCATGGATGCATGGCGCGGTCGCGTATGACTTTGGCCCCGGCCTCATCGCGGAAGATCTCATCAGCAATCTGCCATTACTGCTTAATTATCTGTATGACCTTAAAAACCAGCCGCCTGAAGCTGCCGGTCATCAAGCCCCGCCCGAGCCAGATGATAAGCCAGCCCTTGAGCGCGTCTGATCGCATCAACAGCGCCCTGCAAAACTGGCAAAAAACGCTCCCCGCCGGTGTGCAATTGGGCTTTAACGAGGCGGTTTTATCAGCCCAGCCGCGCTAATCCCCTGATAATCAACTAAAAATACCTGTTCGCAATGTGCGGGCGGCGTGCTAGAAACGCCCACCCGAAACGCGCGGGCGTGGCGGAATTGGTAGACGCGCTGGATTTAGGTTCCAGTGACGAAAGTCGTGTGGGTTCAAGTCCCTCCGCCCGCACCATATGATGATCTCTTTGGAGTTAATGATGAACGTCGCCGAGAAAAAAGTTGAAGGCCTGAAGCGCGAATTTGCCGTGACCATTCCGGCGAATGAAATTGCCAAGCAGGTTGAGCTCAAGCTGGTTGAAGTGAGCAAGACCGTGCGTCTGCCCGGTTTCCGTCCTGGCAAGGCCCCGGTTGACCTGATCCGTCAGCGCTATGGCGATTCCGTCAAGGGTGAAGTTCTCGAACAGGCCATCAACAACGCCACCCGCGACCTGATGACCGAGCGCAATCTGCGCCCCGCCATGCAGCCGCAGGTCAAGGTTGAAGCGTTTGAAGACGGCAAGGACCTGTCCTACACGCTCGACTTTGAAGTGCTGCCGGACGTGACCCCGGTTGACTTCAAGACCATCAGCGTTGAGCGTCTGGTGGTCGAGGCCAAGGCCGACGACGTCCAGAAGGCGATCGACGATCTGGCCAAGATGCGCAAGCCCCTCAAGAAGGTTGAAGCTGCGCGCGCCGCCAAGATGGGCGACACCCTCAAGATCGACTTTGACGGCAAGGTCAATGGCGAGCGCCGCGACGGCATGAAGGCAGAAGGCTTCATGCTTGAGCTGGGCAGCCACAGCTTCATCGACACCTTCGAAGACCAGCTGGTCGGCAAGAAGGTGGGCGACGAAACCGTTGTGAAGGTCACCTTCCCGGACAATTACCACGCTGCCGACCTGCAGGGCGTTGTGGCCGAGTTTGCCGTGACCGTGCATGAGCTGCATGAGCCGGGCGAAGTTGCCATTGATGACGAATTCGCCAAGGGTTTTGGTATCGACAGCCTTGAAAAGCTCAAGGAGCAGATCACCATCAACATGAACGACCAGTACAAGGCAGCCGCCCGTCTGAAGACCAAGCGCGTTCTGCTCGACAAGCTGGCTGAAGCGCACAGCTTTGAAGTGCCGCAGGGCATGGTAGACTTCGAGTTTGCCACCATCTGGCAGCAGCGCGAGCAGCAGGGCCCGGATCCGGAAGAGAAGGGCAGCACCGAAGAAGAGATCAAGAAGGAATATCGCGACATTGCTGAACGTCGCGTTCGCCTTGGTCTGTTGCTCGCTGAAATCGGCCGCAAGCAGAACATCGAGATCTCGCAGGAAGACCTGCGCCGCGCCGTTATCGCCCGCGCCCGCGAATATCCGGGTCAGGAGCAGGCCGTGTTCGAGTTCTACCTGAAGAACGAGCAGGCCCTCAACTCGCTGCGCGCGCCGCTGTATGAAGACAAGGTCGTGGATTACATCCTCGAGCTGGTCAACATCACCGACAAGCCCGGCACCGTTGACGACCTCAAGCAGGAAGCCGACGAAGTGGACGGCGACGAAAAGCCGGCCGCCAAGAAGAAGGCCGCAAAGAAGGCCTAAGCTTTCAAGCGCACACAATCGATCAGGGCGGGATTTATTCCCGCCCTTTTTGTTTGCACATGTTTGTGTATAGTCAGCTCAAGGCCACTGGTCTTGGCCGTATCTACACATCAGGCAGGCACTCATGATCAAGCCACGCAAGAACACCATCATTGCCATCCTGCTGGTACCAACTCTTCTTGTGCTGCTGTACCATTACCAGCGTCTCTCCGAGCCACGCATCGACGCCCGTAATTACAGCACCATCATCCACTCAATCGATGCCATGGGCGAAACGCTCCCTGATTCAGAACAGATAAAATTTGGACGTGCCGTGCGCTCCCTGATGGAATCCAACATCACGGAGGAAGACAAGAAAAACCCCATTAAAAACTCATATGAATTTATGGAAAAGTATATGAGCAAATATGATGGCTGGACGCGCGCACAACTGATGGCTGAATGGGAAGAGGTTCATCAAAAACAGATGGAAGCCGACAAAGCGCAAACGCTCGCCGCTATTACTGAGGTTGAAAATCGCCAGAATACACAGGCAAGCGCCCAAATGTTGCTGGCGACTATGGAGGTTGTCAGCGCACACCTTATAAATACGCCTTCAGCTGATTCAGACACGCTTATCCCTGCGTTAGAGGTAACCGTCAAAAACAATTTCAATCAGCCTGTCTCACGCTTATTTTTGCACGCCCTGCTTACGCAACCTGAAGCTTCAGCTCCTGTGCTAGATAAAATATATAATCAGCCTATGGACAGCAGCTTTTTACCCGGGCAAACGGCTGTCATTAAAATTCCACTCAGTGATGAGAACAGCTTGGGGCAGCTCCAAGATCCAGACAAACTGGCGCTCGCGGTTACGATCGTCAAAATGGCTGACACGCAGGACAATATCATTGCAGATGCCAGTTTTGATTCAGCGCAGGACACTCAACACTTGCTCGAGCTCAAAAATCACCTCGCAGAAATCCAGTAATACTGAGCGGGTCAGTAAAAACAGGGATCAATTATGAGCCACACCAAGCCAGTCCGTACCAGTATCTGGGGGCAGATCATCAAGAGGATGCTCGTCGCCTGTATTCTGGTGAGTGCAGTTGGCTATTACATTCATTTGAAAATTCTATCGCACCGAGAAGTGCCTGTTGGCAGTGAAACCATTTTCTTCGTTCATATCCGAGCTGATCTGAATATCGACAACGAGCCGCTTGTGATGGATCGCGTGATCCGTTGCTTTCATATGAAAGATAGAGGGCGCATAATTTTTGAATCCGCCGACAGTCTGATGGCGCGCACCAGTACGGGGCGTACATTCGCACTCATTGTACCTGAAGCCTGCGATACGCTGGTATCTCGCCGTAAGCCAGAAGGTGGTGCCTACACTGTCGATCCTACGCAGGGTGATGTGCCGCCACTCCGGCTCAGTAAGGATGAGCTTATAACGCCGGTTGTGTTTGAAATTATGGGGGGCGTTGCCGCAAGTCGGGTGGATGCTTATGTAGCCTTCAATCGCTTGCGGCAGGGCTATCATGGTGTTCGGTTGGATGATGTGCTGATCGAAAAAGCCGCGTCAGAATTGACCAAAGACTGGACCTACGAGAAAGAGCGCAGTGAAGATGATTGGTTTGGCCCAACTGATTGGGGTAAGCACGGCCATTTGTATTATGCCGTCTCCTTCGTGCCCATCACACGAGACTATTGGCAGGATACCTTTATAAACCATCCTGAACTGCGTGCGTACTATCTAAACACGCCCGACATGTACAAGCAATTCGATTATTTCACAGAAAAATTCAGTAAATATGACACAGACACATATCTAGTTGGTGTGGGTCCTTATGGAAACTTTGGCGAGCAGGGCTTTGCTCAGGTCGTCTATGGGCTTAGGAAACAATCTCCAGCTAATACACTTTTATACAATAAAAACTTCAAATATAGCTGGGCGCTAGAGCGCATTATCCCCTGTGTATTTACCGGTACTCTGCATAATTTTAAATGCTCTCCAGAGCTTGATGGCGTTCTGCAGTTCAAAGATTTTGGAACATTGAGAGAAATGGAGATGCAGACAATCGGACCGGGTAAGGTTGTCTTTAGTATGCCGGCTTTTACAATGACTTTTGGGAATGATAATGAGCTTTTCAGCGGATTTGGCAGTATGTACCGAAAATCAGATGAGACATTATATGTTTTAAGGTACTCAGAATCTTATCTTGGGAGGACTAGATAATGGCGCGTACCCGCACAATTTCACCCACACACATAGCGGGTGATTTTGAGATAATCGGGGGCAGTGCGGTCGGTTTTAGTTTGTCCTACGCCGCATGACATCGGCCGGCCGATGGGGTGAGCATCGATCGCGGCGCTGATCGCATCAAACTGCCAATTGGCTTCCTGCGTTAGGGCGTGCTGGGCGGCGGCCTGTCGCGCTTTATAGTCAGCGCTATCAAGGTAGGTCAGATAATCAGCGATGGACTTGGCCATCTCAAACTCTCCTAAAGCAGGCGCGCAGGGCGTGGTTATTTATCTAAGGTGTGGACTCACCAAGTTATAATAGTAGTCATTCCCGCGCGCCAAAGTTGTCTTTGGCAAAGACGGACGGGAATCCATTTTTTGCGAGCAATCAGCGAGCATAATATTCATATACGCACAGACGCGCGATGGTCTGGATCCCCGCCTGCGCGGGGATGACAGATTAACTCGTTGATATGAGCTGTTTCATAGGTGAGTACAGACCCTAACAGTCATTGCCTGCCGCAACTAGCCATCCACAATAAACTTGACTTTTGCTCAAAAATGTGGCATTGATTTCTTTAAGGACAAGTGCGTCCGTTTGCAAACCGCCCGCGCAGCGCTGGCGGTTTTTTATTTGGCTTTCAACAGCCCATACAACAGAGAGGATCATGATCATCGCCCGGCCTGATCAGCGGGGTGAGTACAGTTGGTGCGCGCGAAAATTTAAACAGGTGAAGAATGAGCCCGGCGGAGCCATGCCTTTTTTCTGGCGCTGGCCAATAAACAAGCCCGGGCAGGAGAGAGGTGGGGCTCTCCTTTCTCCCCCTTCCCAAACCCTACCCCCTCTATCCTCTGGAGGGTCAGCGCTAGCTGAGCCGACAGAGATAGAGGAGCTCGGGTCGTGTTTCCCCGCGCACGAGTCTTTTTGCGCGGCCGCATCGCACTGGATGGTTTTTGTGCAGATAGGGCGGGCGAATCGGGCTGCGGGCGCGGGCAAGCTGCTAATCAGCGCTTGAAGTTTGCGGCGGGCGATTTAGTAACATTTCATAAACCAATTTCCTGCTAGGCAGGAAGTAGACAATAGCCTGCCTTTCAAGATGTTGGGCGCACCAAGGAGAGACGTATGAGCTGGAACATGGATACCCCGGAAGATCTGGTCACCAAGATGAACAATCTGGTGCCGGTCGTTGTTGAGCAGACCGCGCGCGGCGAGCGCTCATGGGATATCTATTCCCGCCTGCTCAAAGAGCGCATCATTTTCCTCGTGGGTGAGGTAAACGATCACAGCGCCATGGTCATCTGCGCCCAGCTGCTGTTCCTTGAATCGGAAAACCCGAACAAGGACATCGCCTTCTACATCAACTCGCCGGGTGGTGTTGTCACCGCTGGTCTGGCGATCTATGACACCATGCGTTACATCAAGTCGCCGGTCAGCACGGTGTGCATGGGTCAGGCCGCGTCGATGGGCTCGCTGCTGCTGTGCGCCGGTGCTGCCGGTAAGCGCATTGCGCTGCCCAACAGCCGTATCATGGTTCACCAGCCGCTCGGTGGTGCACGTGGTCAGGCCACCGATATCGAAATTCAGGCCCGTGAAATCCTCAAGCTGCGCAAGCGCCTGTACGAAATCTATCATGAGCACACCGGCCAGAAGATCGAGAAGATCGAAGCTGCGCTGGAGCGTGACAACTTCATGTCCGCAGACGAGGCGAAGGAATGGGGTCTGGTTGACCAGGTGTTCCAGCGTCGCCCGGATGGCGCGGAAGCCAAGGCGTAAGCCCAATGGCATTTTAGCCGGCATCATGCACACCCGGCTCGCAAGAGCTGGGTGTAATGCCCAAAATCAAAGCATGATGTGCGGTTTTTTAGGCACGGATGCGGTCTTTAGCGTGAATAATCAGACTGGATCGCACAGTTAATTCAAGAGGTCCCTTGTATCAAACCAAAGGGGCTTTATGCTGAAGGGGAGGTGGACTATATCCACCACCCGAACGAGACTGAGAGGATAAGATGTCCAAGGCAACCAGCAGCGGCGATTCCAAGAACACGCTTTACTGCTCCTTCTGCGGCAAGAGCCAGCATGAAGTCCGCAAGCTGATCGCGGGTCCCACCGTTTTCATCTGCGACGAGTGCGTCGAGCTGTGCATGGATATCATCCGTGAGGAAAACAAGACCTCGCTGGTCAAGAGCCGCGAAGGCATCCCCACACCCAAGGACATCAAGACCGTTCTGGACGATTATGTTATCGGTCAGGAACGCGCCAAGCGCGTGCTCTCGGTTGCGGTTCACAACCACTACAAGCGTCTGGCCAATGCCCAGAAAGCTGAGGACGGCGTTGAAATTGCCAAGTCCAACATCCTGCTGATCGGCCCGACCGGTTCGGGTAAGACCCTGCTGGCCCAGACCCTGGCCCGCATTCTGGACGTACCGTTCACCACCTCTGACGCCACCACCCTGACCGAAGCCGGTTATGTGGGTGAAGACGTTGAGAACATCATTCTCAAGCTGCTGCAGGCATCCGACTACAATGTTGAGCGTGCGCAGCGCGGTATCGTCTATATCGACGAAATCGATAAAATCAGCCGCAAGTCGGACAATCCCTCCATCACCCGCGACGTGTCGGGTGAAGGCGTGCAGCAGGCGCTGCTCAAGCTGATGGAAGGCACCGTCGCCTCGGTTCCGCCGCAGGGTGGCCGCAAGCATCCGCAGCAGGAATTCCTGCAGGTGGACACCACCAACATCCTGTTCATCTGTGGTGGCGCGTTTGCCGGTATTGAGAAGATCATTGCCCAGCGCGGCAAGGGTACAGCCATCGGCTTTGGTGCTGACGTCCGCAATCAGGACGACCGCCGCCAGGGTGAGCTGCTGCGCCAGCTGGAAACCGAAGATCTGCTCAAGTTCGGCCTGATCCCGGAATTCATCGGCCGTCTGCCGGTTGTCGCTACGCTGGAAGATCTGGACGTACCGGCTCTGGTGCAGATCCTGACCGAACCGAAGAACGCACTGGTCAAGCAGTATCAGCGCCTGTTCGAGATGGAAGACATCAAGCTGGAAGTAACCGAGGATGCGCTCAAGTCCATCGCTGCCAAGGCGATTGAGCGCAAGACCGGTGCGCGCGGCCTGCGTTCCATCCTTGAGAACCTGCTGCTGGATTCCATGTACGACCTGCCGGGCATGGCCACCGTTGAGAAGGTGGTGATCAATGCCGAGGTGGTGGAAGGCAAGGCCCAGCCGCTGCTGATCCATGGCGACAATCCCAAGGCCGCTGCTGCTACCGGCACCGAGCCCAAGGCCAGCGCTTAAGCGATAGCCAACTGAAACACAAACACCCCGGCCTTAAAACCGGGGTGTTTTGTTTTGGCGATTTTTACGTAACAGCGGATGTGCACATTATTCAAATTTTGGTTTGCTGCTAACAATTGCTGCCGAGGTAGCGGGCTTCATGTCAGGGGCAGGGGCAGCGGGCGGCTCGGAAGATGGCGAGGCGGTTGGCTTTACCTCACCACTTGCTATCAGCGGCTGGCATTTCACGGGCGGTGCGTTGCCATAATCCAGCTGGCGCACACACCAATTGACCATACCCACATGATCGTGATGCGCCTTGACTGCCTCGTAGGAACCTACGTCACTCAAGACAGCGCCAGGCTGAATAACCACCATTCCGGTTCTGACGAATTTTTCCAGACTATAACCAGGCTCATCAATTTTCTTATAACCGGGGTCAAACACCCAGCTGTTCTGATTGGTGGCCTCTATGAAATTGCCGGTTGCACCCGATACAAGTATGGCGTGGCCGCCGGAACGCCTTTTCTGTTCATCCGGCGTTGCATCGTCCTTAATCTCATAATAGCGCCCGCGTGTATAATAATAGTTATGTGTTGATTTGAATTTGGTCGGGTCATCATTATAGCCCAGCAGTCGCTGCTCCAACGTCTGCATGGCAATGCCTAGAGTGAGCGACATCTGCTCGCAGTCAAACTCCAGCTGTGACTTTCCATGACCGCGTTCAATATCAGCAGACAGGTGATTAACCACAGGGTCACGCGTCACTTCATACTTCTGTGTTGTGGGCCGACTTTCTTGCGGGCCATTTGTGCGATATTCGCTCAGACCCGGAGTTTTAGACATTTCCGTCTGCAGCGCAGACGTTAAATACTCTTCCCACACAACACGGTCATCACGGGTCCATTCCTTTTTCTGCAGCAGTTTCCTGAATTCCTCACTGGTGCCCAGCACGAACTGCGCATGATCGACCATCTTGCCAATCGCCTGCGTATAGGCGTCATTCTTTGCCAGATCTACTTTCAAATTGGGCTCGCCAAAGCCAAGCCAGGTGAGCAGTGGCGTCATACTTGGCACTTCGCCATGCTCGCTGATATAGCCAATGCTGACCATGGCCCTGTCCCATCTGGGCAGGTCGATAATGTCGAGCTTCGCGAGCGGCGAGACCTGATTGAATGCCTGCGTGGGTGATGCGGCCTGTGGCATGGCTCTATCATGCCGATAAACCGGTAACGTCTTATTAAACCATAAAAATATGATTTATAATCAGGCTGTTACGGTGTATGAGGGGCGAGGTGGAGCAGGCGCTGGGTGAGGGCGTCCGTCTGCTGCATATCCGTCAGCACCGTCTGGAGCGGATGGATGGGGCCGAGTATCTGCAGCGCTAGCTCTGCTGTGGGGGGCAGTTGGCGCGCTATAGTTGAAGCCGGTGGGCGAATGCCATGCAGCACCAGATCCTGCGCTATCTCATGCGCGCCGCCCAGCACGGCATAATCCAGCACATTCAGGCCTAGAACATCCGGCCGGCTCATCTGGCGCAAGGCGAGATCGGTTGAAAAAGGCTCAGCCAAAATGGAATCACGCAGCAGTTTGTAGTTGGGCAGGCTGTTGCCCAGCGCAGAGATCATGAGCGGTGTTTGCCCGGCCTGATTATCCTGATTGGGGGCCATGCCGTTCATCAGCGCAAAGGCGATGATCTGCCGCGCTTCTGGCTGGGATGAATGCGCCGTGAGATGCAAACAGGTATCGCCATACATGTTGCGGTGATGGGTGTTGATCTCGCCGGTTTCAACGATGCGCCGGAACGACTGGTTGAACACCTCCCGCGCATAGGTCTGCGAGCTGGGCGCCCAGCGCGCCCCCTGCTTGATACCCTGCTGGCGCAGATGATCGACCCCGGCGCGTAGCAGCATCAGCCGCATGTCGATCCGGCGTGCCAGTACGTTAAAGTCGTACGGCTGCAGTGAAATGCCCATTTTATGTTCCCTGATCCTGTTTTTTGCTTACCTTTGGCGGTTTTATTAAGCGCCAGCCTAGAACCAAGGCAGCGCCGCTGCAAGCGCCTAAATTTTGCGCTTTAATTATCCCCCATCAGGCCTATATATAGGGCCATCATGACCGATCAGAACGACAATGCCGAGCGCCTGCGCCACCCGGAAAAAGCCCATCGCCCCGACAATCCGGTGCAGATGCGCAAGCCCGACTGGATCCGCGTGAAGGCGCCGACCAGCCCGGAATATGCCGCCACCCGCGATCTGGTGCGCGAGCACAAACTGGTGACTGTGTGCGAAGAAGCCTCGTGCCCCAATATCGGCCAGTGCTGGCAGAAGAAACATGCCACCTTCATGATTCTGGGTGCGGTCTGCACGCGCGCCTGCAGCTTTTGCAATGTGGCAACCGGCCGGCCTGACCTGCTTGACCCGCATGAACCGGAACGCGTGGCCGATGCCACCCGCAAGCTGGGTCTGACCCATGTGGTGATTACCTCGGTTGACCGTGATGACCTGCCGGATGGCGGGGCACAGCATTTTGTCGATACCATCAATGCCGTGCGCGCCAAGTCGCCGGGCACAACGGTTGAGATCCTCACGCCCGATTTTCAGAAGAAGCCCGGCGCGGCCGAGCTGATTGCCGCCAGCAAGCCCGATGTGTTCAACCATAATCTGGAAACAGTGCCGCGCCTGTATCCCAGCATTCGCCCGGGCGCCAAGTATTTTGGCTCGCTTGACCTGCTCAAGACCATCAAGCGTATTGATCCCTCGCTGTTCACCAAATCCGGCATTATGGTTGGCCTTGGCGAAACCAAAGAAGAAGTGCTGCAGGTGATGGATGATATGCGCGCGGCCGATGTGGATTTCCTGACCATTGGCCAGTATCTGCAGCCCACCCCCAAGCACGCCAAGGTTGACCGCTTTGTTACGCCGGATGAATTTGCCTATTACACCGAAATGGCCAAGGGCAAGGGCTTTTTGATGGTGTCGGCATCGGCGCTGACGCGTTCGTCATATTTTGCGGGCGATGATTACGCCAAGATGAAAGCCGCGCGCGACGCCCAGCTACAAAAGACAGCCTAAGGAGCAAGCGGGGCAGGGCGCCACGCTTTAAGCGGCTTGTCGGTATGCGCTTGCATAACCGCCCGCACCTCTGGCGCATGAACGGCGTAGCTGCTGATGTCACGCCCCGGCCAGACGGAATACATCACCGCCATACAGGTCGCCTGCGCGCGATACGGGCTGAGGCTGGCGCGCTCATCAAAATACAAATCCTCATCCACCATGAAGGGCGGGGCATGCAGGATCTGGTTAAACGCAACCGGCATACCCGCTAGTGGTGAATACAGCACCGGCTTACGAAACCACGCCTCATTCTCCACTAACTGCGCGCCGTGCAGAGCGAACACCGTACTCAACTCACCGCATAGCATGTGGGTACGTCCGATATCCGCGTGCCAGGTACTTTCATCTTCCGGGCGGGGCGCGCGCTTGAATACCAGCAGCATAAAATTTTTACCCAGATCACCGGTCTGCACGGCGGCAGTGGCCCCCAGCTCAAGCAGCGGCTGCAGGGGTGCCAGCTGCTGCGGCAGGTATAGCTGTGTAAGCCCTGGCGCGCCGACCAGCACAATTGAACTCTGGCTGATGGGCGTATCTCCGGCCTTGCCAAACACCTGATCTGCCGCCGCGCGCAAGGCTAGTTTATGCGCGGCGCACTCTGCCGCTGTGGCAAGATGGGCCAAAGGCGGGGTGGCCGCATAAGTCTGCGCGGTAGAGCCGCGCATATCACCATGCTGCAAGGCGCTGCGTGCCTCAGGCGGCAAGTGGTCAGCCGGCAGGGGCGAGATGGCGATATTATGGGCGCTCATGCAATGTCCGGTTTTTGAAACTGGGGAATTTTAGTGGTTTTCAGGTGGCAAAGTCCAGTCTTGTGCTATTAACCATACCATTATGCCGACGCACGCCGAAAACCGCGTTATCAGCTACACGCCCGCCCAGATGTATGATCTGGTGGCGGATATTGAGCGCTATCCCGAATTTTTGCCGTGGTGCGTGGATGTCCGCAAGGTGAGCGAGAAAAACAATGTGGTGGAGGCGCAGGTGGCAGTTGGCTTTAAGGCGCTGCGCGAGCGCTTTACCTCACGCAACACACTCACCCCAAAGTCGCGGATTGAAGTTGAGTATCTCAACGGCCCGTTCAGGTACCTGAACAATCACTGGATCTTTCATCCGCATGCCAAGGGCTGCGAGGTTGAATTCTTCATCGACTTTGAATTCAAGTCCAAGCTGCTGCAGGTCATCATGGGGCCGCTGTTCAATGAAGCGGTGCGGATTATGGTGCGCGCATTTGAAAACCGCGCCCGCACCATTTATGGCCGTGGGTGAATGCCAAACTGGCGCAACACCATGGGCGAGGCACGGCTGGCTGACTTTTTCATATGCATGGCGCACATGGCACTGACGGTGCCGTTATTAATGCGCACGGCCAGATTGGCAAACTGAACAAACAGCAACCCATGCAGGCGGGCGATGCGCTGCGCGTTATCCGGATGCGGCGCTATCTGCTCCAACATATGCTGACACGACGTCAGATATTGCGCCGCCTGCACCGGCGATGTCTGCTCGGGCTTCTTGCGCATTTGCGTCACAATCATCTGCTGAACAGATTTGATCGAGATGTGATTGGTTGTCATGATCCCCCCTTATTTTTGTGCAGGCTATAGGTAGTAGCTGATGCAGTAAAGCCCAGAGCATAATAAGTTGCAGACCGGAACTGCGAAACCTGTTCTAAATTAAATCCATAAGCAATCGTAATAAGAGAATCAAGGTCATTGTAAGGCAATGCCTCATACTCTTCAGTATCTTTTATAATCGAAAAGGATAAATTTAGATAACTTGCATTAGAAAGCGTTCTAAAAGCAATCATTGAAAGCTCCTCGTAGCAGATTCAGCGCTGCAAATTAGAGTCCCCTTTTTAAGAGCGCGGTACTCATTAAGATAGACAAAAGAAAAAGCCTGAACACCGCCAAACATCGAATGAATGATGTAGGGCGTGTTTTGAAAATATAAGACATCATAATACGTGGCAGGGGGATGTAATGTGAAATCCGCATCAGCAGTATGCTCAAGATTATTCAGTTCCGCAATTAGTCTCCAATATCTACCCGTTGAGAAAATTGCCAGCTGATGCAAAGGCTGAGAATTTACCTTGTCACTATACCGGTACAGACTATCGAGATTACCATCCTGATTGAGATCAATGTAAGCTATCTGAACTATAGAATCTGGATTAGCAATTGCCGCATTAACTTTAGCAGAAATTGCTTTCGCATGATCATTTGCAGCTCGCCTTAGATCAGAGCGAGAGCGAACTAAATCGTGCAAGAAAAGCTTATAAAGAACCCGTCGACTAGCGTCTACATCGGCTTGTTGCCAATTAAGAGACCTAATTTCAGAATCCCCAGATAGCAAAAGCTCACCAGTTGCTAAAGATGGATATTTACTACGGTTAATTTCTGCAAGAAGTGCTTGGCAAAATGGAAAATCCCCACCTATGGTCAGTCGCATAACGTCAGTTACTTTTACGTCGTCACCAACTTTAAGGCTGGGAAAATGATTTGACGCATTTAAGCTTTCTATTGTCTGATTAGACATTGCTGCTGTACTGACAAAAGCTAGTATCAGCAACATAAACAACCAAGTTGCAAATCGATTAGGGTAATTAATCCTTATTGGCTTAAGCTTATTCATGTACGCCCCCGCCATCCATAACTGATTTAGCTACGGTAAATGACCATACAACATATAAAAATGTCAACTCAGGCTGAAACAAAGAACCTGACCTGCTCCCCAAGTTCGAGGCAGCCGGATGTAGATTTCTTTCTATCTGGGTTGGGAGTTTGATGCGGTGACCATAAACCGTGAGGCCGGCGCGGACATGCACAAGATATTTGGTGTTGAGGATGCGAAGGAGTCAAAAGCTGTTGGGGAAATACGGCATCTTCTCCGCTGATAATGGCGGTAGTGAGTGGTGAGAAGGTTGAGCAAAATTCCGTTAAGCGCTCTGCTCCCGGTCAAGATCACCAAGCGCCTGAAGGACCCGCACAATCCGCAAAAGGAAATGTTCTAGACATCTAAAGCAGTTTTGGCTCGCGATTGGGTTGCTGCAGCTTGTAGCGACGATGGCCATACGTAATATGACTATTATAAAAGCTCCTGCGAATGCCCAACTGTGGATAATACGCGGTATGCAGGCGGGCCATACAGGGCACCAACCGCCGCCAGCCTTCAGAGGTAAAGCTGCTAGGAATCAGGGTTTCCTGATCATTCAGCGCATCATTAAAAACATGATGCAGCAGGCGGCGGGCGTGGCCTTCTCCCTAATGCGCCGGGGCGGGAACAAGAGCTAATCACATGCAGCTGGAATCCCCCTAGAAACCCCCTAGAAACCCCAAGTTTTGCAGATGCGGGCCGAGCCGAGAATGGTGGAGACCTGCATCTCGGTAGAAGCGATTGCAATCACTTCAGGCTTGGCACTGCTGCTAGCGAGATTAAAG
>Ga0255168_1000300_pt1 | contig 18120 bp, 17 predicted proteins | sample Atl_Miss_RepB_8d_FD_183629 | JGI IMG/M metagenome (GOLD analysis project Ga0255168, IMG submission 183629) | Freshwater microbial communities from Altamaha River, Georgia, United States - Atl_Miss_RepB_8d | ecosystem: Environmental > Aquatic > Freshwater > River | place: USA: Georgia | collected... | reverse complement strand
AGAAGCCCGAATACAAGTCCCGCCGCGATGACGCGGCTGCGTCCGACAATGCGGATGCTGACGAAGAAGCCACCGAGGAGAACGTCTAATGGCATTCGAACGCAAAGAAGGCGGCGGTGGTGGCTCCGGTGGCCGTTTCTTCCGCCGCAAGAAGTCCTGCAAGTTCAGCTCCGACAACGCTGCGCCGATCGACTACAAGGATTTGGCGATGCTGAAGGGCTATATCGGCGAGAACGGCAAGATCGTGCCGGCCCGCATCACCGGCACGCGCACCCGTTATCAGCGTCAGCTGGCGGTTGCGATCAAGCAGGCCCGCTTCCTGGCCTTGCTGCCGTACACCGATAAGCACGAATAAGAGCAGGAGCCCGCAAACATGAACGTGATTCTGCTGGAACGAGTCAAGAACCTCGGTGACCTCGGCGACACCGTCAAGGTAACCCCGGGTTACGGCCGCAACTACCTGCTGCCCAAGGGCATCGCGCTGCCGGCGACCGAAGGCAACCGCAAGGTCTTCGAAACCCGCAAGGCCGAACTGGTCAAGAAGTCCCAGGACAGCCTGAACGCCGCCAAGATTCGCGCCGAGAAGATCGGTGGCAAGTCGGTGACGGTCAAGGCGCTGGCCGCCGAAGAAGGCAAGCTGTACGGTTCCGTTGGCCCTGCCGAGATCGTCCGCGCCGCTGAAGCCGCGGGCATCGAAGTGCATAAGGCCGAGCTGGATTTGGTCGACGGCCCGATCCGCTCGATTGGCAGCTACGACGTGATCGTGCGCCTGCACGGCGAAGTCGAAACCAGCCTGACCGTGGTCGTGGTTGAAGAGAAGGCTGCCTAAGCGACCCGCTTAGAGTCTTCTCCGCTAGACTTGACGGCCCGCTTCACGCGGGCCGTTTTTGTTTGACCTCGAGTTTTATCGCCCAGCGAGCCCCATGTCGGACCCGAAGCAACCTCCGTATTCGATCGAAGCCGAGCAGTCCGTGCTGGGCGGCTTGATGCTCGACAACCGTGCCTGGAACGAGTTGGCGGACCGTCTTGCCGAGACCGATTTCTACCGTGCCGACCACGGTCTGATCTATCGCGCCATCTGCGATCTGATCGGCGCCAACCGGCCCTGCGACTTCGTCACGCTGTCCGAGCACTTGCGCGCTCAGAACAAGCTGGATGAAGCCGGCGGTCTGTCGTACCTGGGTACGCTGGCAGCCGATACGCCCAGTGCAGCCAACATCGTCGCTTACGCCGATATCGTCCGTGAGCGATCGATCCTACGCAGCTTGATTGCGGCAGGTCAGGACATCAGCGACCTGGGCTTCCGTGCCGATGGTCGTGCTCCGCAAGAGCTGATCGACATGGCCGAACAAAAAGTGTTCGGCATCCGTGAACGCGGCATGCGCACTCAGGGCGGTGCGGTGGGCATGCAGCAGATCATGGCCGCGGTGTTTGATCGTATCTCCAGCGTGCGCGACAACCCGGGTGGTTCGGCGGGGCTGGCGACCGGTTTCACCGAGTTCGACAACAAGACCAGCGGCTTGGGCGAGGGCGATCTGATGATCCTCGCGGCGCGCCCATCGATGGGCAAGACGACGCTGGCCGTCAATATCGCCGAGTACGTTGCGTTTGAGCGCAAGGAGGCCGTCGCGATCTTCAGCATGGAAATGTCGGCCGAGCAGATCGGCTATCGCGTGATCTCGTCACGTGGTGGCATCCCGATGCAGAAGCTGCGCAGCGGTGAGCTGTCCGATCAAGAAATGGATCAGCTGACGTGGACGATCAATCGCCTACGCGAGGCGCCGATGTTCATCGACGAAACCGGTGCACTGTCGCCGAATGATTTGCGCGCGCGCGCTCGCCGCTTGTCGCAGAAAGAGAAAATCAAGCTGATCGTCGTGGATTACATTCAGCTGATGCAGGTCCCCGGTACCAAGGACAACCGTACCTCCGAAATTTCGGAGATCTCGCGTAGCCTCAAGGCGCTAGCCAAAGAGCTCAAGCTGCCGATCATCGCGCTCTCGCAGCTCAACCGCGGCGTCGAACAGCGCGACAACAAGCGACCGCGCATGTCCGACTTGCGTGAATCGGGCGGTATCGAACAGGACGCCGACTTGGTGGTGTTCATTTATCGCGACTGGGTCTACAACAAGACCAGCGATGAGACCCAGGCCGAGATCATCATTGCCAAGCAGCGTAATGGTCCGCTGGGTAGCATTCCGCTTGAGTTCCACGGCCAATACACCCGTTTCGAGAATGCGCGCATCCCGTTCGCGGGTGGCGAGTACTCCGAGTAGCAGTCCCGAGGCGCTATGAGCGATCGCGTCACCGCGACGGTGGATCTGGCGGCCATTCGGCACAATCTGCGGCAAGTTCGACGGCGTGCGCCGGGCGCCCGTGTGATGGCGGCAGTCAAAGCGGACGCCTATGGCCATGGAGCGGTTCCGGTCGCGCGGACACTGGAGGCGGCTGGCGTGGATGCCTTGGCGGTGGCCTGTATCGAAGAGGCGCTGACCCTGCGCGAGGCGCACATCCGCACCCCGATCACCTTGCTCGAAGGCATTCTGAGCGCCGAGGAGGCCAACTTGGCCGCCTACGAACGTCTCCAGATCGTGCTCAACGACTTTTGGCAAGTGCAGTTGCTGGAGTCGATGCCGGCCAGTGCCAGTCTGCAGGTTTGGTTCAAGCTCGATAGCGGGATGCACCGGCTCGGCTTTCCATTGTCTGCGGTGCCGCGGTTGTCTGCGGTGCTTGAACGCAATCCGGGATGGCAATTCTGCGGCTGGATGACGCATCTCGCCTGCGCTGATGAGATGGACAATCCGATGACGCAGCGCCAAATCGAGGATTTCGACGCCGCTCTACTGGGCCTTCCTGGCGCGCGTTCGATCGCGAACTCGGCCGGGCTGTTGGGGTGGCCGTCGGCGGCGCAACGTGACTGGGTCAGGCCGGGGTTGGCCTTGTACGGAGCTAGCCCTTTGCCGGGCAAGGTCGGTTTGGACCTCGGCCTGCAGCCAGTATTGACGCTGACCAGTCGGCTGATCGCCCGCCGGGATTACGAGGCGGGTGCTGGTATTGGCTATGGAAGTGCTTACCGTTGTCCGGAGCCGATGTCGATTGGCGTCGCCGCGGTTGGATACGCTGACGGAATCCACCGCAGCCTGTCGTCTGGCGCCCCCATTTTGGTGGGCGGTCAACCGGCCCGTATCGCGGGGCGGGTGTCGATGGACATGATCACGCTGGATTTACGTGAGGCGCCTGCCGCCGTTGTCGGTGACGAGGTCTTGCTCTGGGGCGCGGCGCTGCCTGCAGAGCGGTTGGCGGCTCACGCCGGTACGTTGGCCTACGAGCTGTTCTGCGGGCTGACGAATCGGGTGCGCTTTCGCTATGTTGATTCAGCGGGCAGTCGGCTCGACCTGCGATAAAGCGAAGCGTGAACCGGTCCGCAGATTGGCTTGGAGCGTGTTGAAGTCGGCTATCAATTTTGCGGCGAACCCCTTATAACGATTAGAGTTGCTGCCGCTGTTGCGATGCAGCAATCGTGATTATTCACGTGCATCCGCAGCTCGTGTCCGGCTCAAGGGTGCCATCGCTTCAACAGGCATTCTGGATTGGTCGCGCAGCAATATTGGAATTTAGGAAGAAACGAATGGCTGATGCGGACTTCGAGACAACGTTTGCCGAGACGGCGGTTGTCGATGCGGACCCGTTACTCAATGCAGTATCGACAGGTGCGCTGGAATCGCTGAAAGCATCGGTTCGCGACGGCGCAAAGCGGCTGTCCGATATCGTAGGCGCCATATTGCTTGCCATTGTGTTTTCGCCGTTGATCATCGCCATCGTCGTTGTGATTCGGCGTGGTGGTGGCGATGTGTTCTTTCCGCATGAACGCGTCGGTCTCAACGGACGCAGCTTCCGCTGCTACAAGTTCAGGACGATGGTGCCCGATGCCGAGCAACGCCTGAAAGCTCTGCTCGATTCCGATGCGGCACTGGCGGCGGAATGGCAGGAAGTGCGCAAGCTCCGCAACGACCCGCGGATCACGCCGATCGGGCGATTCCTGCGCCGTACGAGTCTCGACGAGCTGCCGCAGATCTGGAATGTCCTGGTAGGTGAGATGAGTTTGGTCGGCCCACGGCCGATCGTGCGCGACGAATTGCATCGCTACGGGCGCAATCTTGGAACTTATTTGGGAGCGAAGCCGGGCCTGACCGGTCTGTGGCAGGTGACCGGTCGCAGCGATGCCAGCTATCGCCGGCGCGTTGCAATGGACGTCTATTACGCTCGCAACCGTAGCCTGCTGCTCGATCTGTCGATTCTGCTGAAAACCGTCAGGGTCGTCGTGGCGGGTAACGGAGCCTACTGAGGCGCCATCGTCAACTGCTGAATCAGTGCGCTCGAGCGGATAGCCATCGACGCAGCCGGTGATGCCACCGGTCTAGCGATTCCGTTGATTCGACCCTCGCGATGGCCACGGTCACGTTGTCGTGACCGCCAGACGCCAGTGCTTGGTCGACCAGTTGTCGGGCCAAATCTGACGCTGCCATGCGGGGCTGATCCAGAATGGAGCTGATGGTTTCATCGCTGAGCATGTCCGTCAGGCCATCGGAGCAGATCAGAAAAAGGTCGTGCAGACGCACGTCCTCATTTAGGACGTCGATGCGGACGCTGGCCTCAACGCCCAAGGCGCGGGTCACCAGGTTTTTTCGAACCAGACGACTTGCCGTTTCGCGACTGTAGAGACCTTGCTCGATCAGTTGTTCGATTACCGAGTGGTCGCGCGTCAGTTGCGTCAGCCGGTGATCTCGGAGTCGATACGCTCTGGAGTCGCCAATGTGCGCAATCGTCAAGCGATCGCCGTAGATCAGACAGCAGGTTGCCGTGGTGCCCATGCCCGCGCAGTGTTCCGCATCGCCGATGGCGCGCTCGCGGATCCGCTCGTGCGCCGTTCGAAGCGCTCGCTCTAACAGCAACGCGCGAGCCGCGGGCTTTTGTTCTGGCTGTAGTTCGGGGTCGTGCCAGTAGTGACGTACGACTTCTACTGTCGCGTGCACGGCAATACTGCTGGCCACTTCGCCGGCGTTGTGCCCACCCATGCCATCGGCGAGGACGATCAAGCCGAGTTCGGGTGCCTCGGCGACGCTGTCCTCGTTGTTGGTCCGCACTCGACCGGTATGGGTCGCCAATGCGGTCGCCAAGCGTGGTTTCGATTGCATGTGCGCAGTCTAGGTGACTGCGTCGGTGTCGTCTGCGGCCTTGCTGGAATGCGCTTGCGCGTTCAACGTGTAATCGGGGCAGGCCGGCTCGGCAGTCGGCGCGGGCAGGCTTCATACTGACGTCTATGGCAAAGATTTCGAGCAAGCGTTCGGTGCGTTATGTATGTCAGGCCTGCGGGGCGGAATCGCCGAAATGGGCTGGACAATGTGCGGATTGCGGGGCGTGGAATACGCTGATTGAATCGGCGGGTGAGGCGACCACCCCGGACCGGCGCGCCGCCATCGCCGGCGAGGCCCGGATCGAACGCTTGCACGAGGTCGAAACCGAAGATGCGCCGCGAGTTGCTTCAGGGCTGCCCGAGATGGATCGAGTGCTCGGAGGCGGTATCGTGCCGGGCGCCGTCATCCTGATCGGCGGCGATCCTGGCATCGGCAAGTCCACTTTGCTGTTGCAGGTGCTGGCGGCACTCGAAGGGCGACTCGACACTTTGTACGTCAGTGGCGAAGAGTCGTTGTCACAGGTGCGGCTACGGGCCAGTCGTCTGGGCCTGCCGCGACTCGATCTGCCGGTGCTGGCAGAGACCGGTGTCGAACGGATCATCGATCAGCTGACCCGGCATCGGCCAGGGCTGGTCGTCATCGACTCCATCCAAACCTTGTACACCGACGCTCTGGACTCGGCGCCTGGGTCCGTGTCGCAGTTGCGTGAATGCGCGGCACGATTGGTTCGGCATGCCAAGGCGAGCGGTACGGCGGTGATTCTGGTGGGACACGTTACCAAGGAAGGCGCCATCGCCGGCCCGCGTGTGCTCGAGCATATGGTCGACACGGTACTGTACTTCGAGCATGACGCCGGCAGTCGATTCCGTATCGTTAGGGCCGTGAAGAATCGTTTTGGCGCCGTCAACGAGCTCGGCGTGTTCGCGATGACGGATGCCGGCCTGAAGGAAGTCAGCAATCCGTCAGCGCTGTTTCTGTCGCGTCATGACCAGCCGGTCGCCGGAAGCGTCATTACCGTGACCCGTCAGGGCAGTCGCCCGCTATTGGTCGAAGTCCAGGCTCTGGTCGATGCAAGCCACGGCGGCAGCCCCCGGCGTGTTACGCTCGGTCTGGAAAGCAACCGTTTGAACATGCTGCTGGCCGTTCTGCACCGCCACGGCGGGGTGTCATTGGCCGACCAAGATGTGTTCGCCAATGTGGTGGGTGGCATGCGCATTCAGGAGCCTGCTGCCGACTTGCCGCTGCTGCTGGCGGCGCTGTCGAGTTTTCGTGGACGGCCGGTCGCCCATGACACCGTGGTGTTTGGCGAGGTTGGGCTCGCTGGCGAAATTCGCCCGGTCCAGAACGGCGAGGAGCGCCTGCAGGAGGCGGCCAAGCATGGTTTCAAGCGGGCGATCATTCCGGAATCGAATCGGCCGCGTAAGGCGGCCAAGCTCGACATCGAGATCGTGGCCGTTGCCCGGATCGAGCAGGCGCTCGATCAGGCACTGTAGCGTCCCGAGCGCTAGAGCAAGCTGGCGACGGCGGAAGGCAGCTTGAACTGCTTGTCGGCCAAGCGCTGGTTCAACGCCACGCCGATCCATTCTCGCGAGCTACTGAAGCTTTTCAGTCGAATGAAGCGCTCGTCACCGATGCGCTCCAATTCATAACGCTCAATCGCCACGGTAATGGGCTCGAGTTCGCCCTTGAGCCGCAGCCGCAGTTGTACACGAGCGCCGGCAGTGTCGACTTGGCAGTCGTCGATGGCGCCGTACTGCGACAGCTTCTCGTTGGCAAAACTTCTGATGAATAGCGCGATGGCGCCATCCTTCATGCCTTTCAGCTTGTTGAGCATCGGCGCGTCTCTACAGCACGTCAGACGCGTAAGCCGCCAGGCGCGATCGCTCACCGCGTGCCAGGGTTACGTGTCCACCATGAGCCCAGCCGCGAAAGCGGTCAACGACATAGGTCAGGCCCGATGTGGTCTCGGACAGATACGGCGTATCGATCTGCCCCAGGTTGCCGAGGCAGATCATCTTGCTGCCTGGGCCGCAGCGCGTGATCAGCGTCTTCATTTGCTTGCTGGTCAGGTTCTGCGCTTCGTCGATGATGATCAGGCGATTCAGGAACGTGCGTCCGCGCATGAAGTTGATCGACCGGATCTTGATGCGCTTTGACAACAGATCGTTCGTCGCCGCGCGCTCCCAATCGCCCGCACTGCTGGTCTGTGTTAGTACTTCCAGATTGTCCATCAGAGCGCCCATCCAGGGCGTCATTTTTTCTTCTTCGGTGCCCGGCAGGAAGCCGATGTCATCACCCAGCGGGACGGTGACCCGCGTCATGATGATTTCGCGATAACGCGTTTCATCGAGCACCTGTGCAAGGCCGGCGGCGAGCGTCAGCAGCGTCTTGCCGGTGCCGGCGGTACCCAGCAACGTGACGAAATCGATATCGGGATCGAGCAGCAGATTCAGCGCAAAGTTCTGCTCTCGGTTTTTGGCGTGGATGCCCCAGACCGGCGTCTTGCCGGCACGATAGTCACGAATCACACGCAGCTTGGCGGTGTCGCCGTCGATGGATTGCACCATCAGCTCCAGGCCGCGCTCGTTTTCGTCCGGCATAAACACGAACTGATTGACGTGCCAGTCTTTGACGTTGGGGCCTTGCAACTTGTAGCAGGCACGGCCGCGCTCATCCTGCCAGCTTTCCATCTTTTCGCCGTGCGTCTGCCAAAAGTCATCTGCAAGCTGGGCATAGCCGCTGGGCAGCAGATCGAGATCATCGAGAACCTGATCGTTGTGGTAGTCCTCGGTGTGGACTCCGACGATCGCGGCCTTGAGCCGCAGGTTGATGTCCTTGCTGACCAGTGTCACGCGGCGGTTCGGCTGCTGGCCCTGCAGTGCCAAGGCGGTCAACAGAATGCTGTTGTCCGGCTTGTTGCCCGGGAGAATCCCGGGCAACGATGTGGCCGTCGGTTGCGTCTGGAAGAACAGCTTTCCGCTCGCCGGCTCGCCGTGGCGGCCGCCGTTAGGGCCGTTATGCCGCTGCAGGCCCGTCGGAATGCTCAGGCCCTTCTCGATCTGCGCGTGATCCTTTCCGGCAACCAGATCGTCGAGAAGACGGCTGACTTGCCGCGCTGTCCGCGCTGTATCGGTGGTGCCCTTTTTGAGTCCGTCGAGTTCTTCCAGCACCACCATTGGAATGAACAGATCATGTTCCTCGAAGCGGAACAGACTGCTCGGGTCGTGCATCAGCACGTTGGTGTCAAGCACGAAGATTTTTTTCTTCACGGGGTCCTGTTGCGGCGACGGATGGACTGCAGCGCTGCCGTCCTGGCAGCGGCGGTGATGCGGCCCCGGTAGCGCCTACAGCGCTTGCACCGCGGCGAGCACTTCTTCGGCGTGACCCTTGACCTTCACTGAGCGCCATTGGCGTACGAGCTTGCCTTTGGCGTCAAATAAGAAGGTGCTGCGGTCGATGCCCATGTACTTGCGGCCATACAAGCTCTTTTCGACGATGGCGCCAAACGCATTGCAGAGCGTTTCGTCCGCATCCGACAGCAGCGCAAACGGGAAGCCGAACTTGCTACAGAAGTTGTCATGGGCGCGGACGCTGTCTTTGGATACCCCGACGATATCCGCCCCTGCCTTCTGGAACTCAGCATAAAGTCGGGTGAATTCCTGACCCTCCAGCGTGCAGCCTGGCGTGTTGTCCTTCGGATAAAAATAAACCACCAACTTTTTGCCCTTGTAGGCCTTGTTCAACTCGATGGTGCTACCACCGCTGGCGGGTAGTGCCAGATCGGGAAGGGCGTCGCCGATGACGATACTCATCGTGGCTTGGTTCTCGTTTGGGTTCAGGTTTTGATCGGATCGAGCATGCCGTCGGCGTTCAAGTCGTCGCAAAGGTCCATGAACGACTCACGTAGCGCTTGAGGATGCTGGTTGACCGGCACGTGCAGCACCATCTGCACGCTGCACATTTCGGCACCGGTGTAGTTCGACGCATACTTCTGCGTCGAGATTTCGGCGACTTCGACGTCCTGGCTGGCGAAGAACTCCAATAGATGAACCAGAAGGTCGGGCTGCTGCGGGGCGATCACGTCGGCTGCGTACGGTCGGAACTCCGGGTTCTGTTCGCGCGGACCGCAGCGTTCGAATCGGACCTGCAGATCGAGCTTCTGGGCGATGCCGGGCAGGGCGGTTTCAAGACGGCCCAGTGCACTCCAGTTGCCGGACACGACCAGATTGGCCGCAAGACGATCGCCGATGGGCGCGATCCGACAATCTTCGACCTCGCAACCTCGCTCTCTGATGGCGCGGAACAACTCGAGCGGGATATTGGCGCGGGCCCGGGCGAGTACGGAGATGGAAAGCAGGCTGTCTTGGGCGGACATCGTGTCGCAGGTAGGACGGATGGTCGAGTTTAGGCAGGGGCTACCCAAATGTCGAACCTGCGCCGTGCCGGTCGAATCCAGCATTGCCGCCGTCGTTTGAGTGACGTCAGCGGGTATACTGCCTCGCCGTCCGGCTCGCTTCCGGACGTCCTCATCCGCCATCAATTCAGCGCAAATCATGATCAAGGGCAGTCTCGTCGCTTTGGTGACCCCGATGGATGCTACGGGCGCCGTCGATTTTGCGAGCCTCGATGCTCTGGTCGAGTGGCACATCGAGCAGGGTACCGATGGCATCGTCGCAGTCGGGACGACAGGCGAGTCGGCCACGCTGGATCTGGACGAACACCTCGCGGTCATTCGCCGTGTCGTCGACGTGGTCGCCCGGCGTATCCCCGTTATTGCGGGCACTGGTTCGAATTCGACGACCGAGGCCATTGAGCAGACCGTGGCCGCCAAGGCGATCGGCGCCGATGCCGCATTGCTGGTCACCCCGTACTACAACAAGCCGCCGCAACAGGGCTTGTACCTTCATTACCGCAAGATTGCCGAGTCGGTCGATCTGCCGTTGATTCTTTACAACGTGCCGGGACGCACGGGCTGCGACATGCTGCCCGAAACAGTACGTCGTCTGGCTCAAGTGCCCGGCATCGTCGGGCTTAAAGAAGCCAAGGGTGATCCCGAGCGTACGCGGGATCTGCTGGCTTTAGGGTTGCCGGCGGGTTTTGCCCTCTACTCCGGCGACGATGCCACGGCGCGTGAGGCGATTTTGCAAGGTTTCCATGGCGACATATCGGTTACCGCGAACGTTGCTCCGCGATTGATGCACCAACTCTGCGCCGCTGCACTCTCGGGTGATGCCGCGACCGCCGAGCAGATCGACCGCCAACTGTCCGCACTTCACCGAGATTTGTTTGTCGAACCCAATCCAATTCCGGCGAAGTGGGCACTGCACTTGATGGGCCGCGTTCCCGCGGGCATCCGGCTGCCGCTCATTCCGCTGGATCCTGCGCATCACCACACTGTCAGGGCTGCGTTGAGCGCGGCCGGAGCCATCTGACCATGAAGCGGCCGTCGATTTCCTTGCTCTTGATCTTCTCCGGCGCACTCGCGCTTCAAGGGTGCGCCGCCAATCGGTACTGCATTGGCGAACAGCCTTATCAGCGAGCCGAAGACCGTCCGATGTTGGTCGCCGTTGAGGGCCTCAAACTGCCGGAGTCGACCAATGCGCTTCGGATTCCTGCTCAGCCGCCCGCGACCGTTCCGTTCGGCACCCGTGATGCCAAAGGCGATGGAGTCTGCCTCGACAAGCCGCCAGGCATGCCCAAGATGCCATCCTGAAGCTGAAACTGACTTAAAACACTAGCCTGCAGTGACGGGCGTGCCGCTATAATGCGCGCCCGCTAAGCAGGCATCAGCGGAGAGATGTCCGAGTGGTTTAAGGAGCACGCCTGGAAAGCGTGTATACGGGTCAAACCGTATCGCGGGTTCGAATCCCGCTCTCTCCGCCATTTTAGCGAACCGCATCAAATTGACTCGGTGCGATCCGATGGGCCCCAATTTTCCGGGCACGTCTGCGCTGGGCGATCAAACCGCGAGCGCCGCCGATTGTGGTCACGCCCCAGTTTTCGCCACGGCTTCTTCGAATGCCACACGACGTGAGCCTACCGGCTCAACTGCTGCCCCGTTCGGTCTAATTCGGGTGGGATGGCGCGCCCGGCAGGATTCGAACCTGCGACCACTCGCTTAGAAGGCGAGTGCTCTATCCAACTGAGCTACGGGCGCGTGCCGACATTTTAGTGGAAGCAAGCGAGTGATGTGGCGAGTCTTGCTTTCCGCGCTGACCCTGAGAAGCGATGAATTGCTCACGTCGCCTTGCCGTTCAGGTCCGGTAAATGTGGCTGGAAATATTAATTAAATGGGTAGGATAAGGCTGAGCGCGCAAAGGGTTGGCAACAACTGAGCTTTTAAGTAGAGTGGTAAGCGAGACGTCGTTTCAGGCGTGTTTATCTCTGGAGATCGGAATGAAGAAGCTGCTGGCAGTCGCAGTTGCAGGTATGTTGATCAACGGTAGCGCGATGGCTGCGGAGCAGGGCGCCACCGGTGTTGCTGGCGGTGCGAGCACGGCGGCCACTAATGTCGGCTTGACCTTGGGCGTTGCAGCCGCCACCGCTGCCGCGATCGGCGTGGCAGTGAACGCCGCTGCCGGCGACGACACGGCTGATCTGCCGGCCGGCACGCTGCCGCCGGTGGTCAACCCGCCGGCCACGTCGACGAGCACGTCCACGAGCACGGCGACTCGTTAACCTGCGTAAGGCCTCGGATCTCCGAGGCTTGATGTGAAGAAGGCCAGCTTTGCGCTGGCCTTCTTTGTTTACAGAAGTTAGCGGTCGACCTCAGTAACAGGTTGCCGTGCCGGTAAATACTTTGATGCAAGCTGGTCGGGTTCAATGGATTCGGGGGTCATAGGATGAGGGTTGTAGTCCGTTTGCTGCTGTGGTCCCTGATCACGATGATCGGATACGGCAGCCCGGTGTTGGCTCAATCGTCGTTGATCGATCCGTCGGTTCTGTCGCAACTCAGCGACGAGGAGAAAGCCCGTTTACTGGGTGGTCTAGGTAACGGTGATGCCGGGTCTATCGATCAGGATCGAGAGTTGCAGAATCCACAGGTGGTTCGGCCGCGCTCACCCAGTGGCAGTGGCTCGCCGGTTTCCAATGACGACCTCGACTACGACGATGTTCTCGTCGACCGCGAGTCCACGACTGGCTACGCAACCGGCGTCGATGGAGCGGAGTTTGATCGGGGTTCCGTGTCTGCATCAGGACGTGATACGCGCACGGAGTCTGATGCCGCTAACGCTGACCTGGATACGCAAAGCAATCGAATCAGAACCCAGGATCGAGACCGGCCCGCGTTGACTCGGTCGGGCGCAAATCAGCGGCGCCGTGACTCAACGGTGTCGGCTTACGCAAACGACGGCTCTCGAGTCCGCAAGCCATCCCTGAAGATGGAGGGGCGGCTCAAGCCGAGGCCGTTCGGTTACGAACTGTTTGCTGGAGTCCCCAGCACGTTTGCGCCGGCAACCGATATCCCGGTGCCAGGCGACTATGTAATCGGCCCGGGCGACAACGTTCGCGTCCAATTGTTTGGCAACCAAAACCAGACTTTCACGTTGCTCGTTTCCCGCGATGGTACGGTCAATTTTCCGAAGCTGGGCCCGATCAGTACCAACGGGATGCGATTCGATGAATTGCAGGCCTTGCTTGAGAATCGCGTCAGCAAGGAGATGATCGGAACCACCGCTAGCGTGACCTTGGGGCGTCTGAGGTCGATGCGGGTGTTCGTGCTGGGCGACGTAACACGTCCGGGCTCGTACACGGTGTCGTCCTTGTCGACAATGACCCATGCGCTGTTCGTCAGCGGCGGCGTTACTGCGGTGGGTTCGTTGCGGCGGGTTCAGCTGAAGCGCTCCGGTGAGTTGATACAGACGCTCGATCTGTACAAGTTCCTTCTCGGTGGTGATTCCAGCGACGATGTTCGCTTGCAGCCTGGCGATGTGATTTTCGTGCCGCCGGTGGCAGCGCGGGTGACCGTTGAGGGCGAGGTCAAGCGGCCCGCGATCTACGAAATCGGGGGCGAGCGGACGCTCAGCGATCTGATCGCGCTGGCTGGCGGCCGGCTTGCGTCGAGTGATCAGACCTATATCGAGGTCGAGCGCGTCACCCGCGATGCACAGCGCCGCGTATTTAACTTCGACATGTCTAAGGCGGCCGACCTTTCGTCGCCCATCCAGGATGGTGATGTGGTTCGCGTGCGCCGCATCGCGCAACAGATTGCCAACGAAATTCGTGTGATCGGGCACGTGAAGTACCCTGGCAGTTATCCATGGGCCGACGGCCGCGACCTGCGGACCGTGCTGGATCAAGCGGGCGTTCGTTCGTCGGACATCGAGACTGAGGTGTATCTGCCGCTCGGAATCATCGAGCGTTCAAGCGAGTTGACGGGCATCCGCCAGTTTGTCGCATTCAATGTGGCCGAGGCCCTTTCAGGAACATCGTCGCCGTTGCCATTGCAACCCAACGACGTCGTGGTGGTCTTCAGTCGTGACGATGTCGGTTACTTGAATTCCTACGAAGTCGAGGCTGTTCTTGGCGGTAAGCCCATTGCTGCAGACAACCGCTGTGAGGCGCTTTCCGAACTCGACGAGATGGTCAACAGCCAGCGAGCGGTCCGGTTTCTTCGGGCGCTGTCATCCGAGAATCATCGCTTGGAAAAGACCAGCCGGCGGCGAATGAGCTGTCCTGAAATTTTCGAGACGGTTCCACGGGCGCTGCCGTTCCTGTTGGACAAGAGCGTTGCGGTCTATGGCGAAGTCGTGCGTCCGGGTATTTATCCGGTGGCCGATCAGACCGAACTCGAGTTGTTGCTGCGGGCTGCTGCCGGTGTTACCGGTGAGAGCGATTCTCGCAATGTGGAGTACCTGTCGTACGCCGACTCGGTCCGCGATGGCAAGTCATCCTATCGAACGCTGGATCTGACGATCGATACGACCCGCAAACAAACAGTAGCAGCGGGTGACGTGTTCAACTTCCGCCCGGTCTATCTGGACCAAGAGGTCGGTTCCGTCCGCTTGATTGGCGAGGTTCGCTTTCCAGGCACGTACGGCTTGATTCGGGGCGAAACCTTATCCCAGATGATTGCCAGAGCTGGTGGGTTGACCACCAGCGCCTTCCCCTATGGCGCTGTGTTTACTCGCGATAGTGCTCGTGCCGCCGAGACGGCGTCGTATAAGCGCGCTGCTGACGAGTTGCAGGAGGCCGTGGTCACGATCATGACCAATGGATCGCTGACCGGCGATGTATCGTCGGTTGCGACATTCCTCGACGGTGTCGTCAAGCGACTGCAGAACGCCAAGGCGACGGGCCGTGTCGTGGTCCAGGCTGACCCTGCGCTGCTGCGTCTGCGGCCGGAACAGGACGTGATTCTGGAATCCGGCGATGCTTTGCTGATACCCAAGCGGCCGACTTCGGTCAGCATCGCGGGGCAGGTGTTGAATCCAGGTTCGCAGTTGTTCGTGTCGGGGGATACCGCTGATGACTACCTGCGTCGAGCAGGTGGGCTCGGTGAGGCCGCCGACAAGAACCGCGCATTCATCATCTATCCGAATGGCGAGGCGCGTCCGCTGAAGCTGGGCGCTTGGCAGTTCCAGAAGCAGGACGTACCGCCCGGCAGCTTGATCATCGTCCCGCGTGATGCGACGCCGCTGAATAAGCTGGTGCTCAGTGAACGTCTGCTGTCGATCTTCTCGAACCTGGCGATCTCGGCTGCCGCGCTGGTCACGATCGGAAACAACTAGCTTGATCTCGATAAACGCGCTTTGCGCCGCCATTGCAGCGGCATCGATGGCCTTGGCCGTCGGTGCCGCCTCGGCGCAAGACGCGTCGGTAAACGACTTCGGTGCGGTTGGCCTGATGCAGACTCCATCGGCCCGGATGTCGGACGACGGTACGTTCAAGGCCGGTCTTTCGATCGTGCGACCGTACAACCAACTGCTGCTTGGCGTGCAGCTGTTTCCGTGGCTGGAAACGCAGTTTCGATACATTGAGGTCGATAACCGTCTCTACGGTCCGGAGGATTTCAGCGGCGATCAGACTTACAAGGATCGCGGCGTCGACTTCAAAATCAGGCTGATGGACGAGGGCGCTTACCGACCAGCATTGGCGGTGGGCATGATGGACATTGGCGGAACCGGGCTGTTTTCGTCTGAGTACCTGGTGGCGAGTCGCCGCTACTACGACCTTGATTGGTCGATTGGCATCGGTTGGGGGCGCCTTGGCGCTCGCGGTGATATCGACAATCCCTTGTCGTTGCTGTCGAGCCGCTTTGATGATCGCGGCACCACCGAAATCGGAGACGTCGGAACCAACCGTATTTTTCGCGGCCGCCAGGTTTCGATCTTCGGTGGCCTGCAGTGGCAAACCCCGCTTCCGGGTATCAGCCTCAAGCTCGAGTACGACGGTAACGATTACCGGTCCGAGGCGATGGACAACGACCAGCCGGTACATTTCCCGGTAAACGCGGCAGTCAACTGGCGCCTCTGGGAGTCGATGGATGTCGCGATGGGCATCGAACGCGGCGACACGGTGATGTTCCGCTGGTCCGCGTTTACCAATTTCAACGAGCAACGCGGTCCGGCCAAGGTGCTGGATCCGCCGCCGAGTTCGTCGACGCTAAAGCGCCCTGCGGTCGAATCCGTTCCTTCATCCGCACCGGTGCCGGCTGCGGTGGATGAAGCGCTGCTGACGGCGCTGCGTTCAGAGTTGGGCCGTCAGCGCATTACGCTGATTGCGCTGGATGCAAGCCAGGAACGTCGCGCGGTGACGCTGTGGTACGCGCAGAACTTTGCGCAGGACCCTCACTACGCATTGGGTCGCGCCGGGCAGTCGCTTGCGATGATGATGCCGGCAGGCTACGAGGCGTTTACGCTGGTCAACGTCATCGGAGAATCAGAGACCTTTCGGGTCACGCTACCGCGGCAGCAGATCGACAAGCTGATCGACTTTACCGGCAGCGCTGAAGAGATCCGCGCGACGGCGTTGCTCGACGTGCCGCAGCCGCCGTCGGCGATGCAGCAGGCCGCGTTCGGCGACTACATCCGCTACCCCGGATTCTTCTGGGGCATGGGCCCGGCGCTGCGCCAGCACGTTGGCGGCCCCGACGATTTTTACTTCGGTCAGTTGTGGTGGCGCGTCAACGGAACGGCGGTACTCAGTCCGCGCTGGTCGATGTCGACGACCTTGGGCGCCAATCTGTACAACAACTTCGATGGCCTGGTAGTGCGCGATACCAGCACACTGCCGGAAGTCCGCAGTAATGTCGTTCAGTATTTAAAGGAAGGCGAGAACAACCTCGTCAAGCTCGAAACCAACTACATCTGGTCGCCGTCAACGAACCTGTCGACACGACTGTCGGCCGGCATCTTCGAAGAAATGTACGGCGGCGTAGCGGGCGAAGTGTTGTATGCCAAGCCGTACTCGAGTTGGGCCGTCGGCGTCGACGGCGCTTGGGTACGCAAGCGCGATTTCGACCAGCGCTTCAGCTTCCAGGACTATGAGACGTTCACCGGGCACGTCACCGCCTACATCGATCTACCATTCGGAAACTTGCATGTGAACGTCAGTGCCGGACGGTACTTGGCGAAGGACCTTGGTGCGACCTTGGAGGTGTCGCGCCGCTTTGACAGCGGTGTTGTCGCGGGTGCCTTTGCAACCAAGACCGATGTTTCCGCCGCCGACTTCGGCGAGGGCAAGTTCGATAAGGGCTTGTTCCTGTACCTGCCGCTCGACATGTTCTTTGCACGCTCGACGCGCCGTTCTACCAACCTCGTGTTCCGGCCTTTGACCCGCGACGGCGGGCAGAAGGTGCGCAACGGCGTTCCGCTGTATGGAGTCTATGAGGCCGGTCGCTTCGATCCAGATGCCGACTGGGCCCAGATCACGCACTGAGCAAGTGGGTATGCCAGCGGACGCACCCACTCGCCAAGTATTCGTCGGTTAGTCTTTAAGCCGGGCGTTTCAGGACTTCGAGTTCGAGCGGGGGTTGCCCCGGCGTCACGTGCTGAACGCTGCGCCAGGCCAGCGCGCTGCGAAGGCTGAGCCAGTAGCGATTGGTCTGACGCCACTGGCGGTCGCTCGACTGGAAGTCTTCCCGGACTCGCATCGTTTCCACCGTCTGATCCAGGATCGTGATCGTCTCGGTGCCCTCGATCGTGAAATCCGACGTGACGGAGATGCCGAAGCGGGTCCCGGCATCGACACTGCGCCTCAGCCGTTCCAGCGGCCGATCGGGCCGGGTATGGTCGTACTGCTGCAGCAGATCTGGGCCAAATGACTGCGACCCAGTCAAATCGGTTGGCAGACCGACGGTCTTGACGATGCGGCTGTGGATGACACTCAGCATGATGCGGTTGGCGGAGAGCCACTGCAGTTCGTCGCCCTGCTGCTGCGATAGCACCATGATGCCGCGGCTGCCTCGGCCGATGCGGACGCCAAGTTGGGCGTAGGGCGTGTCTTCAACTTGCTGACGCGTACGCGGATAGCCGTCCCCGGTGCCAAGTGTCACGGCCATCGTGTCGCGAACCAGTTCCAGCGTCGGGGTCTGGCTGCACGCCGCCAGCGGAACCGAAGCCGCTGCCAGCAGCAGTTCGCGACGGGATAACAACGGGGCCACGATAGGCGACGACATGGGGTTACAGCTCCTTGGTTTGAAGACGACGATCGAGTGACGCCAGGATTGTGCCGTGAATTCAGGGGGCGGCGGTGACGTTGAGAAGTCACCTTGATGGTCGTAGCGCGACCCAGCTCTCGCCGTTGGCGACCAAAATCTCAAGGTCTGGTCATAGGCTGGCGGCCGTCGGTACAATCGGCGGGTGAGTTCCCTATCTATTGTGGCGTTTCCAACGGGGTTTTTGAGTGAACGAAAAGATTTTGAACGAGACTGCGCGCGCGATGGTGGCACCGGGCCGCGGCATCCTGGCGGCCGATGAATCCA
>Ga0255168_1000292_pt1 | contig 18407 bp, 23 predicted proteins | sample Atl_Miss_RepB_8d_FD_183629 | JGI IMG/M metagenome (GOLD analysis project Ga0255168, IMG submission 183629) | Freshwater microbial communities from Altamaha River, Georgia, United States - Atl_Miss_RepB_8d | ecosystem: Environmental > Aquatic > Freshwater > River | place: USA: Georgia | collected... | reverse complement strand
CGCTGGCGCGGACGGTCGAGTATTTCCGCATTCCGCGCGACGTGCTGGTGGTCTGCCTTGGCAAGTCCACGTATGCCCGCTGCGGTCTCATTGTGAACGTCACACCGCTGGAGCCGGAATGGGAAGGCCATGTGACGCTGGAAATTTCCAACACCACCCCGCTGCCGGCCAAGGTCTATGCCAATGAAGGCCTCTGCCAGTTCCTGTTCTTTAAGGGCGAGAGCATGTGCGAAGTGTCCTACAAGGACCGGGGCGGCAAGTATCAGGGCCAGAAGGGTGTCACCCTGCCGCGCATTCTCGCTGCAGAAGGAAGCAAGTAATGGATAAACTGCGTGTTGTCGGTGGCCGCAAGCTGAGCGGCCGCATCGCCATTTCCGGTGCCAAGAACGCCGCGCTGGCTTTGCTGCCTGCCTGCCTGCTGACGGATAAGCCGGTGGAACTGCTGGGCCTGCCCAATGTGTCGGACATTCGCTCCATGAACAAACTGCTGGAGCAGTTTGGCGTTGAGGTGGACGATAACAAATATCGCGCGACCAATATTACCAGCACCACCGCGCCATATGACATTGTGCGCACCATGCGCGCCTCCATCTTTACGCTGGCCCCCATGCTGGCCCGCACTGGCACGGCCGATGTGTCGCTGCCCGGCGGCTGTGCCATCGGTACGCGCCCGGTTGATCTGTACATCTCGGGCCTGACCGCCATGGGCGCGCAGATCGAGCTGGAAGGTGGTTATATCAAGGCGCGTGCGCCCAAGGGGCTGAAGGCTGCCAAGATTGTGTTTCCGTTTGTGTCGGTTGGCGCCACCGAGAGCATGATGATGGCCGCCGCGCTGGCTGATGGCACCACCGAGCTGCTTAACGCCGCGCGTGAGCCGGAGGTGAGCGATCTGGCTGACCTGCTCATCAAGATGGGCGCTGATATTGAAGGCGTGGGGACAGATACCCTGCGTATTACCGGCCAGAAGGTATTGGGGGGCACCCAGCACCGCATCATTGCCGACCGTATTGAAGCGGGCACCTATGCCATGGCCGCGGCAATTACCGGCGGCTCGCTGGATCTGCTGGGTGCGCGCCTGTCGCATCTGGCGGCAGCGGCCCGTGTGCTGCAGGACGCCGGTGTTGAGCTGACCGAGTTTGAAGGCGGTCTGCGTGTCAGCCGGCCAGGCAAACTGGTGGGTGTTGATGCCATGACCGAGCCATTCCCCGGCTTTGCGACTGACCTGCAGGCCCAGTTCATGGCGCTGATGACGGTGGCCGAGGGCGCGTCCATGATTACCGAAACCATTTTCGAAAACCGCTTCATGCATGTGCCTGAGCTGGCCCGCATGGGCGCCAACATTACCGTGCATGGCGCCTCGGCGCTGGTGCGCGGCGTGAAGGGCCTGAAGGGTGCGCCGGTGATGGCGACAGATCTGCGCGCCTCGGTCTCGCTGGTGCTGGCTGGTCTGGTGGCTGACGGTGTGACCGAGATCAACCGCATCTATCATCTGGATCGTGGCTATGAGCGTCTGGAAGAAAAGCTGGCCGCGTGTGGCGCCGAGGTTGAGCGCGTGAAGGAAGCCGCCTGAGATGGTAACGCTCCCCAATTCCATTGCCAGTATTGAAGTGGATGAGGGGAATGTTGTTCGCCTGAACGAGAATGTGCGGCATGAGCGGGTGACCGCCATTGCCGACCTGATGGAGCGCAACCACTTCGTTTATAAGGCGCATCCGCACGGGCCTTATCATCTGCGCCTGTCGGTGGTGGATAACCGCCTGTGCTTTGATATTCACAATCTCGATGGCCAGCATCTGGGCGATATCATGCTGCCGCTTTCTCCCTTCCGGGCGCTGGTCAAAGAGTATTTTGTGATCTGTGATGCCTATTACTCGGCCTTGCGGGGGGGGCAGCAGCCCGGCCAGCTGGAGGCGATTGATATGGGGCGGCGCGGCCTGCATAACGAGGCGGCTACACTGTTGATGGAGCGGCTGTCAGCGCAGGTTGACGTCGATCATGATACCGCCCGCCGCCTGTTCACGCTGATGTGTGTGCTGCATCTGCGCGTGATCGCCTGATCTCTTAGGCCAGGTTTAAAGCTTTTTTTGGCGGCTGCATGAACGGGCCAACAGCCTTTTCAAATTTCTGCGCATCCTGACCAGTCAGAACCTCTGTCAGCATGGGCAGGATTGCCAGCTTGGCCGGATCCGGGCGGCGACTGCGCTCAAAACTGGCAGTCACTGCGTGGAAATCTTCCAGCGTGCTTTCAAAAACTTTGACGCCGTCCATTTGCGGCGGCTGATAGGAGACGGTGATGCCGCCCTTAGCTGTGCGCAGGTCACGCGCGTTCACAACTTCAGTCAAGGTCGGCACGCCTTCACCACGCATGCGGGCCATGAGCTTGTCAAACTCGGCCAGGCTGGCTTCGGCCACATGCATGCCGGGGAGCTGACCATTCTCCTGCATTTTTGGCAGGGTGTCCGGCGCATTAAACTTACCTGCCGGGCGGCGATCATGCAGCTGGGCAAAGAAAGGTGTCATCATGACGGGGGCGGGTTCCTTCGGCTGGTTCGCTTTAGGTTGTGCCTCTGGAGCCAGATCCGCCTCGGCGCGCGGGGTGTAGCGGGCGCTTTCAATCGGGCGGTCCTTGAACAGGTCTTTTGCCTTGTTCATGACATTCTTGAAGTAAGGCTGCTTGGACAGGTAAGCCACTTCCTGTTTGCCAGCGGCTGGGTCGGTCTTCATCAGTAAATCGACCGTGCGGGCAATGTCAGTATAGGCATCCTCACGGGTGGCCTTGGGCGCGCCGGTCTGAATGAGGGTGTGGGCATCGCGCAGGTTTTCGGACAGCGCTTTGGCTTTGTCCGTGCGGGAGAGGGTGTGCAGGCCAGCAATGCGGTTGCAGATATTGCGGTCGAGCTGCAGGTGGCTTTCATCGAGCAGACGCTGCAGGGCGCGGTTGTTGGGTTCGTCCTGCAGGGCTTTGGTGGTGAGCGCGGCAACCGTGCGGGCGTTAGCGGCCTTTTGCGGCGAGTTGAGGATCATCATGCCGTCACGCACGAATTGCAGGGGATCCAGCGCCCCGATGGTTGCATATTCCATACGCAGCAGCGTAGCATCGGCCTGATTTGGGGTGAGGGTGGCAGCTTGGCGCTGCGCTTGCGCGTTCTTGGCCAGCTCGCTGTCCAATCGCGTGGCGATTGGGTCTTTTTGAGGCAGCAGGCTCTGCAGGCTCGCCTTGGCGCGCTTGAGTAAATTTGAAAAAGGCTTCAGCAAGCTCATGGCCGTAATCCTTAATATTTTTTAACGACTGGCTCAGGATATGCTCTTTTCAAGGACAAATCCACTTTTGTTGCCTAAAACTCTAATTAAATCTTGACCTTTTTGGCCGGGCGCGGCACGAAGTGGGCAAGCTTCTGTTTTTTATAAAGGATGTCGCTGTCATATGGCTAAAGAAGAGCTGATCGAGTTTTCCGGTGTCGTTAAGGAACTGCTGCCCAACGCCATGTTCCGCGTTGAGCTGGAGAACGGTCACGTCATTCTGGGCCACACAGCGGGCAACATGCGTCGCAACCGCATTCGTATTCTGGTGGGCGACAAGGTCACCGTAGAGATGACCCCGTACGATCTGACCAAGGGTCGTATCACCTATCGCCATAAGTAACCCGGTATTCAGGGTTAAAATTCCGCATTAACCCTGAAAGTCTTTGCGCTTGGGTTTGGCCATTTGCTAGCTTGAGCCCATGAGCCATTCTGTTTTCGATATGATCGATGCATTTCTGAAAGAGCCGGTGCCGCTATCCTGGCACGAAGCGGCGCGCCGTGATCTGGGCATTCCTGATGAATGTGCCAATGAAGCGCTGCTGTGCATCACGCTCGAATGCGGGCTTGATGATCTCAAGTCGCAGCCGCTGGCCTTTGTGGTGGACAGCAAGCATCTGGCCAACACCATGACGGCGCTCACCGAGTTTCTGCGCGAAGCCATGCACCCGACCTATGGCGGTCAGGATGTTCTGGCCGTGGTTGATTTTCTGCCGCCGATTGATGATTTCGGCACCGCTAACGGTATTTCTCGCCGCTGGGTGCTGGACCGCTTTAATTACGGTCTGATGTTGCCAGCCGTCAGCAGCTATCTGCGAACACTCGCACGCGGCCTGTAACATGGTGCCGCCCCGCGCCTTTGAAGAATTCAATGACAATGCGCAGGACCGCTACTTCCGCTTGCTGCGTCAGAAGGCTTATGGCCGCGCGCTGCTTGCAGTTGAGCGCAGTTTTCCTTATCTGCGGGGCCGTGTGCAGCTGACGGGTTTTTCCCCACAGGCCAAAACCGCCTTTGAGCAGAGCTGGCAGCCGTTGCTGGCGAGCCAATCTAAAGATGCAGCGACCAACTATCGCGCCACTATGGCTGAGCAATTTACAAATTATGCCTGCACAACCGGCCCGCAGCGGCTTGCAGATGTGCCGCCTGGCTGGAAGGCACATCGCTTTGAGCTCGCCATCTGGGGCGATCAACAGCTGTGTGGTCTGGCCGTGACCGGGGTGCAGCAGCGCCATGATGAGGGCAACATCATGGCGATTGATGTGGTGGTGGCCAGCCCGGTGCACAACCAGCCGCTGCGCGGGCATATCCGCCCGATTACCCAGTTTGCCGGGCTCGCCTGGGCTGCCGCGCTCGGGCGGCGGGAAGTGCATGGCATGGGCCCCATCAGCCCGGCAGGTGAGCGCGCCTATCAGCGCTTAGCCAATTTTGGATTTATACCTGAACCGCGCGGGGATAATACTTCAGCTGATACCACGCGCATGTCAGTTGCCCGTAATATTCATTTGCTGAAGCTGTCCTAAAACACTTCACCCCAGGCGGCTTTAAGGGCGGCGTCAACGCTGGCCATGTCATGAACCTTGCCGAGCAATTGCAGGGAGGTAATGCCATGCTCACGAATGCCACACGGCACGATCCCGGCATAATGCGAGAGGTCTGGCGCTACGTTGAGGCTAATGCCGTGAAAGGTAACCCAGCGTTTGATGCGCACACCAATGGCGGCAATCTTGTCATCCAGACCGCTACCGTCGGGCCGGGGCACCCACAGGCCCACGCGGCCTTCGCGCCGCACGGCGGTGACGTCCAGCCGGGCCAGTGCCCGAATCAGCCATTCTTCCAGCTGGTGAACATAAGCGCGCACGTCTTTGCCGCGCTGGTTGAGGTCGAGTAAAACATAGGCAATGCGCTGGCCGGGGCCGTGATAGGTATATTGCCCGCCGCGCCCGGCTTCATAGACCGGAAATGCCGGATTTAGGAGGTCAGCCGCCTTGGCGCTGGTGCCCGCGGTATAGAGCGGGGGGTGCTCCAGCAGCCAGACAAGCTCCCCGGCGCGGTGCGCCAGTATGGCTAAAACCCGCTCTTCCATGGCTGCCAGGGCGTCCGGATAGGCAATTTTACCCTCGGAAAGGTGCCATTCGGGGGCGGGATGCGGTAAAGGCTTGCTTACTTGGCTCATCTTTGCTATCTCGGCGGCCTACCTAGTGCGGTTATGGCGGAATTGGTAGACGCGCAGCGTTGAGGTCGCTGTGGGGCAACCCGTGGAAGTTCGAGTCTTCTTAACCGCACCATTACAAGTCTAACTCCAGTTATGCAAGAGGCTGGTCATGGCAGAAACACCGGAAATCCTGCCCGACCATATTCCCGCTGTCAGTGCCAGGACAGTGGTGGACGTGCATGACTGGCTGGCCAAAGGCGAAGTCGGGCGCATTACTGCGCTGGCCGCCGAGCTGCAGCCGGTTGATTTGGCTGGCCTGCTGGAACTTTCCACCTTTGATGACCGTCAGATCCTGATTGGTGTTCTGCGTGACCAGATCACGCCGGAAGTGCTGTCCTGTCTGGACCCGGAAGTGCGTGACGACGTGCTGGAGCGTCTGCCCGCGCGTGAGATTGCCGCCGTGGTGGCCGAGCTTGATTCAGACGATGCGGTCGATCTGGTTGAAGATCTGGATGACGAGCAGCGCGCGGCGGTTATCGCCAGCCTGCCTGCGGCCGACCGCTTGGTGGTGGAAGAGGCGCTGACCTATCCTGAAGAATCCGCCGGCCGTATCATGCAGCGCGAAGTGGTGGCGGTGCCGGAAGATTATACGGTTGGCAAAACCATCGACTGGCTGCGTGATCAGGCTGAACATCTGCCGCCCGCCTTCCACGACGTGATTGTGGTGGACCCGTTTCACAAAGTGGTGGGCACGCTGCCGCTCTATACGCTGCTGCGCAGTGTGCGTGGCGCCAAAATCCGCGAGATTATGTCTGAGGAAACCCAGCATATTCCCGTAACGATGGACCGCGAGGCAGTGGCCCATATTTTCCAGCGCTATCGCCTGCAGTCGGCGCCGGTTGTTAATACGGAAGACAAGCTGCTGGGCGTTATCACCATCGATGACGTAGTTGAAGTCCTGCAGGAAGAAGCGGAAGAAGATATCCGTCAGCTCGGCGGTGTGGGTACGGAAGAAAGCTTCCACGACGACGTGATGAAGATCACGCGCTCGCGCTTCTCCTGGCTGTTCATCAATCTGCTCACCGCAATTTTGGCCTCGCTGGTGGTGGGGCTGTTTGAGGCCTCGCTGCAAAAGGTGGTAGCGCTAGCGGTGCTCATGCCCATTACCGCGTCCATGGGCGGTAATGCCGGTACACAAACACTGACCGTGGCTGTGCGCGCGCTGGCTACGCATGATCTGGTGCCTAGCAATTACTGGCGCATGATCTTGCGCGAGACGCGTATTGGTTTCATGAATGGTATTGGCTTTGCCGTCATTATGGGGGGGATTGCGGCGGTGTGGTTCCCTGACCAGCCGCTGATCGGCCCGGTGATTGCCGCAGCCATGATCATTAACCTGCTGGCGGCTGGTTTTACTGGTGCGGCCATTCCGATTGCGCTGCGCCATTTCGGGTTTGACCCGGCGGTGTCGGCAGCCGTGTTCCTGACAACCGTGACGGATATTGTCGGGTTTATGGCGTTTCTTGGCCTCGCCACGCTCGTACTGTTCTGATAGTCTTTTCTCCCATCAGGGGAGATGAACATGCAGAATAATTATACCGGCCTGTCATTTGATCTGGGTGAAGACATCGCGCAGCTGCGTGAGAGCGTGCGCCGCTTTGCCGCCGCCGAGATTGCGCCGCTTGCCGCCGAGATCGACGCCAAAGACCAGTTCCCGCGCCAGCTGTGGCCCAAACTGGGTGAGCTGGGCCTGCATGGCATTACCGTGGGTGAAGAATATGGCGGCTCGGACATGGGCTATCTGGCGCATATCATTGCCATGGAAGAAATCTCCCGCGCGAGTGCGTCGGTCGGGTTGTCCTATGGTGCGCATTCCAACCTGTGCATCAACCAGATCAAGCTCAACGGCAGCGCCGCGCAAAAAGCCAAATATCTGCCGGGGCTGGTCAGCGGCACGCAGGTGGGTGCGCTGGCCATGTCTGAACCCGGGGCGGGTTCGGATGTGGTGTCCATGCGGCTGCGCGCTGACAAGAAGGGCGATCGCTATGTGCTCAACGGCACCAAGTTCTGGATTACCAATGCCAGTGAGGCCGATGTGCTGGTGGTCTATGCCAAGACCGACCCTGCCGCAGGCAGCAAGGGCATTACCGCATTCCTGATTGAGAAGGGCTATAAGGGTTTCCGCGTGGCGCAGAAGCTCGATAAACTCGGTATGCGTGGCTCACCCACCGGCGAGCTGGTGTTTGAAGATTGCGAAGTGCCAGCCGAGAATGTGCTGACTGAAGAAGGCAAAGGCGTGCGCGTTCTGATGAGCGGGCTGGATTATGAGCGCGCCGTGCTGGCCGCCGGGCCGCTGGGCATCATGCAGGCCTGTCTGGATGTGGTGGTGCCCTATGTGCATGAGCGCACGCAGTTTGGCCAACCGATTGGCGAGTTCCAGCTGATGCAGGGTAAACTGGCGGATATGTATGTGCAGCTCTCAGCCGCGCGGGCTTATGTGTATGCGGTCGGGCAGGCCTGTGATGCGGGCCGCGTCAGCCGCAAGGACGCCGCTGGCGCCATTCTCTACGCGGCCGAAGCTGCGACACAAATGGCCTTGCAGGCGATCCAGACTTTGGGTGGTAATGGTTATATCAATGATTACTCAACCGGCCGCCTGCTGCGCGATGCCAAGTTGTACGAAATTGGCGCGGGCACTTCTGAAATCCGCCGCATGCTCATTGGAAGGGAGCTGTTCAATGAAACTGCTTAACATACTGGCTATCGTCAGTCTGCTGGCCACGCCAGCCTATGCCCAATACAATCCCTCACCGAACGATCCGCAAGCGCCGGTGGATGTGCCGCGCTATCACGGCACGCTGGCTGACTTTGATAAAGTGCAGCTGCTGTGTGCGTCGGATACCGGTGGTGACTATATCTCAAACGCCCTGTGTACGGTGGCCGATACTGAAGTGCGTGCTGGCGCGCGGCAGGTGGGCATGAGTTTTGTGGCGGGCAGCAACCGTGAGGAAGATGACACCTTCATGATCTATGTTCACATCACCTCGGCTGGGCGCGTGCCGCGCGGTATGTCCGTCCAGGTGGAGGCCAGCCGTTATTACAGTGAGGCGGTTGATCGTTCGGCCCGCAATAGCACCGCGGCCGCCTTCCGCCGCGCTGGCAAGATGGTGTTCTGGGAAGATAACATCACTGGGGTCGGGCAGGGCGATTCACTGGAAGAGCCGATGCGCCGCCGCCTGCGTCAGTTGATCCAGCAATTATTCAAGCAGATTGAAGATCAGAAGGACGGCCACTAATGTTGCAGGATCCGGTTGTTATCGTAGGCTGTGCCCGCACGCCCATGGGCGCTTTTCAAGGCGAGCTGTCCACGCTTACGGCGCCGCAGCTGGGCGCGATTGCCATCAAGGCCGCGCTGGAGCGTAGCCGTGTGCCGCTGGATCTGGTGAGTGAAGTTTATATGGGCTGCGTGCTGCCCGCTGGTGTGGGGCAGGCGCCTGCGCGTCAGGCGGCGCTGGGGGCTGGACTGCCGCAGTCAGTTCCTTGCACCACAGTGGGTAAGGTGTGTGGTTCAGGCCTGAAGGCCGTGATGCTGGCGCATGACGCCATTGCCGCCGGCAGCGCCGATATTGTGGTAGCTGGCGGCATGGAAAGCATGAGCAATGCCCCCTATCTGATGGATAAAGCGCGCGGCGGCTTTCGCATGGGGCATGGCAAGGTCTATGACCATATGTTCCTTGATGGGCTGGAAGATGCTTATGACAAAGGCCGCCTGATGGGCACCTTTGCCGAAGAATGCGCAGCACAATATGGCTTTACCCGTGAGCAGCAGGACAGCTTTGCGCTCACCTCCCTCAAGCGCGCGCAAGACGCGCAGGCTAGCGGCGCTTTTGCCGCTGAAATTGCCCCGGTGACATTGCGCGATAAAAAGGGCGAACAGGTCATTAGCACCGATGAAGGCCCGCGTACCGCCCGGCCAGATAAAATCCCCACGCTCAAGCCTGCGTTTAAAGAAGGTGGCACCGTGACGGCGGCTAATGCCAGCTCCATCTCGGACGGCGCTGCCGCCTTGGTGCTGATGAAGCGCAGCCGCGCGCAGGCACTGGGCCTACCCATTCAGGCAACCCTTATGGGGCATAGCAGCTTTGCCCAAGCCCCGGCCTTGTTTACCACTGCGCCGGTTGGCGCACTTAGCCGCCTGTATAGCCAGACCGGATGGCAGGCCGGTGATGTTGACCTCTACGAGATCAATGAGGCATTTGCGGTTGTGACCATGGCCGCCATGCAAGAGCATAAACTGCCGGCTGATCGGGTGAATGTAAACGGCGGCGCCTGTGCGCTGGGTCACCCGATTGGCGCGTCTGGCGCGCGTCTGCTGGTGACTTTGGTGCATGCCCTGCGCCAGCGCCAACAGCATAAGGGTATTGCTACGCTGTGTATTGGCGGCGGCGAGGCGGTAGCTATGGCGGTGCAGGTATGAGCAACCGGATCTGGAAAATTGAGCTGATGAGCAAGCCCAGCATTACCCACGCGGCGGATGCGGTGGAGATTGTGGATGGCGAGGCGGTGCGCCGCGTAACCTTGCCGCCACTGGATCTGGACGTCTACCGGGCGCATGAAAAGCTCAAAGCTGAATTGGCGCGCGCGCCCTATGCGCATGAGCTGATGACCGCTCTGCCGGAGGCCCTGCTGGATGAGATTGAAGCCACCCTGCGCCGTCTGGCCGCCAGCGGCCTGATCGCCGATATTGAAAAGCAGATGCTGCAATAGAAAGCGAGCTGGCTAAAATTTTCAGTAATTCCTGTTGCAGGCGGCTGGGCTGGCCGCTATAGATTCTGCAGATGGTTGGCCACCTTAACGGCTCGCGGCATTTGAAGGACAGCTTGCACCGCGTAAAGAATGCTAAAGCGGCCGCAGTCAGCCCACATTCTGGTCGCCTCTGCGGTTCCCTTGGAACTGGAGTGCGAAGCCATGCGGCGTGTTGAGAACATTAACCCTTCTGTTCAGTTTAATTGTTTGTCAGGCGATGATTTCCGTCTGCGCATTCAGTCGTTGGTCATAGAAAGCGCTTTTCATAGAGAAAACCTCACCCTGTTTCCTCGCTATGATGAAATGGAATGCTGGATGACAGCGCAGGGAGATAGTGGTTTTGCAATTTCACCAGACCATGAGCTTGTGAACGTATTCTCAGTTGTTAAAGGTAATGGGCGAGAGGCTGTAGCGTTGGCGACCAGTTTGAGACCATTTCTGCATCTCAATTGTTACGAAGGCCCTTTGGAGGTTTTATACGCTCAGCATGGCTTTGTCACACAGCGCCGTGAGGCTAACTGGACAGCTGGTAAACCAGATATTGTCTTTATGCGTTATAACGGGTTAGGCTTGGCATAATGCTGCCCGTGCTTCTCCATATCCCGCATTCATCGCGGCATATCCCACCAGAATATATGGCTGACTATTTTCTGCCGCCTGATGAGCTGGCTGCGGAGCAGTTACGGCTAGTCGATTTATATACTGATGAACTGTATCAGCTTGATGGAGCAGAGCGCGCCGTTTTCCCTGTTTCCCGTTTTCTGGTGGATGCTGAGCGCTTTTCTGATGATGCGCAAGAGAGTATGGCCGCCCGGGGAATGGGGGCGCTTTACACTGTTACGACAGATTTAAAGCCGCTCAGGTCACAACCTTCTGCTGATCTGCGTCAGGTTTTTCTGCAAAGATATTATTATCCCCATCATGCGGGGCTGAATGATTGGGCTGCACGCTCTATCAAGCAAACTGGGCGGGCGTTGCTGGTTGATTGCCATAGTTATCCCTCCAGAGCCTTGCCCTATGAGCTTGAAAACCAGGCGCTGCGCAGGCCTGAAATTGGTATTGGAACAGACCCGTTTCATACACCACCGGCGTTAGTTGATGCTGTCGTCAGCGCTTTTCGTAATTTTGGCTATGACGTAGGGCTCAATGAGCCTTTTGCCGGCACGTTAACTCCGGCGGCTTGTTATGGAAAAGAGCCCCATCTTTATGCATTCATGATTGAGCTGCGGAAAGATATCTACATGGATGAAAAGACCGGAGCTAAATTGCCGGCTTTCTGCGATGTGCAGCAAAACATCAGCCATGTACTGGCTATTGCCAGAGATACAGCTAGCTCTCTTTTATGAGATAGCAAAAAGGCCGCCCGGTAAGGGGCGGCCTTGATGTTGAGACTATGCCGGAAAGGCTTAGGCTTCTTCTGCTTCGTCAGCAGCTTCAGCTTCGTCCTTCTTCTTGCGGCCCTTCTTGGCTGCGAGCTTGGCTTCCTTGAAGGAGACCTTTTCTTCAGCATTGGCGGCAGCTTCGAGTTCAGCAGCGAGAGCAGCCTTGGCAGCTTCGGCCTTGGCTTCTTCTTCAGCCAGAACCGAGGAAGCGGTCACGGCTGCGCCCTTTTCCCACTGGGTCTTGGCTTCGATTTCGTTGCGGGCTACGTTCAGCTTCACGGTGACTTCAACTTCGGGGTGGATGCGAATCACTTCCTCGAAGATGCCGAGAGTCTTGATCGGCTGGTGCATGGCAACCATGTCACGGCTGATCTTGAAGCCAGCAGCGTTCACGGCGTCAGCGATGTCGCGGGCCGAAACCGAACCATACAGATGGCCCGTTTCACCAGCGGAGCGCAGAACAACAACCTTCACACCGTCCAGCTTCTTGGCGATCTTCTCGGCTTCGCTCTTGCGGGCCGAATTGTCGGCTTCGAGCTTGGCCTTCTGGCTTTCGAAGTAAGCCAGGTTGGCTTCAGTCGCGCGCAGGGCCTTCTTCTGGGGCAGCAGGTAGTTACGGGCAAAGCCAGGCTTAACCGAAACGGTTTCGCCCATGTGGCCGAGCTTGTGGATACGTTCAAGCAGAATGACTTGCATAGCAGTCTCCTTAGATTACGACGTAGGGCAGGAGAGCCATGAAGCGGGCGCGCTTGATGGCAACAGCCAGCTCACGCTGCTTCTTCTGGCAAACGCCGGAGATGCGGGACGGGACGATCTTGCCGCGCTCGGTGATGTAACGGCCGAGCAGACGGGAGTCCTTGTAGTCGATCTTCGGCGCGGTCTTACCCGACAGCGGGCAGCCCTTACGCTTGCGATGGTACGGACGGCGAGCGCCGGTGGCGCCAGTGCCCTGGGGTTCGGTTGCTTCAACAGCGCTCATTATTCTTCTCCTTCATTTTCGTTGCGGGCCGGACGCGGGCGATAGCCGCGATCGCCACCACGGCTGGGGCGGTCGTCGCGCTCAAAGCGGTCATCGCTCTTGCGCATAACGGCCGACGGGCCAGCTTCCAGTTCTTCAACCGAAATGGTCATGAAGCGCAGGATGTCTTCATTGATGCGCAGGTTGCGTTCCAGCTCGTGCACGGCCTTGGCCGGGGCGTCGAGGTTCATCAGAACGTAGTGACCCTTGCGGTTCTTGTTGATCTTGTAGGCGAGGTTGCGCAGACCCCAATGCTCGGTCTTGGTGACCTTGCCGCCCTGAGCCGTGATGATGCCGGCGAACTGCTCGGCCATCTGCTCAACTTGAGCAGGTGTCACGTCCTGGCGTGCAATAAACACGCTTTCGTAAAAAGCCATCTTTTTCCCCCTATGGATGTTAGCAACCGGGGGCCCGCCAATCGGGGCCGGTTAAAGCTCAGCCCTATGGCGGGACTGAGCAAGGAGCGGGCGGGTTATGGCATACCGGGCCGGGGAGTTCAAGAATTAATGCCGCTGCCTGTTTGGTTGGCATTTTGGCATTAATACTTGACAGTTGGCCGTAAATCGCCACCTTGCTGCAAGTCTTTGAGAGGAAAAGGTTAATGACGACACGCGCTTTTGTATTTCCGGGTCAGGGCAGCCAGGCTGTCGGGATGGGTAAGGAGCTGGCGGCCGCTTTTGCTGACGCCCGCGAGGTTTTTCAGGAAGTGGATGATGCGCTCAACCAGAAGCTCTCCACCCTCATGTTTGAAGGGCCGGAAGGCGACCTGACGCTGACCGAAAACGCCCAGCCGGCCATTATGGCGGTCTCGGCTGCTGTCATGCGCGTTCTGCACAAGCAGGGCGGGCTGGATCTGGCCAAGGCGGCCAAGTTTGTAGCAGGTCACAGCTTGGGTGAATATTCGGCCTTGCAGGCGGCGGGCTCTCTCACGCTGGCTGATACCGCGCGCCTGCTTAAGCTGCGCGGCCAGTCCATGCAGAAGGCGGTGCCGGTTGGTATGGGCGCTATGGCGGCGCTGCTCGGCCTTAATTTTGAGCAGGCAATTGAGGTCGCCAAGGAAGCGATGCAGGATCAGGTGTGCACCGCAGCCAATGATAATGCGGATGGTCAGGTGGTCGTTTCCGGTCATGCGGAAGCGGTTGACCGCGCTATTGCCATCGCTGCGGCCAAGGGCGCCAAGCGGGCCGTCAAGCTGCCGGTGAGCGCCCCGTTCCATTGCCCGCTCATGCAGCCAGCAGCCGATGCCATGCGTGATGCGCTGGCCGCGACCACCATCAAGGCGCCGATCGTGCCGCTGGTGGCTAATGTGACGGCTTCTGCCACGTCTGACCCTGAAGCTATTCGCCAGCAGCTGGTGGAGCAGGTCTGTGGCACAGTGCGTTGGCGTGAAAGCGTTATGTATATGAAGGCGCAGGGCGTGACCGACCTGGTTGAATGCGGCGCCGGTAAGGTGCTGGCCGGTCTGGTCAAGCGCATTGAAAAGGATATGGGCGCGGTCAGCATTGGCAGCCCGGCCGATATCGAGGCATTTTTGAAGGCAGGCGCATGAACTTCGACGATTACGAAAATTACGACGATAGTCTGCACGACCGCATCCATTTGCTGCCCGCCTGGTTTTGCGAGCGGATGCTGGCGCATGACGGCAAATATGTGTTTCTGCTTGAGGGCGGGATCAGCGTCACGCTCACCCGCATTCAGCGCATCCATCAGGACAATGCCAGCCGCGTGTGGCTGGACGTAACCCTGATGCCCTATGCCGAGGCCGAGGCGCATTTGTGCGCAGGCGGCCTGCAGAACCGGCCGTTTGTCGCGGCGACTGATAAGCATCGCAACGCCACGGTCAGCGCCAGCTCGATCATGGTGGCTTATGAGATGGGCGCTGTTGCAGCGCCTGAAGCGGCGGCAACGCCATCACAACCCTAAATTCTGGAAACGTAGGAGAGAAGCATGTTTGATCTGACTGGTAAGACCGCCCTCATCACCGGGGCGTCGGGTGGTATTGGTGGCGCAATTGCCAAGGCACTGGTTGAGCGCGGCGCAACTGTGGCGCTTTCGGGTACGCGCGTTGAAGCGCTAGAGAAGGTTGCGGCCGAGCTGGGCGGCAAGACTGTGATTGTGCCGGCCAATCTGTCCGACCCGGCTTCGGTAGAAGCCCTGGCCAAGACCGCTGAAGAAAAACTGGGCGGCAAGGTTGATATCCTCGTGAACAATGCAGGTCTGACCAAGGATGGTCTGGCCATGCGCATGAAGGATGATGATTGGGATTCCGTGCTGGACGTCAACCTCAAGGCCGCTTTCATCCTGACCCGTGCGCTGCTGCGCGGCATGATGAAGAACCGCTGGGGCCGCATCATTTCCATCACCTCGGTGGTGGGCGTGACCGGTAATCCCGGGCAGGCGAACTATGCCGCCTCCAAGGCAGGTCTGATCGGCATGAGCAAGTCGCTCGCGCAGGAAGTAGCCAGCCGCAACATTACTGTAAACTGCGTGGCCCCCGGCTTTATTGCCACAGCCATGACCGATGCGCTCAATGACGACCAGAAGGCCGCTATCAATGGCCGCATTCCGGCCGGCAAGATGGGCAGCAGCGATGATATTGCCGCTGCGGTTCTCTATCTCGCCTCGCAGGAAGCAGGCTATGTGACCGGCCAGACCCTGCACGTTAATGGCGGTATGGCGATGATTTAAGACGGTTGGTAGCCTGACGAATGCCCGCTAGGGTGTTGGTCAGGCCTGCCGCCTGATTTGGGGAGACTAAGCCGTGCGATATGCCCGCAAAGCATTTAGCCTGATTGAGGCAGCTATTGTGCTCGGCATCGTTGGCTTGGTTGTTGGTGGTATTTGGATTGCTGCCGACATGCAGCGCCGCGCCTATGGCGTGGCTGATGCAGAAAAGGCGGTTCTTTCCATCGCCACTGGCGCGCGCGGCTTGTTTCCGCTGTCTAACGGCATGTATCCCACCGGTTCGGGCACGGGCGTCGCGGTTAATGTAACAACGACAGTCATCAAGAGCGGGCTTGTTCCGCAAAACCTGATTTCTACCAGCAATAACTCTATCCGTATTCTCAATGGCACCAGTTGGAGCATTTATCTTAATGGTGTTCTGGCCGGGCAAAATAACTCCATCAGTGTGACAGGCTGGGCGCAAGATTCAGCAAGCGCGTCTCGCCTCGTCAATGCGGTTATTGGTGCTGCAGGTAAATCTCTACTTGCGTATGCAGATTGCTGGGATGGTACCAGCATGAGTACCTATGTTTACTGGAACGGCTCGGTCTGGCCGCCAGCTTCTCCTTTGATTTGTCCACCGCCGGGTTCGGGCGGTCAGGTGCTGATGGGTTTCTATTTCTACCCGAATGCCAATTAACTGGCACGACTGGCAACAAGATCAGCCCTTGAGCTTTAGGCTGCCTGCTGTAGCATCCCCTTATAATAACAGGGGGCATCCCGTGGGCACAGTCATCAAAACCGGCGTAACCGGCCTGACCTATGCAGACGAGCGTAGCCATGTGTTGCGTGAGGTACGCACACATATAACCTCGGCCTTACCAGATGTAGCTGACCTGTTCATGCTGTACCATCCGGTGGTGGCCGCGCGGCTGGCGCGGGATTGTCAGCAGGCCGGGCGCGCCTTGTCCTCTTGTATGAATAATGCGCTGGAGCGGCTGGAACAGGGCTGTGAATATGCCAGCATCTGTGATGCTGCTGGGGGCGGGCAGGCCTGTCTGGCGCGCCCCCTCTATCCGGCTACAGCCCAAGGTGGACGGGCGTCTGCCTTGGTGGATGCGGCCTTGCTGGTGGCGTCGATTGATGCGCGCGCGTTCATCCGCCATTACAAGGCCGGAAAAGTTTTTGAGCAGATGTGTGATTATCTGGGCGCGGCCCAGCATGGTTGGCTGCTGGCTTTGCGGGATCAATGGCAGGCGGATGGTCTTGCGCGCATTGTTCCGGCTGCTGTGTTTGAGCGCCCCGTCCCGGCGGCAGAGCCGCGCAAAGATGGCTTTATGATTATTCTCAGAACCGTGGCGCATGCCCTGCATATCACTAAAGATCAGCCATCTCCGTTTGAGTATCAGGGCGGCCGGGGTTTCTCAGGTTGTTTTCAACAAAAGTTGTGGCCCTATTTGCAGGCAGCACCAGAGAACGCACCGCAGGGCTGTCAGGTGGGTGGGCTCTCTGTCCCGTTTCAGGAATGGTATTTCTCGGTTGGCAAAACACAGGCGGGGGCCGACCGGCGCGGCGCAGAAGATGTATTCATCGCCCTGCGCACGCAGTTCCACCAGCAAGCGCAGGCTTGCGCGGGGCTGGATCAAGCTGGCTGTAACGGGCAATGTGTACAGCGTAGTTTTGACCAGATCGCCGCCCATCCCTTTAAGCAGAATTGCCAAAGTGCCGTGCGGCATATTCTCTACCAGCAGGCTTTGCGTTAAGCGCGTGCGTCATAATGTGCTGCGTCATTTCGGAATCTCCTGATCGCGGTTTTTCCTGCTTATCCTTCAGGTATGGGCGTGGCTGATCGTGCCGCGCGCCTGATGTGAAGGAGAGTGTGATGAAGCGTTTGGTGTTAACGGCTCTGGCCGCTATCGTGCTGACAGTGCCAGCCTATGCCCCAGCCTATGCCCATGATGAGGGTGATTATGTATCGCCCTATAGCTGGGGGTATCCTAGCCACTATGATGAGCGTCCATCTCCTGCGCGCCACCACGGGCATGACCATGACTGGAAGCGTGACCGTGATGAGTGGAATGATCGGGATTATTCCCGCTATGACCGGGATGACCGGGGTGATTGGGGGCGGCGGCCGGTGGTGATCCGCTTTGGCAGCCGGGATGAAGGGCTGATTATCAGTTGGTTTGGTAGCCGCCGTTATGTGGATCTCTCGCCGGTTTATCTGCCCGCTCCGGCTATGCGGGCCATTCGCGCTAGTTATGGTCGCCATCAGCCGCCTTGTGCCTTGCCGCCCGGTTTGGCGCGCCGTCTGGCCCCGGCCCCTGCTGGCTATGAGCGGGTGATGGTGGGGGATGATGTGCTGTTGGTGCAACTGACCACCGGCTTCATATCGGATGTGATCAGCTTGAGGTAACATATTGAAAAGACGTATTTACGCTACGAATCTCCTAGGGTAATCTCATGGCGGATTAATCAGGAGATTCTCATGCGCAACATACGCTCGGTGGTGATGGTCAGTTTCTTTGCACTGATGGCGGCAAGCCAAGCGCAGGCTCAGGTGGCGGCTAACCATTTCAAGGATGCGAATAATAGCATCTGGCTGTCAGCTGGCGGATCGTTGCTGAATTACAAGGAGCGTCTGCCACCGACAGTGCTGAACGATAGTGAGCGTGGCACGCTGCCTTCGCTTGCGGCTGGGCTGAGCGTGCAGTCTGATCGCGGGTTTTTCCTGACCGTCGGCGGCGAGTATGAGATGGGTGACATTACCTATCGTGGCGCATTGCTGGCCACGCCGCTGGTACCCTACACCTCGCAAACAACTGAAACGACCTATGCCATTAACGCACAGGTTGGCTGGACCTATCCATTGGCCAGCAATATGCAGTTCATTCCGTATATTGAAGCGGGCTATCGCAATTGGGAGCGCGAATTGAGCGCCTCTCAGGTTGAGACCTATTCGCATTACGATGTCATGGGCGGTGTTCTGCTGCAATATGCGCCAACAGCTAAAACCCTGCTTAACGTCTATGCGGCGGCCGGGCAAACGCAGTCGCCGAGCATGGAGTATAATAACCTGACTTA
>Ga0255168_1000264_pt1 | contig 19910 bp, 20 predicted proteins | sample Atl_Miss_RepB_8d_FD_183629 | JGI IMG/M metagenome (GOLD analysis project Ga0255168, IMG submission 183629) | Freshwater microbial communities from Altamaha River, Georgia, United States - Atl_Miss_RepB_8d | ecosystem: Environmental > Aquatic > Freshwater > River | place: USA: Georgia | collected... | reverse complement strand
AAAGCCTTGTTTGTTGAAATGGTCAAAGTTGTTCAGGCCCAGGGTGAAGGTCAGGTTGACTATATGTGGGCCCGTACCAGCGGCGGCACGCCGGTACCCAAGATTTCCTATGTTAAGGGCTTTACGCCGTGGGGCTGGGTTGTTGGCAGTGGCGTCTATGTCGATGACATGGAAGCCGCCATCACGAGCATGCGCCATCAGGTGATGGGTATTGCGGCCGCTTTGATCAGCGGTGTGTTCCTGATCATGCATTTGATGGCGCGCAGCATCAGCCAGCCGATCAGCCAGATCACGCAGGCTATGCACCAGATCTCTAACGACCAGTTTAACGTACGGATCAGCGATACCGACCTCAATAACGAAATTGGCCGACTGGCACAGGCAGCCGAAACCTTCCGCCAGAAAGGCCAGAAGTTACAGGCCCTGACCGATCAGGCGCAGGCAGAAGCCGTGCGCCAGAGCGCCCGCCAGACCTTCCTGTCCGAGCAGACCCGCCTGTTTGAACGCACTGTACAATCGGCACTGGCGGGTATGCGTGAAGTTGCTCAGGAGATGGGCGGCTGCGCCGAAAGTCTGGATCGGGTGGCGCAGGAATCCAGCCACAAGGCACAAGATGTGGTGCATTCCTCCAGCCGGGCCGCCAGCAATGTCACCACCGTAGCCACCGCCACAGAAGAACTCAGTGCTTCAGTGCACGAGATTACCCGGCAGGTCAAAAACTCAACCACCATGACCACCTCAGCCGTACAGACGGCGCAAACCAGCACCCGCACCATTGCCGAGCTGTCCAGCGCCGCTGACCGTATTGGCAGCGTCGTTCAGCTGATCTCCGAAATTGCTGCGCAGACCAACCTGCTCGCGCTCAATGCCACGATTGAGGCCGCCCGCGCTGGCGCCGCCGGCAAGGGCTTTGCGGTAGTTGCCAATGAAGTAAAAAGTCTGGCCAACCAGACAGCCAAAGCTACTGAAGAGATTACCGCCCAAGTTGCGCAGATGCGCGGCGTCGTTGAGCAATCCACCGCCGCCACTGCTGATATTGTCCGCAGCATTAATGAGATGGATCATGTCTCGTCGACCATTGCGGCGGCTGTTGAACAGCAAGGGGCCGCCACCAGCGAGATCTCACGCAATGTGCAGCAGGCGTCTGGCGATACTCAAGCAGTCACGCAGGCGATTGCTGAGGTTGCGCAGGCCGCGGAACAGACCCGGCAGATCTCGCTCGACGCTCTGCAGATATCCGAGCGCGTGCAAAAGCACACCTCAGAACTCGCGCAGGCCGTGCAGACCTTCCTGAAAAACGCGGCGAACAGCTAAAAGTGAACGGATAGCTTGCTGACCTCTTGGATAGCAGCATTTTTCCTAAAACTTGACGTAATAGTTTCAAAGGTTTGGCGGCATTATATGCTATTATTCAGCATCGCTAACGCTTTTTGAATACGCCATGGTTACGCCGCTTCCGCCCCCGACCCATTCGATTGAGATCAACAGCTATGCTGTTGTCAGTGCTACAAAAATTAGCCCGGCGGCGATGCATCATGAGTTGGTTTTTAAAGAAGGTCAGCGCGTCATCTCTGCCTTTAATGGCGACAGCTATGACCGCAGCACCGGCAAGATCAACTACATCTCCGCCTCCAATCAGGACACGCTGCGCGTCAGCACGAGCGGCCAGACCCGCGCGCAATCAGCCAAGATCCCCAAGCCGCTGATTGCCACTACAACCGTCTATGCCGGCAGCGCCGCTGAGGTGTTAGAAAAACTTGGCATTGCAACAACCGCCAGCCACTACATTAACAATCAGAATATTGATTATATTGCCGTATCGCCGATGACGGAGGCGCAGAACTCCAATTCGGTGACTGGTACGCTCATGCGCGCCATGGGCCTACGCATGCCGCAGGCGCTTGAATCACTCTGGTCGCCAGGACTGCGGCGCAATCTGCTGCCGGATGATTTCAAGACCGGATATGACAACATCACCCGGCGCACCCCCAACTGGCTGGCCACCACGCCGGACGTGTTCAAAACGCTTGATGCGGGCCTTAACAGCCTACATGTGCCCGCTGTTGCTGCGCAGGTTCGCAAAGACCCCAATCCACATATGAGCGATTGCAAACTGCCGATGGAGGTTGATTGCAAGGTATTGGGACGCGCCAAAAGCCTGCTGATGCCAGCAACCTACAGCCCTTCCCAGCCCACGGCACCGGCACAGGCACAGGCACAGGCCGCTAAACCCAAACCCTGATCAGATATTGAAGTACATGTATAATGTACCTCCGCCAGCACAAAAGGTGGCGGCGTTGGCTACATTAATCGGGAATGTTGTCTCTGAACTACCGGAGGGCACATCCATGCGCCACAGCAGGTTTGTCTCGTAGCTGGCCGAAACACCGCTCACTAAGCCAATGCAGCGGTCAACCGTCAAATCATAGAAGCCGATGAACCAAGTTGTGCTCGTATGCTCATCAAACCCGATATCATGCCCCCATGGATCCTGACGATAGCCACCCGTGGGCAAGACATAGCCATCAGCACCTGTAAAATAGATTGGGTTACTATAGGCCATCTGACCAGTCGTTGTACCAAAGGCATGCAGCGCGCCTTGCACGTTCTTGGTTATGATATTCACCCCGGCAACAGCCTGATTCATTTTGATTTTATCATTTACCGAACTGGCGGCCACCCAGATGCCGCCAATTACTAACCCCACCACGCCCAGCACAATCGCGGCCTCAATCAGGTTGAAGCCCCTGCGGCGCTGCTCACGCAGCGAGCCGCGCAATTGGGAATGGCACATCCTCATGGCCAATAGTGTGAGCCGCCAAGTCTTAACAACAAGCTAAAGCTAAGCTTACAGAATTATTACATTTATATGGCCTAAATTGGTCCTTTTCATTCGTGTGTCATCTCGCAGCTGCGTGATGTCTTTTCGCAGAAAGTGGCAGCCAAATCACATTTTAGGGCGTGACATTCTTGAAGCAGACGACAGATTCCTGCAGATAGAATCGCAGATGGGGATTCTTTTTTCTTGCACTGCCCGCCACTATTCCATAATAAAGGTTCAGGTACGTAGTCGCACAAGCGATGGCCCCTTTGGCACAGCAGCGGCATATGCGTCCTTTTTGGTGGGTCGGTTGTAACGGGGAGTTTCCCTGCCAAGACCGCACCTTTTGGGTAACGTGTGATGCAGTTGCGCTGACGAAGCGGGGGCCGACCCCCAAATCACAAGCGCAGAAATGGTTAGTCAGTTTGGCTCCGGTAAGGCGGGGCACTCTGGCACAGCGCCGCCGGTTTAATACCGGCGCATGTTTGGTTCCTCCCCTGCCAGCCTGACCGGTTTGGCGGGCGAAGTCCAATAGCCACATTTTCACACGCCGGGATGAGGGTGGGGCAACCTGCAATCAGTCTGGCAATAACTTGGTTTAACGAAAGGCCTGAGCGCAGGCCGAACAGAAGGAGAGCGCCATCATGAGCATAAAGTACACCACCCTTTCCGGCCGTCTGGTGATGATTGGCTTTGGCAGCATTGGTCAGGGTGTTCTTCCTCTTATTTTAAGACACATTAATATCTCGCCTGATCAGGTGACCATTTTTACTGCGCATGACAAGGGCCGCGATGTGGCCGCCGCGCTGGGTGTGACCGATTTCCGCCTGCAGCCGCTGACGCGCGAAAATTACCGCGACCATCTCGACCCGCTCGTGACCAAGGGCGCGTTTGTCCTCAATCTGGCCTATGACGTGGCCTCTACCGCTTTGATCGAGCTGTGCCATGAAACCGGCGCGCTCTACCTGGACAGCTGCATTGAGCCTTGGGCCGGCGGCTATTACGACCCCAACCTGACCCCGACCGAGCGCTCCAATTACGGCCTGCGCGAACAGGCGCTGGATATCAACCGTCGCAACTGGCCCAACCGTCCGACCTGCGTGGTGACCCATGGTGTGAACCCCGGTCTGGTCTCGCACTTCGTGAAGGAAGCGCTGCTGAACATGGCGCAGGCCAACGGTCTGCCGGCAGACAAGCCCACCACCCGTGAGGAATGGGCCGAGCTGTCCATGCAGCTGGGCATCAAGACCATCCACATTGCCGAGCGTGACACACAGGTGCCGGCGATTGCCAAGAAGCCAGGCGAGTTCGTCAATACCTGGTCGGTTGAAGCGTTTGTAGGTGAAGGCAGCCAGCCAGCCGAACTGGGCTGGGGCAGCCACGAAAAGGCCATGCCGCAGGATGGCCGCCGCCACCCGATTGGCAGCCAGGCCGCCATCTATCTGGAACGCCCGGGTGTTGCCGCCCGCGTGCGCAGCTGGACCCCGCTGGAAGGCCCGTATCACGGCTTTTTGATCACGCATGGCGAGAGCATCTCGATTGCTGACTATCTGACCGTACGCCAGAGCAATGGTGCCGGTGACAATGTGATGTACCGCCCGACCGTGCATTACGCCTATCATCCGTGCGATGCGGCTGTGATGTCGGTGCATGAATATTGCGGCAAGGGCTATGTGCTGCAGGACAATCACCGCCTGATCAAGGACGAGATTGCCAGCGGCATGGACGAGCTGGGCGTACTGCTGTGCGGCAACGACAAGGGCGTGTACTGGTACGGCTCGCGCCTGACCATTGAACAGGCCCGCAGCCTGTGCCCGTATAACGGCGCTACCAGCCTGCAGACCACTGCTGGTGTTCTGGGCGGCATGATCTGGGCGATTGAAAACCCGGAATGCGGCGTTGTTGAGCCGGATGAAATGGACGCCAGCCGCGTCATGGAAATTGCCCGCCCCTATCTGGGCGAAATGGTGGGCGTGTGGGATAAGTGGAACCCGCTGGAAGGCCGCGAAAAGCTGTTCCCCGAGCAGCTGGACAAGACCGACCCCTGGCAGTTTGCCAACGTTCTGGTGGCCTAAACAGCCTGCCACACACAAGATCAACGGCGCCCCACCCGGCGCCGTTTTTCTTTTCCGCTTTCCGTGCCCACCTTCTGCAGTGCAAACCGGTCGCATATGATTTTTTAGGATTTGGCGATATAGTAAACCCAACAACGCCTGAAGGCGGCCGCGTGTGGTAACAGGGCGCAAATTCTATTTGGGGAGTGACGCATGGCTGTTGTTCCACCGACTGCACTGAACGAAAAGCTCCAGCGCTATATTGCGCAAACCAATCCAGCCACACCGTGTCTGGTGCTGGATGTGGACAGGGTCGCGCAGAATTACCACGCGCTACATGACGCCCTGCCCATCGCGCAGATTTTCTACGCTATCAAAGCCAATCCAGCCGCCCCTATCCTCAAACGGCTAGCGGCCCTGGGTGCCAGCTTTGACTGCGCCAGCGTGAACGAGATTGATATGGCGCTGGCAGCAGGCTGCCCACCCCCGCGCATTTCCTATGGCAACACCATCAAGAAACAAAAGGATATTGCCGCTGCTTATGCGCGTGGCATCCGTATCTTTGCTTTTGATAGCGAGATGGAACTGGCCAAGCTGGCGCAGGCCGCACCGGGCAGCCGCGTGTTCTGCCGCATTCTGACCTCGGGCGAAGGCGCTGAATGGCCGCTCTCCCGCAAATTTGGCTGCGAGCCGGACATGGCCTATCACCTGCTGCTCAAAGCCAAAGCGCTAGGGCTGGAGCCATGGGGCATCTCATTCCATGTCGGTAGCCAGCAACTGGATCCGCGCCAATGGGATGTTGCCGTAGGCACGGCTGCCGGGCTGTTCCGCCTGCTGGCTGAACAGGGCGTGCAGCTGGATATGATCAATCTGGGCGGCGGCTTTCCCAGCACATACCAGAAAGCGGTCCCCACCCCGACCGACTATGCCCGCGTCATTCGCCAGAGCCTGACCGACCATTTTGGCAATCAGCTGCCCGGCACCATCATCATGGAGCCGGGGCGCGGCATTGTGGGGGATGCCGGCGTGGTGCTGGCCGAAGTGGTGCTGGTCTCGCGCAAGCATGAGAATGACACCATCCGCTGGGTCTATCTGGATATTGGCCTGTATGGTGGCATGCAGGAAACCCTGTTTGAAGGCATTCACTACCAGATTGAAACCAGCAAAGACGCCGACCCGCAGCGCTCACGCGTGATTATTGCCGGGCCCACCTGTGACAGTACCGATGTGCTGTACGAAAAAGCCGACTACAAATTGCCGGATAGTCTGGCCGCTGGCGACCGCCTGACCTTTCATTGCGCGGGCGCTTATACCACCACCTACGCGTCGCAGAGCTTCAACGGCTTTAAACCGCTGGATGAGTATTATATTTAGAGCATCACTTTTTGATGAGAAAGTGCACCGGGGACTAGCGGAAAAGACTGGCTTAAACCGCAGGAGCCAATATGCGAGGCTTAGATGGGGATGGAGATGGAGCTGGCGCAGCTGACAGCGGCTGGCTGGCACGCTGCAATATAGGTGCTGGTGCCGGTTGCGTGGTACGATGGTCATATTCCATCACGCCCGCCGCCCCGATCATGCTGCCGGTGGTGAGGATAGCTGCCCCCAGCTGCGCCCGCTGAATAAAACGGCTACTGCGAGTAGCCCCCATCTGCCGCGCATGCGCGCGGTTCTTGGCCCAAATTTCCGCCATGAAGGCCGCCTTAAATCCACAAATCCCGGAAAACATCACCAAGGATGCCACATTATGACTGAGCGGATTAAACATGGCCGTTACAGCAACAACAACGAGCGGCGCACCAATCAAGGTCGCCATGGGCGCATCGCCATATTCATCACAGATTGACTTGTAAGCCATGCGGGCAGGCTAACAAAAGGCGCCGCGCTAACGCAAGGGTAGAAAACCTAACGTCACCCCTTAAGGGCATACCTGCCGGAAGGTGGAGGTTTCAAACAGGCGGCCCTTCGTGCCTGCTACAGGGCGAGACACCAGACCCAGTGCATGGCCGCCCGCCATTTCAACCTCATAGCAGCGCTGATTATTCACTCCCGTACTGACCGCCAGCACCTGAAAATGCCCATGCGATCCGCTCAAGCTGTTCGTAAATTCCTGCATGCCCAACTGGCGCAGCTGCACATCACTGGCACGCGCGGCCTGATACTGAGTAAGCGCCGTCGCTACGCCATTTTCAGCCCCGTTAGCCAATAACCGATCAACAGAAGCAACCGCAACCATGGTACCCAATGTTGCACCCAGCGCGGTATAAACACAGCCTAGCGCCAATTGCGCAGGCTCCATCTGGCGCAAATGATTAAGCGGCCGCGCCACCGAGCGGCGCACCAGCTGCGCCATGGCTTGCGTGGGAGCGGTTAAAGTAGAGCGGGTATCGGACACAAACTTTTGCATCGCCGCAGCTTAGGCAATATCCTGCGCGGCCGCTAATGCTATCGTCACGCATACATCTAAAATTGCAGCGATTACGGCATGCGAACCAGCAGGAACAGCGCCCCTTCGATGGGCTGCTGGCGATCCTGCCGCAGCACCGCCGGCTGCCACTCCTTGAGCCATAACCCACAGGATTTGCCGAGCTTTTCGATATAGTCACGGCTATGCGCATAGCGCTTGCTGTCCTGCAGGGTAAAGCCCTGCGTGAGACCATTGACCTCCACCGATGCGGCAAAGAGTCCGCCCATCGGCAGGCAGGTAGCCACCGCCTGCAGCAAAGCTTCCAGCGCGCCAACATAAACCAGCGCATCCGCCGCGACGATCAGCTCATACGGGCGGTTGAGCGCTGCCACCATATCCAGATGCAGCAAACTGTCATAACCACCGCGCTGGCGGGCCTGCTCCAGCATTTTCTCTGCAATATCGACCCCCACCAGCTCACGCGCATGCGCGCGCAGATAAGGCGCCATCAGCCCGGTGCCACAGCCCAGATCGGCAATGGCCATATGGCTTCGGTTTTGCAAATAAGGTTGCAGCAGCTGCGCCAACAATTGCGGGGCCTGATAGCCCAGCTTGGCCAGCGCCTCATCAAAGCGCGGGGCGTAATCATTAAACAGGTGGCGCGCATAAGCGGGCGATAAGTGCCCGCGCTGCTGGCGTAGTTGTGCCAGCGCCGCCTCAGCCCGCTCATCACTATCGGCGTAGTGTAAATGATGCTCGGCCTTATCCCACTCTGCCAGCTCCAGCCAGAGCAGACCTAATTGCAAATGGTAATCTTCATCCTCGGGCGAACGGCGCAAGGCGCTTTGCAATAATTCGATAGCTGGCTTGATGCCACCACGCGCCTGTTCCAGCCGCGCCGTTTCCAAAATGGCTTCTTTATCATCCGCGCGCAGCCATAAAAGTTCACGCCACGCATCTAGTGCAGCATCGGCGCGGTTTTCCTGCATGGCCTGCTGCGCCAGACGGCGCCAATCAGATGGGGTTTGCGGCACAAAATCAGTGGTCATAACTTTTGCTTACCTTACGTTTGCTGTACAGTTGGTCGCATAAAAATCAGGCGAAAATAGATTGACAAAGCCCCCTCATTTTCGCCATAGTGCGCCCCACTTAACATGACATTCACCCACATATAACACGGAGATTTTCGTGACCCACTCTATCGCGGGCCAATCCATCGTATTACTCATCGCCAACGGTTTCAACGAAACTGAATTTGCCGAAGCACAACGCGCCCTGCTCAAGACCGGCGCCAAGATCACCACCGTCTCGCCGGAAAAGTCGGTCGCCAATGGCTGGCTGGGCAACGGCTGGGGCCACTACTTCCCGGTTGACCAGCATATTGGTGACGCGCTGGGCTCTGACTTTGACATGATGGTTCTGGTGGGCGGCGAGCGCGGCATTGCCAAGCTGGCCGGTAACCCGCACACCAAGCGCATGGTTGGCCACTTCCTCGACGCTGACAAGCCGCTGGTTGCCATTAACGAAGCCGTATCGCTGCTGTCGATGCCGGGTAAGGTTTCGGGCCGCCACCTCGCTGGCGACGCGACCGACCCCGCACTGGCCGCCACCGGCGCCCAGATCTCGCAGAACCCGGTTGTGACCGACCGCAATCTGCTGACGGTGCAGACCGATGAGGTTGCCGTGGCGATCGACGCTATGCTGGAGCACCTCGCCCAGGCGCGCGAACTGGCCGCCGCTTAAACCGCGTATTTACGTCATTAAAAAAGGCCGGATCAGCTCCGGCCTTTTTCATTTTCATCCTATACTCACGCGCTAGCCAAGCGGCGGTTCACTTCATCCAGCACCTGCGCTACGCTCAGACTTGCCAGCTCCGGTACTTCCAGTGCCTTGAACGCGGCGCGCTCAATACTGGTACTCAGCGCGCTGGCATGCGGGCCGAACAGCGCCAAACCCTGCACGCCCAGATGCGCGGCCAGATGGCTGGGGCCAGTGTCATTGCCGACTACAAAGCGCGCTTGTTTCAGAATGCCCGCAAGCTCAAACCAGTTATAGAAACCGCGCGGCCCCTGCAGCACTTTGCCGGGGAAGGTTTTGGCATCAGCGAGTTCATCCGGGCCGGGCACGGTGACAACTTCCATCCCCTGCGCCATCAACTTCTCGGCCAGCTGATTGTAATAAGGCCAGCGCTTTTGCGGATGACGGGCGGAACAGCCGGTAATCAGCACAATATAAGGCGTGCTGACCTTTTCAGCGGCCAGAATGGGCGCGGCATCATCAGCCAGCCAACTTACGTCCGGCTCTAGCGTATGCACAACCTTAACGCCAGCCGCCGTCAGCTGCGCTGCATGGCGCTGAAGTGAGGGCACCTTGCGATGATTATCCACCACATAGCGATGGCTGCAGCCCCGCACAATGCCACTCCACGGCGTACCGCGCAAAAACCAGGTGTAGTAGAAGCAAGTACGATCGGCATTCTGCAGATCATAGACCATATCAAACTGCTCGGCGCGCAGCTGCTGACGCAGTTTATACATCAAATCCAGGCGCCAGCGCGGCGCGCGCGGGGCAACCAACACACGGTTGATATGCGGACAGCGCTCAAAAATCTTGCGAAAGGCGGGGGTGGTCATCACCACAATCTCATCCTGCGGATGATGGGCACGAATGTCACGGATGGCGCCATCCGACTGGATCACGTCACCAAAGGCCCCGAGCTTGATAATCAGGATTTTTGCCATAACACCCTCATCAACTTGTGATTTAACGCCCAATTACATACGTGTTTTGATGTCATAACACGATGCGCCATATCGCACTACCCAAGTTTGGACCTGAGCCAGCGGCGCAAGCGCAATGGCAGCAGGCCACTCAGATAGCATTTGAGAATATCAAGCACCACCGGCACGCACCCCTGTGTGCCACGCATCGGCCATTTCAGCACAATCTGCTCAACAAGAAGGGGCGGCGCAACATAGGCGGCCAAGCGCGCCGATAATGGAAAGCGATAGTTATATTCTTTCATGCCGGTGCGGATATCGGCCGCCATGGGCTTGGGACTACGCGCCAGATAACACAGATACAGCCACCGGTAGGCTTGATAGGTATCAAGATCAAATACCGCAGAAAAATTCTGCAATTTTCCGACAATCTCCAGCGAGGCTTGTGTGCGCAGACACTTCCAGCAGCGCGAGCAATTGACCTTACCGGATGGCGCCATAACCGGAGAGACACAGACGTCCAGATTCTGTTGCACCAGCGGCTGATCGGCAATCAGGGCCGATTTTTCAAAGCGGGTATACTGCGCGCCGGTATCAATGCACTCAAGACTCTCGGTCGAGAGCATAGGCACCAACAGCGCATCCGCATCGCCATAGGCCGGCGTTGGGATGACCTTGCAATCGCGGTAATGGTACGCGGCAGAATACATATATTTGCCAATACCTTTTTGCAGCAGCAGGCCAACAGCAGCATTACGCGCTACATGCGTGAGTTGAAAATTCATCCCCAGCAAGGCGTCCAGATTGGAATTGACGGCGACCAGCTCTAACCCCAGCGCATGCGCGAGCGGCTCCAGCCGCTGTTGCCGCTCCAGGAATACGGCATAGTCATGCTCATTCTGCCCGTGCGAGCCCACATTATTCATGAGTAAATGCGTGAGCTGATATTCAGGCGGCACCCGGCCAGCCGCATGGTCAGCAACCGTGCAGAAAGAATCAACTCCAGCCGAGAAACCAGCAATTACGCCTGTCCCGTCATGCCGCGCACGCGACAGATAGCGCGCAGTTATGCCAATCTTATGTAGGCCGGGCGCGCAATGGCGCATGAGCTCGATATAGTGATGACTGATATTGTAATAAAGACGCGCCGACATTGGCCCGCACACCTCTATATCCCACCCCTCATGCTGCGCACGCACCAGCATGGCCACGACAAACGCATCGCAGCTAGTGACATCGAGCATAGGCTGCACGCGCGGCGCGCACTCAAACCACAAGGTCTGACTGCCCGTGGGCATGATAATTTCAGCGCTCAAACGCACCCGGCCATCCTGAACGCTCAGCGCTGGCGGCATGATTTTCATAATCGACATATTATTGTTCCGAAAAGCGTTCTCTGGCTTACCGAATCGACCCGCATAATTTCAAGGCAAAACTTCACCCCTTAACGTTTTTGTATCCCCACTAGCCAATATCGCCGAATCAGCTAAAACACACATAATCTTGTTTTAACCAACTATGGGTTTTTCCATGCCTGCTGCCAAAAAGTCTAAAGCCAAAGCGCCGTCTAAGTCACCTGCCAAGGCACCGCGCAAGCCCGCCGCCAAGGCCGTTAAGCCGATCCTGATGACCCGTCTGGACGGCCTGTACCTCAAGGACACCGGCCATAAAGGCCGTGGCCTGTTCTGCACCAAGAAGATCAAGAAGGGCACCATCATTGAGATGAGCCCGGCTCTGCCGCTGAAGGATAAGGACTCCGCCAACGTCGAAAAGACCCTGCTGTGCGATTACGTCTTTGTGCTGGGCAAGATCACCAAGGCCCTGCAGAAGAAGCTGAACATCAAGGATATTGAAGATGCCTGCTGTGTTATTTACGGCATCACCAGCTTCTGTAACCATGACGACAAGCCAGTAGCCGAAGTGCGCTGGGAAGAGCATGGCGACACCATCTATCATTCGCTCGTTGCCATCAGCGACATTCCGGCCAACACCGAAATCTGCACCAGCTATGGCCCGGGCTGGTTTGATGAGCCGCATCGCCGCACCTCAAAGTAAGATTTCTTTACCATAAAAAAGGCCTGTATCTCTCGTAGATGCAGGCCTTTTTCATTGGGCCCATCTGCACATTTATCATTTATTTGCAGCTTCCTGTTATCGTGAACAGACAAGACACGAGGCTGCATGGGCATTTTAGAAAAAGCATTCAACCAGTTAGGCAAGTCAGCCGGGCGGGAGCTAGGCAAGCGGCTCGGCCCCGGCTTTAGCGTGACTTTTGACTCGGGCGGGAGCGTGCGCGCCGCTCAGGCCCAGCACCTCAACAGATATACAGTCCAACCCAATCCGGCCCAGCCTGATGCGGCGATGTATTACGCAAATCCGCAGCTTTATGTAAACCATAGGCCTCAGTCGCCAACACCACAGCCGATTGCAGCGCCCGTCGATATAACGCCTGTGAGTGAGCCTGCGCCTACAACAGCAGAAATTACAGCATCGCCCGCACCTGACCTGTCGGCCTTGCGTACTGAGATCAGCCTGCCAGCTAGCATGGCCACCAATCTTGATGACCTCGGCAATTCCGAAGATAAACCGCAATTTCAGAAGGCTGATCTACACACCCCCATTCAGCAACCGGGCAAGCTGCATAAAGGGGCCAAGAACGACCCGGAGGATGTGCGCAATCTGCAGCAGATGCTCAAAAATATCGGCATGGGTGACATGCTGGGCAAGACAGGCGGCAAACATGACGGTGTGGATGGCGTGTTTGGTGAGAAAACCGAGCGTGCCATTATTCACTTCCAGACCAGTATGGGCCTGACACCCTCTGGTCAGGTCGATGCCAAGACCATGCAAGCTTTAATGGAAAAGAACAGCGAAGCTGTCCTCAACCAGCACAGTCAGCCTGATGCACCGCGCACCCCTCGGCGCAACGCGCCCGGTATGAGCGCTTAACGCGCTACCTATGTAATCCGGATCAGCTTGTCACGACCGGTATGGCCACGCTCAATCACCAACTGGCTCGGTGCCACACATAGCGCTTTAGCTAACAGACGCAGGACGGCGACATTGGCCTTCCCGTCTTCCGGCACAACCGTCACATAAACCTTGAGCAGCAAACTGCCGTCAGGCTGCGGCTGTGCCTCGATACGTTCCCGCGCAGCCTTGGGGGTGACGCGCACCTGAACAACATCAGTGATCTGGCTGGCCCACGGGGCGGGGCTGTTTTTTGCCACAATATCCTCAGGAGCTGCTAGAACCTCAGGCCGTCACGCGCCACTTGCCGTCATCATGCAGGCGGTAAACCTCGCCGCCCTGCTTGCAACGGGTGCCGACCGGCACATCATCCGCATGCGGCAGCTCAGCCACCATCTGCGCCACGCGCAGCTCGGGCGGGTAGTTCCATTCAATGAAATTGACCAGACGGGCGGGCACATACTGCTTCCATTCATCATCGCGGCGCTCGATGAGCGAGCGGATCTCTTCGGCCGGCGGCAAGCGATACATGGAGCGGTCCATGATATGCAGACGGCGCCCCTCGGCCCCCTGATGAGTTTTGACAAAGCCCACCTCGGTCAGCGGGTCAGACAGCTGGGCAAAGCGGTTGACGTACCACTTGGCGTCCTGCAGCGAGCCGGAATAGTAATCGGTCGGCATGGGCTGGTTGAGCTTGCGGATTTTATCCAGCACATAGTCAACCCAATCATCCGTATTCACGTTGCTGTCGATATCGACTAGCGGAATGGGCTTCACACTATTGCCAAACACCGCTTTGAGCATGTCCACGCGCTGTTCAAACGTAAACGGGTTGCGCACCGCGCGGCTGAGCTGGGTAGAGCCAAACGCTACAATGCTGACGTCACAATCCGAGCGCATCAGATTGATCAGAGCGGCATGGCCCCGGTGCAGCGGCTGCGCGCGCATGACCACCAGACCAACACGGCCAGAGCCGATATGCGGGGCGTCTTCTACTTCCTTGCGGCTGCTCATGATCTGCTCCTTGATTTGGCCTAGTTTTACGCACGGACGCCCAAAAGGTAAAGAGCGGGCAGGCTACAATTATCATGGTTAATTATACCATTAACCATAGCGCTGAATTGACTTGGCCATGCTGATTTTTATACCATCTGCCCATTACAGGGAGAAAATCATATGAAAGCGACACCAATTTCCAATATTTACGCCAGCTTTCTTCCGCACGCCCGTGAGCTGATCGCGCAAGGCAAACCGAACGAGCTGATTGAAGCCGCCCTCCCTGCCGTTAAAAACGACCGCGCCAATAATACCTGCAGCGCAGCTGACAGAGCTGAAGTTACCCGCCTGATTATCAAGGCTACCGATCAATGCGTTGGACTGAGTGATGATAAAGCCGCGCAATCAACGCATAATGGTTTGTGCATACTGGCCCGCTTGTATGAACGCGACCCCTCCCTACTCACAAACATTATTCAGCCAGCCATTAGCCCTCACACGCTCAAAAATTATATGGAAGTGGCTGGCTTTGCCGAAGACACCACCCAAAAACTCAATAAATCCCCACGCGATCTGATGACCCGGCTTGGCACACTTGATGAACGCTATCTAGCGGCAAACCGCGACGGCAAACCCCAGATCAGGCGCCAGACCCTGGCCAAAGGCACGCACCCTACATCACCGCGCAGCCCCAAGAACCGCTTTGGCGCCCTGATGTCTGGCCTTGTGCAAACCCATACACATCTGGCTGAAAGCGGCAGCGCCGGTTTTAATAACAAAACGCCGGAAACAGCAGGTAAGCGCGTGCGCTATGGCCACCAGCCACTCAAACATTCGCTGTCTGATCGCTAAAGCCCGCCTATATACGGGAAGGCACCGCACTACCATCTGCGCCATAGATATAAAAACCGCGCTTGGTTTTGCGGCCCAGCCAGCCCGCTTCCACATACTTCACCAGCAATGGGCATGGGCGATATTTACTGTCACCCAAACCATTATGCAGCACACGCATAATGGCAAGACAGGTATCAAGCCCGATGAAGTCGGCCAGCTCAAGCGGGCCCATGGGCTGATTGGTGCCCAGCTTCATGCCCTTATCAATCGAGAGCACATCACCCACCCCTTCCATCAGGGCATAGACCGCCTCATTGATCATGGGTAGCAGGATGCGGTTGACGATAAAGCCGGGGAAATCCTCAGCTTCGGCCACAATCTTGCCCATGCGCTCCGCCAGATTCTTGGTGGCGATAAAGGTAGCTTCACTGGTGGCATGGCCGCGAATGACTTCGACCAGCTGCATGACCGGCACCGGATTCATGAAATGCATGCCAATGAACTGTTCCGGCCGGTCTGTCACCGCCGCCAGACGGGTAATGGAAATGGACGAGGTATTACTGGCGATCAGCGCCTCGGCCTTGAGGTGCGGCACCAACGCCTTGAGAATGGAGAGCTTGACCGGCTCATTCTCGGTCGCGGCTTCAATCACCAGATCGCAGCTGGCAAAACCAGCCATGTCCGTGGTGCTGCTCAAACGGGAGAGCGCCTCAGCCTTGGCCTCGGACGTCAACTTGCCTTTGGCCACCATTTTATCGAGGCCGCTAGTAATATGCGCAAGCGCGGCATCAAGCGCCTCGGCTTTAATATCCTGCAGCACAACCTGACAGCCGGATGTTGCGGCTACTTGCGCGATCCCCCGCCCCATTTGCCCTGCGCCGATTACACCAATTTTCTGAATCGTCATGCTGCCACCTTTTGCGCTTGTACGTCTGCCAACACCGGAATGGAGGGTGCCGCCCCTTGTTTCTGAACCGAAAGCGATGCCGCGATATTAGCAAATTCTATGGCGTGGTGAAGGGTGTCGCCTGCCAGCAGCCGGGCCGCTAATCCGCCGGCAAAGGTATCGCCCGCGCCAACGGTATCTATCGCCTTCACACTACGGCCGGGAATGATGATATCTTCCTGCCGGTTCACAGCCAGCGCGCCGCGCGCACCAAGCGTGACAACAATCGTTTGCCCCTCATGGTGGATCAAATGGCGGGCAGCGTGAATGATCTGCTCATCGGCCGTCTGCGCGGTGACCGGCAAGCCCGCATAATGGGCCAGTTCAATCTCGTTCAGCACGATGATGTCAGCCACATCCATCACATCAGCTGCGCCGTCCATGATGGGGGATGGATTAAGCAGGCAACGCGCGCCCTTACTGCGGGCGGCCTGAAAAGCGGCCAGGGTGCTAGCCAGCGGCACCTCAAACTGGGCAACCAGATAATCACCCGCTTGATAGGGCAGCGCTGTAACATCCGCCGGGCTTACGCAACCATTGGCGCCGGGCACGACGACAATAGCATTAGCACCATCATCAGCCACGCAGATGGTAGCCACGCCGGTATACATGCCGGGCACCTTGCGTACGCGGCTCACATCCACCCCGGCTTCTTTCATATAGGTGGTGACCTGCTGGCCAAAGCCATCATCCCCAGCGCAGCCGATCATGCTCGTTGGCGCGCCAAGCCGCGCACAGGCAATGGCTTGATTGAGCCCCTTACCACCCGGCGCTGTCATAAAATCATGCCCGGCCATTGTCTCGCCCGGCGCCGGCAGCTTGCTGGCAAACGCCAGCATATCAATCCCGATCGACCCGATGGCCCAGATTTTATTGCTCATTACAGCCTCCCACACGCATGAAACGCCAGCGCGTGACAGGCCTGCAAGCGGCCAGCCCGACCGGCTGATTTAACTGCAGTCTGCGCCCAAATCAGCCGAACGGGAAGAGCCTTAAACCTTGTCTGCCATCTCTGGAACAGCGGCAAACAGGTCAGCCACCAGACCATAATCCGCCACTTGGAAGATTGGCGCGTCCGGGTCCTTGTTGATGGCCACGATGATCTTGCTGTCCTTCATACCGGCCAGGTGCTGAATGGCACCAGAAATACCCACAGCCACATACAGCTCGGGCGCCACAATCTTGCCGGTCTGGCCAACCTGCCAGTCATTGGGGGCAAAGCCTGCATCAACCGCTGCGCGCGAGGCGCCAACGGCAGCGCCCAGCTTATCGGCCAGCTTCTCGATCACAGCAAAATTATCCTTGCTGCCCACACCGCGACCACCGGAAACGATGATGCGCGCGGCAGTCAGCTCGGGACGTTCGCTCTTGGCCACATCCTGCTTGATGAATTTGGACAGCCCCGCCTCACCATCACCAGCCGGGGAGACATGCTCAATTGGCGCACTGCCGCCCGTGGCTGATGCTGCACCAAAAGCCGTCCCGCGCACGGTGATGACCTTGATGGGATCAGCCGATTTGACCGTGGCAATGGCATTACCCGCATAAATCGGGCGCTTGAAGGTATCGGCATCAATCACGGCGGTAATGTCCGAGATCTGCTGCACATCAAGCAGCGCCGCAACACGCGGCAGCAGGTTCTTGCCGCCGGTAGTGGCAGGCGCCAGAATGTGAGAGAATTTGCGGGCGAGATTGACCACCAGCGGCGTCAAATTCTCGGCCAGCATATGTTGGTAGCCGGGGGCATCGGCATGCAAAACACCCTTCACACCATCAACCTGCGCGGCCGCCTGCGCGACCGCCTGACAATTATGGCCAGCGACCAGCACATGCACATCACCCAGCGCTTTGGCTGCGGTGACGGCGTTCAGGGTTGCCGGCTTGAGGCTGGCATTATCATGTTCAGCAATAACGAGTACGGTCATGATCAGATCACCCGGGCTTCCTGCTTGAGTTTCGCAACCAGCTCATCAACACTGGCAACCTTGATACCGGCCTTGCGCACAGCTGGCTCTTCCACCTTTACGGTGGTCAGGCGCGGCGTAAAATCAACCCCCAGCGCGGCGGCCTCCATCACATCCAGCGGCTTTTTCTTGGCCTTCATGATGTTGGGCAGGCTGGCATAGCGCGGCTCGTTCAAGCGCAGGTCAGTGGTAATAATGGCAGGCAGCTTGAGCTCCAGTGTTTCAAGGCCACCGTCAATCTCGCGGGTGACCTGCACACTACCCTCGCCCAGCTCAACAAGGCTGGCAAATGTCGCCTGACCCCAACCGAGCAGCGCGGCCAGCATCTGGCCGGTCTGGTTGCAATCATCGTCAATCGCCTGCTTGCCCAGAATGATGAGCTGCGGCTGTTCCTTATCCGCAATCTTGGCCAGCGCCTTGGCCACGGCCAGCGGCTGGGTTTCCAGATCGGTCGGCACATGAATGGCACGATCTGCACCAATGGCCAGCGCCGTGCGCAAGGTCTCTTCCGCGCCCTTGGGGCCGATGGACACCGCCACCACCTCAGTTGCCTTGCCCTTTTCCTTCAGGCGAACGGCTTCCTCAACGGCAATTTCATCAAACGGGTTCATCGACATTTTGACGTTAGCGGTCTCAACCCCCGTCCCATCCGTTTTGACACGGATTTTGACGTTATAATCGACCACGCGCTTAACCGGGACCAGGATCTTCATTGCATTTCCTCCACTGCCGGAAAGGTAAGTTAACTCATGGGTTCCGTCAATTACGCAACTTTATTACCAAGCGTTAACCTAGATTCAGGCAGCCTAAAACAATATAGTTCTCTTATGTACAGCGAAACCCTTGAACAGAAGCTAACGCAGTACGATCCAGATAGCGCTGGCATTGCCATGAGCGCTTTGGGCATGCTTCAGATTCCGGTGCCGCAGCCCGGCGAGTTTCTGGTTGGCACTGAAGGGGTAATATTTCCACATCATAAAAGCGGTTTGGTGGTCCGAATTGAGCAGACCAAAGCCTGCGCAGAGCATCCGTTGATTGCGCCAGCGGTCGGGCAGGTCAACGCGGGTAACTTTCTGATTGAATTGGTCATCGGGGGCCGCACGCTGAATTGCGGACAGGATGAAGCCAAATGGGTAGGCCAGAAAATCAATGGGAGCGGATTAGCCGCTACTGATGCACACCTTGAAAATGTGATGCGCCTGCCGCTCGCTACTGCACAACACCCTGAAGGCTTGCCGGTTCTGTGCGATCGTGACCGCGTTTATCCCAGCATCACCGACAAACTGATACAAAGCGTTGCCGGCATCTTCAACCGCGCCCGTCCAGCCCCGATGTTGGAACATTATGGCGTTGATCCTGCGCACGCTCATGCCTGGCGCGGTATGATTAAAGATCTGTCCGGAAGTTTCGATTCAGTATGGAAAGATGGTTATAACGCAGGCCAGATGCAGAAATTCTGGAATAAAGCCGAGAGCCTTACCGCGCAAACGTTCCGCCCCGGCCAAATTGCCTTGTTCCGTGGCTGGGATGAATATCCAGCAATTCCTTATGAGATCAAACGCAACTTGTATGGCAATCCGGAAACAACCGGCAGCAAGCCTAATCATTTTGCGCATGCGGGTGTCAGCTACCGTAAGCGCCTGTCTGCACAACTCACCTGATCAGCTATTACGCCCTGGCACCCACAGCACATCGCCGCCGGTCTTGGCATTTTCATGCCGTGCCAGCACAAACAAAAAATCCGACAAGCGGTTGATATAATGCAGCACGGCCGGATTGATGGGCTCAATCGCGGCCAGCGCGGTTACCGCACGCTCAGCCCGGCGCACAATGGTGCGCGCCAAGTGCAGATGCGCGGCCGCCCGGCTGCCAGCTGGCAAAATAAAGCTGTCCAGCGGTTTAAGCGTGGTATTGAGCTGCTCTTGCTGCTGTTCCAGCCGCGTGACATGCGTTGGCGTCACCCGCAAGCCCCGCGCCCCGGGCAGGCATAAATCGGCCCCGACATCGAACAGGTCATTCTGAATGGCGGCGAGATAATCATCGACAGAGCCCGTCACATCACAACGGATCATGCCGATGGCGGCATTAGCCTCATCCACCTCGCCCAGCGCATGAATGCGCGGGCAATGCTTGGCCACCCGGCTTCCATCGCCTAGCGCGGTGGTGCCGTCATCGCCGGTCTTGGTGGTAATACGGGT
>Ga0255168_1000228_pt1 | contig 22323 bp, 15 predicted proteins | sample Atl_Miss_RepB_8d_FD_183629 | JGI IMG/M metagenome (GOLD analysis project Ga0255168, IMG submission 183629) | Freshwater microbial communities from Altamaha River, Georgia, United States - Atl_Miss_RepB_8d | ecosystem: Environmental > Aquatic > Freshwater > River | place: USA: Georgia | collected... | reverse complement strand
ATACTTCACGAGGGTTTTCTGCAGCAGATCAGTAAACTTATGATGCTGAACAATGTTGGTTTTGAAGCGAGAGCGGATGTCATCACGCAGCAGCCGCTCTAGTAGCTCTACCGCGAGGTTCTTCTGCGGCATGAGGCGGATATCGCTCAGGAACTCGTCCGATAGTAGGGCAAGATTGGGTTTCTTCAGTCCTGCAGCAGAGAAGATATCCAGCACCTCGGTAGAGGCCACAGCGCGGCTTACCAGCTGGCGCAGGGCTTGTTCGCGCTGCTCGTCTGCAATCTTGCTTCCTACTGTATTGTGCTTAACTAGCGCGGCCTTCACCGCTTGCAGGAAAGCAACTTCTTCTCGATGGGCAATGGCATCGTCAAGCGTGCAGCACAAGGCGTAGGATTGGCTGAGCTTGGCTACACAATCAGCAAACCGCTGTTTGCCGTCCCGCAGACCCAAAACATGGTCAGCGGCTCCCGGCAGAAGCTCAAAAGCCTCGCTTTCATAGTCGCTATAATCGTAGCCGTGGAGCATGCCACGAGCCACGCTGAGCTTCTCGGTGAAGAGGTCATAGGCGCGCTCAATCGCCTCGGTGGGGTCACCCTTGCCACCGCTGGCGGTGTACTCATGCAGGGCTTCCTTCAGCTCATTAGCAATGCCGATATAATCAACCACCAAACCGCCCGGCTTGTCCTTGAACACGCGATTAACACGAGCGATAGCCTGCATTAGATTATGGCCGCGCATGGGCTTATCGATATAGAGGGTATGCAGACACGGCACATCAAACCCGGTTAGCCACATATCGCGCACGATCACGATTTTGAACGGGTCTTTGGCGTTCTTGAACCGCTTTTCGATAACCTCTTTACGGACTTTATGCGGGTAGATGTGAGGGCGCAGAATTTCCTTATCGCTTGACGATCCCGTCATCACTACCTTGATTGCGCCTTCGCTAGGATCGTCGCTGTGCCACTCGGGCTTAATGGCCACGATGGCGTTATACATATGTACGCAAATCTCGCGGCTCATGCAAACGATCATGGCTTTGCCGTCCATGGATTCTTGCCGGTGCTCAAAATGCTGCACAAGATCGATAGCGATCTGCTTAATGCGCGGCTCTGCCCCCACCAGCTTTTCAAGAGCCGCCCAGCGGGACTTGGTCTTGGCGGCGGTGCTTTCTTCCTCATCCTCGGTTAGTTCTTCAACTTCGCTATCTATGGTGGGGCGCTGATCTTCCTTCAGCTCCAGCTTGGCGAGGCGGCTTTCATAGAAGATTTTGACAGTCGCACCATCCTCCTGCGCCCGCTCCATATCGTAAACATGAATATCTGGGCCAAAGACAGCGCGAGTGTCGCGGTCAGCTTGCGAAACGGGGGTGCCCGTAAAAGCAATAAAAGTAGCATTGGGCACGGCATCGCGCAGGTATTTGGCGTAGCCGTAAATATACTGACCCGTTTCCTTAACGAGCTTTGCGTTAAGGCCATATTGCGTGCGGTGCGCTTCGTCACACATCACCACGATGTTGTCGCGGTCGGATAACATGGGGAATGTCGCCTCATCACCCATCAGGCTAAACTTTTGAATGGTGGTGAAGATGATGCCGCCGGAGGGGCGGTTAGCCAGCAGCTTCCGTAGGTCATCGCGATCATCTGCCTGCACTGGAGCCTCGCGCAGCAGTTCCTTGGACATAGCGAAGGTGCCGAGCAACTGGCCGTCCAGATCGTTACGGTCTGTCACCACCAAAATCGTGGGGTTCTTCATGGCACGTTCGGTCATCACCTTGCCCGCATAACAGGCCATGGAAATGCTCTTGCCTGAGCCCTGCGTGTGCCACACCACGCCCGCCCGCTTGTCGCCCGTGGTGGCAGAGGCCGAAATAGTCTTTTCTACCGCCAGTCGCACGGCATGGGCCTGATGATAACCTGCGATCTTCTTGATGGTGTTGCCGTCCTCATCCTCTTCAAACAGGATGAAGGAGTTAAGGTAGTCGCATAGGAAAGCGGGTGAGAGCAGCCCCTTGGTCATGGTTTCAAGCTCACGCATGGCTCCGAGTGGGTCAACAGTGCGACCATCAATCGTGCGCCATGCCGAGAACCGTTCTTTGTCAGCGGTCAGCGAGCCGACACGGGCAGTGATACCGTCCGAGATAATCATCAGCTCATTTGTATTAAACAGGTCAGGAATTTGTGCTTTGTAGGTTTGTAGCTGATTAAAGGCGGCCCAGATGTCAGCCTCTTCATCGGCGGGGTTTTTCAGCTCCAGCACAGCAAAGGGCAAACCATTAACGAAGAGGATGATGTCGGGCCGCTTGGTGTGGTTCGGCCCCTTGATGGTGAACTGATTGACGGCCAACCAGTCATTTGACATGGGATTAGTAAAGTCGATGAGGCGTACCTGATCGCCCACCGTCTCGCCATCCCTCTGATACTGCACCTTCACGCCGTCGCGCAGCCAGCGGTGGAACTGGCGGTTAATCTGAATAAGCGTTGGCAGGTTGGGGGTGAGCACTTGCCGCAGGGCATCTTCAATCGCTGAGAGAGGCAGCGTGGGGTTAATGGCCTCAAGCTGCGCCCGCAGCCGCCCGGCCAGAATAACCTGCCGATAGTCCTCGCGCTCGGGCGCAGAGCCATCCGGCGGCGGGGCAATGTCCGACCCGTAGGCATAACCGAAGCCCAACTCGCGCAGCCACGCGATGGTTTTTTGTTCGAGCTGGTCTTCGGTGATGGTCATATTAAGGCGCCTCAAACAGTTTTTTCATCGGTTCCGGCATGGCGAGATTCTTTATAATAGCCCTCGTTGCTAGGTCTGGAAAATAACGGAATAATAAAATTATCAGAAGTGGCGGAGCGACATATTCATAGCCCCCCATATATCCCTTAAGTAAAAATCCAGAGAACATTGCTAAAAAGAAAAGTATAGCGAATACAGCACCGTCAATCAGATGGTAGACTTTATAAAAGTCAGGGGGATACTTTTTGCTCCATTCAATTAAATTGGTATTGTTAATTTGTCCCTCTAAATTAAGCCAATCCATCCATAATGGTGACAGGGCAAGAACCAATCCAGCATGCGGAGGCACCGTATCTGGAGAAAAAAAGATTTTATCATCTGCACCTCTGCTAATCGCAGACGACATTCGTCCATCAGTCACAACTAAAACTTTGTAACTCACATTTTTTGCTGAAATTTTTATTGGCTGCGTAATGTCACTAGCTAAAATCGCAGATGTCGTCGGGTTCCATATCGCTAAAAGGCATAAATAGCTATTTTCATTCGGCTTATTGGGATCATCAGGCAGAAGGTATGATTTTTTATAATAAAACAAAAACTTTTTCCGTTTATTCTGATAAGCAAATATTAAATATTTGCAGACCCAAGCTATAAAGCCAGCAAGCAATGTTCCAACTACGCCAACAAGAATTTGATTTACATCTAAAGTCATGCTGCGTCCTCCGTGATGGCTTGGGCGTTGGTCAGGCGAAGTTTGCCAGAGATGAGGCGAGGCAATAAGGTGTCGCGCAGCCACGCGATGGTCTTTTGCTCAAGCTGGTATTTGGTTATGGTCATGGCTGCTCAATGAGATTGCATATGGCGGTTATAACTTTATCTACGAGTGTCGTGTACTGAGCAGAAATAGCATTTGCTGGGTCGGCGGATACAGCACTTGCTACTATCTTCTTCAGATTACTTTCAACGCTACTATTCCACTTCTTTCCACCGGCTTCGTAGATCGCCCTCATGCGCTCGGACCAGCTTAACATCGATAGATCAAAATCAACCCTATCAAGTACAACACCACCCTCAGTTTGTAATTGTTGCCAATAGATGTGTGGATCTACTAGATCTTCAATTTCAGAGCCCGTATAGTTAGTAGAGCGCCTCCAGATATATAGATATTTATCACTAAGTTGAGCCTTCTCCCCAGCAGCCTTATGGGCAAGCCTACCTGATTTATCGTCATCAGTTATAACGATTGGATTAGCAACGTTCAGCCTAAGACTTTCGAGCTTGGCGACCAAATTTCCAGTACCCCCCATTTCATCAAATACAATACGCCTATCGGCGAGTAGCTGCTTAAACTTTGGGGATCTATTAGTAAATATTGCTGTTAGAATATCAACATCACTCTGCCCTTCTACCAGCAACACATATTCCGCGACAGTGAGATTATCAGCTACCTGAACACCAAGCACCTGCCTAATTTCTTTAATCGACTTAGCTGGTGTAGCTTTTGACTTCGATACAACAATATTTGCTGAGAGGCGCTGTCTCGCGACAAGCAGGGGACTGTGGGTTGTTACGATAACCTGATGTTCTTTAGACATGTCCTGAAGGACGTTAGCAAGGCCCCTTACCGCGCTAGGGTGCAGGTGGGCCTCGGGTTCTTCGATAGCTACAGCTAAACTACCCGCACGGCTGCCCGCCTTAGAAGCCCTCATCAAAGAGATAGCCGTCAGGCTTTTGATTCCATCACCTTTGGCCTCAAGGGTTGTTTCTACTCCGTCGTCGATAATAAACTGAGGCTGACGAAAGCGGGAACGATAGTAGGAAAGCTCCCTAAATCTACCTGCCTCTGGCTGTGCACCGGGGGCAATAATTCTGACCTTTTTAACTGAGGGTAGCAGTCGTTTAAGTTGTTGCTGCATTTCCTGACCCAATCTTTCAAAAACAGGTTTCTGCAGATCATCGATCGTTTTTAGTGCAGCTTTATAATTTGGGTCTTCGCTTAATACAGCCAGTTCTCTATCAACCAAATTGCCAACGACTTCGAGAGATAGGTTTTCTGGTCGAATGGCTGGTATGTATTGGAAACGAAAATTTTTCAGAATAAACCCCGCCACCTTTACCGCATTTTTTTCAAAAGTTTTTGCGCCCTTGCCCGGCTTTTTAGTCTTAAATCTCAGTACGCGACGGTCTAATTTAATCTCAACAGGTAAATTGGCGTTAATTGCAACCCCGCATTGATCTTGAAAAATCATCTGCTCATCGCCAGTTAAGCTAAAGCTAAGATTAAGAACAGTGGCCCCGTCAGGTTCAGAAGACTTTAGCGCGTGCGGGAAATCGCTATCCCAGTCGTACACCTCACTGGGTATACGATAAATATCACCCTGTTTAGTGGGCATCGAATAATTGGATCTAACGAACCTTAGGCATTCTATGGCGAGGACAACGGCTCGCAGCAAATTTGACTTACCTTCGTTATTTGGCCCCAAAATCACTGTCATTTCACTATCGAGCGACAGACTCTGTGTCTTGCTGATACTGCGGAATTTTTCGATCTGAATACTTTCGAGCCTCATGTTGCGTCCTCCGTGAGGGCTTGGGCGTCGGTTAGGCGAAGTTTGCCGGAGATGAGGCGGGGCAAGAGAGTGTCGCGTAGCTGGGATAAGTTACCCGAAAATTCACAGTTCAGCTTAATTCGTTTCATCAATTGCCCTACTATCCTCTCGAAGGAAGCTAAAACTTCTGGCGTGGCATAGTGGGCATGGACACCATCAAATGTAGCCTTGGTGATTGTGTCAAAAACAGACCCATGCGTCTTGGACTGCAATTCAGCTACTGTTTTTTTGATATTAAAATATACGAAGAAAGAGCTGTCACGATCGCGCCCTTTTAGCCCATAACACGATTGGTTCATCGCCATAGGGCGACCAACTAGAGCGAGCTTGCCCACCGTACCCCGTGCAGTGATGATCGTTATGCCTTCGTCCAACAGTATTGAAGCGCATTTGCTAAGGCCCAATGATGTAATTTTCTTCTCCGTATCAAGGACAAAGACATCCTCAGCCCTTGGCGCATCAACCACTGAAAACCACGGAATGTCTCCGCCCCAATAGTCAGAAATTGATGTCTTGGGAGTGCCGCCGCTAATGATATCTATGCTTTCCGATAGCGGGCCATATCGCCACCCCTCTGGGATGGGGCCGAGGGGGCTGTCGGTGAAGGTGCTGGGGAACAGGGCGGCGGTGGCGGCGTCCATGCCTTCGGGGGTGCGGCCCTCAGCCTTGGCCCGCACGGGGTCGAAGTCCACAAACCACGACTTGAAGATCGCCCGCGCCATTGCCTCCAGTGTTTTGTTTTGGTTTCTTAGCACGTCAACCTTGGCGTCAATCGAGGCTAGAAAGTGAGCAATGGCGTCCTGTGCATTTCGTGGAGGAACCGCAAAAGGCAGTTGTGAAAGAATGGAGGTATTTAAGTTAGGCATGGTTGCGCCTTGTGCATGGCGCACAATCCAAGCCTTAACTTCGGGATGACCTAAGTAGTAAGACGCATAAATAGAGTTTACAGACTTCATCAGCCTCACTCGAAGACAGCCCGTCCCACAAAGCCAACCATTTTCTTTATCTGTAACAAGGGCTCTGCGCTCAACATCTCCACGGCGGCTATAAACAATATCCCCTTTAGCAACTAAATACTTTGATAGTCGTTTCGCATCATCGGGCTTTATTCTTGCGATACCTTCTTCAACTATCCTGTTGTCACCGATATTGACTGGCATAATGCTAGGAACGCCCTCAGGCACATAGTCAGCCGCATGGAGCTGGCTGCCAAAGGGGCCAGTCTGAACACCTCCATCCGGTTCACAAACTGCTCCTAGAGCTTTTACATTCCATCCAACCGGGAGAGTGGAAAGAAAATCAATGCCGCTACTATCGGCTAAAATCTCTACTTCACTCATTATCCCAGCCCTCCTTGTAATCGTCAGAGGGCATAAGATCGCGGTGTTCTTTACTGATAATCTTGCTCCGAGCGATTTTCTTACGAAGCCATGGCGGGAGTGTTTTCTGGCCAAGCTTGGTCAGGCTGTCAGTTGCGCGCTTTATAAAGAAGAGACCGTCATTAGCAACGCTATTGAGGTTAGCGATGGTATCGGGGAATACCGTGTCTGTTATGTCGTTATCCTTCCCGACACCAAAGTAAAAAGCAATCTTATCATCACCCTGCTTGCTCTTAAGCTCCTCGACAGCGGCATTCCATGCCGAGCAAGCGTTCTCGACCTCACCAATAGTCCGCTTGGTTTGGGTAATAATCATTACAATCTGGGGCACTTTATCGGTCAGCGTAAAAATTCGTTCCATAGGCACATCAAAATGGAGCTGTGGGCAATAGAACCGCTTCATATACATCTCAAATGAGAAGACCATGGGTTGCTTTGGCTCAGGTATCAGCATTTTGAGCGTTTGCATGGTCTGAAATTTACTCAGATTTGTATTGTAGTTTTGCACTAGAGGGAGAACGTGCTGCTGTTTCATATTGAGCAGCGTATTAGAAAGGCTTGTAAGCACACCGATGGAGGTGTTGATATCAGCCAACACCTGCCGTTGCCTACGAAACCACTCAATCGCAATTATGGTTAGAGAGCCGCCGACTGCGCCGAAGAAAGCTGTAGAGAAATTGGAATTAAAAAATGCAGCCAGCTTGTCTTGAGCGGTAGGTGTTAGATAGAGCGCAACACCAAACAGAGCTATGGCTGCTCCGAAGCCAGCCCATAGCAACCGCCCCAAGATTGAAGGCTTTTTCTTAGACATCGTAGCCTACCTTGGCGAGTTGCTGTTTGATGAGGGCATCGAGCCGTGTACCTTCAGCCATCTGTTCGCTCAGCTGCGCGGTGAGGCGCTGCATCTTTTCGGCGAAGGCTTCATCGTCATCATCCACCGCTTCGGAGCCGACATAGCGGCCCGGTGTGAGGACGTAGTCGTGGGTGGCGATCTCGCCCTTCTTCACGGCCTTGCAGAAGCCGGGTTCGTCGGCATAGGGGGCTGTGCCAGCCTCGGCATCGCCGCGCCATGCGTGGTAGGTGGCGGCGATTTTGGCGACATCTTCATCCGCAAACTCGCGGTTCACGCGGGTAACGAGTGCGCCCAGCTTGCGGGCATCGATGAACAGAACCTCGCCCCGGCGGTCGCGCCCATTCGCCCGCTTATCCTTGGTAAGGAACCACAGGCAGGCTGGGATTTGGGTATTGAAGAAAAGCTGGGGCGGCAGGGCGACCATGCAGTCCACCACGTCTGCCTCGATCATGGCCTTGCGGATGATACCCTCATTGTTCTGGCTGGAGGACATGGAGCCATTAGCCAGCACCACGCCAGCCATACCCGAGGGCTTGAGGTGGTAGAGAATGTGTTGGAGCCAAGCATAGTTGGCATTGCCCTGCGGCGGCACGCCATGCACCCAGCGGGGGTCGGAGGCCAGTTTCTCGCTCCACCAATCGCTGATGTTGAACGGTGGGTTGGCCATGCAGAAGTCGGCCCGCAGATCGGGGTGCTGGTTGCGGGTGAAGGTGTCGGCAGGCTCTTTGCCGAGGTTGAAGTCCATACCCCGGATGGCAAGGTTCATGGCCACCAGTCGCCATGTGGTGGGGTTAGCCTCTTGCCCATAGATGCTGAGGTCGCCAAAGCGGCCCCCGTGGCTCTCGATGAATTTTTCGGACTGCACGAACATGCCGCCAGAGCCGCAGCAGGGATCGTAGACCTTGCCCTTATGTGGGGCGATGATTTCGACAATGACCTTGACCACCGAGGCGGGGGTGTAGAACTGGCCGCCCTTCTTCCCCTCGGCGGAGGCGAACTGACCGAGGAAGTATTCATACACCTCACCCAGCACGTCGCGGGCCTTCTCGCCGCTGCCAAAACCAACCTTGGAAACAAGATCGACCAGCTCACCCAGCTTGCCGGGTTCGAGCTCGGCTCGGGCGAAACGTTTATCGAGGATGTTCTTGAGGCGGGGGTTCTCGGCCTCGATGGCGACCAGTGCATCGTCAATAAGGCGGCCAAGGTTGGGTTGCTTGGCTTGATTACGGATGGCCTCCCAGCGGGCGCTCTCGGGCACCCAGAAGACGTTGGCCTCGGTGTAGTAGTCGCGGTCTTCCAGCTCGCGCTCAAGGCCATCTTGATCAGAGAGGTAGTAGTCGTCTTTGGGGTCAGTAAAGCGGCGGCGCAGGGTCTCGCGTTGCTCGGTGAAGGTGTCCGACACATATTTCAGGAAGATGAGGCCAAGGCAAAGATGCTTGTATTCGGCAGCGTCCATGTTGGAGCGCAGCTTGTCGGCTGCTGCCCAGAGGGTTTTCTTGAGTTCCTGATCGACCATTTTTGTGCCCTAGCCATAATCTTTCACAACCAGAACTCATTAGCAGAGTCGGCAGTGAAGTGGCAGTGCATATGAAACTGAGACTCCGCAATAAAGACATAAAAATTGTCAGGCTATGGCAGGCGTAGCCTGACAATGGGGGGGGGATTTATCCCGCAGCATCCGGCTGGACAGTCTCATTTCCTTAAAGTAGCTTCAAATCCGAAAACAGTTTCTGTAGCAAGTTATGCGCGTGGGGCACGCGCAGCGCGGCCAGCCAAAGGCTGTTTCGCGCAACTTGGCAAGGGAGGTGGGGTAAAATGTTGATCCAATCGCCATGCGAATTGCCCTCAAATTTCACCGCCCCCGTCCCGTTGCATCCCTCCCCCAAGCTGGTGGCAACCAGCGCCAGAAACGTGCAGGCGTTTCCAGACCTTCCCTGTGACCGTGCAGGCGGTCAATCCCTGAGGGCTGGCGAAGGGCCAGCCACCCGCCGGCGGCAGCCATGAGCGGCCCGCTGCCGAAGGCCACTGGTGGAGCTGAGCCGGAACAGGTTCCGGCGGCTCCCAAGCCCACCCGCTCAGGCAGCCAAAACCGGCAGCGCAAACGCCACATTAAGGTTCACCTCTCCGAGGGCGAATATGCGGCGGTAGAAGACCGGGCCAATCGGTCAGGCCTCAGCCTGTCCAGCCTTGCCCGCACGGCCCTGCTGGGCGCAGAGGTGCCCGTTACGCGCAGGCCCCCGGTCGAGAAAAAGCTGCTGGCCCAATCGCTGGGGCAGCTCGGCAAGCTGGGCAGCAACCTTAACCAGATCGCGCACCGCAGCAATAAGGGGCGAGATCCCGTGACTGAGCTGGTCGAGGCGGAACTCGCCGAGCTGCGGGTGGTGCGCGATACCATCATGAAGGCACTGGGCCGTGATCATTAAGACCGCCCAGAACCCCAACGCAGGGGCGCTCTTTCGCCACCTGACCCGGCTCGACCATAACGAGCGGGTGGACGTAGCCCAGCTACGCGGCGTGGTAGCGGAGGGGTTTCAGGAGGCCTTGGCCGAGATGGAGGCGGTCGCTTGCGGCACCCAGTGCGAGAAAAATTTCTACCACATCAGCGTCGCCATTCAGGATCATGAGCAGCTGAAACGCGAAAAATGGCTGGATGTCGCCGAGCGCATTGGCAAAGAATTCGGGATTGAGGATCATGCCCGTGCTGTTGTGTTCCACGTAAAAGACGGCAAGGAGCACATGCACGTGGTCTTTAGCCGGATTAACCCAGAGACCATGAAAGCAGCCCATCTCTCGCATGACTATCGCCGTGTCGTCCGGCTGGCGCGGGAGCTGGAGCAAGAACTGGGGTTAGAGCCTGTGCAAAGCCGCCGGGAGGAGCAGCGCGAGCTACAGCGCCCCGCGCATGACTGGGAGGCAGAGCTTGGTCGGCGCGCCCACGTCAGCCCGCAGGAGCATCGGGACATTCTGGCCGACTGCTACCGGGTGAGCGACAACGGCAAGGCGTTTCAGGCAGCACTTGATGAGTGCGGCTTCACCCTGTGTGCGGGCGACCGCCGGGGCTATCTGGCGGTAGAACGCGAGAGTGGCGCACTCTACGCCATCGACAAGCGTCTGACTGGCGATAGTGCCGCCAAAATCCGTGAGCGGTTTAGTGACCTGCCGCCGCTGCCCCACCTCTCCACGGTTGGTAAGAACAAGGATCAGGCCAAAGGTGGCCGGGACGGCCAAGACGGCAATACCAAAGAGACCGCTAAGACCGAGCAAGAACGGCAGGAACAGCGCCATGAAGATTGGCGCGAGCTTTACCAGCAGCAGAGCCGGGAACAATTCCTTCTAGGCAAGCAGCAGCGCGAGGCTGAGCGGGAGCGCTATGAGAAGCTAAATAAGCAGATTCTAAAAGAACGTCGCGAAGACCCTCGGGCCAACTGGTTCAAGCGCGTAGCGTTCAAGCTGATAGGCCGAGATTTAGATGCCGAGCGCGATGCGCGAGATGAGGTGCGGATCGAGCAACGCCTAAAAGAAATTGCCCAGATGAAGGTACAGCATGAAGCCGAGCGGATGAAGTTGTTCGAAGCACAGCAACGCGCACGCGAAGAGTTGCTCAAGCTACACCGCCAGCAAGACCTAGAGCGTCGCCGGGAGCAAGACAAATCTCAAGCCATAGTCCGCGCCCGCATCAATCGGGCACACGAGAACGAAAGAGACAAGGATAAAGGTAGATAAATTAATTACTGAATTAGTTCACTCCACTACAATCTCATTTTTTATTTGGCTTAGTTTTCTTAGTATTCTTAATACCCTTCGAGCTGGGCAGGACTTTCGATGTCCTGCCCTTGTTAGATTTTTGCTTCTTCCTTGGCTTAGTGTTCTTTGGTGCGATCGCTAAAGTTACAGATGAAAAAATCTCATTTGGATTAGGAATTGCACTAAAACTTTCCGTTACCTCATCGTATGTAATATGCGAGATATCTGGAAATACATTAGGATCAACCGGGTATAATGCATTTGGATTATGATACATTACAATACTATCACCCCAAGCTTCCTCATAATCCGGATCATCAATATCTTTATAAAAAGGTTGTGGCATATAGGATGCCGGATCAGGATGCGCCTTCATGCCTATTCGTATCATTTTAACATCTTTGCTACCCAGCCCCGCTAACTTTCCCATTCTGTTAAATGTGGTTAGAGTTGCCGCGTTAGAATACAGAACTGCACTGATATTTTCTGCATTCGGCTGCCAGAAGAATTTAGAAGGAATTGTTTTCCTGCCATACGTATGGGTCTCTGTTTTAATCATACTAACTGTTGGTACTCTGCAAGGCGCTAAGAATACAGGGACCAAGCGCCCGTTTTCATCTTCTCGAAGCTCATCACGAATGCCATACAAATAATTTGAAAGGCCAGCACGTGTCCATGTCATAGATCCCGGAACGCCAGTTTCTGCTGGCTTATGATAGTCATGAACCGCTAGTATAAAAGGCCGTCCCTTAACGTGACTCATTTCCCAGTATGGCCTTCTGCGATTCAGCTTACTAAAAAGTGCACTGCCATATTTGATAGGTAAGTAATTTTTTGATAGTTCAACTATCTCTTTTGCACTTAATGGATTTGGGGCATCAAACTCGGAATTTGCGCCAACTGTCACAGCCTCAATAAAACATTCATATCCAAACTTATTTAGGCAAAAGTCAGGAACAGAAAATTCTCGATCAATTAAAAAGCTGGAATTATAAAGATATACATACAAATATAGCTCCCATAATCTTGTATCAAACCCTGTGGTTTGGAACTGCTGAATATAGTTACCGTCTACATCAACAAACGAATAGGCAATCTCTCTTATTAGATTTCTGGCCGCCTCAAAGCGCGGCTCTCTAGTTAAAACTTTGAAATACGGATGCTGACTAGCAGCAGAAACCACTGGCTTAAATATCTTATATGGCGGCTCCATTTCATCGCCTTGAGGGTAATTTTTTTTACCGTCGTTTTCCAAAGTGGTTATTTCTTTATCGAGTGCTTTGATGGCCTCCATAGGATTGGGGTAGAAGCTTTTAGAGATAGCTATACACCGAAAAAGGTTTCTCTTGTCTCTTCCAAGAATGACATAACCAAAATCACTATCCGTTCTATCGTAGACAACGACTGCCAATAGCTTTTTATCCCCCGCCTCAAACCAAGCAACCTCGCGTGAGTATGCAACAACCAAGGGCTGTCTCACATAGCAATAGGCATCAAATTGTTTTCTCGAAATCTTTCTCATTACCTCTATCGCCCCCTTAGTAATTGCTATAGCTGGTAATCAATTGACTGCCAGCAAGAATACTGCAGCCACTAAATACGAGCCAGTAAGTCTTTTATTACTTGTGGCTTGTGCCCGATATCGCGGGCTGTAAATCTAAGAACTCTGAGGCCCTGACTTTTCACATAGGCATCGCGCCGCGCATCATGTTCGACGGCGCTGGCAGTCAGGTGAATGTCGCCATCAACCTCGACATCATAGCGCTGGCCAGAGGCAGCATTAACAAGAAAGTCCAACCGATACCCGCCAATTTCATACTGGGGTATGTAGCTCAGCCCTAGCTCATCCAGAATATTGGCCAAGCCCTTTTCGGCAGCATTAAGCGGGTGGCGCTGGCACTTCTGTAGCTTCTCAGCATAATTTGCCAACTCGCAGAGCGGCGTGCCGGGAGAGACTTTCTGGCATGCCTGAATGTCCCCGATGATATAGAGTAGGTTCTTTGCCCGCGTGACGGTGACGTTAATCAGATCATCTTGAGCGGCAGCAAATTTAACAAGGTGTCGTTCCATATTCTCAGCAGCAACGGGTGAGTAGACCAGAATATCACATTCGCTTCCCTGAAAGCTGTGTGCCGTGCCAATAGTGAAGCGACTTTCTACCGTCTTAAACCAAGGGCGAGAGGAAAACGCCTTAGTCAGCTCAGCCACCTGCCTGCGGAATGGCGTGATTATCCCGTATGTCAGATCCGGCGGAGTAAACAATCCCTGCTGCGCCCACTTATCGAATACCTCGACAGCTTTTTTAACTTCGCTGGGGTTCCATGCACCCTTTTGCTCTTTAACAACGCTTCCGGGAGTATGGTGCCAGATAAGGCCGCTTTCCTCTATTGGCAGCTTGTTGAATTGATTTGCTGAAGTTTGGGCAACCAGCTTGCCGTCATAAAAATTATAATTCGAGAATTCGATCACATCAGGGTGGCAGCGGTAGTGTTGCTTCAGGAATGCAGCGCAATCCGTAGCTGCAAATGCCCTGTCGAAGGCAGACCGTCTGATATATGACCAATCATCAATGCTATCTTCCAGCTGCATTGCTTTTGCGAGAGCATGCTCAACATCGTCTTTAAGGGCTGTGATATGCCTAAACTGCTCAGGATCGCCAATGAAAACGGCTCGCTTAGCACGATAGAGCAACGGCAACACCGAAGGAATATCACACTGCCCAGCTTCATCAATCACGACTAAATCAAATAACTCGGGTTGCAGAGGGAACGAGTTATTGACCGACTGGTTCGTGGTAATCCACACGGGAAAGAACTGCTTCAGGTCATCAAACGACTTTCTCAGCCGCTTGAAGCGACCCGCGCTAAGGTCGCCCACGTCCTTGAAATAGTTATTAGCTGCCTCGATAACATCTTTCTGATTAGCGGAGACGTTTTCCAGCCACTTATTGTCAAATAGCTTTTGTGAGAGAACTGTTTTTTCCTTTTTTAGCTTATACAGATCAGCTGTCGATGGAAGCTTTGCAATTTTAGCTTCGAGCTGCCTGCGCTGCGAGATACAAAAAGCCCAGTTATTATGAAGCGTCATACACTCTGCTGTTTTACGAGCCTTCTTCAGGGCATCATCCCAGCTTTCATCAATCAACAGCATAGTGGAGAAGTCTAGGTCAGATGCTGTGCTACTCAACAGCGCGTTATGCTTTTCTCTGAACGTATCCGCGCCTTGCAGCATGCGGCGCAGCCAGAGGCTAATACCCGGGGCACTGTGCTTCTGATACTTTTTCAGATTACTCAATAACATGGGGTCTTTATCTGTGAATTGCTGATCCCAGCCTTCAGGCAGTTTCTGCAGAATTGCTGCTTCTTTTGCGTAAAGCACACTAATCTTGCTCTGTAAGACCCGCGCTTGCTCCAGACCAGCGAGCGTCTGCTCTATCTGATGCTCTATCTCGGAAAACCTATTCGTTTCTTGATCTGCATCCTGTTTATTGAATGCAACACCCCTCAGGCGTTCTAGCAAGGCTAAGATATTCGTCTGGCATTCTTCACTCTTCGCCTGATTACCCAAGCGCATCGTCCAATTACCGACGCTACTCATACTTTGGCCGATACGCTGATGAACACCATCAACAGGCATATTATTGTTGCTGGCGAACAGAACCGTTTGGTTATTATAAATTGCGCTAGCGATAAGCGCTGTAACAACCTGTGTTTTACCCGTGCCCGGCGGGCCAGTAACGACCGTTAGGAGTGCTTGCAGTCCTTTTCTGACCGCATCTTCCTGCTGCTCGTTCAGGGTGCTGATTTCAAGAATGGGTGGTGAACCCTTTTTCTGAATTTCTGGTGCGCCCTTACTACCTTGGACATAGTATTTGAGTGCCGTCTGCTTGCTGAGCAGATCGTCACTCTTAAACAGCTGCAGCAGCTCATAGCGTAGCTTATCCCTTGTTCCGCCCTTGTTAGTGCGAAACAGGATTGGCACGCCAATCAGGGAATTAAAGTTAGGAATATAATTCTGTGCTGCGCTCATTCGGGCCTCAAAGCTGCCGAACTCGCCCTCAAGTTCCTCACAGATGCCCTCAATCTCTTCTAGGCTATACCGACCGAGAAAATGGGCACGATTGACAGAGAAGTTCTTTACTTTGGGGAACAAGCGGAGCGTCTGATCGCCCGCAAAATTTGCCGCAACCTCGACATAAAAAAGCGGCGAGATCATATCCTTTTCGTCTTTAAGAATGGGGAAGCCGTAGTGGAGGTCAACCAGAGATTCCCCATCAGCCGACCGCTCTAGAATGAACTTTCTTTCCCTGTCATTAGAGAGGGCAACTTGCAGCTCTGGCAGCCCCTGTATGAACAGCTGCTCCTGCATGCCTTGGTTGGGCCGTATGAAAGTCTGATATTCCTGATTTTGCCGCAGCTTCAGCTGCGTCGCTTGTTCAGCATCCATGCAGCTCAGGTAGTATTTCAGCAGGGTTCGAAACTTATTCTGATCCATTATCAACGGAATTCCTGAGTTGGCCGACGCTGGCGGGCATCATACTGCCAAATCAGAGCATGAGTATAGCCAACCTTACTGACTGCCCTGAATTATGCTCCACCTAATTGGCCAAATCTTCCACCGCCGATGCACCAAAAACCGCCCGACCGTCAGATACCTTCAACCGTGCTGCTTCCAGCAGCATAAGGTTGTTTAGTCAGACGTATATCTCCCCGTGTTGATCTTTGAGTGAAATATTGGCCACTCAGGCGCGTATCATTCGTATCCATGGAGTTCTCGACCTCTAGCCAGGCCACGCCTTCATGTCGCGCGCTTCGGTAGTCCACCTCTGATAACGGGCGATTATCATAGCCATACCAAATTCTGAAAATGCCAGCAGTATGGTCTGCCTCTAGAAGACAGCGCGTAGAGTGAGAATGGGATTCTCCAGTTTTCATTGCTATTGAAGTATCAAAGAGCGTTTGTACGATAGTGACTGTTGCTGGAATCGGTGGAAGAGGTAAATTAGTTTCAGGGTTAATCCAAGTGGAGATGAGCGTTCCTTCCCAGACACCATTCAGGTCGGGAAAGACAACTCGGTTCAAAACCGGAAATTTCTTCCACACCCATCTCCAGATCGCGTTAAAAGCTGGTATGCAGATGACGCTTATTATTGTTGCTATGGTCGCTATGTACTTATACGTAGGAGGAGATGATCCTTCCAGCCACCCCACTAATGTTGAAATGCTGGTTGATCCTAGAATACCTAGACCAACCACTATTAAGATTCTTAAGGAGCGCGGTAGAAGTAGCCACATATTAAGCGCCCAATCTTTGTAGAGCCAGAAATATACAAGCCCTTACATCCATAATGTTCCAGGGCTGTAGCGGAGAAAACAGCATTTTGATGCCATTTATCTCTCGAGCGTTCGCTACCCAACTCTCATTAGAGCATAATTGAGAGACACGCGTCAAAATCCTAATCAGTCTTGAATGGCGACTTTCTGTGTACATAAAATGCGCATCCTCGACGCTGTATACCAGCGACTCAATAAGGAATGAAGGCAGTTCTTTTGGTGCTATTACTTCTGCGCTTACTAGCTCATCTCTTAGGCTTTTTATCATGCGAACGATCTTCTTGAATCTATATGCAGTCCGTTCGCGTTTGGATTTACCAAAACGATGATGTTGCTGGGGAAAGTTTATTGTTTCTGAGCCATCTGATCCAAAAATAAATATGCCCTCTAAGGGGCCTAGATCAGGTGGCGCAAAGGGGGTCGAGGGCTCTCTTGCTGTGATGTAGTGGAATCGCATTGCCGGAACAATGTCGATGTCTGACCTGCTCCCAGGAATTGCCGATATGCGAAATGCCTTCTTTCCTGGAGTTATGTTGGACGCACCAAACCGAACAGCTAGCGCATTATGAACATTGGTTCGCAGTAGGATGGCTAGCTCTCCATTTGTGCGCGAAGAAAAGACATATCCCTGTTGTTGTCTGACATTATCAATACCCAGTATCGAAGTGTCTTGTATGATGACCAGGTTGGGGTGGGTAACACGTAAGTCCATGTCAGCTTCTTGACGAACATTGGTATTATTAAAATAGCTCCCCTGCGCTGAAACAGTTACCCCCTCCGATACCAGCCAAGCATTAGCATCAACTGCTTCTCGGACCATTCTAGCGGCCCGTTCAATTATTGCTTCTTCAGTGGTGCTGGCTGGAAGCTCCCATCGAGAAAGACGCTCCTCCCATTCTGCGGCACTCAGCGAGGGGAGGAGCCGTATCGGGTTCGCAGAAGGAGCAGAAAGGAAGCTTTCTATGGCTGGCATATTCGCAATGTGGGCAGCATCTTGAAACTATACAAGAGCTCTTTGTTGCCCTTCGCAGGTCTTCCGTACATAGACAAAATCCTCGAAACCATGGATGCTCAGAAACGTAAACTGTACCGATTGTGCAGATTTAGCCTGCACAACATCTACACAGGCAAAAGTAGGTGTTTTTATGTGTTTAATATCAATACATTATAAAAACTTCTACATAGCGCGGGAATGACGATTAATAAATATAATGAGTCCCCCCTAGTTTCCGGCCATCCATTTTCTGACTAGCCAACGCTGTCCTGCCCGTTAGGATGTTCCTAAAACAGGCCGAAAAACAGGCAGGGACAAGAATGGCGCACACGCCACCCAAGGGCAGATCCAGATTTACTGCGCCGGAACCCGTCGTGGGACCGGCCCGGCCCATTCATCCCCTGCGCGGCATCAGCCTGCATCAGGTCTTACTGGATTATAAGGATGAGCGCAAAGCCGGGATCTTCCCCTATTCCGCCTTCACCCGCGCCGCCACCGAGATTGAATGGCTCCCCCCCGGCATTGAGCCGGACGCCGCGCCGCTCGTGCCCAATATGAGCGTGGATGAGATCCAGCGCTTTACCGGTTCGCTGGTGCTGGAAGTACCGGCTGCTGACCTGCCGATTAAATCCAGCCACTATCTGCACAAGCTGACCGCGGCCGATGTCGATGCCCGCCATGCGGCCATGACGCGCATCCTCAAACGCAATGGCATCAAGGTGGAGCCGGACAGCACCTACCGCGAAACCATCGGGCAGATGGTCACCGCCTGCGTGTTTCAGGCCAACTTCTCCCGCCGCTATGACCAGCAGGCCAAATATCTCTCGCGCCGCAAGCTGCCCCCTACGCATCCGCTACACGGCCTCAAGCTGCCGCTGCACATCACCACCAGCCCCACTGCAAGCAAAGCTCCACGCGGCTATCCGCATAGCGGCTTTGTCATGATGAATACGCAAGAGCAAACCGCCCTTGCCTATAGCTGGGAAATCTGGAGTGGCCTGCGTGACCCGCATATCGAGCGCATCCCCAACAATGCCGACATTGAGCGCCTCGTCAAAATTCACGAGATGGCCCACATCAAACAGGGGGCCGATATTGGCGTATGGGGCCGCACCTCTGATACGCAATACCGGGTTGAATGCCATGCCGACCTGATAACCGCCGAAAGCTACAAACGCTTTGGCGCCAGCCCGGCCCAGCTGGAGCTGAATTATGCCAGCAACACGCTGATGCGGGGTATTGCCATTCCGGGCCGGGATGATTTCAGCTTCTTCCGCACCTACTGGTATCCGTGTGCCTTGATGTCGGGCCGCAAGGGCTGTGATATCTGGCCGCTTTACCGCGCCAGTGCCGCCATGTACGAGCTGCACCTGCTGGGCACCAGTTTATATACGCAAGAGCCCGGCAGTTATAACCCGGCCCTGATGAACCAGCTGCTGCGCGAGACCTTCCTGCGTCTGCAGGAGCATCCGCCGCAAAAGGATGATACCCGCTTCACCTACAAGCACCTCAATGACTCCTTCAACCGCATTGCCGCCAGCCACGAGCAGGATCAGGCCCACCGGCAGGTGGTGGCCGCCTTCAACCATATGGCCAGCGCGCATCAAAACTATATCAACACCGCCAAAACCAGCGGGCAGCGCCGCGCCAATCTGCTCAGCGCTTTTACCCGGCTATGGCAGAGCGAGCGCCCGTTAAGTCCGGATGTCACCTTGCATCTGGGGCTGGTACTGGAGGCCGGGGCCTTGTTCCGCCCCTCTATTCTTGATGAGTTTCATGGCCTGCCTGCTGGCACGCTCCAGCCCGGCACGTCGCAAGCGCTGGTGGCAACCAAACTCGGCCAGCCCAGCCCTTAATTCAAGCGGCAGCGCGCAGGGCCTGTGGATGCGCGCTCACATAAGTGATTACACTGGCGGCATACTGCCGGGCGCGCAGCCAGGACGGCACAAACAGCAAGATGGCAGCAGCCAGACACAGCGCAAATTTGCTCCAGCTCCCAAAGACCAGCACAAACGGGAACGACACCAGCAAAGGCAGCAGGCATAGCAGACCGTAGAGCTGGCCCATCATGCCGCACAGGCCCCAACGCGCCACCGCTATGGTTTCAATCACCGCGCCGGTGGCCTCATTGATGACCATAAATGGCTGAAAAGCGCCGCGATGCTGCCGCCCCAAGACCGAGAGCGGCTGACCAGCGAGCAGCTGTACCGCATTGGTGTTGAGCGTCACGGATATTTCCTGCCCATCGGCCTGACGCAGCCAGATTTCATGCGAGCTGAGCGGGGCAACCGATGCGCTATCGCTGACGATCGTCTGGCGCTGGCGGGCAGATTCCACCACCACACCGCTTAGTAGTTGCATGTTTATGCGGCCCGGCCCCATCGGCTGAAAACTCAGCAGATGAGCCGGTACCGGCTCAGACACGGCGCTCAACCATCAGCTTCTTGATCTCACCAATCGCCTTGGCTGGGTTCAGGCCCTTGGGGCAGGTCTTGGTGCAATTCATGATGGTGTGGCAGCGATACAGACGGAACGGATCTTCCAGCGCGTCGAGGCGCTCGCCGGTCTTTTCATCGCGGCTGTCAGCAATCCAGCGGTAGGCCTGCAGCAGCACGGCCGGGCCGAGGTAACGGTCACCATTCCACCAATAGCTCGGGCAGGAGGTGGAGCAGCAGAAGCACAGCACGCACTCATACAGACCATCAAGCTTGGCGCGTTCTTCCGGCGATTGCAGGCGCTCACGCTCGGGCGGCGCGCTATCGGCCTGCAGCCACGGCTTGATGCTCTGATACTGCGCGTAAACCTGCGTGAGGTCCGGCACCAGATCCTTCACCACCGGCATGTGCGGCAGCGGGTTGATCTTCACATCGCCCTTCACGTCGTCAATATGCTTGAGGCAGGCCAGCGTGTTGGTGCCGTCAATGTTCATGGCGCAGCTACCGCACACGCCTTCGCGGCACGAGCGGCGGAAGGTCAGCGTGGGGTCAATGTCATTCTTGATGTGAATGAGCGCGTCGAGCACCATCGGCCCGCACTTGTCTAGATCGATCTCGTAGGTGTCCATGCGCGGATTATCCGGCGCGTCCGGGTTCCAGCGATACACCTTGAAGCTGCGCACGCGCGTGGCCCCGGCCGGCGCCTTCACGGTCTTGCCTTCGGTGACCTTCGAGTTCTTCGGCAATACGAATTCAGCCATTTTTTACTCCTTAATACACGCGTGCCTTCGGCGCGATATATTCAATCTCGTCGGTCAGGGTGTAGGTATGCACCGGGCGGTAGTCGAGCTTGGTATTGCCCGCATCGTCCACCCACGCGACTGAATGCTTCATCCAGTTGGCATCATCGCGGTTCGGGAAGTCCTCACGCGCATGGGCGCCACGGCTTTCCTTACGGGCTTCGCCGCCCACTACCGTGGCCATGGCCTGATAGGACAGGTTATCCAGCTCAATGGTTTCAATGAGGTCACTGTTCCAGATCAGCGATTTATCAACCACGCCAAGACCCTTCTTCTTGGCCCACATATCCTTGAGCTTGCTGATGCCTTCAGCCATCACCTCGCCAGTGCGGAAGACGGCGCAGTTGTTCTGCATGATCTTCTGCATTTCAAGGCGCAGGGCAGCCGTGCCGATTTCCTGCTTGTTGTGACGCAGGAAGTCGAGGCGGTCGAGCGCGCGGTCAGCACTAGTGGCCGGCAGGTCCTTATGGGCCTGACCGGGCTTGATGATCTCAGCTGCGCGGTTAGCCGCAGCACGGCCAAACACCACAAGGTCGAGCAGCGAGTTACTGCCCAGACGGTTGGCCCCATGGACCGATACGCAAGCGGCTTCGCCAATGGCCATCAGGCCGGGCACTACGGTGTCCGGGTTGCCATTCTTGAGGGTGACGACTTCGCCGTGATAATTGGTCGGCACGCCGCCCATATTGTAGTGAACGGTGGGCAGAACCGGGATCGGCTCCTTGGTTACATCCACACCGGCGAACACGCGCGCGGTCTCGGCAATGCCGGGCAGACGGGCGTGAATGACCTTGGGATCGAGATGCTCGATATGCAGATGGATATGGTCCTTCTGCGGGCCACAGCCACGGCCTTCGCGGATTTCGATGGTCATGGAACGGCTCACCACGTCGCGGCTGGCCAGATCCTTGGCGGAGGGCGCATAGCGCTCCATGAAGCGCTCACCATTGCCGTTGGTCAGATAGCCACCTTCACCACGCACGCCTTCGGTAATCAGGCAGCCAGCGCCATAAACGCCGGTGGGGTGGAACTGCACAAATTCCATATCCTGCAGCGGAATACCGGCACGCGCCGCCATGCCACCACCGTCGCCAGTGCAGGTATGCGCGCTGGTGCACGAGAAGTAAGCGCGGCCATAACCACCGGTTGCCAGCACCACTTCATGCGCGCGGAAACGGTGAATGGTGCCGTCATCCATATTCAGGGCCATCACGCCCCGGCACACGCCCTGCTCATCCATGATGAGGTCGAGCGCAAAATACTCAATGAAGAACTCGGCTTCATGGCGCAGCGCCTGCGTATACAGCGTATGCAAAATGGCGTGGCCCGTGCGGTCAGCCGCCGCGCAGGTGCGGTAGGCCTGCTGCTTGCCGTAATGGGCGGTCATGCCGCCAAAGGCGCGCTGATAGATCTTGCCTTCGGCTGTGCGCGAGAACGGCACGCCGTAATGCT
>Ga0255168_1000210_pt1 | contig 23425 bp, 22 predicted proteins | sample Atl_Miss_RepB_8d_FD_183629 | JGI IMG/M metagenome (GOLD analysis project Ga0255168, IMG submission 183629) | Freshwater microbial communities from Altamaha River, Georgia, United States - Atl_Miss_RepB_8d | ecosystem: Environmental > Aquatic > Freshwater > River | place: USA: Georgia | collected... | reverse complement strand
TCGCGCCACCAGTCTTCGCCAGTACCTTCGTGATCGCTGCGGTCAGCGATGTCTTGCCGTGGTCAACGTGACCAATCGTGCCAATATTCGCGTGCGGCTTCGTACGCTCAAACTTTGCCTTGGCCATAATTAGCTACTCCAGTTAAAAACGAGCCGCACCCCGGCTCTGGACGGCGTGAAAATAGCGGCTGGGACGGCCAAATCAAGAGTTTTTTTTAGGGCGTTAAGGACTTGACGGCGCCGCCGCAGGCGCTGGCGGATAAACCTGGCGACGGCGAGCCTAACACCCTGCACAGCCCTTTACAGCGCCCCTATGATCCGCGCAACCCATTCGCGCCGGAGTGAACCACGCGTGAATAGAAGATTAGAAAGTTGGAGCGGGTGAAGGGAATCGAACCCTCGTAACAAGCTTGGAAGGCTAGTGTTCTACCATTGAACTACACCCGCAGGGTGAGGGAGGTTGTAGCAATATCAGCTGTTGTTGAACAGGTTGTTTTTAAACTTGATAAAACAGCTTGTTTTTAAGCCTGATAGAACAGGTTGTTTTTGACTCGTGGCGAATTGAGGGAATATCTCTAGTTAACCCAGTTTGCCTGACAAAGCGGCAGATGCGGCGCTAGGCAACTTAACCGTTGACTTCCGGATGATTTTGCCGATATTGCTGCCCATCGCCGGAGGGATTGCCGAGCGGTCAAAGGCAGGAGACTGTAAATCTCCCCACATAGTGTTCGAAGGTTCGAATCCTTCTCCCTCCACCACCCCCCTATATCTCTGATCCTTCCTGATACATTTCTGATAGGCATAGACGCATGCAATTGCCTTCACTGAGCAAAGCCAAGACCTATGCATGGGCCGGACTACTGGCGAGTAGCTCTGTCGCGCCGCTGATGTACGCAGGCCAGCTCAGCTTTACCACCCCACTCTGTCATTTTGATTTTACCGCTAGGCTGGATGCTGGGGGATGCGCTTGCCCAGCCAGTACACCGAGAGCAGCTGGATAATGGCATTGTCTGTGAGGTCACCGCGTTTGGGAATGTCATGTCTGGCGGCAACTTAACCTCTCTGTACAGCCCGGTTCCTCACCTACCCTTTTTACGAAAAAAGCTGGGCAGCCAGAGCCGCATAGACGGCAGCGACGCCCCGCCGGTGACCTGTGAAAGCGTGCTAGCGCTCTACGCTCATAAAACTGAAAAATAATCGCTGCCTTTGAATTAGCACCCTCTGAAGACGCGCCGATGCCAAATTGCCTATGACATACCAGTTTTAGGCACCTAGCCCACCCATCTACACAGCGCTGGGTATGCATATAACCATAATGTCAGCGTATATCGAAATATTTGAAGCAATCAGCATGTCATTGATTTGAAACAAGTCATATGCGTTATGCATACATTACTATGCGTAACTTGTATGTTTTTTAATGGAGATCAAACGATATGAATCTGTCCTCGTTCAGCATCGGCAAACGACTATATGCCGGCTTTCTGTTTGTGATCCTCGCCAGCGCTGGCGCATCAGCCCTGATTTACAATGCCAAAGCCCGTATTACTGCCGATGTGGAAACCGTGATTGAGGTGCGCATCCCCACGGTACTGAACCAGCAGGACGTTCTGGGCAATGTTTATGTGACGCTGGCCAATATCCGTGGCTATCTGCTGACAGGCGACCGCGCCTTTGTTGCCAGCTCGGACGCCGCTTGGACAGAGCTGGGCGAGCTGCGCAGCAAGATTGACGGGCTGGCTACCCACTGGATTGTAGAAAAGAACCGCGAGCGCTGGAGCCAAATCAAAGAGAATCTCGACGCCATCAAGATAGCGCAGAGCCGCACAGTTGAGCTGTATGACGCTGGCCAGAAAGACGCCGCGCTTGAGCAACTGAAAACCAACGCCTTCCCGCGCGTGAAACAGGTCAACACCACCATCCATGAGCTGATTGACAGTCAGAAATCCCTGCTGGATCAGGGGTCCACCCGGCTGCACGATAATCTGGTCGCCATTAGCTGGCTGCTGGGCGGCAGCACCTTGCTGGCTATCAGCCTGGGGCTGGCGATTGCGTATCTGATTACCCGATCCGTCACCCTGCCCTTACAACATACCATGAGCGCCATGCAGGCCATGGCGCGTGAAGAGCTGAATCAGCGCATACCGGGCCAAGACCGCCATGATGAGCTGGGTCAGGTCGCCAAGACACTGGAAAGCTTCCGCCTGTCGCTGCTGCAGGCAGCCGAGCAGCGCGATAGCGACATTGCCCGCGTCGCACATGAGCGCGAGATTCAAGCGGGCAAGATCAAGGCAACCGAGGTTTTCCTCAACGAAGTGACCACCTCGCTGACCGAGCTGCGCACGTCGGCCGGATCCTTGCAAACCACGGCGCTTGCGCTGGGCGACGCCGCCCGCACCGCACAGGAACGCTCATCAACAGTCAGCGCTGCTTCCGAACAGGCCTCGTCCAACGTGCAAACCGTCTCGGCCGCTGGCGAACAGCTGTTGGCCTCCATTCAGGAAATCAGCCGGCAGGTCATGGGCTCGATTCAAGTGGCCGCCAACGCTCAAACCGAAGCCGAGCAAAGCAATCAGCAGATCCGTGATCTGGCTGAGTCTGCCCAGCAGATCAATGTCGTGCTTGAGCTGATCAACGGTATTGCCAAACAGACCAATCTGCTGGCCCTCAACGCCACGATTGAAGCCGCGCGCGCCGGTGACGCGGGTAAAGGCTTTGCCGTGGTAGCTGCTGAAGTCAAATCACTGGCGAACGAAACCGCCCGCGCCACGCAGGAAATTTCGGACAAGATCATGAAGATCCAAAGCACGTCGTCTGGCTCGGTGCAGGCCATCGGCAAGATCCGGAATGTCATCAACGACATTACCCAAAGCTCCAACGCAATTGCCGCTGCTGTTGAAGAACAGGGCGCCGCCACCAACGAAATTTCCCGTAGTGTTCACGAAGCCGCTCAAGGCACGCAGATTGTGGCACGCGATATGGTAGATGTGTCCAGCGCGTCGCTTGAAACCGAGCGTCTGGCCCTGACGGTCAAAAACTCATCCGACAATCTGCTGAGCGTGTCCAGCCAGATGGAAAATGTGGTGAACCAGTTTGTCCGCCGCATCAATCAGGCCTGAGACAGCACGATATCAATGGCTCCCATCCCCACCGGCACACCCCTAGCGGGTCTGCCGGTGGTGACTTGGAGAGCAGGACGGAATGGCTGACGGCTGCACATACGCAAAATATCAGCTCCACCTAAGGAATAACCGGCATTTATAACGACAGACCTAGATTAGTCTTGCCTTGGGGTCAGGTTTTTTTCTATGGTGCCCGACCCATTTTTAAAAATCTGCGAAAGTATTTTAACATGATCCCGTTTTCTGGTTCGATTGCTGATTCACCCGGCGATGCCTGGCTACCCAAGGCGCTGGCCAAATATCCGCGCCTGCGCGAGGTCTATTACGACGCGCAGGGTGATGAGATTGCCGTTCCGCTGATTCATAAAAACAATCTGGAACTGCTCACCAATCCGGCCACCTACAAAGGCTGTGATTCAGACAACCGCGCCAAGATTGAAAGCACCCTCGAAAAGGCGGCGATCAATGTACTGGAAAAACAGTTTGAGCTGGCTCCTGTACCTGCCTCGCCTTACTTGGCGCTGGCTGATGCGCTGATCTTGCGCCGCACTGAACTGAACCGCGAAAAAGGTGACGCCCTGGCCCGCCTGTGCTGCGAGATGATTTGCACCCATGTTGATGACAACCCGCCAACACTAACTCCCGACAACAAGACGCTTCTCCTCGACCAGACTGAAGCCTGGTACCGCCGGATGCTGATTGATAAAGGCCCCGGCTCTGAGGCCAGCAAACTGCATCTGGGCCTGTTCCTGCATAATTACCGTGGCGCCACCAGTCCGGCCGCGCAGATGGAGGCCTTGCAGCTGATGGGCAAGGTGGCCAGCAAGGGCAATGCCGATGCCATTGAGGTGCTGACGGCCTGCGTCTCGCAAAGACATTTCAACCGCGCCGATACAGAAAAAGCGCTGGATTATATTCTCGATGGCGCGCGCAAGTCACCGCGCACCAGCCTGAACGCCCTGAGCCAGCTGGAAGAACTTGGCTTTATTATTGATACTGACAACCTGAAAAAACCTGTTCAGCCGCGCCCTACTCCGCTGTAAGCGCGCTATAGTCAGGCTGCGCTGGCATAATCGCCAGCACGCCTGAAGAGACCACAGAAAGAGCAAAGTCATGTCACGCAGCCATCAGATTTTTTGCATCATCGCGGGCCTGATGGGCTTTTATGGCATTGCGGCGGGCGCGCTGGCGGCCCATGCCGTGAGCGACCCCCTAATAGCCGCACGCATCAACAGCGCGGCTCTTTACGCGCTGATCCATGCGGCGGTTCTGGTCAGCTGGAGCGATGACAGCCGGTCGGCGCTGCTGGTTAAATGCATTTTTGTGCTGGGCGTGCTGCTGTTTAGCGGTGGCATGATGCTGGCATATATGGGCGGGCTGATGGCCATGAGCCGGGTTATTCCAGTAGGCGGCACTCTCTTGCTCACCGCATGGCTGGGCTTAAGCGCCTGTGCGCTTTACAGCTTGAGGCGTCATTGAGTTTTGGCGGCAGACACAAGCTTAAATGAAATAGTAACACGCAGGCCCGGCTTATCATCAGACCGGCTGTGCAGGCCAATGCACCAGCCACACCGCTGACAGATTTCCCGCGCGATGGCCAACCCAAGCCCCGAACCGGGCTGACTGCGGTCAAGCTTGGCAAAGCGTTCAAACAACAACTCGCGCTGCGTGAGCTCAATACCGGGGCCGCTATCCTCCACGACCAGACAATCAGAAGAGATCTGCACCGCCACCTCACCGCCCACCGGGGTGTATTTGATGGCATTATCCAGCAGAATGCCGCACAGCACATCCAGCAACTGCTCCACACCGTTGACCGGCGCAGGCTGGCCTGCATACGACAGCTCAATTTCTTTACGGGCGGCAATCAATGCATATTGCTCGACGGTTTGCTGCACCACGCGCGCAGCATCGAACATATGCAGCACTGATACCTCTGCCTCATCAAGCTGAGCCAGCAAAAGCAGTTTGTCAGCCAGGCTGACGGTGCGATCAACCCCACGCTGTAGCTCCTGCAGACTTATGGCCTGCTCCTGCGGGGTCTGGGCGCGGGCCACCAATTCGGCCTGCAACCGCAAGGCGGCCAGAGGCGTGCGCAATTCATGCGCGGTATTGTCAATCAGCTGGCGTTCACGAGCCAAAGTTGCCGCCTGCCGCTGCAGCAACCGGTTAAGCGCTGCCAGTAAAGGCTGTAATTCAGGTGAAAGGCGCAGCGGCCCGATTGGCTCAAGCGAGTCAGGCGCCCGGCGGGCCAGCCTCTCGCGCAGGGCCTGCACATCCCGCAAAGACCAACGGATGACACCAATTAGCAGCAAGAGTAAAACACCGAAGGCCAGCACCATCGGCACCACCAGATCTGCCACAATACTGGCGCGCAGGGCCGTGCGGTTTTGCAAATTCTCCCACGCTTCGACCACCAAACCGTCATGCGCGTCGACCAGAGCGTAGGTTCGCCACCGGGCTGCGCCAAGAGTCAATTCGCTAAAACCAGCCTGTGCACTGGGCTGATGCGGCAAGTCATGATTATTGGTTGTCCAAGCAACCAGCTTGCCATGCCGCCAGATGCGGAACACCCGCCACTGCGTATAAAGATTAAGCGAGATCAGCTGCTGGGCCTCGATTGACGGCGCGCCTTTTTCCACTGTGACTTCGCCAATCTTGTCACCTTCATTCAGGTCTTCGCGCAGCATGTGCCACAGAATATGAGCATCCGCTATCAACTGTGAATCATAATCGGTATTGATGCGGCGCTGGGCTGTTCCCGTGACCAGCGCCAGCGCCCCGGCCAACGCCGCCAGACATAAAAGCGAAACAGACAGAACGAGACGCAGCTGTAGGGAAACCGGTTTCATGGCGCCACCATATACCCCACGCCCCGCAGCGTGATAATGGCCTGTTTGCCTAGACGACGGCGCAGATTATAAACCGCCACTTCGACGATATTGCTCTCGGCGCCATCACTCCAGCCATACAGTTCTTCTTCAATGCGTTCCTTGCTGACCACTTTGCCAGGGCGCTGCATGAGCAGCGTAATCAGCTTCAGCTCCTGTGCTGGCGGGCGGTAGGTCTCGCCATTTTCGAGTGTAAGCAAGCCCCCCGCCACATTCAGGGTAAAGCCCTTGGCACGCAGCACACTGTCCGTCTGACCATGGCGGCGACGTAAAATGGCACGCAGCCGGGCAGCCAGCTCTTTAAGGTCAAAAGGCTTGGCCACATAATCATCTGCCCCCAGGTCCAGCGCTTCAACTTTGGCCGAAGCATTATTGCGCGCCGTGAGCAGCAGCACCGGTATATCTGACCGGCACTGCTGGCGCAGCCACGGCAACAGGGTGATGGCCGAGCCATCGGGCAGCGATACATCAAACACGACCGCGTCAAAATGATGTGTGCCGGAGAGCGCCTGACGCGCCTGCTCCAGTGTTGTGACCAGTTCAGGCGTAAAGCCTTCCAGCGCCAGACCTTTGAGCAGGTTGGGCCCGAGCATCGGGTCATCTTCAAGTAGGAGAACGCGCATGAGCAGAGTTTAGCGAGGCAGCGGTGGCATTGTCATCCCCCGCCGTACGCGCAAAAATGGCGCCATATGTCGCAAGGTTGCATCGCGCAGCACATAATGGTGCAGCAGCGCGGCACCCGCATGCAGAGCGATCAGCCCGGCAAAGGCATAGGCCAGCCAGGCATGTGCCTGTTTAAGCCACAGCGCCGATGCATGATCTTTCAGCATAAGAGGCGGTAACGCCAGCCAACCCCACAGCACAGGCGGCCGGTCAAACGCGGACAGCATCAGCCAGCCGCAAACAGGCAGGCCAATCAAAAAGGCATAGAGCATGAGATGCGCCACTTGAGCGCCCCATTGCATCAGGCCGCGTGCGGCCATGACCGGCACACGCCGCCACGGCCACCACAGCAACCGCAGCAGGGTTATCCCTAAAACCGATAGCCCGCAGCTGACATGAAATGGCTGCACCAGCACCCGCCAGTCAGCCGGCACCCAGTTACGCCCCCAGCCGCTGGCCAGCATGAGTGTAATCATGAGCAAAGTCAGCCAGTGCAAGCACCGGCTGACCCTGTCATAACAATCTGATCCGGCATGTGCGACCGGAAGAAGGTTGCTCTTAGAATTCATATTCAAGATTGAGCTTGGCCGTCGTGTCCTGCGCCGCGCCCGACAAGCCAAACAGCACGCCAGTGTCGTAACGCACACGGCCGATCTTGCCCTGAATGGTCGGGCCCATGCGCTGATCCGAGTTCTTGAAGCTGCTCAGATTATCGATCGGGCCGTAATCCGCATAATATTCAACACCCGGCTCGAACAGCTGGTTCATGCGGTAGCGTGCGCCCAGGGCCATACCGGTATTCCAGTCGTGACTGGCGTTCGGGCCAAACTCGTGTGACATGATGAGGTTAGCCGTTGTCACCACCTGACCCATCTGTTTTTCCAGCAGCAATTTGGCTTCGGCATTGTTGGGTTGGTCGCTGTGTGCAGCCTTTTCGACCTCAAGATACAGACCGGCATCGACAAAATTTTGACCCGGCTGCCAGGGGCTGAAGATATTTTCGAACTTCAGATTGGTCAGCTCATGGCCGGTGCCCTGGCTCTTCTCAACTTCACCACCCAGCTCGGCTTTCCACCAGCTGGTCGGCGCGGCTTCAACCGCCAGCACCTGACTGAAGTAATGGTCGTTCGCGGGGTCCTTGTCGGTGCTGTAATTGCTGTTCAGCTCAGCTGCAATTTCACCCTTCTCAATGCGCGGCGAATATACCTTGTAATCATCAGCCCGGGCGCTTACTGGGCTGAACACAACCGACAGTGCCAACACAGAGGCCAGCGGGATGATTTTAGACGTAACGTTCATGATAACTCCGGATGGAAACAGGATTAGCGAACAACAACCGTGCCCTTGGCATCGGGATTGCTGTCATCAAAGAAGTCATAAGTGCCGGCAGCAAGCGGGCCGATGTAGAAAGTCTGGCTGTCACCCGCGCTGATCTTCTGCTCGATGTTGAGCTTGTAGCTCTCAAACTCGACCTCGTCCGGGCCGCTGTTCTTGACCTGCAGCTCAATTTTCTGGCCAGCCGGCAGCTGAATGCTCGCCGGTGCAAAAGCTCCACCCTTAGCTTCCAGCTGATAGGTTGCGGCTTGGGCAGCGCTGATGGATAAACCCAGTACGCCACCAACCAGCAAGGCTGTTTTCAATACATGCATCACGATCCTCCTGAGATGCGGTTAACACCCCAGGGTGATACAGGCCCAAGCTGAAGCCAAACTGAACCAAAGCTGCGGCAATAACGCCGCAGGCAGATATCAGCAAAAAGAAACAGGGCCCGTTAGGGCCCTGCTCTATACATAAGGATATCTTGATCTGCTGATTAAGCGGCGCGCACATCCCGCAGGAAGCGGGTAATGCTGTCCGTCAGGCTCTTGGACTGCTCCAGCAATTTTTGCGACATGGTGAGAACTTCCTCAGCCGCCTGATCGGTATTGTTGGCCGCCTGATTCAGCTCATTCACGCCCGAGGCCACACCTTCGGCACCCATGCTGGCGCGCTGCACGCTCTGGGCAATTTCCTGTGTGGCGGCATTCTGCTCATTCACCGCACTGGCGATAGAGCCGTTGATGGCGCTGACACGATGGATGACATCGCCCACGCGGCGGATTTCCTGCGTGGTTTCTTCGGTCGCGGCACGGATCTCGGCCACACGGCGGGAGATGTCTTCTGTTGCCTTGGCGGTCTGGCTGGCCAGATTCTTGACCTCGCCTGCAACCACGGCAAAGCCCTTGCCCGCTTCACCGGCACGCGCAGCTTCAATCGTCGCATTAAGCGCCAGCAGATTGGTCTGCGCCGCAATGTTGGTAATCAGCTCGACGATCTGCGAGATGTTTTCAGCCGCTTCCGAGAACTGATTGACGCGCTGGTTGGCCGAGGTTGCCACCTGCACGGCCTCGGCTGTTACGTTCGACGCCTGACCAACCTGACGGCTGATTTCCTGAATGGAGGCTGACAGTTCCTCCGCCGCACTGGCGACCGTCTGGATGTTGGTATTGGCTTCGTCCGATGCCGATGAGGTGCGTCGGGTTTGATCCAGCGAGGACTGCGCCGTCTCGGTCATGGCCGTAGCTGTATGTTGCAGATGACCCGCTTCTACCGACAGGCTCTTGATAATCGCGCCCACTTCGGCTTCCAGCGCGTTGGCCATCTGGGCCAGAGAATCGCGCTTCTCCTTGTCGGCCTTGAGCTTCATCACTTCCTGCTCTTCGGCCATGCGGATCATCTTTTCCTGATTGGCGCGGAAGGTACGCAGGGATTCTACAATCAAGCCCAGCTCATCGCGGCGCGTGAGATTTTCAATATCCACATTGAGCTTGCCATTGGCCAGCTGTTCGGTCGCACCGGCAATGCCATTGATGGAACGCACCACGGTACGGGCCACCAGGAGAGAGATCAACAGAACCAGAACTACAACGCCGATGACGATCGAGCGGAAGTTGGTGGCAGCTGTCGCAGCCTGAACCTGCCCATCAGCCGCGGCCTTCTCGGCACTGGTGCTGATAATCTCGGTCAAGTTCTTGAGATTGGTCTGCATCTCATTGTTGAGCTTATCAAAACCCGGCAGCATGGTAACGATAGCGCTAAAACCCAGGTCAAGCATGGAGCTAACCGCGGTCATGGCCGAGCCATACTGGCCCATGGCGTCCACCGTTTTGCCAATAAGCGCCTGCTCCTCCGGCGAGCTTAAACGCTGGCCGTAATCACGCAGCTGAATGGAGAGGTCGCTGATCTCTTTGGACATCGTCTCCATCGTCTTGCCATCATCCTGCTGCTGAGCGGCAGCAAAAGTCAGGCGACGGTAAAAACCGGCATTCAGGGCAGCAATCTCGCCCGCAACCTTATTGATCTCGGTCACGCTGGCCATGTCATGCTCAATCAGATGTGTGGTCAGGCTGCTTTGGTCATGCATGATACGGCTGGCCAGAAAATAGCAGCCCACAATGGCCACCAAGCCTAGAACCGGCGCAACCAGAAACTTAAACAGCATGGGTGTGTTCTTGAACTTGAGCATGTCCTACCCCTGACGATGATACGATGCGATTATATGATGCCCTTATTTTGTTAAGATGATGACGCCAACTCGTTAATATTACGTTGATAGTCACATCTACTTCGCGCAAAGAAAACCGCGCATTTGAGAGAAAAGCCTTATGAAGCAAGGCATCACCACGCATCAACAGAAACTAATCCCCTGCCCCTGCTCAGAAAATTGGTAAATAAAAAGGCCTGCCCCTCGGTCAAGGAGCAGGCCTCTTTTACAGATGAACCGATCAGAACTTCACGGAAGTCGACAGGTACACGCGGCGCTCTTCCTTGCGGGCGATGCCGTTGGTTTCCTGCGATTCAGCATTGAGCTGCTGACCCGACAGAGCGACCGTAACGTCGTCTGTCAGCTTGTAGCCGACACGGGCCGCAACCGACCAGTAGCTGTCAACAGTACCCAGACCGTAGGTAGTGCCAAACGCATTGGTACCATTACGCTTGAAGGCGTCGAAGTCGGTCTGGAACTTGACATAACCGTCAACTTCCCACTTGTCGTTGGCCCAGCCGAGGTTGCCGTTGAACACATGCTGCGGCGCACCATCCTCAAAGGCCAAGCTGCGAGCAGTCGAGCTGGCAATCAGATGATCGTCGATCTTCATGAAGGTGTAGTTGGCATTCCAGTGCCAGTTCTGGCTGAACTTGCCATCCAGACCGGCTTCGATACCAACAGCCGAGGAACGACCACCATTCACCCAGTACTTCAGACCACGCAGAGCACCCGGGGCCACGTCAAACGAAACGGGGCTGGAGGTGGGCTGCAGGATGAGGTCCTGGTTGAGCTGGTAGAACGCACGCAGCGAGCCCTTACCGTTGATCTCTTCGATCTTGCGGTCATAGCCGAGCTCGTAGTTGGTCACAACCGTCGGGTCGAGGTTGGGGTTACCGGTATAGAACGCCGGGATACCTGCACCAGTGAGGTTGATCAGCAGACCACCAAGCTGAACCAGCGAGGGGGTTTCAATACCGCGGGCCGCGGTCAGACGCAGCGTGTCGTTCGCTGATGCCTTCCAGACCAGACCGGAATTGAAGCTGATGGTGTTGATGTCACGATCCCAATCAGCATTGCTCTGCGGCGACAAGGCCGGGAACGAGCCATGACGATTGAGCATCATGTGATCAAAGCGCAGGGCGTTGGTGAACGACCAGCTGTCCGAAATTGCCCAATCCCACATACCGCCAACCGACAGCACGTTGTAGCTGACATCAGCATCAGTCGATGCCGGGGTCACGCTCAGGGTATTGAAGCGATGCTCAGCCGAGAACCGCAGCGTGTGCTTGGGATTCAGCTTGATCAGGTCCGAGAGCTGATTAACCAGCACGGTGTTGTGGAAGCGCAGAACACCGTAGGTAGCCGGCAGGCCATCCATCTGGGTGTCAGCCACATTCACATAAGACTGCGCCTGAATGGCACCCCACTTGCTGTCAAGCAGGTAGGCCAGCTTGGCCGAGCCGACATTGTAGGTGTCATAGGTGGTGGACAGAGTCGGCAGGGTTTCCTGCTGCTTCTGGGTCACAAAGCTGGCTTCAGCCGAGATCTGCGAGTTGCTGGTCAGCTGATACAGCGCATCAGCATTCACAGCCTGCTTGTACGGATCATAACCAGCCAGATTGTTATAGGCATACTGGCTGCTGAAATCCGAGCTGGAGAAACCATGTGCAGACAGACGCAGACCGAAGTCGTTGCTCTTGCTGTGCATGGTACCCACAACGGCGCCGTCAACATAGCTCTGCGAGCCGATGGTGGCGCGGGCTTCGTTCACGTTGTCGTACAGCGGATTGAAGGTGATGATGTTGATCACACCCGAAGCAGCGTTAAAGCCGAACAGCGCAGTGTTGGGGCCCTTCACCACTTCGATCTGACGGATTTCCGAAATATCGATCGGCAGGGTCTGCCACGCGGTGTAACCATAGTCATCAAGGTAAACCTGACGGCCATTAACCAGAACCAGCTGGCGCGGCGAGAACGGCTGCGAGTAACCACGGATCGACACGTCACTCGACGTCGGGCCATAGTTCCAGACATCTACACCCGACAGGCGGCTAAGGATGGTGGGCAGGTTGGTGGCACCCGAACGACGGATATCATCAGCGGTGATGATTTCCATGGTCGCCGGCACTTCCGATTCACGCTGCGGCTTACCGGTTGCGCTGGTGGTGACGGCTTCGCCAAACATTTCCTGCAGGCCGCCGTAATTAACGGTCTGGGCCTGGGCCGGTACGCCTGCCAGCAAAACGGCAGCGCACACGGTGCTAAGAAGAAGGGACTTATTCATGTAACGGTTCCTCCGGATTACAGTTCTTTGATCATCATGCGGAAGGCCGACTGGAAGCTGATACCAGCTGCGCCTGCTGCCGCATTATTTACGTATACCTGAACGCTGGGCTCGGTCTCGGCACCCACAACGCACTGGCCGCCCTTCACACAGGCAACATCTGCACCCATGGAGAGAACCTTGTTGGCGTTGGCGTAAGCCTGCACGGCGCCAAACTGGCTGGACAGACCCGGCGTGAGGTAAACACCCTTCAGACCCGTGGTCCCAGAGAGCTTGGACGCTTCAACCGGCGTTGCGGCAACGGTGAGCTGGCCCACCTTCAGCGAGCCACCATTCTGCGCCATGATGGCGTCCTTAGCGGCAACCGATTCAGCCACGGCGGGATCGAACACGATACCGATCTGCGAGGTGCCCGATGCACCTTCCACGAAACCGGCTGCGCGTACGGCAACCTGATAGGTCTTGGCCGGATCACCAGCCTGGGCAGCGCCGGACAGCAGCGTGGCTGACATCAGGGCGGCAAGGAAAAACACCTTCCGATTTTTGATCACAGTTCTATCTCCCTAAGGACAAAAGGACGCATATCTTCTAATCGATGCCTATAATTGGAGCCACCACCTATTTTAACGAATCCATGAATCTCCCGCAGGCGTGGTAACTTTGCACCAACCACCCTGCTGCGCTGCAATATCTAACTAATTGGGAATGTTTGCAAAAATGGGATTGATGAAGATCAATTTATGAATACGCCGATAGGCTGGCAGCTTATAAAGAATGACAATTCCGCAGTGATAACCCCACGGCCTTGAGTGATGCGCGTGCAGTGTATGTTTAGCGCTGGATAGGCAAAATCCGCTCATAGAGAAAATGACCAGCCAGACCTATTGCCCCCTGATTTTTCTGCATAAATCAGAGCCCCGGCAATTATAAACTGGCCCTCACCGGGTAGAATGTTTATAAGAGCCGCATCATGACCAAAAAATTCACAAATAGCCGTTCTGCCAGCCGTCCCGCTAACCGTTCTGCCAGCCGTTCTGGCAAATCGGCTGCGCCAGCGCGCGGTGGCCGCCCCTCTTATTCCAGCAAGGGTCGTGATGACGCCAGAAGCGGTCGCACCTCAGAGCGCAGCTATGACAAACCGGCCCGTAGCAGCGAGCGCAGCTACGACAAGCCCGCCCGCAGCTATGACAAACCGGCCCGCAGCAGCGAGCGCAGCTACGACAAGCCCACACGCAGCTACGACAAGCCAGCCCGCAGCAGCGAGCGCAGCTTTGGCAAATTCAGCGCCAAGCCCGCTTATGCCAGCCGCCCGCGCGATGATATGCGTGACGACAGCCGCTTTGAAACCCAATTTGAAGCCCGTCACGATAGCCCGCGTGACAGCCAGAGTGAAAGCCCACGCAGCAACAAGCGTGACGGCAAACGCGAAAGCAAGACCAGCAACCTGCTCTATGGCGCACACGCCGTGCGTCAGGCCTGGCTGAACCCGCAGCGCACCATCCGCCGTCTGATGCTGACCGAAAGCGGCATGGAAAGCTTTGCCGCCACGCTGGAAGAAGCCAAGCGCCGCAAGATCAGCCGTCCGCAACCCGACCTGATTGACCGTGATTATGCCGACCAGCAGCTGCCCGGCGCTGTGCATCAGGGCATTATCCTTGACGCATCCCCGCTTGATTACACCGTACTGGAAGATGTGCTGCGCGCCGCTGAAACCCGCAGCACCGCTGTGGTGGTGGCGCTGGATCAGGTTACTGACCCGCATAATGTCGGCGCGATCATGCGTACCGCTGCCGCCTTTGGCGCACTGGCCGTATTGGTGCCTGAGCGCAATGCCCCGCCGCTCACTGGCGTACTAGCCAAGATTGCCAGCGGCGCGGTGGATGTGATCCCGCTGGTGCGCGTCAATAATCTGTCGCGCGCGCTGGACGATCTCAAGAAGGCCGCATTCTGGACCATTGGCTTTGCTGAAGAAGGCAAGGAAACACTGGCCGAAGCGGATGTGACCGGCAAGGTTGTGCTGGTGCTGGGTGCTGAAGGCGACGGCCTACGCCGCCTGACCACCGAGCGCTGCGATATGCTGGTACGCCTGCCCACGCAGGACCCGATTGGCAGCCTTAACGTGTCCAACGCTGCGGCCATCGCCCTGTATGACGTGACGCAGCGCCAGACCGGTAAGTAAGCTACATCAAGCAGCGATGCGCTGATTGTTATGATGCTGTGCCTGCGCAGGCAACGCCTGCAGCGCAGCACGCATGCGCTTCCACATCATGAGCTGCGCATCAGTCATATCAATACCGTGCAAGCTATCAACAGCGCGACGCACGACAACCGTACGCCCAAACAGATGAGCGCGCGCAGCATTAAACTGCTCTTTCCACATCTGCCACAAGCCACTCTTGTATGCGGCCACACTCACCAGACCGCACCCACAATTCATGGCGAAGTGCACTCGCGCCCCAATCTTGGCTTCACACAGGTCGGACACATTCTGCCACATGTCAGTCCCTAAAGCGGTGTTTTCAAACCATTCAACAATACCGTCCATGACCGGCAGCTTGATCACGTTTTGACTTTGCGTAGTTTCAAGCGCGGTAAAGGGCACATAGCGCATACCGCCAGCATCGGGACGGGTCTGCATCATGGCGGCGAGCAACACCAGATCGGTTGTGAGCGGGCGGGCGCCATCAGCCGACATCACATCAAGAATTTCCTCAAAATCAATGCCCTCAAAATGCTGAGACAGAATTGCGCAATCCGACAGTACCGCCGGGCGCTCCCACGCCTGATGAGAAGTATTTACGCACATAAGAAATTTCCTTTCCAAAAAAGCTGACCCGCGCTAGCTAACACTGAGATCAGGCAGCACTCAAGCGAATTAGACCAACCCCCAAATTGTCAAAGCGGGCCGAAATAGTCCTGATATATTTCATTTGCAGCGTAAATTTCCAAGGCGTATGTTGGCCGCCAGAACTGGAAAAATGATGACCACACTCATGTCCACATTCCGCACCTTTACCCTCCAGCGCCGTCTGGTGATGCTGGCCTTGTGCGCACTGCTTCTGCAGGTGCTGGCACTGCCGCTGGCTAATCGTCACCAATTATCGCGTGAATTGTGGGAGAGTGGTGCGCAGACCATTGCCATTTGTACGGCGCATGGTCTGCAAAACGTAAAAGTGGGCGCCGACGGCTCTGCCAAGCCCGACGCCATCAAGGCCTGCGAACATTGCGTTCTCTGCCTGGCTGCCGGTCTGGCTTTTGTGCCGGTGAGCTCGCTCCTGCAACCGTTCCTGCCGCTGCTCTCAGTGCGCCAGGTGGCGGAACCTGCTGATATTACGCTGGCGCAGCCCAATTATCTGTGGCCGCCCGCCCTTGCCCCACCTGCCCGCTAACGCCCCTTTTATACAAGCGCTGCGTTACCCTTTTAATCCGGCAGGATATTTCCATGACCATTCCGTTTCCCCCCGCGCCGCATGGGCGCGTGATCCCTATTACACCACTTGATGAACCCGGCCCGTGCCCGCGCACGCAGCAAGAGCAGATGCGCCGCCGCCTGTTCCCGGCCTACCGCGACGCCTGCCTGGATGTGAGTGAGGCCAAGCGCGCTATGTATGCGGCTGGCCAGCGGCGCCAACAGGCCTTGCGGCAGCCCCACCGCCCGCTGCGCTACCTGCAGGCGGTAATGGATGGCATTAGCGCCCGCATTGAGCTGGCTTTTGCCCGTAGCTGGCAAAAGAATGTAGCGCATGGGCTGGATCATGCCCGCGTCAACAACACACTGGGCTGGCCTGCTGACCATGTGGCCAGCTGCGCGCATGAAGCCAAGCCGGTGCGCTGGAAATCAGCCAGCATTGCCTTTGCCTCCGTGGCGGCACTCACCCTCACACCCCTGCGCAATGACTGGCTGCCACTCACCCCCACGCAAAAGCTGGAAATGGCTATCGCCGGGATGAATTGCGTTGCCCTGACCGGTGGCGCTCCGGCACCAACCGCCCCCAAGGGCCCCTGCTGCAACCCGCGCGAACAGCTCGATCCACGCCGCCGTTTCCTTCGGGATACGACGCCAAAATGGTGGCCGACCTAACGTCACCCGCAGCGCACAACTAAAATATACATACAGGAAGCCCCTTTGCACCCACTGTGCGTTTGCATGGTGGGTGCTATACTTATTACGTAAAGAATAATTGGAGCTTCCACCTGTGACCACCAAACCGCCCAAATCGAAGAAGCATACTTTTGCCTTTATCCTGCTGCTGATCGCGGCGCTGGGCAGCGGCATGTGGTGGATGAACCGCAACAAGGTGGAGACGGATGACGCCTTCATCGCTGGCCGTGTGGTGACGATTGCCCCCAAGGTGGGTGGCTTTATTACAGCGCTGCACGTCAACGATAACCAGAATGTAAAGGCCGGTGATGTGCTGGCCGAGATTGACCCGCGTGATTACCAGATCAAGCTGGACGGGTTAAATGCATCGCTTGAAGGCGCGCAGGCCGATCTGGATCAAGCCAAAGCCGATATGGAACGTCTGCTGGCCCAAAGCAGCCTGAGTGCCAGTGTGCAGGCCCGCCAGCAATCCACCACCAAAGTACATACCGCCCAGGCCAAGGTCGATGGACTGAAAGCCGAGATTGCCAAGGCCACCACCGATCTGGAGCATACCCGCGTTATCGCCCCGATGGATGGCACCATTGCCAAACGCGGCATTGAGGTGGGCTCGTTTGTTGAAAGCGGTCAGGCGCTGATGGCCGTGGTGGGGACCGAACGCTGGATAGTTGCCAATTTCAAGGAAACCCAACTGGACAAGCTACGTGTTGATCAAGCGGTTGAGATTGAAGTAGATGCCTATCCTGAGCTGAAGCTGCATGGCCGCATTGAAAGCCTGCAGAATGGCACCGGCTCCAGCTTCTCGGCCTTCCCGGCGGAAAATGCGACCGGCAACTTTGTGAAAGTGGTGCAGCGCGTGCCGGTGAAGATCCTGCTGACCGATGCGCCGCCAGCTGACCGCCCGCTGGCCGTTGGCATGTCGGTCGTTCCGGTTGTCACCACGACCGCGACTGACAAGTAAGCCGCCATGTCGGCCGCCCAGCCCTCTCCTGCCGTTAATCCCTGGCTGGTGGCCTTTGCGGTGAGTCTGGCCACCTTCATGGAAGTGCTGGACACCACCATTACCAATGTCTCGCTCAGCCATATTGCCGGCTCCCTCGCGGCCGGGCAGGACGAAAGCACCTGGGTACTGACCTCCTATCTGGTCGCAAACGGCATTATCCTGCCCATCTCCGGCTGGCTGGCCAATGTCATGGGGCGCAAACGCTACTTCATGATGTGTATTGCCATCTTCACGCTGGCCAGCTTTGCCTGCGGCGCCGCCAACAGCCTTGAGATGCTGATTTTCTTCCGCATACTGCAAGGGTTGGCCGGGGGCGGTTTGCAGCCCACCCAGCAGGCTATTGTGCTGGACGCATTCCCGCCTGCCATGCGCGGCAAGGTATTTGGCGTGACCGGCATTACGCTGATTGCGGCCCCCGTGATCGGCCCCACGCTGGGCGGCTTCATTACTGACCATTACAGCTGGCGCTGGATTTTCTATATCAACATTCCGGTGGGTATGCTGGCGCTGTGGCTAGTTAATCAGCTGGTGACAGACCCGCCCCATGCCCGTGCGCGCGGCTGGGGCAAGATTGACTTTATCGGGCTGTCCCTCATAGCCATTGGCCTTGGCGCCTTACAGCTGGTGCTGGATAAGGGCCAGCAGAAGGACTGGTTTGACAGCCAGTACATTATCTGGATGAGCTTGCTGAGCCTGTGTACGCTGGGCGGCGCGGCGATCTGGCTTCTGCGGCAGAGCGAGCCGATCGTCAATCTGCGCCTGATCGCCCGCCCGAGTTACGGCTTAGGCATGGTGCTGATTTTCTTTGTGGGGTTTGTGCTGTATTCCAGCTCGCTGCTACTGCCGCTGCTGGTGCAGACCCAGTTTGGCTACAATTCCATGCTGTCGGGCGAAGTGATCTCGCCAGGCGCATTGGTGGTGATTGTGCTGATGCCGCTCTCCGGCATGCTGATCAGCCGGGTGGATGTAAAGTACCTCGTCATGATCGGGCTGCTGCTGTGCGGCACCGGCCAGATTGCCACCAGCTTTGTCACCCCGCAGACTGATTACATGACCTTTGTCATGATGCGCGCCCTGCAGGTGATGGGGCTGCCGTTCCTGTTCATTCCGGTCAGCGCCATGGCGTTTCGGGATATTCCGGCTGGCGAGAACAACAAAGCCTCGGCCCTGTTCTCACTCGCCCGCAATATTGGCGGCTCGGTGGGCGTGGCACTGTCCACCACGTTCCTGATCCGGCAGGCGCAGGTGCATCAGAATTATCTGGGCGAGCACCTTTCCCCCTATAACCCCAATTACGCCAACCTGCTGGAGCTGCGCACGCAGGCGCTGGAAGCCCATGGCATGCTGCATGGCGCCGCGCAGGCGGCCGCGCATAACAGCCTGTGGCAAGAACTGCAGCGTCAATCCTACATCCTCTCTTATGCGGATAACTTCCTGCTACTGGGCACCATCATGCTCAGCCTGATGGCCCTAGCGGCCCTGCTCCCGCAAGGCCGCGCTGCGCCCAAAGCTGCCGCCGGTGCACATTAAAACGGCGCGCATTAAAGCCGGGTGCTGCCGCCAAAATAAGCGGAAAAAATGAAGCGTTTTAAGATGTTAAAACAGGTATTTGCAGCCGCAATCGCTTTTGCTATACACTGGCCCTATCGACGTGGTGAGCCGGCATAGCACAGCGGTAGTGCAGCGGTTTTGTAAACCGAAGGTCGGGAGTTCAATCCTCTCTGCCGGCACCATCTTTCCCATCATCACAAATCAACCTGCCTGAGCAATCGCCGCCTGTTTGCTATAGGCCTGATGTTCCCGTTTCGTTCTTTTTGTGCTAGATAGGGGTATGAGTGCGCTCCTGCCCCCGACCCAGCTGCGCTGGCTGTTTCTGGATCTGAACAGTTACTTTGCCAGCGTCGAGCAGAATGACGATCCGCGTCTGCGCGGGCGGCCGGTGGCGGTGCTGCCACTGGCGAGCGAAAGCACCTGCTGCATTGCCGCCAGCTATGAGGCCAAGGCTTTTGGCATCAAGACCGGCACGCCAGTCTGGGAAGCCCGCCAGCGCTGCCCCGGCATTGTATTCATCAGCGGGCGGCATGACCGCTATGTGGACTACCATCATCGCATTTTGGAAGAGATTGAGCGCCACATTCCGGTGACCGATATCTGCTCAATTGATGAAGTGGCCTGCCGGCTTGATCTGTCAGAGCAGAATGAGCAGGTGGCGCGTGAGCTGGCCGCGCGGATCAAACAGGGCCTGCGTGAGAATATTGGCCCGGCCATTCGCTGCTCCATCGGGCTGGCGCCGTCCAAACTGCTGGCCAAGATTGCCACCGACATGCAAAAGCCGGACGGGCTGGTGGTCCTGCCCCCACACGAGCTGCCCGGCCGCCTGCTGGATCTGGAGCTGACCGACCTGCCCGGCATCAGCAGTGGCATGGCGGTTCGGCTGGCGCGGGGCGGCATTTTCAGCGTGAAAGCCTTTTGGGATCTGGAGCCGCGCCATGCTCGCCGCCTGTGGGGCGGCGTGGGCGGTGAGCGCTACTGGTATGCGCTGCATGGTTATGACTTTCCCGAATTTGGCACCACGCGCAGCAGCCTGAGCCACTCGCAGGTACTGGCACCTGAGGTGCGCGAGTGGCACGAGGCCCGGCTGGTGGCCCGCCGCCTGACCCAAAAACTGGCTACCCGCCTGCGCCGCCTGAACATGCTGGCCGCCCGCTTTGGCTTGTCAGTGCGCCTGGAGAATGGCCAAGGCTGGGCCAGCGAGGTGCCAATTGCGCCCACGCAGGATAATTTTACAGCGCTGGCGGCGCTGGAAGATTTATGGGAACAAGCCGGGCCGCAGCTACGCCAGCCGCGCCTGCGCAAGGTGGGTGTGTGGATCAGCCAGCTCTGCGCGCCTGATGAAGTGCAGCGCGACCTGTTTGATACGATCAATCCGGCCGTGCAGAAAAGCCAGGCCCGGCGCCAGCAGCTCTCCACCTGCATGGATACACTCAACAAAAAGTTCGGGCGCGATACCGTGCTGGTGGGCCTGCCCGCGCGCAAACTGGCGCATTATACCGGCACCAAAGTAGCATTTACCCGCATTCCTGACCGCGAAGAATTTTACGAGTGACGAACCGTGCGATAGGACGGCGGAGATGGCGGCAAAGATGGTGGGCCACCCGGCTTTTTGAAGGGCAGCACTTTTGCCAAGCGTGCATCGGTACGCACCACAGGTGTCGTCCGGCGCGGGAAACGGAACGCGAAGACCACGGGCGTCGCCAGCTGGCGCGCGATTAACGAAAAGACCGTTACCGGATCACGGTCAGTGATGCCGGCAAAGTCACGCCCGGTGCGGTCAATCAACACCACCGGCGCCCCAGACGGCATCTGCGCGGGTTGCGGCATCTGCTTGGGGAACAGCGCCAACTCATAACCGGCATGGTCGATCAACACATGATGATAGCGCACACCAAACGATGAATAAGCCAGATCAAGAAAACCCAGCGCCCGGGTGGGCGAGCGGAAATAACGGCGGCTCATCAGGACTACTTTCTGATCTTACAGCGGCACAACATGAACCGGACGCGCTGTGAGCAGCAAGCGGCCCTGCGGCCCGCTGGCGTCATAGGCGGCGGTCAGGCCGGGAATGGCCTTGCCAAGATTTTCCGAGCGCAGCGGCTGCGCACCATCCGTATCAAACAGGCTGACCGTTACACCCGGACGCAGCTGGGCTGCATCCCGATCACTGATCTGCCCTTGCAGCACCGACAGGCTGAACTGGCAATGCCCCTGCTCATTGCTGACCAGCAGCGAATAATCGCCGGGCAAGACCTGCTCAACCGCACTGATCGTCCCCAAGGTGCGGAACATGGCCCCCGGCCCGCTGGCCGCACCAAGCGGCAAAACGGCAGATGCTGGGGTAATGTTTGTGACTGTGCCCATCTCAAGCCCCCGATTTTAAAACTCGCCTTAAACTAACGTGGCGATTTTATTGTGTATCAGAACCGGCTGCAGCTGCTGGGCCAATATATGAGTGAGAACCTCAGGCGGCTGCAACGCGTCTACCATAGCATAGCGCGGTGCGGTTTTGGCAAGAGCCTGATAACGGCTAAACACGGTTTGATGAAAGGAATCGCCTTTACCTTCGTTACGATCTGTCCGGTTTTGGCCTTCACTGCGCCCGGCCCGGCGGGCCAAGGCGGCGGTATAAGGCAGATCGAGAATGAAGGTCAGCTCCGGCTCCAGACCGGGGGCCATGTCGCTCACCACAATATCGTAAATCTGGCGCAGGATGGATTCATCAAGGCCATCAGCCGCCTGCGGGAGATAGACCAGCAGCGTATCCAGCCAGCGATCGGTAATGACATGGTGGCCCGCCGCCAGCGCTGGTGCCATGATTTTAACAAAGGTCTCGCGGTAGATGGAGGCCGTCAGCAAGGCCTCGCCCAGCGCGCTCCACTGATAAGACGGGTCAAGAATAAGCGTGCGCAGCGCCGCCCCTGCACTGCCCGCCCCACCCAAGGCGCGGGTTGCAACAACCGGAACGCCCTGCGCGGCCAGATAGGCTGCCAAGGCCTGCGCCTGCGTAGTTTTGCCTGAGCCATCCCCACCTTCCAGCGAGATCAGGCGGCCTTGCGCGACAAAGTCCTGCGCGGGCACCAACGCCGCACAGGCCTGCGCCAGCAAATTGGCAACCATGCCCATATGCGCGGGCGCAGCCGACAGGGCCTCGGCCAGATCAGGTTTAAAGATGGTGGCAGTTTGCGCGCACAGCGCATGGAGCGCGCCCAGCTCAACCCCACCTTGCTGCGCGGCCTGCTCACACGCCCAGGCAAAAACCAGATATTGGCGTGTTACCGGATCCAACTGCCCGGCCACCGCCGAGGTCAGAAACGCCGCGACCGCATGCGCGGAAGAATGTGAATGTGCGTGTAGATGAGTGTGCGCTAAGGCCGAACTAGGTGGCTCGCTACTGGAACCGCCATCCGAATTGGCACTATTACTGTCTGAAGCGGCAGACGAATCTACCGCAAGAATTGCTGGGCTGCGTATCATGGCTGTGCATGATGCAGCACAAAGCCCGGTGAGTACAAGGATTAAATCCGACTCACCGGGCTCGGCGTTTTTTACAGATAAATCAGTAGATTAGGCTGCAGCTACCGCGCTACCGCCCAAGGCTTTGACGATGGCCTCTACCGCCGCCGGGGCCTTCTCGCCATCCGGGCCGCCAGCCTGCGCCATATCCGGACGGCCACCGCCGCCCTTGCCGCCGCACACTTCAGCCGCTGCCTTGACCAGCTCAACCGCGTTGAGCTTGCCAGCCAGGTCAGGTGTCACAGCAACCACGATCGACGCCTTGCCCTCCGCCGTGGAGATGAGCGCCACCACGCCCGAGCCCAATTGCTTCTTGAGCTCATCAGCCATGGGCTTAAGGTCACGCGCGGGCAGATCCAGCACGCGGGCATCCAGCTTCACGCCAGCGACCTCACGCGTGGCCGGCGCTTGAGCCGCGCCACCCGTTCCGCCACCGGCCATAGCCAGCTTGCGGCGCAGATCGGCCACTTCCTTTTCCAGCTGCTTCTTCTCACTGGCGAGCTGGGCCACGCGACCGGTAACTTCGGCAATAGGGCTGCCGAGCGTCTGCGCGGTATGGCTGACCACCTGCTCTAGCTGACGGAAATAGGCCAGTGCACCAACACCGGTGACCGCTTCAACGCGGCGCACACCAGAGGACACCGCACTGTCAGCCACGATCTTGAACAGGCCGATATCACCCGTGCGCGACACATGGGTGCCACCACACAGCTCCATCGACCAGGCCTTGCCGCCCTCCTTGGTGCCGCCCATGGTGAGGACAC
>Ga0255168_1000194_pt1 | contig 24626 bp, 29 predicted proteins | sample Atl_Miss_RepB_8d_FD_183629 | JGI IMG/M metagenome (GOLD analysis project Ga0255168, IMG submission 183629) | Freshwater microbial communities from Altamaha River, Georgia, United States - Atl_Miss_RepB_8d | ecosystem: Environmental > Aquatic > Freshwater > River | place: USA: Georgia | collected... | reverse complement strand
CGCGGCCGCGCCTCACGCGCAAGGCGGCCAGGGAAACAGAAGCGAAGACCTATCGCGGAGCTGAAGCGCGCCGCGCCGGGTTGGTCGACGGCATTGCCGAGGTCGACGCCGCGTTCCAGCGCTTCGTGAGTAACTTTTCGTAGCCCGGCCCACGGCCGAAACCAGGAGAGCAGACCATGTCCGACACGAGCGGAATGGCGGCCGTCGACGAGGCCGCCGCCACGATCACCCAGGCCGACCACGCGGCCGCCGTCGCCACCGCGCGGGAGGAGGGCCGTCGCGCCGGCCTCGCGGAGGCGCAGGCGTCCCATGCCGCCGCCGTCACCGCGGCGCGCGCCGACGGTGCCACCGCCGAACGCGAGCGTCTCGCCGGCATCGAGGCCGCGGCGCTGCCCGGTCACGACAAGCTGGTGGCCGACTGCAAGGCCGACCCGACCTGCATGCCGGGCGAGGCCGCCCTGCGCATCAACGCCGCCGAGCGCGCCAAGCTGAGCGCCGCCGGCGCGGCCATCGCCAACGTCGAGACCGCGACCGGCAAGGTGGCGGCCGCTGTCACGACCCAGCCGGACGCGGCGCAGACCCGGGTCCCGCAGACCGCCGAAGGCTGGAAGGCCGAATGGGCGGGCAGCACGACGCTGCAGGCCGAGCATGAATCGGCCGAAGCCTACGCGAACTGGATGCAGGGCGTCGCCGACGGCCGCGTCCGCATCTTCCAGGGCGCGCGCAAGTAGCGCGTCCATTCCAGAGGTCCCTTCAACGCGCGCGCCGATGAGGCGTCCGCCAGCCCTTCGATGGAGTTTTTAACATGACCACTCTTGCAGCGGCGGCCATCCGGCCGCAGGAACTCGGCGACGTCGGCGAGTACAGCGTCATCGCCTCCGACATCATCTATGCCGGCGCGGCCGTCGGCCTAGTCTCGGGCACCGGGCACGCCCGTCCGCTGGTCGGTGGCGACCAGTTCGTCGGCTTCGCCGAAGCCACGGTCGACAATTCCGCCGGTGCGGCCGCGGCGAAGCGTGTCCGCACTCTGATGCGCGGCATGGTCCAACTGTCGGTGACGGGTGCGCTGATCACCGACGTCGGCCAGGCCGTCTATGCCCAGGACGACGATTCCTTCTCGTTCAACCCGGTGGCCGGCAGCTTCGTCGGCTTCGTGACGCGGTTCGTGTCGGCCGGCGTCGCCGTGGTGGCCTTCGACATCACGCGCCTGCGTGACCCGTGGGCGCGCTACACGGTGCGCGAGCTGCTGAGCGGGACCAAGACCTTCGATGCCGAGGACACGGGCAAGCTGTTCGTGGTCGATGCCGACGGCGACGGCGACGCGCTGACCTTGCCGGCGATCGCGACCGGCCTCGACGGCATCGCCATCATGGCGATCGGCGCCTTCGGCACCACGGCGGTGACGATCTCGCCCCAGGCCGCCGACATGATCCTCGGCCCGGACATTACCGGCGCCGACGACAAGGACCTGATCCTGACCAAGGCGACGCAGCGCCGCGGCGACTTCGTCATTCTCGGCGGCAACGATGCCGACGGCTATTCCGTGCAGGAGCTGCGCGGCACCTGGGCTCGCCAGGCCTGACCGGCGGCCGGTGGTTCGCCACCGGCCTTTTCTTCTTCTCTGTTGCCCATACGCCCTTGGGCAAGGCGCCTTGCGAACGTCGGTGACGTCCGCCTCCCTCAGATGGAGCCCTCTCAATGTCTACCAATCTTCTCCAGACCGGCCGGGCGGTGAACTCGGCGCTCTACACCGCGCTCACCATGGGCCCGGCCATGTGGGCCGACCGATACGGCATGACGATCGGCAGCAACCAGGCGTCGGAACTCTATGCCTGGCTGGGCAGCGTGCCGGTCATGCGCGAATGGATCGGCGGGCGTCAGGCCAAGCAGCTGCGCGAGTACAGCTGGCGCGTCGACAACAAGGACTACGAGGCCACCCTCGAGGTTCATCTGAACGAACTGCGTCGCGGCTCCAGCGGCGACGCCATCCGCCTCCGCATCGCGCAGCTCGCGCAGCGCGTCCAGTCGTTTCCGGCCAAGCAGCTGACCCAGCTGCTGGTCGATGGCGAATCGAACGTCTGCTACGACGGCCAGTACTTCTTCGATACCGACCATGTGGACGGCGACTCCGGTTGGCAGTCCAACAAGCTGACCTGGGCGGCCGCGACCGGCACGACGCCCACCATCGCGGAGTTCCGCGACGCCGTCATGCAGTCGGTCGCCGCGCTGATGTCCTACAAGGACGATCAAGGCGAGCCGGCGAACGAGGAGGCGTCCGAGTTCGAGGTGATGGTCGGGCCGACCTTGATGCCCACCGCCATCTCGGCGATCCGCCTGCCGACGCTCGATGCCGGCGCCACCAACGTGATCCCGGCGATGTCGGAGTTCAGCATCAAGCCGGTGGTCAACGCCCGCCTGACCGATGCCACGAAGTTCTACACGATCCGCACCGACGGGCCGATGAAGCCTTTCATCAAGCAGGTCGAGCAGGAACTGCAGGTCGCCTCGATCGCCGAGGGCTCCGAGCTGGAGTTCAACGAAAAGAAGCATCGCCACGGCGTGGAGTGGATGGGCGCCTTCGCCTACGGCTTCTGGAACAAGGCGACGGTGACCACCTTCACCTGATGATCTGCCACACGGCGCGCTAATCCGCGCGCATTCGCACTCCCGGCAAGCGGCGGCCTGGTTACAGGCCGCTGGCCGGGAGTTTCATGACCAGAGGATTATCCCATGAAGGCTTACAAAGTCGTTTCCGGTGTCGTGCAGATCGGCGAGGGCAGTCGCATCGGTCTCGGCCGCCACCAGGCCGAGCCGCGCGCACATCGCCTCACGCCCGTCGAGGGTTCGATGGGCGTCTATGTCGCCGCTTCCGTTCTGCAGTTCCGGGCTGGCGAGATCATCGGGCTGGAAAGCCTCGCCGACCTCGGCAAGACGCAGCTCGACCAGATCGCCGAGGCCACGCCGGCCGAGATCCAGGCTATGATCGACGAAGCGAAGAGGCTGGAGGCCGCGAATCGCACGGCGAAAGCGGCGACGAAAGACAAGGGTAGGCCGCAGGGCGATTCCAAAGCAGCCATTGCCGCGGCGCGTGAAGAGGGTCGCAAGGCTGGTCACGCCGCCGGCTTCAAGGCGGGCGAAGCGCAGGGGAACGAGGCTGGCTACAAGGCCGGCTTTGAGGAAGGCAAGTCGGCGGGAATGGCGCTGGCCTGGACCGCGACCTGGGAAGCAAGCGCCGACCTGAAGGCGCAATTCGCGACCGCGCAAGCCTATATCGAGGCGCAAGCCTCGGCGGCCTGACAATGACCGTCGAATCCGCCGACGACCGCGCGGCCTTCATCGCCGACTTCGGCGTGGCGGTCACCTGGGCGGGCGCGGGCACGACCTTCCTCGGGATCTTCGACCGGCCGTCGATGATGGTCGAGGGCCTGGCCGACGTGACGGTCATCGATCGCGATGCCTCGCTGCTCTGCCTCGAGGCGGACCTGCCGGGCGATGCGGCCGAGAACGACACGGTGGCGATCGACGGCGAGAGCCAGGCGTTCCGCTGCCAGGCCCTGCGGCCCGATGGGACCGGGTTCGTGGTCGTCGATCTGAAGCGCGCCTGACGCGCTCAGAGCCACCACCACGGCAGCGCAGAACGAACACGGGTGCCCGATGACGCTTCACGTCCGCCGTCAGATCGTCCTCGCCATCGTCGACCGCCTGCGCGCCGACGTGCCGGGCGTCACCGTCAAGGCCGGCCGCAGCGCGCCGCTGCCGACCGCGTCGCTGCCCTACATCCTGGTGCATGCGCGGCGCGAGGCGGCGCAGTCGGTCACCAGCCGGGGCGACGAGGTGCGGCTGCAGCGCCGGCTCACCGTGCAGATCGACATCGTCCATGCCGATGTCGACGACGACGACGGCGAGTCCGACCGCTTCTGCCTTCTGGTCGAAAAGGCGATGCAGGCCGACCCGACCCTGGGCGGGCTGCTGCACGATCTCGAAGGGCCCGACACGGTCCTCGATGCGCGCGCGGAGGGCGAGACGCGGATCGGCCGCGCCCGCCTGGAATATCAACTCGAGTACCACACCACGGCCCTGCGGCCGGATCAGCACCTGCAATAGGAGAGAGCCATGGCCGTTACCAAGGGCAAGTCGGGCAAGGTCTATGTCGGCAGCAACGTCGTCGCCGAGGTCCAGTCCTTCAGCTTCACGCGCAATTCCGAAATGGCGGACCGCTCGACCCTCGAGGACGAATGGAACCGCAGCGCGCCCGTGACCAAGAGCTGGTCGGGCCAGATGGCGGTGTGGTGGGACCCGTCCGACACCAACGGGCAGATGGGCCTCGAGGAGGGCGACGAGGCCGCGCTCAAGCTCTACCCGGACGGCAACGCCAACGGGAAGACCTACTACTACGGCGACGTGATCGTGACCTCGGTCGAGCTCGGCAACGAACGCGCCAACCACGTCACCGCGACCATCCAGTTCACTGGGACTGGCGCTTGCACGAAGGCGGTCGTCGGCGCGTAGCGCCGCGCCGCCATGGTGCAAGCGCCGGCGGGCGGCAGGGCTTGTAATCAAGCCCGGGAGCCCGCTCGGTCGTAACAAGGGAAGGAAGCAAAAACAGTGTCCGACAAGCCCACCCTGATCGACGCCCTGAAGGCCGACTTCAAGTCGCGCCGCCGCAAGGAGACCCTGCTGGGCTTCGACGTGTGGATCTCGCCGCTCACGGTCGAGGAGAACATGCTGCTCAACGAGCGCGAGCCGGAGGGTGGCGCCGGGCGCGTCGCCGAGATCCTGCTGATGAAGTGCACCGACGAGGCCGGCACGGCCGTCTTCTCGCGCAGCGACAAGGACGTGCTGGCACGCGAGGTCGCCGGCGAGCATGTCAGCCGGCTGGTCACGGCCATCACCGGCCCGTCCGTCGAGACCCAGGCAAAAAACTAGAGGCCGATCCGCTCGCCTTCGCGCGCTACGCGCTGGCGGATCGGCTGCACCAACCCCTGTCCGTCGTCCTCGCCATGACCGTCGAGGAGTTCAACGGCTGGATCGCGTACACGCACCTGCTGGCCCAACGAAAGGACACCTGACCGATGCCTTTCGACGGTGTTGCCGGCGCGCGCTGGCAGATCGACATCACCGCGGCCGACAAGACCGCCCAGGCCTTCGCGACCGTCGACCGCCGCCTGAAGGCGATGGAGGTGACGCAGCGTGCCGCCTCGGCCGGGGTCAGCGCCGGCTTTGCGTTCGTCACCCGGGCACTGGCGCCCGTCGCCGCCGCGCTTTCCGCCGCCGCGGTGGCGCAGCGTGTGTGGAATGCCGGCATGGAGGCGGCCAACCTCGGCGAGCAGGCCGAGCAGATCGGCCTCACCACCGACGCCCTGCAGGCCTACCGCCTGGCCGCGGCGCAGAACGGCGTCGAGGCCGCGCAGCTCGACACCGCGATGATGCGGCTCACCAAGTCGATGGGCGAGGCCAACGGCGGCAGCGACGATGCGATCGCCCGCTTCGAGAAGCTGGGCGTCAAGCTGCTCGACAATAACGGCAACCTGCGGCGGACGTCCGACATCCTGCCGGAAGTGGCGCGCGGCCTGCTCGAGATCGGCAACCAGAGCGAACGCGACGCGCTGATGATGGAGCTGTTCGGCCGCTCCGGCGCCCGCATGGTCACCATGCTGGAAGCCTTTGCGGGCGGGCAGGCGAAGCTCACGGCCGAAGCCCGCGAGATGGCCGCCATCATGGGCGTCGACGTCATCGCCGCCTGGGACAAGGTCGACGACCGGCTGAAGGTCGTGAACCAGCAGATGACGGTGTTCCAGGCCACGGTGGGCGCGCCGCTGGCGCTGGGCGGCCTCAGCGCGCTGGAATGGACGCTGCGCCAGATCGCGGACGCCTACAAGCTGGTGACGGACTGGGCCCGCAACTTCGGGCTCGCCGTCGGCACGACGGTGCGCGGCATCAACATCAAGCAGCTCGAATCCGACATCGCGAGCCTCGAGGGCAAGATCGCCAACCCGCCGCTGTTCATGCGCGGCGGCGTCGAGACGATGAAGCAGCAGCTGGCCGAGAAGAAGGCCCTGCTCGACAAGGCGAAGGCGGACGAGGCGGACTATCTGCGCGGCGCGCAGGAGAGCAGGCTGAACCGGCAGCTCGGCCTGCCGCTCGAGCCGCCGCCGGTCACCTTCAGGGATTTCGGGCTGCCGGGCCGGCAGCCGACCGGCAAGAACGCGGCCGCCGCCGGCGCCAAACTGGACGAGCGCCTGAAGGACCTGCAGGTCGAGCGCGCGGCGCTGGAAAAGGCTTTGGCCGCCTTCGACGTGCGCGGGCTGGAGACGGTGGCCGAGGTCGACAAGCGGCTAGACGCCCAGGTCAAGCTCGACCAGAAGATTGCCAGCGTCCTGAAGGACGTGCCGCCCAATTCGCCACTGGCGCAGCAGCTGATCCAGGAGGCCACGTCGGTCGCGCAGCTCAACGCGCGCCTCGACGAGCGCAAGCGGATCCTGACCGAGGCCGAGCGGGTGACCGGCCAGTTCGGCGATGGCAGCCGCGCCGCGGCGCGCGCCACGGCCGATCTCAACGCGATGCTGGCCGCCGGCGCGATCGACGCCGGGACCTACGAGCGCGCGCTGAAGGCCACGAAGGAGGCCGCCGACGAGCAGGCCCGCGCGGCCCGTGGCGCGGCGGGTGGGTTCGACGGCTTCATGGCCGGGGTCGAGCAGTATGGTGCGGAGATGCAGAAGGCCAACTCGGCTTTCGAACTGGGCAAGTACACGGCGCAGGAATTCGGCTCTGTCTTCTCCGGCGTCAACCAGGGGCTGCGCGAGGGCAAGGATCTCTGGAAGAGCCTCGGCGATTCCGCCGTCACGGCGCTCGGCCGCATCGCCGACAAGCTGATCGAGATGGCCGCCCAGAACCTGTTCGCCAGTGCCTTCGGCATGGGTGGCGGTGGTGGCGGTGGCATGGGTGGCGGCATGGGCGGCGGCATCCTGAACCTGTTCGGCGGCGGGTCGAGCGGCACTTCGTCCGGCCTGTTCGACGGCATCATGGGCGCCTTCAACTTCTTCCCGACCTTCGCGACCGGCGGCATCCCGCCCGTCGGCTCGCCCTACATCGTGGGCGAGAACGGCCCCGAGGTCCGCATCGACGGCCGCCCCGGCCAGATCTTCAACCGCGACCAGTGGGCGCGCGTGAACAGTGGGCGCGACGCCCAACCCGTCGTCGTGCATGTCTACGCCAACGAGGAGTTCGTCACCGCGAAGGCGGAGGGCGCGGCGGTGCGGGTCGTCAACAGGGCAACCCCTGGCATCGTCAGGACGTCAGTGAAGAAGGCCGGCGAGCAGGCGCCCGCCGTGATGGCGCGTCACCAGGCGCAACGCGGAGGCGAGTGGCGTGACTGATGTCCTTCTCTGGCCCGCGTCGGTCCTGAAACCGCTCGAGGTCCAGGCCGACGTCGTCGCCTTCTCGCGCTCCGGCGGCACCACCTTGGGCGGCCTGCAGCGTGTCACCCGCACCGATCGCGGCTGGTGGTCGATCGTCTTTCGCGGGGTGCTTCTCTCGACGGCGGCCGAGCGACGCCTGTGGAACGCCGTCGCCGAGCATTGCGGCGGCATGGCGGGAAAGCTGGCCGTCCCGGTCCGATCGTTCGACTCCGCGCCCTGGCCCGCCGGCACGGTCAACGGCCTGCTGCTGACGTCGCATTCCGACGGCACGTCGCACAGCGACGGCAGCCAGTATGGCCAGCCGCCGATCGGCGTTTCCCTGGTGAGTGCCGCCGCGATCGGCGCGACTTCCGTTACTCTGCGCATCGGCTACGGGATCGAGGATCTGGCTGGCGTTCGCTTCAGCTACCAGCACGCGATGTACCGGACCGGCCTGCCGACCCTGATCGCCGGCAGCGACTGGACGGTGCCGATCAGCCCGGCGATCCGCGCGCCCATACCGGCCGGCGCCGCCCTCGAGTTCGGCCTGCCGACCTGCCTGGTGAGACTGGCCAGCGACCGCGAGATGGACGTGAACTTCAGCCGGGGTGGTGTCGATCGGCGCGACGTGGCCTTCGTCGAGGCGGCTGACGTGTGGTCTGACGCAGCAGCGTCTTGACAAGTAATATCGCCGCCCGCATCGTGCGCGGGCTGCTGAAAACAGCGTTGTAGGCGGATACCGGTCCCGAAAGTTGCCGGTATTTTTGCGCCCGATTATGGCCGGGAGTCCGCGGATACAAGACCCGAAAGGGGAAGAAGCGGGCCTGCCCTACGACAGGTTTTCAGCTCCCGGTTGCCGGCGCCGTTCGCCGGTGTGGCCTGAAAAGCCATCGTAGGAGCGCACCATGTCGACCGTGAAAGCGAACGCCGTTCGCTGGACACCCGCGCGCATCCAGCGCGCGCTGCTCTGCCCCAAGCCCCGGGGCGCGATTGCCCGGGCGCGGGCCGTCATCAAGCCCGGCGCCCTGACGCCGCTCGAACGCACCCTGATCCGCTACATCGCGGACCATGCCGGCCGGATCGACCTGCCGGCGCCCCAGGACTGGCACGCCGAGCCCAACGTTGGTTGGCTGCTGGTGCCGTGCCCGCGCTGGGTGCTGCACAATCTCGAACTCTTCGAATCGGAGATCGAGGAATGCGAAGGGGACTCGGACGGGGAGGAAGACACCGACGCCGAGCCCGACGAGGCCGAGCCTGACGCGGACGAAGAGCCGGATGGCGACGAGGAGCCCATCGAGAGCTGGGGGCCGTGATGGCGGCGTGTTCGGTGGAGGGGTGTGGGCGGTTGGCCTACGGTCGCGGCCGGTTCACGATGCCGCTCGCGTCCCAGTAGCCGGTCGCTACAGCGGTTCCCGTAAACGTCTCTCCATCGCTTGTAGTGCCGGTGATTTTCGCCCCGGCGTCGCAGCCAGCCAGCAAGGCCAACAGGCCGACCTTCAACAAAAACCGTTCCATCGCTGTCTCCCCGATGCGGTGAGCCATTCGGAAGGCGCTTGCTCGAATGACCAGGTCACTTCGTATCCTATGCCAGTTCGACTGGCCGACCGAGGCGGTGTCGCGGCTGTGGGACGGCGCGGGGCCGTTCGTCGATTCGGACGGCAATGTGTGGCGGGGCTGCACCTTGGCCGACGGGATCGACGACATCGAGCTCGCGATCAACGGCGAGGCGGCGGCGCTGAACGTGGCGCTGATGGGGGTCGGGGCTGCCGCCGCCGATGCGGTCTGGCTGTCCTATACCAACGATCAGATCGTCGGCGCCGTCGTCCGCATCCTGATCCAGCCCTGCGATGCCGACGATCAGCCGGTCGGCGACCGCGAGGTGATGTTCACCGGGCGCATCGACAACGTGATCTTCGACGACGCCGTCTCAGGTGACCGGCCCGTCTCCGCAATCACGGCCGAGGTCGTCAACCGCTTCACCCTGCGGCGCCTCGAGAACGGCGGCGTCCTGTCCGACACCGATCAGCGGGCCCGCTCCGCCGCGGTCAACCCGGAGGAGGAACCGGACCGCTTCGCCGAGCGCGTACCCGGTCTGGAAGACAAGACGGTCGCCTGGCCGAAGTGGCGGTCGTGATGGCCGATCTGGCGGCCTTCCTCGCCGAGAACGGCGCGCTGCCCTGGGCATGGGGCAGCGTCGATTGCTGCATGGTGCTGGCCGACTGGGCGCAGGCCAACGGGCACGGCGACCTGCTGGCTCAGTATCGCGGCGTCTATGACGACGAGGCCGGCTGCCTCGCCATCGTCGTCGAGCGCGGTGGCGTGCTGCCGATCGTGGGCGATGGTTGTGCCCGCGTCGGGCTGGCCGCGACCGATGTCAGGACGGCCGGCGTCATTGCCGTGATCGGCTCGCTCACGACACCGACGCGGCAATGGGGCGCGATCTGGGACGGCTCCCGGTGGATGGTGCGCGGAGCTGCAGGCTTCGCCCCGATGACGGCGCCGGCGCTCGGAATGTGGAGTGTCTGATGCCGCAGGTCCTGATTTCCATTGCGATCTCAATCGCGATCTCGGTTGCGCTCAGTGTGGCGACGTCGCTGCTGTTTCCGGCGCGCCGCCGCCAGCAACAGCAGCAGAACGCCCCCAAGCCCGCCGACGGCAAGGTCACGTCGCAGCAGAACGTGCCGTCGCTTCCCGTGGTGCTCGGGCGTGCCAAGAGGACCGGCGACCAGTTCTTCATGGAGGAGCGGAGCGGGGCGCTGTTCTGGGGCATCGTCTTCGCCGGTCACCGCATCAACGACTATGTCGCGCACTATCTGCACGACGAGGAGATCACGCTCTCGGGCGACGAGAACGGCAGCAACGTCACCGGCCCGCTGCACTTCTACACCTACTATGATGGCGGCCTGTTCGTGTACGTCTCGATGCAGTGGCGGCTCGGGGCGTCGCTGGAGACCGCCTATTCGTACCTGACCGGCAATTTTCCCGAGCTGTGGTCGGCGGATCATCGCGGCGACGGGCTGGCGTCGGCCGTGTACGCCTTCCAGACCGCGCCGGATTCGCACTTCGCCAACGTCTATCCGAACGGCCGGCCGGAGCCGTCCGCCATCATCGAGGGCGCGCTGGTCTACGATCCGCGCGACGAGGCGCAGGATCCGGACGACCCGGACACCTGGACCTTCTCGACGAACCTCGCGCTCCTGCGGCTGCATCACCTGACCCAGCCCTTCGGCGGCCGCCTGTCGCTGACCGACGACATCAACCTGGACAACTGGGCCGCCGCCGCCGATGTCTGCGACGAGACGGTCTACAACCGCACCGCCGAAGAGGAGCCGCGCTATCACGGTGGCCTGTGGTTCCGCTACGACAGCGACCAGATCGACATCGGCCGGTTGATCGACGAGGCCGGCGAGCTGGTGCTCTACGAGGATGCCGACGGCAGGATCGGCGTCCACCCCGGCGAGATGGTCGAGCCCGATGTCCGCATCACCGCCGACGACATCGTTGCCATCAAGTACGACGCCAACAAGCGCAACGCGACCAACGTGTTGGCGGTGCGCGGCCGTTTCACCGATCCGGAGCAGGTCTACAACACGGTCGACGCCGCGATCTACGGCGACCCCTACACCGGCGACGACACCCAGCGGACCGCCACGATCGACAACCAGGCCGTCCAGTCGCACAACCACATGGCGCGGCTGCAGAAGCTGAAGTTCATCCGGGCCAACGCGCCGCGGGTCACGATCACGATGCACTACGACGCCTCGGGCGCCGCCGCGAACATCCGCTATAGACGCTGGGTCACCGTCCACTACCCGTCGCGCGGCATGGACGAGGCCATCGTCGAGATCGTCGGCCGCCCGAAACTGTCGCTGCAGAGCCTGACCTATACGTTCGACGGCATCGTCGTGCCGGCCGATCTCTACGATTTCGACGCGGCCACGGAAGAGGGGCAGCCGTCCGGCTCGGCTGAGGAGGCGGTATCGCTCGGCATCCCGGTGCCGGAGGATTTCGCCATCGCGATCGAGAGCGAGACCGTGTCGGCCGGACAGCCGCAGTGCTTTGCCGTTGCCTCCTGGACGCATGTGTCCGACGCCCTGACGTACGAGCTCGAGTACCAGATCGCCGACGAGAGCGCGCCAGCCAAGTCGGTCGTCTCGCTGCCCGGCGACGACGATGTCCGCACGCCCTATCTGGCCGACGGTACGGAATACCGCTTCCGGCTGCGCACCAAGTCGAACGGCGCCAACTCGCTGTGGACGGACTACGTCAACGAGACCACCTCGTCCGATGCGACCGCGCCGGGCGATCCGACCGACCTCGCCTCGTCGACGACCAGCCCGTCGAGTGCGCAGATCACCTGGACGAATCCGAACAGCCCGAACCTCTACCGCACGGTGCTCTACCGCAGCACCACCTCGAGCTTCGGCGATGCCACCCCGGTCTACATCGCCTATGGCGGCATCGCCGAGGGCCGGACCTACGACGACACCGGCCTCGCGGCCTTCGAATACTGGTGGTGGGTCCGCTCCTTCAACGCCTCGGGCGTCGGCTCTGCCGTCGTCGGCCCGACGAGCCAGGACCTTTCCTAGCGCCTCAGAGGGCGAACGGCGTTCGGTCGCGTCGTTGCAATCCTGAAATCACCTTGGAGACCAACCGATGAGCACTCTCGGCGATCTTGGCCGCGCGGCCTGGCGTCTGTTCGTCACCGACGGCGTGCCGTCGAGCGGGGCGCACGAGCCCCAGAAGTCCGACATCCTGGCCTTCGTCGAGGAGCTGGAGTCGCGTCTCGATCCGCTGACCATGAGCGAGACCACGGTCGCCAACCTGCCGGCCGCCGCCTCCAACGCCGGCGCGGTGATCATGGTGACCGACGCCCAGGCGCCGGACAGCACGCAGCCCGTCGTCGGCAACGGCACCATCAAGGTGCCGGTCTTCAGCAACGGCGCCGCCTGGTATCCGATGGGATCGCCCGAGTCGACGACGGGCATGCCGCCCTATCCGGCCTCGGCGTTGACCCTGCTCGATCCGCTGACCGCCTTCGGTCATTCCTTCTGGGCCCGGGCGGGCGACGGCAGCCGCAGCGCGGTGCTGGACCTGCTGCGCGACCGCTATGCCTTCGGCACGCTGGCGAACGAGAGCAAGGGCGGCTCGACCTCTACCGAGATCGCCAACCGGGTCGACGACACCGACACCACCATCCTCGATCCCGATGCCGACCTGAGCCGCGCGGAGCAGGTGGCCGGCGACGTCGTCATCGACATGGGCCGCAACAGCTTCGCGGTGACGGTGGGCAACAGCTCGATCATGACGACGGTGCTGGCCGACCGCGACCGCGCCGTCGCCGAGATCACCGGCGAATATCTGATCTTCACCGACCCGACCAGCCGCACCCTGCCGATCGGCAACACGGTGTGGGCGCAATGCGAGCACTACAAGCGGGTCACCATGGCGTCCTATCCGGCGCGCACGGTCGACTGGACCTGGTGCCTGCAGCAGTATGCCGACGAGGATGTCGAGCAGGACCTGATCGACCTCTACAACGGGATGATCCCGTCGACGACCACGACCTATGACGACGGGACGGTCGACAATCTCCACCCCGGCACCAAGGGCAACAAGGTCATCGCCTACGGGCCGCTCTGGAACTGGTTGCGCTGGCGCGCTCAGGACTCGATCTGGATGCCGCCCTTCCACGATGCCTGGATCTCGGGCTCGGCCGCCGATTCGGCGATCGTCACCAGCGGCCACGTCTACAGCACCCCCTTCCTCGGCAGCGGTGCGGCCTTCAGCCTGGTCTCGGGCGATGCCACCAAGTTCGCGGTCAACATCGCGACCGGCGTCGTCACCTGCGTCGCGGGCTTCACGCCCGCGGCTGCCTATTACGACCTCGTCGTCCGCGCCACCAAGGCCGGCAAGTCGGTCGACTGCGCGCTGCGGCTGTGGATCGGCAAGAACACGCGCGGCTGCGACGACCGTGCCGTGAGCCGCGACACCGGCGGCCCGATCGTGTTCGCGAGCGCGCCGTCAGGCATCACCAGCAAGGCCTGTTCGATCATCGTCGGCGTCTCCTGCGGCACGGGCACCGACGGCGACAAGATGTACCTGCGCGGCTCGGAAAGCTCCGCGATCGCGCTCTATCGCGACACCGACAACAAGATCAAGTTCGTCGCCCGCAACTCGAGCGGCACGATCATCGCCAGCCTGACCAGCAGCTCGACCTTCACCGTCGCCGACGGCATGAAGTGGATCGCCGTCTCGGTCAACCTGGCGCCGGGCTCGCCGACGGCGACCATGTACCTCAACGGCACCAGCATCCTCGCGGGCGGCTCGACCTTGACCAGCGGCGGGACGATCGACTGGAACAAGCGCGGCGTCATCCTGGCCGACAGCCCGTCGCTCTCCTACTGCTGGGAGGGCACGCTGCGGGACTACTGGTGCGCCACGTCCTACATCGACTGGAGCTCCTCGAGCCGGCGCGACGAGCGCTTCAACTCCGGCACCGGCGCGGCGGTCACGCTGCCCGCGGGCGGCGCCATCAACTCGATCACCCCGCTGGAATGGACGCCCGGCAACCTCGCCGACCTCTACTGGGGGCGCTGCGGCAACGGCCAGAATGCCGGCACGGGCCCGGCCGGCGTGGGCTGCGCCCGCCACTACGAGAACCCGGGCGCGGGCGGCCAGGTCGACGGCAACTTCACGCCGCTCGATCTCGGCGTGAAGCTGCTGGCCTGGTGGAACGCCGACGACTACGGCACCGCCAACATGACCGTCGAGACCGGCGACCGGCTCACCGCCTGGGTCGATCGCGTCGCCGGCGTCACCCTGGCGCAGTCGAGCGGCAATGCTGCGCGGCCCACGTGGATCGCCAACTTCGACGCCACGGGCCTCGCGGTGGTGCAGGGCACCGGCACCCACTGGATGGACACCACGTCCTTCTCGGCCATCACGACCGGGACCACGGCCGGCCGTGCCTTCATCAGCGCCTCGCTCGACGTGGTCGGCACCCTGTTCTCCTACGGCACCAACGGCGGCAACACGCTGCGGCGCATCACCGTCGACGGCAACAGTCGCATCAACGCCAGCGATGCGTCGCTGACGGCGCAGTCCTCGACCGACGTGCTTTGGAACGGCTGGCGGGTGGTCGATGCCCGGTTCTCGACCGCCGGGCACCTGCTCAATGTCGACGGCACGCAGGTCGGCACCTCGGCGGCGGCGGCGTCGATGAACACCGGCACGACTCGGTTCCGCTTCCTCGCCAACCTCGCCACCACGGCCGCGGGCTTCTCGGGCACGTCGGTACGCCACCTGATGTTCACCACCGACACGCTGACCACCGACGAGCTGCAGAAGCTGCAGGGCTGGCTGGCCTGGGATCAGGGCCGCAACCTCGACCTGCCGGCGACGCATCCGTATCGGAACTACAGGCCGTAGGAGGGCCGGCCGATGGCCGACATGAACGATCCGTTGCCGGGGTCCGGCGTGTCCTTCTGGACGATGGCGGCGGCGGCCGTGGGCTCGCTGCTGACCCTGCGGACGCTGGTCGACAGCAACCCCTTCACGCGGCTGGCGGCCGTCGTCTCGAGCTGGGCGCTGGCCCTGTTCGCGACACCGGCCGTCGCCGAGTGGATCGGCGCCACGCACAAGCAGGAGCGGCTGGTGGCGCTGCTGATCGCCTTCCTCGGCATGAACGTGCTGGCCGGCCTGGCGACCTTCGTCGAGAAATGGCGGGTCGATCCGCAGGCCGCCTTCGCCTGGCTGTGGTCGCTGTGGCGGGGAGGGCGCTCGCCGTGATTGTCTGGCAGCTGCTCTACATCGCCTGCTGCCTGGTCGCGCTGGCCGCGATCTTCGTCCAGCAGCGCTACCGCCTCCACAAGGCGCAGAGCGGCCGGTGGTGGCTCTACACCATCCTTGCCTTCGGCGTCGCCTACGAAGGCATCGAGACCTTCAAATTCGGCGCGCCCGCGCTACCAGCCGGCCGCTGGATCGTGATGCCGGCACTGGCCGCGGTGCTGGCCTGGTCGGCCGCCAACGACTGGCGCTCCCGGAATCCGCCGGAGATCTAGCGGCTCGCCGTCCCGCCGCCCCGCCGTCTCAACCCTCGAGGTCTTCATGCTGTCCGAATCCCTGCTCCGGCAGATGATGCCGGCCGCCGGCGCGCGTCTCGATGCTCACCTGCCGTTCATCGGCCCGGCGATGGAACGCGGCGGAATCACGAGCCCCGTCCGCATCGCCGCCTTCATCCCCCAGCTCGCGCACGAGTCCGGCGACTATCTGTGGATGCAGGAGCTGGCCGACGGCAGCGCCTACGAGGACCGCGCCGATCTCGGCAACGTGCTTCCCGGCGACGGCCCGCGCTTCAAGGGTCATGGGCCGATCCAGATCACCGGCCGGGCCAATCACCGCGCCTGCGGCCAGGCGCTGGGCATCGACGCCGAGGCCAACCCGCTGCTGCTGACCCAGCCGCGCTACGGCACCGCCGCCGCGGTCTGGTTCTGGACCGTGGGCAACGGAAAGATCGACCTGAACCTGCTGGCCGATCGCGGCTGGTTCACCACCATCACCCGCGTGATCAACGGCGGCCGCAACGGCCTCGAGGACCGGCTGGTGCGCTGGAAGCGCTGCCGGGCCGTGCTGGGCCTGCCGGGCTTCAACAGCCCCGGCGACGAGGAGCTGCAGATCATGCAGCTGCAGCGGCATCACGGGCTCGCCGTCGACGGCGTGGCGGGTCCGAAGACCTTCGCCTGCCTGAAGGCGCTGTCGAACCAGAGGAACATCGCGTGACCGGCCTGATCGCCTTTCTCGCCAGGAACCCGCTGGCCAGCGGCCTCGGCATCGCCGCGGTCGTGCTGGCGGTCCTGCTGGGCGTGCAGACCGTGCGGCTCGCGGTCGCCGAGAAGGAGACGGCGGCGGCCGAGCTGCGGCACGCCAACTTCAAGACCGAGCTCGCGACCGAATCGCTGCGGGTCGAGCGCGAGGCCAAGGCCCGCTCCGACGCCGGCATCCGCGAGCTCGCCGAGGAGGTCCGCAGCGTCGGCCTCGTCGCCACCCAAGCGAAGACGGAGATCCGCCTTGTCCCTGCCTCGAACGGCGGTCCGTGCGACCGCGATCCTGCTTACCTGTCTGCTCTCAACGGGGTGTCTGCAATCCTCGCCGCAGGAAGTGCCGGTCGTGACAAAGGTCCGGCCTGGCCCGGAACTGCTGCGAAAGTGCGATAGGCCCATGCGCCCCGACCCGTCGAAGGGCGTCGCCTACAACGGCGAGGTCATGATCGACATCGCCGCGAAGGGCGAGGAGTGCGCCGCCCGCATGAGCGCCCTGGTCGACTGGTTCGGGCCGTGAGGGCGATGATCGGGTGGCGCCACCTCGCGGCGCTCTCGCTGCTGATTACAGCAGCTGTCGCTTCACCGGCGCTGCTGCGCAGCGCCGTCGCCCACGGCGACGCCGCCTGGATCATGAGCAACCCGCGCTACGTCGATCGCGACGGCGTCCACTGCTGCGGCCCGTCGGACTGCCGGCGCGAGCATGCGACCAAGTTCCGCGAGACGCCGGCCGGCATCGAGATCGTGACCGGCGCCGGCGACGTCGTCCTGATGCCGCGCCACCTGGTCGGGCAGGGCCTCTATCCGTCGATCGACGACGACTGGTGGGTCTGCATTCGCGGTGGCGTGGTGCGTTGTGTGTTCAAGCCGTCGACAGGCGGCTGATCGAATCCGGAAGGCGCCGCCGGACACTTCGGCGCCACCCCAAGGAGAACCAAGATGGCTCCGAATGAAGTCGCCAGCACGTCCGATCAGCGGACGGTGAACAACACGATGCGCCACCAGTATCGCGTCCTGACCGATGCCGAGAAGGCCAACATGCAGGCCATCAAGGACGAAGGCATGCGCTTTCACGAGCTGGTCAGCGGCCTCGGCAACAGCCGCGAGACGTCGCTGGCAAAGACCAAGATCGAAGAAGCTGTCATGTGGGCGGTGAAGCACATTACCGCCTGACAACGAAGTCGGGGTCTGGATCCGTCCGGAGCCGACATGGTGCGTCATTGGAGCCGCGCGGCCTCCCGCGCCTGTGAAGGCGCTGCCGGCCGCCGGTGCCGCTGACGGCACCTGTTTCCTCCCTAAACTGCCCGTCCCGGCTCACCCCGGGGCGGGCTCTTTTTTTGTGTCTGCGCCTGCGACGCCGAGCTGCGGGCCGCGATACGGCGCCGGCGCCTGCCGCGTCTCGATCCCGCTCTCCGTGATCCAGCGCTGCATCGCCTCGGCCTCGGCCGCGGTGGCGAAACGGTAGAGCCGGCAGTCGACGTCGGCGGGCAGCCAGCCGGCGACGGCGTACCAGCCGGCAGGCCCTGCGATGCGATCGGCGGCAGCCTTCAGCTCGGCCTCGTCGGCCTGGCGCAGCGGATCCGCGCGGTGCAGACGGGCGACGTGTGGCAGGGCCTTCAGGCGGGCGGCGTGACTGTTGGTGCTTCGGCGGGCCATGGCGAACGATAGCGGAACGCTTGCCCCAGCGTTGCCCCATGTTCCGTGCCTGTTCACGCCGTTTTGTGCCCTCTCATGCAGGATGTGCATGAGGGGCCGAAACCGAATTATTCAACGATTTCCGGAGGATAGATGGTGGGCGCTGTAGGGATTGAACCTACGACCCCACCCGTGTGAAGGGTGTGCTCTCCCGCTGAGCTAAGCGCCCGGAAGCGGCGCGTATAGGGCAGGCTGGCTTGGCCGTCAACGGGCCGATGCGAGCCGAGCGAGGGCCGCGGGCAGGGCGTCGAAGCGGTCGATCACGGCATCGGCGCCCAGCTCGCTCGCGGGCTTGGCCGTATAGCCCCAACTGACCAGCACGGCCGGAATGCCGGCGCCGCGCGCGGCTTCGGCGTCGTGGATCGAATCGCCGATCATGACGGCGCGCTTCGCATCGCCGCCCATGCGTTCCAGCAACATCAGGATGTGGCGCGGGTCGGGCTTGCGCACCGGGAAACTGTCGGCACCGGCCACGTCGCTGATCGGCGGCATCAGCTTCAGATGCTCGAGGATGATGCGCGAGGGCTTCTCGAACTTGTTGGTGCAGACGCCCTGCTTCAGGCCGAGGCCGGCGAAGGCCGTGACCACGTCGGCGACGCCCGCGAAGGCGGTGGTATGGCTGATCGGGTCGGCCTCGTAGTAGCGCACGAACTCGCGCGTCGCCGCGGTGAGGGCTTCGTCGTCGAGCGCCCTGCCATGCTTGGCGAAGGCCTTGCCCATGGTCACCTTGCTGCCCTGTCCCATGAAGATCCGGACGTCGTCCTCGGTGACCGGCGGCAGGCCATGGTCGGCCAGCACGTGGCTGACGGCGAGCTGCATGTCCTTCGCGCTGTCGATCAGGGTGCCGTCGAGGTCGTACAGGACGGTCTCGAAGCGGGCGGCGATGAGTTTCTCGGCATCTGTCTGCATGCCGCTCTCTCTAGCACATCCGTCTTGCCCCCCTGCCACTCGCGTGGCATCCGACGGGCATGAACTCACTCATTGCCGTGGTCGTCCTCGCGGCCGGCGCCGGAACCCGTATGAAGTCGGCCCTGCCGAAGGTCCTGCACCGCCTGGCCAATCGTCCGATGCTGGCCCACGTACTGGCAAATGCGGAGGCGCTGAAGCCGGCCCGCATCGTCGGGGTGATCGCGCCCGGCGCCACCGAGGTGGCCAAGGCCTTCGCGCCCCATCCGACCGTGGTCCAGGACAAACCGCTGGGAACCGGCCACGCGGCAAAGGCGGCCCTTCGCGCCCTCGACGGGCACAAGGGACCGGTTCTGATCGTGTTCGGCGATGCACCGCTCGTCACGACCGCCAGCCTGCGCAGGCTGGTCACGGCCTGTGCAAGAGCGGGGGCGGCGGTCGGCGTGCTGGGTTTCCATGCTCGCGATCCCAAGCCCTACGGCCGGCTTATCGTGGAGGACGGCGAGTTGGTGAGGATCGTAGAGAGCAGGGACGCCGACGCGACCGAACGAAAGATCGCCTTCTCCAACTCGGGCGTCATGTGCATCGACGGCAGGCTGATCGCGTCACTGCTGGGCGCGATCCGCAACGACAATGCCAAGCGCGAATTCTACCTCACCGACGCCGTGCGGCTGGCGCGCAAGGCCGGCCACAAGGCGATCGCCGTGGCGGGCGAGGAAGCGGAATTCCAGGGCGTCAATTCACGGGCGGAGCTGGCCATGGCCGAGCAGGCGCTTCAGCAGCGGCTGCGCGTCGCCGCGATGGCGGGCGGCGTCACCCTGACCGATCCCGGCACGGTCTGGCTGTCGGTGGACACGAAGCTCGGCACCGACGTCACGATCGGGCCCAATGTGCGCTTCGGGCCCGGGGTGAGCGTCGGAAGCGGCACCGTCATCAACGCATTCTGCGACATCGAGGGCGTTCGCATCGGCCGGGGCGTTCTGGTCGGGCCGTTTGCGCGCATCCGCCCGGGCTCCGAGGTTGCCGACGGTGTCCATATCGGCAACTTCGTCGAGCTCAAGGCAACGCGGATGGCGAAGGGGGCGAAGGCCAACCACCTGGCCTATCTCGGGGATGCCGACATCGGGGCGAGGAGCAACATAGGCGCCGGCACGATCGCCGTGAACTACGACGGATACGGCAAGCACCGGACGATCATCGGCGCCGACGTCTTCATCGGTTCCAACAGCTCCCTCGTGGCGCCCGTCAAAGTCGGGCGGGGCGCCAACGTGACGGCGGGCAGCGTGGTGACGGAGGATGTTCCCGCCGGAGCCCTGGCCTTCGGTCGCGCCCGTCAGGTCACGAAGAAGGGGCGCGCGGCGGTGCTTCGTGCAAAGCTGAAGGAGCGCGCCGCTGCTCTCAAGAAGGCTGCGGCGCAGCGGTCCGGCAAGAAATAGATCCCTCCGATCGAGACGGAACACCATGTGCGGCATCATCGGCATCATCGGTAAAGCGCCTGTCACGCCTCTCCTCGTCGACGCTCTGAAGCGACTGGAGTATCGCGGCTACGACTCGGCCGGCATCGCTACCCTGGTGAACGGCCATATCGACCGGCGCCGGGCCGAGGGCAAGCTGGTGAACCTCGAGGCACGGTTGAAGGACGAGCCGCTCACCGGCACGATCGGCATCGGCCATACCCGCTGGGCCACGCACGGCAAGCCCTCCGAGCGCAACGCCCACCCGATCGCCACCGACCGGGTCGCGGTGGTTCACAACGGGATCATCGAGAACTTCCAGGAGCTGAAGGCGGAGATGGAGGCCGAGGGCCGCCGCTTCGAGAGCGATACGGACACCGAGGTGGTAGCCCAGCTCATCACCTCCTATCTCGAACGGCAGATGTCGCCCGAAGAGGCGATGGGCACGGCGATGGAGCGGCTGCGCGGCGCCTTCGCGCTCGCCGTGTTGTTCAGCGGTCGTCACGATCTGCTGATGGGCGCACGCCGCGGCAGCTCGCTGGCCGTCGGCTATGGCGATGGCGAGATGTACATCGGCACCGACGCCCTGGCGCTGGCCCCGTTCACCAAGCGCGTCAGCTACCTTGAGGACGAGGACTGGGTCGTGCTCACCCAGCAGGGTGCGAAGGTTTACCAGGGTACCAGGGAAGTCGTTCGCGAAGTCCGCCAGAGCAGCATTTCCGGGGCGATGATCGGCAAGGGCAATCACCGCCACTTCATGCTGAAGGAGATCCACGAGCAGCCGGCGGTGATCGGCGATACGCTGCACAGCTACCTGAACCCCGCGACGCGGACGGTGACCCTGCCGGCCTTGCCGGTCGACTGGGCCAAAGTCAGCCGGCTCACCATGACGGCCTGCGGGACTGCTTTTTACGCCTGCATGGTGGCCAAGTACTGGTTCGAGCAGCTGGCGCGCCTTCCGGTGGAGGTCGAGGTCGCCTCGGAACTGCGGTACCGCGAGCCTCCAATGCCCAAGGACGGCGTTTGCATCGCTGTCTCGCAGTCCGGAGAGACAGTCGATACGCTGGCGGCGATCCGCTACGCCAAGGCCCACGGGCAGACCATCCTCGCGGTGGTCAACGTGCCGGAGAGCGCGATCGCGCGCGATTCGCATGGTGTATTGCCGACCCTGGCCGGGCCGGAGATCGGTGTCGCTTCGACCAAGGCGTTCACGACCCAGCTCACCGTCCTGCTCTGTGCTGCCATCGCCGCCGGCCGGGCGCGCGGCACCCTGAGCGAGGCCGACGAGGCGAAGCTCGGACTGGCACTCATCGAGCTACCGGCGCTGGTCAATGAAGCCCTCAACCTTGAGGAACAGTACCGGGAGATTTCGGAGGCGATCCTCGCCGAGGCCCGCGACGTTCTCTATCTCGGCCGCGGTACCTCGTTCCCGATTGCCCTCGAGGGCGCGCTGAAGCTGAAGGAGATCTCCTACATTCACGCCGAGGGCTATGCTGCCGGCGAGATGAAGCACGGCCCGATCGCCCTTATCGACGAGTTGGTGCCGGTCGTGGTGGTGGCGCCTTCCGATTCTATCTTCGACAAGACGGCGTCGAACTTCGAGCAGGTAAAGGCGCGCGGCGGCAAGCTGGTACTCATGAGCGATGCCACCGGCGTGGCCAGGCTGGGATCGCAGGCTGCGGCGTCCGTTACCCTGCCGGCGGTCGATCCGGTCGTGGCGCCGATCCTCTACACCATCCCGGTGCAGATGCTCGCGTACTACACCGCCGTCGCCAAGGGCACCGACGTCGACCAGCCGCGCAATCTCGCCAAGAGCGTCACCGTCGAATAGCGTTGCTTCGACCAGCGCTGCCGGGCTGGCACGAAAAAGCCGCGGGCCGTGCGGTCCCGCGGCTCTCGCTCCCGAGGATGCTCAGCGCGTACCCTGCGGCAGGCCGGGCGGCGGGCCCGAGGGCTGCGGCGCCGGCTGGCCACCCCGCGGTTGGGGCTGGGCGGGACGCGGCTGCGCCGGTTGCTGGGCCGGCATCATCGTCTGCACGATGGCGCGGATCTTGGCGGCTTCCGCCTCCTGCGCCTTCTTGAACTCTTCCTCGCTGATGAAGCGATCCTTGTTGAGATCCATCTCGCCGAACTGCTTCAGCGCATAGGCCGTCAGCTCGACACGGTCGATCTGGCCGTCCTTGTTGGTGTCGATCTCGGCGAACTTGCGCATGGCGATCTGCTTGCGCATGTCGAACGGCAGGAGGTTCTTGGCCTGCGGTCCATCCGCGGGGCCGGCCAGGACGGAGTATTCCGCGCCGCTGATCTTGGTGTCCTTGTTCTTGTCGAGTTCGTCACCCTGGCGCAGCTGCATGTCCATGAATTCGTTCAGGGTCATCATGCCCTGGCGGCGACGCGCCTCGGCCTGCTGGCGCTCGGCCGCCTCGCGCTGCATCGCGCGCTGGATGATCAGCCGAACCTCGGGCTCGGTGATCTTGTTGTCGCGGTCGGTGTCGTAGTTATTGAACTCCGCATGGACCAGAGCTTCGGCCTCGCCGCGCTCGACGAAGCCGTCGCGGTTGGTATCGAGGTTCTGGAACTCGGCGCGGGCGCGGCTGCGGCGCTCCTCGAGCGGCGGCAGGCCGGGCGCATCGGCTGGCGTCACCGGCGGCTCGACCACCTTGATGAATTCCTCGACCGACAGCTTGTTGTCCTTGTTGGTGTCGAGGGTCTCGAAGGACTTCATCCGGTACTTCAGGAAGTCGGCGCGGGTCACCTCGCCCTTCTTGTCGACGTCGATGTCTACGAACCACTGCGGCAGCGGGACCGCGCCGCCGGGCGCCGGAGCAGGGGCCGCGGCAGTACCGGGAGGCGTTCCGGCCGCGGCGGGCGGCGCGGCGGGCTGGGCCGGCGCGGGCGGCGCGGCCTGGGCCGGCGGCTTGTTCTGGGGCCAAGCCTGGGTCGGGGGCGTCTGGGCCATCGCCGGAAAGGCGAAGCAGGCCGTGGCGGTGAGGAAGAGGATCGGCCGGAACATGCGATTCATTGCGGTGAGCCCGCTTTTGTAAGGGGAGATTTCGTATCGGTTGCAAAGAGCGGCATGTCAATGTCCGCCAACCACAGCCAACCTGCGGCGCAATCGCGCCGAAAGCATGGCATTCGTCCATTTGGGTTGCACGTCCGCTCGGGATGAGCCATCGTAATTCGCGTGCAGACTCCGAAGAAGGGTCGCAAGTACTTGGGAGGACAAGGTAATTTCGCTTGGTTGGCGTGTGTAATGCGCTGGCCGGTGAAACCGAAATTCACATGGCAGAACCAACTTCATCCCGCGGCTCGCCGCTTCTCAGCGTGCGCGACGTGTCCGTCCGGTTCGGCGGTATCGTCGCCCTCGATGGCGTAACCTTCGACGTCTTTTCGGGCCAGATCGCCGGCCTGATCGGTCCCAACGGCGCCGGCAAGACGACCCTGTTCAACTGCCTGAGCCGTCTCTACACGCCCAACAGCGGCGATGTTCAGTTCCAGGGGCGGACCATCCTCGACCAGCCGCGGCACGCCATTCCCAAGATCGGGATCGGCCGGACGTTCCAGAACGTCGCCCTGTTCGACAACATGTCGGTCCTCGACAACGTCAAGGTGGGTTGCCACAGCGTCAGCTCGACGAGCTTCTTCGAGAATGCCCTGCGACTGCCGAAGGTGAAGGGCGAGGAAGAGGCGATCACGCGCCGCGCCGAGGAGCTGATCGCCTTCATGGACCTGGTTCCGTTTACCCATGCCCAGGCGGGTCCACTGCCGTTCCCGATCCGCAAGAGGGTCGAACTCGCGCGGGCGCTGGCCTCCAGTCCGAAGCTGCTGCTGCTCGACGAGCCGGCGGCCGGCCTGAACCACGACGAGATCGAGGTGCTGAAGGGGCAGATCAAGCGCGTCCGCGACCTGCAGAACGTCACCGTGCTGCTCGTCGAGCATCACATGAGCCTCGTCATGTCCGTCTCGGACAAGGTCGTGGCGATCGATTTTGGCAGGAAGATCGCCGACGGCACGCCGGCTGAAGTCCAGCGCGATCCCGAAGTGATCCGTGCCTACCTGGGGACCGCGTGATGGCCGCACTTCTGGAGGTGAGCGGACTGAAGGCCTTCTATGGTCAGACCCAGTCCCTTTACGACGTCGGCTTCGAGATCCCCACGGGCGGGATCACGACGCTGCTGGGCGCCAACGGCGCCGGCAAGACGACGACGCTGCGGGCGATCTGCAACATGGTTCGTACTGACGGAACCATCCGTTTCGACGGCAAGAACATCCGCGGCATGGCGACCGAAGAGATCGTGCGCCAGCGGATCGCCCACGTGCCGGAAGGACGCGGAACCTTCACCACGCTCACGGTG